>Ga0129299_1000844_pt1 | contig 20311 bp, 20 predicted proteins | sample ConPoolayeCmetaG_FD_94477 | JGI IMG/M metagenome (GOLD analysis project Ga0129299, IMG submission 94477) | Hot spring microbial mat communities from California, USA to study Microbial Dark Matter (Phase II) - Cone Pool mat layer C metaG ...
CACCTGAAGCTGCCGACCCGCCCAAAAATGATCCAAAATGTAGTGGAGAAAAACGGGGGTCAATGACAGACTTTCCTAGGAATTTGAGGTTTTTGGCCCTCCAACTGTCGAATTTGGGCTAGACTGGTTCGGGGCTTGTCTACCACAGGAAAGTGGCGGCCAAGCTTACCCGTCGAGGGGCGGCGGGCAGGCCGGGGTAACTCTCAAAGTCGTCACCCCACAAGTTCTCGGCTGTCATCGAGAGATCAAGAAATTTGACCAGGCGCGGCGCCCAGTGGACACTCGCGGTGGCCGGCAAACCCCACCGACGGCCAGAGTGTGCCGGGTTTCGTGTCTGCCACCGCAGTCCCTGTGAACCAGTTAAACGCCATTGGGCGTTTAGCCGTACGGTTCCTGAACATTTCAGCAGATGCTCCGGAAAATCGAGCACGTAGCGGCTGGCATATGGATCAACGGCGCTCGACTTCGACAGAAACGTGTAGCCCAACGAACCGCTGAGCGGCTCGTCCCAATAACGACTTTCCAACTCAACCCCGCGCGTCTCTACCCGGCCAAGATCCAGCGCCTCCCACCGTGGCGACGTGGGGTCGGGTTTGGCCCAATCCACTGTGTGTTCGCTAATAGAGATAAATGCTGCCGCGTGCCAAGCAGCGGCTCCATGGGCTCCACGCACGCCGGCCTCGGCGTTTCTCGTTTCCTGGCGACGCAGTCCGCGGTTGCCCAGGCTGCCCGGCGACTCATAATTCAATTCCGTAAACGAAGGCTGACGCACTGTTTCGGAATAGGTTCCATAAAGCTGCACGGCCTCGAGGCAGGCGTATTCGATGCCGGCCTGCGGCAGATGGGCCGGTTCGTCGTCGGTGAACAGCTCCAATTTATCACCACCGAAAATTTTTATACGGCGTCGGGCCCATTCCGGCATGAGAAGCAATACGCCGCGCGAGCGTCGGTGATTCCCAAGGCGGTTACTTTTCAGCGCCTCGTCCTCTGCTCCGACCCGCCAATCGAGAGCCCATTCGCCATGCACTGGCTGGTGTCCATCAGCGAATGCCGACCAAACGATTGAGCGATGATGATTTTCGTAAACAACCGGTGACGATAGGAACAGCCGATAATCATCTTCGAGCGAGCGACCTTGAATGCTGAGCCTCCGGTAGCCCCCGTTGCGATCGCCGCGGACGGCGGAGAAGACTCCCAGGGTATCAGTTATCTGCTCCTGGGCTGGCCAGTTGGAGGCGACGCCGTAATAGCCGCGCGCACCAAATTTCTTTTGTTGTGAACCCACGGCCAAGTCCGCTTGTCCAGCGCGATTCCGCCACTGAAGATGGGCGCCGCCCGAGAGCCGCTCAAGATCGTTGTCGCGATAGTCCAGCGCGGAATCTTCCTCGCGCACTCCAAACAAGCTGAGGCCCCACAAATCAGCCTGGGATTCAGCTCGGAGGGAGGTCTGATACAGGAAATCCTGCCAGTTTCGTTCGCGCTCACCGGCCCCTATTTGGAGTCGGGCAATTGGTTCCAGCGGGCGAAAATCCAAGCTGAGGGTTCCGATTGCATGACCGTCGACGGCGCGTTGCTGTTCCGCGCCCGTGAGTCGTTCCGGCGGAGTCAGCAACACCATAGGAAACGGCAGCTCGAGATTGAAATGTTCAGTCTGGGGATTATGCAAAGCAACGCCGGCCAAAGACAAACCTGCCCCGCTGAAGCTGCTGCCGCGGATAGTCAGGTCATTTTGGGCGCCGCGTCCTTGCGAGTTGATCAGTACAAGCGGTTCGTCGGCGAAAACTGCAGTAGGAGATCTTGCCAAAAGTGTGGTCAACGGGCGAGCAGTTACCCAAATAGGAGGCAAATTCGTTGCCACGTCTTCCTGATCTGCCTCCCCCGGGAAAACCCCGCCAACAACGAACAGGGCCGCTGCCACTGATACTAACTTCGTGTGGCAAAACATGTTGAGACAATACGGACGATACTGCACGAAGTAAATAGTCAGTTTACATTTTTTCTCAATTCGTAATTACCTGCATTATACGTTTTAGAAATGGTCAGAGACCAACCTTCCCTTCGCTTTGCTTGGGGACAACGTAAGTACACCAGGGGAAGATTGAGACGCAGGGAAAACGTGACCAGATCTGCGGCGAGAATGTGGGAGGCGACGGTAAGTGCGCATGGTGTTGCAGGGTATAGTAACGTTCTCCCCGCCGCAGGCGGGGGAACGTAGCGGAGAGACGGCGAATGAGCGGGCGGCGGGGGTGGGTTTTTCCATGGGGAGCTACGTTTCCCCTCACTTCGCTCAGGGAGAAGGTAGCTACACTTGGGAAAGTTGATTTGGAAATGGTTCCGGAACTCACTTCATTGGCAGTATAAATCCCAGATTTTGCGATTGGCCAAAACAGGCAGGATGCAAGGCGCGGGAGGTGCAGGTGTATGCGCATACTGCGAACCTCCCGCAACGCAGCAGATTGCCTGTTTTCGACAATCCCGAAGGGTTTGAGAACAGGTTGCTTTTCTCTTCAGATGCGGCTTTCACATTTCGGTGCAAAAGATGGGCAACTGCATTGCATTTCAACTTGTTTGCGCGCAGCGCGATACAAATACCTGCCAATTCTCAAACGCAAAATCCGGGTAAATATATCCTACCAGCAGAGCAGGCTGGCACCTTTCGCAATTTGCCGTGTGGGGCAAACTCTAACGGATCATGATGAGCAGCATTTTGAACCGCGCGATGGCGCGAACAGCATGCGGTACGTTGGCTGGCATGATAAAAAGCTGACCAGCCTGGACGCGGTGGGGTTGTCCGCCGATGACTAACTCAGCCATACCCTCCACAATCACCACTGTGGCATCGTAGGGGGAAGTGTGCTCGCTAAGACCTTGGCCCTTGTCAAAAGCAAAAAGGGTCAGAGTTCCTGTCTTTTTGTCTAGTATGGTCTTACTTACGATCGATTCGGAAGCATAGTCTACGGCTGATGCCAGCTCTAACACTTTTCCGCGAAAATCCTCTTTTCCAGTCATGCGTGTTCTCCTATGACGGTTTTTACTTTATCTTCCTTGTTCTTTGTACCGAGCAGGGGCATGCCAGTGGTTACGCCCCCACCCACTCCTCCCTTAGAATTTGGCCCTGTATTCCCACAACAATGCACTTTATCGGGACTTTGCGGGAGGCTGTCTTCGCGGCCTGTTGCGCCAGACGCAGGAGTCCAGAACAGCAAGGCACTTGCATTATCATGACAGTCAGCGTATTGATCTTCGCCTCGTCAATCAACAACTTGATTTTTTCGAAGTATTCTTCCTGGCCTTCGTCCAGTTTGGGGCAGGCAATGGCCAATGCTTTGCCTTTGAGGTAATCCTTATGGAAATCGCCTAACGCGTAAGCGACGCAATCGGCCGCCAGCAAGACATCAGCCCCCTGATATTGCGGGGCGAGAGGCGTGATCAAATGCAACTGCACGGGCCAATGCGTCAGATGTGAGGCCCGCTGTCCGCCTTCATGAGCATTGGATGGCACCACGGGGCTGCCGCCAAAATGCATGCTTCGGGCGCCCGGACATCCGGCATGAGCCACCGCATGGCTAGGGGGGTTTTGCAAGAGCGGGTTTTCAATACCCTTTTCCCGCAACACCTGAACGGCCGCGTGCAAATGATCCATCTGGCCGTGATCACGCAGGTGTTCCAAATGTGCGCGGATTACGTTAGGACCCTGTTGAATGATATTTTCCATGACTTTGCGTTCATCGTAGGGCTCAGCTTCCCGTTCCTCAATGGTAATGGCTCCTACCGGACAATGTCCGAGGCATGCCCCCAGTCCGTCACAAAAAAGGTCGCTGATCAGGCGCGCCTTCCCGTCTATCATCTGGATCGCGCCCTCGGGACAGTTGGGAATGCAATCGCCACAACCTGTGCACTTTTCCTGGTCAATCTTGATAATCTTGCGTTTCATCGCAGCCTCCTTTTCCCTTTTGTTCGCCTCCACTGTAACATTTCCAGCCGTGCTCCAACCTTGACACGGATCAAGAAACAGGAAGATTGCGCGAGGAGCGTGTTTGTCGCCCCTCGCGGGCGGGAGTGGATTTAAAGGGCGCGAGGATGGCAGGAGCACGCAAACATTTGACGCCGCAGCGGCGATGGGCTAATTAGACGCCATGCGCGCACACGCTCTGCTGGCTGAAAGTCAATTTTTCAAAGAACTCTCCAAGGACAGCCTCAGAACTTTGAGCGGAATATGCAGCCGTCAGGAGCTCCGCAAAGGCGAAATCCTGTTTCGGGAGGGCGAGGCCGGGCGCGCCGTTTATCTTTTGCGCCGCGGCGCCATTCGGCTTTCCAAGACCGCGGAGGACGGGACGGAAGTGGTCATAAAAATCATCAAGCCGGGCGAGACATTCGCCGAGGTCGTGCTTTTCGAGCAGGAGCGCTATCCGGCGAGCGCCACAGCCTTGACTTACAGCGAAGTGTTCGTTTTTCCACGAGCTGAATTGCATCGGCTTCTGGACAGGGAGGTTTTCCGGAATGATTTCATCCGCGCGCTTCTGAAGAAATTACGCTATCTTGCTGATCAGCTTTTCCAACGAAGCGGGCAGAATGCCGAACGGCGTTTGCTGAGTTTTCTTGTTGAACAAGGCGGAGAATGCCCAACCTTTCGTTTGCCGATGTCGAAAAAGGAAATAGCCGCCGCCATCGGAATAACGCCCGAAACACTTTCGCGCTGTCTACGGCGTCTCCGCCGCCGGAAGATTGTTGTCTGGTCTGGTAAGACTGTCACCTGGCTCAAGCCGCCCGCTGCGAACAGCGTGGATTTCTGACCACGGCGCGCAGGCCGAGACCGCCGCGATGACCGGACACCGTCCTAGGCACCTTGCAAATGCTCCAACAAAAGTCTTATCCCGATGGCAATGAGGATGACGCCCCCGAGAACTTCGATCTTCTTCTCGAAGAAATGTCCCCCCTTTTCTCCTATCCAGCAGCCGACAAAAGACATAAGGAACGTGACGCCCCCGATAATCAAGATCGGTCGCAAAATCGCCACTTTTAACAAAGCAAATCCAAAGCCGGTTGCTAACGCGTCAAGACTTGTAGCCACTGAAAGCAGCAGCAATATGCGCCAATCCCAGGGATTTGTGCGTTGTTCGACCGATTCTATGGTAAAACCTTCGTAAATCATTTTTGTGCCCACGAACCCGAGCAAGATGAACGCTACCCAATGATCCATGCCGCCAATAAAGGTCCTCAACCTCAATCCGCCGGCCCAGCCTATCAAGGGCATGACCGCCTGGAATAGTCCGAAACTGCCCCCCATGATCAGGGCGTGCCGCCAGCGCACTTTCTGAATAGCCAGACCGCTGGCAATGGAGACGGCAAATGCATCCATAGCCAGGGCGAGGGCGATGAAAACTATTGTCACTGCGCTCATATCTTGCCATGTTAAGCAAGAGGTACGCTCCGCAACAAGACAAAGCCGAGCAATAGAGAGACGTCTGTCATGACAGCGCTGGCCACTTTTCACCCGGTCCTGCAGTCATTCCTGGCAGGGCTTTTTACTTGGGGATTGACCGCGCTGGGAGCCGCAGCGGTGTTCCTCACACGTGAATTCAATCGCCGCGTCATGGACGCCATGCTCGGCTTCGCCGCCGGCGTCATGATCGCCGCCAGCTACTGGTCGCTGCTGGCTCCAGCCATCGCGATGTCGGGGGGGCGCTGGTTTCCGGCGGCAATGGGTTTCCTTGGGGGCGGGGCGTTTCTTTGGGCCGTAGACAAGATCCTGCCGCATCTTCATCCAGGCTTAGCGCTCGAGCAAGCTGAAGGCATCAAAACGACCTGGCGTCGCAGTGTGCTTCTGGTGATGGCCATCACGCTTCACAATATTCCGGAGGGATTGGCGGTTGGCGTAGCCTTCGGCGCCGTCACGGCCGGAGAATCCGCAGCAACTCTAGGGGCGGCGCTGGCACTGGCCTTAGGGATAGGTCTGCAAAACTTGCCCGAGGGACTGGCTGTTGCCATGCCGTTGCGTCGCGAAGGACTCAGTGCCGGCCGGTGCTTCTGGTGGGGACAACTTTCCGGCGTGGTGGAGCCCGTCGCAGCAGTACTCGGCGCGGCCGCAGTGGTGAGCATGCGTCCCTTACTGCCATATGCGTTGGCGTTTGCGGCCGGTGCAATGATCTACGTGGTAATCGAGGAACTTGTGCCGGAAGCGCAACAAGAAGGCAACTCGGATCTGGCCACACTGGGCACCATGGTTGGATTTGCTCTGATGATGATTCTCGATGTGGCCCTGGGGTAACTGTACCTGGTTCTCGCCAAGATTTTGGGTTTGAGCAATGGCCGGGTTGCATCGCGCATGACCCCCTCGTCAGCCGCAAACTCCGGGACCGGGATCAGGCATCCGTCCGCTGGCGCGGCTCGAATTCAACGCAAGAGTCGGTGGCTTGCACTTCACGGAAATGCAGGCCGCACCGCTGGGTAAAGGGATTGACCACGTAGTGGCGGCAGTGGCGACAGTTACGCCCCTTTTCATCGTTTGCGAACAGATCCACCTTGGGCAGTTTGTCTTCCTCTCCGAAAATGCGCGGAGTCGCCCGGTCCTTGAACGGAACGCACGCTTCGCCGGGAAATTCATGGCCGCATGCGGAGCAACGCAGCGTCTCGCCAACTTTCTTAAGCCCTTCGTAGCGCGCTTCCCGTCTAAGCAGGGCCTCAGCACCGCAAGCCGGACAGATGATTTCCAGATTGGGGCTCATGGTCGTGTCGGTCACGTTTCCAGCACCGCCCGGATACGTCGCACGCCTGCACTGGAAGATTCTTCTTTGACAATCCGAAATCGTCCCAGTTCTCCGGTTCTCTGCACATGCGGCCCGCCGCAAACTTCTTTGGAAAAATCGCCGATCGAGTACACTTTAACCAGTTCGCCATATTTGGGAGCGAAGAGCGCAGTAGCGCCGCGAATCCGAGCTTCTTCCGGAGTCATCACTTCGAAGGTAACCGGCAGATCCTTCTGAATGACCTCATTGACCAGGGCTTCAACTTTCCGAATCTGTTCCTCGGTGAGTTTTTCGGGATGAGAGAAGTCAAATCGCAGCCGCTCGGCCGTGATGTTGGAACCTTTCTGGCGCACATGATCTCCCAAAACAATTTGAAGGCTGCGGTGCAAAAGATGTGTGGCCGTGTGAAGACGGGTGGTCATCACTGAATTGTCGGCCAGCCCGCCTTTGAACACCTTGTCAGTGCCCTGGCGCGACAGTTCCTTGTGTTTCTCAAAAGCTTTCTCGAATCCCTGGCGGTCAATGGAAACGCCTTGTTCCCGGCAGATTTCTTCCGTGAATTCCACCGGAAACCCATAGGTGTCGTAAAGTCGAAACACCACGCGCCCGGCCATTTCCGTCTGGCCATGCTGCCGCATCTGGTGCAAAACTTTTTCCAGTTCAACCAGACCGCGGTCCAGAGTCTCTTCGAACTTTTTCTCTTCCCCCACAAGCTGTTCGAGAACTCTAGTTCGGTTCTGTTCGAGTTCCGGATAAACATGGCGGTAGTTTTCGATGACTCGCTCGGCGATAGGCGCGGTAAAACCGGGGGCCATGCCTACTTTCTTGGCGTAACGAACGGACCGGCGGATAAGCCGGCGCAGCACATAGCCTTGGCCCAGATTGCTGGGGGGCACGCCGTTTTCGTCGCCGAGAATGAAGACTGCGCTGCGGAGATGGTCGGCGATCACCCGGAACGCCCGCATGACCTCGGCGTCGGCGGCCGGATCACGGTTAGCCAAGCGGCTAATCTCTTCCATGATGGGCACAAACAACTCGGTCTCGAAAACCGTGGCGCGGCCTTGCAACATGGCGATGGTCCGTTCGACGCCCATGCCCGTGTCCACGTTCCGCTGCTTGAGCTTCACGTAAGACCCATCGCCCGTCTTTTCGTATTCCATGAAGACGTCATTCCAAATCTCAAAGAATTTACCGCAGGAACAGCCCGGGCGACAGGTCGGCCCGCAGGCGGGTTTTCCGGTGTCGATAAACATTTCGGTATCAGGGCCGCATGGCCCCGTTTGTCCAGCCGGTCCCCACCAGTTATCCTTCATGGGGAGCGCAAAAATGCGCTGTTCAGGTATGCCAAGCTTCTGCCAGATAGCCGCGGACTCAGTGTCCATGGGGACCATCTCGTTACCGGCAAAGATCGTCACAAAAAGACGCTGGGGGTTGATGCGCAAGTACTTGGGAGAAGTCAGGAATTCGAAGGACCAGGCAATGGCTTCTTCCTTAAAGTAGTCGCCGAGCGACCAGTTGCCCAACATTTCGAAAAAAGTGAGATGCGAGGCATCACCGACGTCGTCAATGTCACCAGTGCGAATACATTTCTGGCAGTTGCAAAGGCGCTTACCCGCGGGATGAGGCTCGCCGAGCAGATACGGCACCAGCGGATGCATTCCGGCGGTAGTGAAAAGCACGGTCGGATCGTTCTGAGGGATCAACGAACTTCCCGAAATTACAGCATGCCCTTTGCTCTTGAAGAAATCGAGATAGAGCTGGCGGAGTTCATCAGCGTTCATTTGTTCGCAGCAATTTTTTCCTTCACCTTTTGGACAATTTTCACGGTAAGTTCAGGATGACTTTCGAGAAATTCGCGCGCAGCGTCCTGACCCTGGCCGATTTGTTCACCTTCGAAAGACAACCACGAGCCTTTTTTCACAACCAGACCATGTGTGATGGCTGCGTCAAGCACGGAACCCTCCCACGATATGCCGCGGGCGTAAAGAATATCAAATTCAGCCTCTGCAAACGGTGGCGCCACCTTGTTTTTCACCACTTTGACCCGCGTGCGGCTCCCAATGACCTTTCCGGAGGGATCCTTGATGGAGCTGACACGGCGGATATCGAGCCGCACTGAAGCGTAGAATTTCAGCGCGCGACCGCCGGGGGTAGTTTCAGGATTCCCGAACATTACCCCTATCTTTTCCCGGATCTGATTGGTGAAAATGCAGAGCGTTTTGGAGCTGGCAATGGCGCTGGTCAACTTCCGCATGGCTTGCGACATTAACCGGGCTTGCAGACCCACAAAGGCGTCGCCCATGTTCCCCTCCAATTCGGCGCGCGGCGCCAACGCTGCCACCGAGTCCACCGCCACCACGTCCAGGGCATTGCTGCGCACAAGGGTTTCTGTGATGGTCAACGCCTCTTCGCCGGATCCCGGCTGCGAGACCAGCAGATCGTCCATATTGACGCCGATGCGTTTGGCGTAAGCCGGATCCATGGCGTGCTCAGCGTCAACGAACGCTGCCAGTCCCCCGGCTTTCTGGGCGTTGGCGATTACATGCAACGCCAGGGTCGTTTTGCCGGACGATTCGGGACCGAAAATCTCCACTACTCGACCGCGCGGCAAACCTCCCACCCCCAGAGCCAGATCGAGCGAAAAAGCGCCTGTTGAAATGCAGGGGATCTCTTTAGCGACTTCCGCTTCCCCCATGCGCATGATTGCCCCCTCGCCGAATTCTTTGCGAATTTGGGCAATCACCGCCTCAAGCGTGGCGTTGGGCTCCTTACCTTCAGCTTTCTTGGCCATTACTCCGCTCCTGGTTTTAACGACTTAAAACTTAAACCTGTTCGCCTTTTTACAGAGCACAACAATGCCATAAAAAGAAAAACACGAAAAGCACGAATTCTGGGCCGCCGAATCCTCACGGAACACGGCTTTTTGAGGAACCCGTTTTTAACGCACACATTACCTTTTTTCCTGCCGGCCCCCCCGCGTCTGCGCGGTCGCGGACTGGCAGGAACAAAGCACGGGGTATCTTCTCGGGGCATGCTAGGCGGTAAAACGCGTATCCCTGACTGCCTTGACTTCGTCCAGGCGGCTCACGGGCGTAGTGCGAGGCAGGTTTTGGAACTGTTCGGGATGCTTCTCCGCTAGCTCGGCGATTTCGATCATAACCTCGATAAAACGATCCAGCTGCTGTCTCGATTCGGTTTCTGTGGGCTCTATCATGAGGGCCTCTTTTACCACCAGCGGAAAGTAGATTGTCGGCGGATGGATGCCATGTTCGATCAGGGCTTTCGCTATATCCGCAGCCCCGACGCCTCGCACCGCCTGACGTGACGCGCTTAAAACACATTCGTGCATGCACCTGCGGTCATAGGGCAGATCGTAGTAGGCTTTCAGGCGCGTCTGCACATAGTTGGCATTGATGACCGCATTCTCGCTGACCCGCCGCAGACCGGTTCTGCCCAGAAGCAGCAGATAGGCGTAAGCGCGCAGAATTACCCCGAAGTTTCCATAAAAGGGCGCGACATAGCCGATGCTCTTGGGCCGATCGTACTCCAGAGCGTACGTTCCGTCATCGCGCTTGATGACCACGCTCGTGGGCAGATAAGGAATCAGTGTTGCCTTGACACCCACCGGGCCTGCGCCGGGACCCCCACTGCCGTGCGGGGTGCCGAAAGTCTTGTGCAGGTTGACATGCACAACATCAAAACCGAGATCACCCAGGCGGCACCTCCCCAACAACGCGTTCAGGTTGGCCCCGTCATAATACAGCAACGCGTCGTGGTCGTGAGCGATGTCGGCGATGCGGCGGATCTTGGCTTCAAAAAGTCCCAGGGTGTTTGGGCAGGTTAACATCACAGCCGCCACTCCGTCGTCCATGGCGGCCTCGTACGCGGCCATATCCAGTCCGCCATCCGCTCCCGTGGGGATATTAATCACGGTGTAGCCGGCGATCGCGGCGCTGGACGGATTAGTGCCGTGGGCCGCTTCGGGAATGATGACCTTGGTTTTGCGGTGGCCGCGATCGCGATGATAGGCTGCGATCAGCATCATTCCCGTCAGTTCTCCGTGAGCGCCCGCCAGAGGCTGCAGGCTGAAAGCGTCCATGCCGACGATTTCGCACAGCATGCGCTCGGTCTCGTGCAAAACTTGCAGCGCGCCCTGGGTGAGCATGCCTCCTCCCCTAAGCTGGGGCAACAGAGGGTGCAGGGCAGAAAACCCGTCGAGCGCCGCCACACGCTCACAAACCTTCGCGTTGTACTTCATAGTACAGGAACCGAGCGGATAGAAATTTCCGTCCACGCAAAAATTCTTGTGGGAAAGAGAGAGGAAGTGCCGCACCACCTCGAGCTCGGACAGTTCCGGCAGTGGCGCTTCAGTGGCGCGAAAGTATTTTTTGGGAATGCGGAGCTTGACGTCCCTTTCGGCTGGCGTGAGCCGCGGCAGATTCGCGGCGCGCCGACCCGGAACGGATTTTTCAAAGATCAGTTGACTCATAGAACTCCGGCCAAAGCTTCGGCAAACAGTCCGATTTCTTCGCGGGTACGTTTCTCGGTCACGGCCACCAGCAAGTAGTTGTCCATGCCCCGATAATAGCGTCCCAATGGGAAGCCCGGGGCAAACCCCTTGTCAATCAGGCGGCTGACAACATCCACCGCACTACAGGGCAATTCCAGGGTGAACTCGTTGAACGTGGGCGCCGTTTTTAGCACTGTCACCCCGGGAACAGCGCTGAGGCGGGTTTTGGCGTATTCGGCTTTTTGCGCGCAGATGCTCGCCACCTCTCGAAATCCTTGACGCCCCAGCCAGGCGAGATAAATCAAGGCCCGCAAGGCGCACAGAGCTTCATTGGAACAAATGTTCGATACCGCTTTCTCGCGGCGTATGTGCTGCTCCCGCGCCTGCAGTGTCAGGACGAAACCGCGACGCCCCTGCGCGTCCACCGTGAGGCCCACCAGGCGGCCAGGCATTTTGCGGACATATTCCCTGCGGGTGGCCATAAATCCTAAATACGGACCGCCGAACGACAGGGGCAATCCGAGACTCTGGCCCTCGCCGGTTACGATGTCAGCTCCCATGCTGCCGGGGGTCTTCAGAAGCCCCAAAGATATCGGGTAGACAGACACTATGGCCAGACACCCGCGCTCATGCGCCATGGCGATGATATCCGTGAAATCGTCCACGGCGCCAAAAAAGTTCGGGTTCTGAAGAATTACGGCCGCCGTCGCGTCGTCCAGGCGCGCCGCAATTTGAGACCGATCGCTCTGGCCGTGGCGGGTGTCGATTTCCTCAAAAGCGACCGCCAGGTTGGTGGTGTAACAATACAGCATATTGCGGTAAATCGGGTTGACGCCGCTATCGAGCAGAATTTTGCGGCGCCCGGTGATACGCAGTGCCATCATGGCAGCTTCGTAGAGAGCCGTGCCGCCGTCGTAAAGAGAGGCGTTGGCCACCTCCATTTCAGTGATTCGGCAAATGGCACTTTGGTATTCAAAAATAGCCTGTAAGGAACCTTGGGACGCTTCCGGTTGATAAGGGGTATAGGCCGTGTAAAATTCGGCGCGCCCAGCAAGCTCGTCCACGCATGCCGGAATGAAGTGGTCATAAAATCCACCGCCGAGAAAACAAATCAGGTTGTGCGCATTGCGATGCGAAAGGCGGTGCAGATGATCATAAACTTCGGCTTCGCTCAGACCCTCCGGCAAATTGAGGCTCTGGATGCGGGCTTCGGGGGGTATATCATCAAAAAGCTCGTCAACGTTTTGCACCCCAATGACTTTCAGCATCTGAGCTCGGTCTGCATCCGTGTTGGCTACAAAAGGCATTTTCAAGACTCCTGCAAATAGCGACCGTACTGCTCAGCGTTCATTAGATTCTTCAGTCCTTCTAAATCGCAGTCCTTGAGGCGGCATATCCACCCTTCGTCATAAGGCGCCTCGTTCACTTTTTCAGGCGTCGTGCTCAAGGCTGTGTTGACTGCCGCCACGGTGCCGGCCAGCGGGCTGAAAACGTCGCTGGCGGCTTTGACGGATTCGATAACAGCGACCGATTCACCTGCGCCCACCCGTTTGCCGACGGCTGGCAGCTCCACGAAAGTTACGTCACCCAAAGCCTGCTGGGCATGATCGGTTATGCCTACAATTGCGGCGGTTCCGTCCAACTTCACCCATTCGTGGTCTTTGGTGTAGTACCGATCGGCAGGGATCATATTTCATCTCCTCATTGAGCAGCCCGATAGAATGGCGGCAATACCAATTCCGCGTCCAGAAAATTTCGCTCGGCGGCGATTTCGACTCTCAGCCCCGGCTGTGCTTCTCCGCTGCGAATATACGCCAACCCGACAGCGCATTCCAGTGTCGGCGAAAACGAACCGCTGGTTACCCAGCCCACATCCTGGCCCCGCACCAGAATGCGTTGGCCGGAACGCGCCGACTGACGCCCGGAGCGCTTGAAACCGATCAGCCGCACCTGCAGTTCCCGGCTGCGACGCTGTTCGAGAGCTTTGCGGCCGATAAACTCGGCACGTTTGGAGGCAAAACGGTCTAATCCCGCCTCGATAGGCGTAAGATCCTCGCGCAGCTCATGGCCATAGAGCGGCAAGCCGGCCTCCAGTCGCAGGATATCCCGTGCTCCAAGCCCGCAGGGTTGCACTCCGGCGTTCAGAAAGTTTTCCCAAAGTTCATAAATATGTTCGACGCCTATGTACAGTTCCACACCGCGCTCACCAGTATACCCGGTCCGGCTTATCACTGTCTCGGCGCCGGCATAGCGGAAGGTCGTGCAGCCAAAACGAGGGAGCACGGCGGGATCGAAACCCATCACGGTAGCTACGACTTCCAAAGCCCTGGGGCCCTGTACGTCCAACTTGGCGCACCTTTGCGAGGCGTCTTCGAAGCGCACGGACGGAGGCAGGTGGTCACACAACCACTCGCGATCTCGCGCTTGCGGTCCCGCGTTCACGACCAACATCCAGCGTGCTGCGTCCAGACGGTACACGATCAGGTCGTCCAGGATGCCGCCATCCTCGCGGAGCAAGAAGCCATACCGACACTGGCCGATGCGCATGGCGTACACATCGGGCGTTACCAGCATGGAGAGCGCTTCGGCAGCCGCGGAGCCCTCGACCAGAAACCGTCCCATGTGGCAGGTATCGAACATGCCGACATTAGTACGGACATTTTTGTGCTCCGCGATGATGCCGTCGTACTGCAGCGGGAGCGCCCATCCTTCGAAGTCAATCATTTTGGCTCCGAGGCGGCGATGCTTCGGCCCAAGCGGTGTCTCACGCAAAACAGCACTCGTCTGCATTCTCTGTAAAATCCGGCATCTGCGCGACAGGAGCGCCTGCACAGGGGGCGCCCAAGCAGTTCGGCCATCGGTTTTGTTGAACCTCAGGCGCTATGGACGGAGGCTGCCTCTTTGCTCCTGATACCAGCGCAAGGTATTTCGCAGGCCCGTATCAAAAACAGTATGCGCCTTGAATCCAAACTCGCGTTCGGCGCGCGAAGTGTCCAGACAACGGCGCGGCTGACCGTCGGGTTTGGAACTGTCCCAGAAGATCGCGCCCTTGAAGCCGGTCAACTCCGCGATGCGCGCGACCAGATCGCGGATGGAAATCTCCATGCCGGATCCGAGGTTGACAGGATCGGCCTTGTCGTAACGTTCCGTGGCTAACACTATGCCCTCGGCGCAATCCTCGACATAAAGAAATTCACGAGTGGCTTTACCGCTGCCCCACACTTCGATCCGGTCGCGCCCCTCTTCAACCGCCTCAACGCACTTGCGGATCAGGGCGGGAATGACGTGCGAAGTTTCGAGATCGAAATTGTCGCGGGGACCGTACAGGTTCACCGGCAGCAAATAGATGGAATTGAAGCCGTACTCCTGACGGCAGGCTTGCGACTGCACGAGAAGCATTTTTTTTGCCAGTCCATAGGGTGCGTTGGTCTCCTCCGGATACCCGTTCCACAAATCTTCTTCCTTAAAAGGCACCGGCGTAAACTTCGGATAGGCGCAGATTGTGCCGATCGCGACGAATTTCTCGACCGACCGCCGCCGGGCTTCTTCCATCAGTTGCACTCCCATCATCAGGTTATCGTAGAAAAAGCGGCCCGGATGCGCGCGATTGGCACCTATCCCCCCCACCACCGCAGCCAAGTGGATTACAATCTGCGGTTGGCTGTCAGCGTACATGCGGCGCACACCGTCGGCAGTGGTCAGATCATAATCACGCGAGCGTGGCACAAAAATATGCCGACATCCCCGCGCACGCAGTTTCTCGACCACAAAACTGCCCAAAAATCCCGCGCCGCCGGTCACAGTAATACGTTTTTCCGCAAGGTTCATGGCAGAGTTTATCCCATTGTTGCTTTCAAGCAGCGCCCCAGACAATCTCCCTCAGCGGCGCATCAGTTTGTCGGGATCAAGACCAACTTCGCGCAGGTCGGCCTCCACCATAATGCGCACCAACTCCTTGAAAGTCACGCTCGGCTTCCAGCCCAGAACGCGCCGGGCTTTGCTGGCGTCGCCCTGCAACAGATCCACCTCCGATGGCCGCAAATAGCGCTCATCTGTTTTGACATGGTCGCGCCAATCCAGTCCGACACATCCGAAAGCTTCATCCAGAAATTCTCGGACGGTGTGGCTCTCGCCGGTGGCAATGACATAATCGTCACCATGCGGTTGCTGGAGCATCAACCACATGGCCTGCACGTAGTCCTTGGCGTAGCCCCAGTCGCGTCTGGCATCGAGATTGCCGAGGTACAACTCCGATTGTTTGCCTGCCAGAATGTGGGCCACTGCGCGCGTGATTTTCCGCGTCACAAAAGTCTCGCCGCGGCGGGGCGACTCGTGGTTGAACAGGATGCCATTGCTGATGTGCAATCCGTACGCTTCGCGGTAATTCACAGCGAGCCAGTAGGCGTAAACTTTGGCGCAGGCGTAAGGGCTGCGCGGGTGAAACGGCGTCTCCTCATTCTGCGGCACGGTTTTCACCTTCCCGAACATTTCCGAGCTCGAAGCCTGATAAAAGCGTGGCCGGTTTTCCAGACGCAGCAGAGCGTCCAGAATGCGCAGGGTGCCCTGACCGACTACGTCACCGGTATATTCAGGCATGTCGAAACTGACCCGCACGTGACTTTGCGCCGCCAGGTTATAAACTTCATCAGGCTTTATCGCCTGCAAGATGCTCGCCAAAACGGAGGCGTCTGACAGGTCGCCATAATGCAGGAACAGGCGCGTCGAGCGCGAGTGGGGATCCTTGTAGAGGTGATCAATGCGATGGGTGTTGAACGTGCTGGCGCGGCGGATAAGGCCGTGCACTTCGTATCCTTTTTCAAGCAAAAGTTCCGCGAGGTATGATCCGTCCTGGCCGGTAATTCCGGTGATAAACGCTTTCTTCATGCGTACTCCTGATCAGCCGCTCTCTCCTCCTGGTTGTTTCGACTCCCTCGGCCACCATGGCGCCGGCTTGCGCCGGGCGGCCAAAGTTGCCCTGCGCCGTCCTTGATTATCAGTGCTGGCCGATGCGTTTTTCCGTGGCGACGTCAAAAAAATGTACCTTTTCCATCCGCACCGGCAAATCGGCCTCCATGCCCGCTTCAAAACGGTGACGGGATTCCGCGCGACACACAAAACTGGTCGCCCCGACCGTCAGGTAGACATAGGTTTCTGAGCCCATGGGCTCGGTGACGTCAACTTTGGCACGAATAGTTGCCTGGTCAGGGGGGAACGCGGACGCCGGCGCCCCAATGTCCTCTGGACGAATCCCGAGCGTTACCGAGCGGTCAGCGTAGGCGCGGAGCGCAGCCTGCCGTCTTTTGGGCACGGGCAAGGTGAAACCGTCTTTGGCCACAAACATTACGGCGGGACCTTCGACGCGGATCATACCCTCGAAGAAATTCATCGGTGGTGTGCCGATAAAGCCCGCCACGAACCGATCGGCAGGTTGATCGTAGAGGGTGAGAGGATCCGCCACCTGATGGATACGGCCGTCTTTCATCACCACAATGCGGTCTCCCATCGTCATCGCTTCGACCTGGTCGTGCGTCACATAAATCATCGTCGCGCCCAACTGGGCGTGCAGCCGTTTGATTTCCACCCGCATCTGCACCCGTAGTTTGGCGTCCAGATTCGAAAGCGGTTCATCAAAAAAAACACCGCCGGCTTGCGCACGATCGCCCGCCCGACGGCCACGCGCTGGCGTTGACCACCGGAAAGCGCCTTCGGCTTGCGGTCGAGCACTTTTGTAAGGTTGAGTATACGGGCTGCATCGCGAATGCGCCGGTCGATCTCCTCCCGCGGCAACCGGCGCAATTTCAGCCCAAAGGCCATGTTGTCATAGACCGACATGTGCGGATACAAGGCATAATTCTGGAAAACCATGGCAATGTCGCGATCCCTGGCGGGCACATCGTTGACGACGCGATCTCCAATCGTGATGGTGCCCGCCGTGATTTCTTCGAGACCGGCCAACATACGCAGGGTAGTGGTCTTGCCACAGCCGGACGGGCCGACCAGCACTACGAATTCACCGTCAGCCACTTCCAAGTTGAAGTCTTCGACGGCCTTGATGCCACCGGGATAGACTTTTTCCACATTTTTCAGCACTACGCTAGCCATTAACAACTCCCGAACTCAGGCGAGCCATAATAACAAGGCGACCGATATTGCCCGCAAGATAAAACATTCTCCGAACACACGCCCCGGATTCTGCGTGTGCGAATGAGTCGGTGTGGGGATGCTGCCGCGCAGCTCGGCTAGACAAAGGACGCTAGCACCTCGCCCGTTCCAGCGCGCGGTCATAGTCCGCGATCCACTATCCGATAATGACGTTGGAGACCCTCGACGACGTTGGTTAGCGCCACACGGTCGGCCACGGCGGTCAGCGTGCTGACGGGCTGCCAAACGCCGTCAAGCAGGTTGCTTCGCCAGTCCACGCGGTAAACGCGACCAGTTTGAGAGAACCAGCTGAGCACCAGCTGATTGGAAGCTGTTGTAATTCCGTAAACCATGAACACTTTGTTCGAAGCGCCGGGCGTGGGGGCCACAGAAAATACCGCGAGCCGCTGCCGTCCGGCCAGCGCCCCTCGCTGACATCCGCCGTCTGGCGTCCGAAGTACACCTCGTCCACCAAGGCGCCGTCCGGCGCATACAGACCGAGATACTCACCGTTGTCGTCGAGCTTGAAATTGACGTGCAACGGACGCCCCGGCGCATTCGGTCTGGTATCCTCGTCAGCCCATACCAGCATCCAGCTTTGTGGGGCGAGTAAAGTCATGTCAGAAATCCTGAACTTGGTGGGATTGTCCGGTTTGTCGGTAAGATAACAGCCGCCGAGACCGACCGTTGCCGGGCCATAATTGTAAAGCTCGAACCAATCGTCCCAAGACCCGCCGTCGGGAATCGTCTTGGTGTTTTTCGCCATCCATTCGTTGAAACAAACGGTAATGGGTTGTGATGTGGGGGTATTGGCTGTGCCCGGCGAAGGAAAATAAAACACGACACGGTTATACGGACTGCCTTCCGGGAAGGACCCGTAGGAAAGATCCGGGGCTATGTGATCATAAGCGAGGGCATCCAAAAGGAAATTGCAGCCACCGTAACGCCATACCAGGGCCACTATCCCCGTGGTTCCGTTCAAAATGATGCCGGCATGCAGGAAGCCGGGGGCAGTTTGCCCTGTTTGCCCGTCAGCCCACACCAGGAGGCGTTCGCCCGGCGGAATCACCCAACCGGCGGGAAACGCCCAGGCGTTGAGATTGGTCAAAGCTGTTGTCAGGTAATAACCGTCGGCCAGGTTCACTGCGGACGTGCCCGCGTTGTAGAGCTCCAGCCACGGCGCATGCTCCCCAAAATTATCGGTCACTGAGTTGACATTGCTAGGCATGATCTCGTTGATCCACACCAGTGGCAACTCTGGCAGGCTGGCCGTTACCGAGTTGGCCTCGCCGGGAGTCCATAACCGGTTGGTATCCACGGCCCAGTTGGCCGCACGGTTGTTGTCACGGCTGCTATCAACGAGTTGCAGGGAAGGACCAAATCCGTCCGCCAGCACGGGCCAAGGAGGTGCATCGTCGTAACAAACCTCGTCCACGACGAGCCAGTTGTCGGTCCCGACAGGCATCAGCAGGCGGAGACATTCTCCCGCGTTGTCAAGCGCGCCGCCGTACACGCCAAGCAACACCTCGGCATTGGTATAAGCGTCTGCGTAGCCGGGAGCCCTGTCAGCCACGACGCCATACTGGCCTAGCCACAAAATCGTTCCCCCAGGGAAGGTGAACTGCACGCCCTCCACTACCCAGCCGCTGAGGTCGAACGGCCAGGTGTCGGAACGATTATGGATTTCGACGTGCTCGGTTCCGCTGGTTGAGGGATTGTACATGATTTCGTTGATGACCACCAGACCAAGCGGCGACGGCCATACGCGTCAACTTAACAGCTCGAGTTTTTGAAAGTAGTTGATGCGTTTTTGTCGCTTGTCCATCAGGCAGTGTCGGCGGATCGAGTTGGCCAACGGAGTGGAACTAGAGGGGAGGATGCCGCGCGATCAGGCGAACACGCAGACGACGATTTTGACCGAGCCAGACCATTTCGTCCAGCGGGACGCCGGTGCGGGAGAGTGTGCGCCAGTTTATCCGCGCGCCGGTCGAGGTCCAGACCTGGACATCATGGCGCAGACGGGAGAGGAAGTAGGCGCCGCGTTGGTGCAGGCGCTCAAACACGTCCAGGACGAAGCACCCCAAGTCCCGCAGGATCAAATCCCGCGAACGCACCCACGCCAGGATATCTGGGGAGGCCGCCTGATCGTTGCGAGTGTAGGGCGAGGTGGTGAAGTGCAAGCACTGGTCGGTCAATAGGTTGTAGACCACTTGCAGGCGAAGCACCGCGTAGGAAGTACCTTGGCGATGCTGATTGCGGCATCCGGGGTAGAGTTTGGCTGGGTGGGCGGGCAATCCAATGCAGGTGCTGTCATGCAGAAGGACCCGACCAAAGGCAGACAAAACGGGACTCTTTATTAGGGGAGCCAAGGCCGCGCCGGAGCGCAAGGCCATGCCCAGCACCTGCTGAATAAAGCGAAGACAGCCGGGGGGTGAAGCGTTTGGCCACCGCCTGTTTGGAGACCGACTGGGGCTGGGTTAGACCCAGGAGCAAGGCCACCGTCTCCGGTGAGCTATGGGGTTGAAACAACATACCGCAGAGCGCGCGCACGAGGGCCAAGGGCCAAATCTTACGCGGCTGGCGCTGCTGAAAGCCGGTCTGGCGGGCCAGGCGATCCGCTTCGACTTGTTTCAAGAACGCGTCCAAGACCGTGAGCGACTGGGCCGCGCGGGTTGTTTTTATTCATAGCTTTTTTGCCGAGGTTAGCAGATGGTATATTTACTATCTACATCCCTAATCATTAGCGAAGCGAGGGATTCGGGCGTTTTGGGTGAAAAAAAGCGTGAAGGGCGAGCGGGGGATGTACACAACAGGGGCATGAGCAAACACTACACGATGCGTGAGAGGAAATTTTCGCTTCGATTTGAACCCTCCGAAAAGGCCACCGTGCATGGCGGACAACTGGCCGTAGCGG
>Ga0129299_1000846_pt1 | contig 20285 bp, 22 predicted proteins | sample ConPoolayeCmetaG_FD_94477 | JGI IMG/M metagenome (GOLD analysis project Ga0129299, IMG submission 94477) | Hot spring microbial mat communities from California, USA to study Microbial Dark Matter (Phase II) - Cone Pool mat layer C metaG ...
CTGGTCAACGACCTGGAACCCGGTTTGCGCAACGTGGCGATGGCCTTTGAAACCTATGCGTTGTATCCGCACCTGACTGTGTTTGAGAACATCGCTTTTCCCCTCCGCGCACCGATTCGCGCCAGGCAGTTTAGCGAAGAGGAAATCAAAAAGCGCGTCCAGCGAGTAGGTGAGCTGTTGCGCATCCATGAACTGCTCGACCGCATGCCAACCCAATTGTCCGGCGGACAGAAACAGCGCGTGGCATTGGGCCGCGCCTTGATCCGTGAGCCTGAAGCCTTCCTGCTCGATGAGCCGATTGCCCACCTGGACGCCAAGTTGCGCCACCACATGCGGGCGGAACTCAAGGCCATGCAGAAGGAGCTGGGTACAACTGCCATTTACACCACGCCCGATCAGCTCGAAGCGCTTTCTATGGCCGACACCATCGCGGTTTTGAATGAAGGGAAGCTGCACCAGATTGGCACACCGCTGGAAATCTACAATCGGCCGGCGGACAGGTTCGTCGCCAGATTTGTAGGCGACCCGCCGATGAATTTCCTCACCTCACCGTGTCAGGTCAGATCGGAGGGGGGTGAGATCTTTCTGCAAATTGACGGACTGCGGCTGGAGCTCTCTCCGAGAATCCAGAGCCTGGTCGCGGGACAGTCGCGTGAGCGATTGCAAGTCGGTATACGCCCTTCCGACATCACCCTACATCGCCAGGATGTCGGGACGGCCTGGAAAGGCGAGGTCTATCTGATCGAGCAAGTCGGCCGGTCACGCATTTTCACCGTAAAGGTGAATGGAGATATGTTGAAGGTGAAGATGCCTTTGGAATTCAACGCCGCCGTGGGCGAACATTTATACCTGACCTTCAGTCCCGACAAAATCTACCTTTTTGACGAGAGCACCGGCCAAAGCATTTAAGCATCTATCCCGTCTTCAACCTGCTCCAACCTTTCGGTGTGACGAGTGACCTGAGAATACTGATCATGAGGGCAGCTCCGCAGTCCGGGGGCTGCCTTTCTCCTGACAGCCAAAGGCTCAAGTCGTATATCTACCCACGCTGATCCACCCTGCGCACACCACGACGCTGTACCTTTGTTGGCCTGGAGTTGCCTGGAAGCGTCTAAAGGATTACAATTCATGACAAATCATCAAATGAAGAGGAGAGGACAGGAACGACTATGACCGACTCGGTGACAAAGAGGGTTTTTCCGGAAGAATTGGAAGATTTTTGCGTCAAGGCTTTACGCAGGGCAGGTCTGAGTGATGAAGACGCCCGCACTTCAGCTCAGGTACTGGTCACCAACGACACCTGGGGCATCCATACCCACGGCGTCCGACAGTTTCGCGGCTTGCTGCGTGCTGTCAAAGCTGGGCGGCTGAATGCCCAGGCAAGCCCAGAGGTCGTCGCGCAGGGAGTAGCCTGGGCGCTCGTAGACGGCCACCACGCTTTTCCGATGGTCACCGCCTCTCGGGCCATGTCCCTCGCTATCGACAAGGCCAGAAACGCAGGCACGGCCTACGTCGGGGTCAGACACAGCAGCCACTTCGGCGCCGCCGGGTACTACGCCAACATGGCTGCCCGGCAAGACATGATCGGCATATCCGTCAGCAACACCGACCCGATTATGACCGTTCCAGGCTCGCGCGCCAGAATATTTGGCACGAACCCTCTGGCCTACGCCGTGCCTGCCGGGGAAGAAAAGCCAGTCTTCCTGGACATTGCGGTCAGCGCCGTGGCGGCTACCAAAGTCCTGGCCGCCAGAGAGGTCGGAAAACAGGTGCCGAGCAATTGGATTGTGGATAAGGAGGGGATGCCTACCACCGACCCCAACGCATTTCTCGACGGCGGCGCAATGGTGCCCATGGCCGGCCATAAGGGCTATGGCCTGGCCCTGCTCATTGAGGTTCTGGCAGCGGTGATGACCGGCGCCGGCGTCACCCAGGAGGTGCCCAGTTGGATTGAAGAACAGCCTAAGCCGGTAAACCAGGGCCATGCCTTTATTGCCATTGATGTTTCCAAGATCATGCCCCTGCCGGAGTTCAAGACCAGAATGGACAACATGATCCGCGAGATCAGGTCAGCTCCCAAAGCCAAAAACTCCGACCGCATTTACTTGCCTGGGGAGATGGAGTGGGAGAAACGTGAAATTGCCCTGAAACAAGGGATGCAATTGCCCGACCATGTGATAGGCAGCCTGACCGACCTGGCTCACGAATGGGGGCTCGAACCGGAGCTCAAGACTTTGCTCGGCTGAGTACCGTGGGAGTCAATTTGGCGCACGAAACACACAGGCGAGGCCCGTTGGGCGATATGGCGCGCTCCGTGCGCTCTGTGCTCCCCAAGATGCCACCTGTAATTCTGTGGCTCTGTATATTGGCCTACTGGGCGACTTTTGGGACCTTGTCCATACTGCAACATAACGCTTTTTGGACGTCCATCTACGATTTGGGGAATGTTGACCAGGCCGTCTGGAATACCCTGCACGGTCGCATTTTGCAGTTCACCACCCAACCTCACATGGGAGACATCCGGCTGGCGATGCACATCGAGCCGATTTTGATCCCCGTCTCGCTATTGTATCTGCTGTATAGCAGCCCCAAGACCTTGTTAGCCTTGCAAACCGTGGCGCTCGGCCTTGGGGCCTGGCCTCTGTATTTGATTGCGCGCCGGAAACTTGGCTCGGGCTGGGCGGCTGCATGTTTTGCCGCCGCCTATTTGCTTCTGCCCGCTTTGGAGGCGGCCAATCTCTTTGAGTTCCACGCTGTGGCCCTGGCACCCCTGTTCTTGTTGTTCTGTTTCTACTTTATGGAAAAAACTCCGCCCGACGCGCCTCTGACCTCGTATGCTCCCGCTGTGGGCTTCGCCATCCTGGCCATGAGCTGCAAAGAAGATATTCCGCTGCTCACCGTGATGATGGGCTTGTACTTTCTCATCGTCGCAAGAAAATGGAGGGGCGGGCTGTCGCTAATCGGTCTGGGTAGCCTGTGGTTCTACGTTGCTCTCTATGTCGTTTTTCCCGCAGTCAGAGAGGGCAAGGGGTCGCCCTTTATGCGCTATTATGAGGATTTTGGAGACAGCCCCTTCTCGATCATCCTTACCCTCCTCACCAAGCCACAACTGACCGCCCAGACACTGCTCACGACGGACAACCTGTACTACATGGTCGGTTTGCTTTTCCCGTTCGGGTTCTTGCCCCTTCCAGGCTTGCCAGTCCTGCTGATAGCCGCCCCATCGCTGGGGATAAACCTGCTCAGCTCGTTTCCACTCATGCACGAACTCGAGGCCAAACAATACGCCGTCCCTATCGCGCCATTTGTGGCCTTAGCGGCCGTCTACGGTACGCTGTACCTCAGCCGTTGGCTGCGCAGAGAGCGGCTGGTCATTTGTCTGGCGTCCGCGCTGGTGTTGCTGTGCGCCATGACCTACCACTACTACCGCGGCTTCTCGCCGATGTCCCTGGCTTACAAGCCACCAGTCGTAACGGCCCACCATCGCCTGGCGGAAGAATTTATCCGGGAGATCCCGCCGGACGCGCCGCTGATTGCCCAAGACCGCCTCTTCCCCCACGTGAGCCAGCGCGAGCGAGCGTATTACGTTTGGACCTCCAAAACCGACGCCGAATATATCTTTTTGGATGTGTCCCACCCTTCATTTGTCAACGTGGACAACGTGCATTCGTGGCTGAAGGACAAGATTGAGCAACAGACCGAATTTGGCTTGATCAAGGCGCAGGATGGGTATCTTCTGCTCAAGCGAGGTGCAAGCAGGGCGGAATTGCCACCCGAATTCTACACTTTTGCAAAGGCGCAGAACCCGGAAATTCAGCATCCGATGGTGGTGGATTTCGGGGATAGCCTGCGTCTCCTGGGCTTCGACATCCTCTACGACCGAGACCGAGAGGTCAATTTCGTATTGTATTGGCAGGCACTGAAACCACTGGACTCAGATTGCGCTGTTCAGCTTCATCTCGTAAATGAATCCGGCGAAATCATTCAGTCCACCCACACTCCTCAACCAACGCTGGTATGGTACCCGGTACGCCAATGGCCGCCTGGAGAAACCATCAGAGTTCTGGTCAACACCCTTCCCTGGACCACCAGCCGCCTGACAGCCTATGGGGTCGCCCTGAGCGTAACGGAGGGCCAGGCGAAGGAACGGGAAGGCCGTCTGAAGCCGATCATTCAGCCCGCACCATTCCAGGCGCGGTTGCTGGACGATGATAGCGCCGTTGAACTGGCCCGGTTCGGCAAACGGTGGGGCATCCCCTACGCGGTCTTCAATTGAGGTTTTGTGCATCTAACGGATTCTCGTGGTAAGATATGGAAGTGAACTGAAATGGAGAGAATCCTTAAGACATTGTGCCACGGGCGCCTCGCCTGCGAAACCAGTAAGGAGGGCGACAGCTATGCCGGAGACGCGAAACGGACGGTATTCCATTGCGCTAATCTTGTTGTTGATTGGGACGTTATTTGTCCCTATGCTGGCGTGCAACTTCAATTATAAGACCGGGGCTCAGAGGCAACCTGCCATCGCCGATGTTACCATGGCGAAGCGACTTGATTCCAGTCAGAAACCCGTTGAGGCCACGAAGGTTTTCGATGAAACCGATACGTTCTTTTGCTCCGTGAAGGTGGAGAATTTGCGGTCAGGTTCACAGGTCACGGCCAAATGGTATTATGGCGAGCAACTTTTGGATCAATTCACGCTGACGTTGGAGACTGCCGGATCGGGTTACCTGGGTTTCAATCTCGCCTCGCAAGAAGGCAGGTGGCCGGCGGGCGATTACAGAATTGAGGTGTCGTTAAACGGGGTGTTGGCCCGAACTGAGAATTTCTCGGTGAGGTCAAGTGGTGAGGAAATCAAGACGCCCATTGCCGCCGCGGCCTCGCCGACGCCGGCGATTGTTTTGGTGACGCCGGGACCGGCTACAAGTGCGCCAACCGCAACCCCCATTGTGCTTTCTATCCCGCCATCGGCCACGCCCACTGTCTTGGTGCAGCTCGTAGTCCCTACTCCTGCGGCCACGAATCCGACCGTACCGGCGATACCCGGGCCTGGTTTCATGGGTGAACCGCCCGTAGCTGCCCCCATCAGTCCAACCGGTCAGCTACAAGCTGTCACGCCTGCCACGCCGTCGGCAGCCTTGCCGACCCTGCCAGTACTGAGAATTCAACCCACACTGCCGGCGGATTCACCGATCAAGGGTGTGACAATGGCCCGGCGGTTGGACGAAAGCCAGAGGCCGCTAGACCCCACGGAGGCGTTCGAGCAAACCGACACCTTTTTCTGCTCCGTCGAAGTGATCAACCTGCCGGCAGGTTCTCAGGTCACGGCAAACTGGTACCGAGGCGCCGAACTCTTGGACCAATTTACCCTCACAACGGACAAGGCTGGTTCGGGCAATCTCGGATTCAATCTGTCACCCAAAGAAGGCGTATGGCCCGTTGGGGACTATCGCGTCGAAATCGCGTTGAACGGGGCCACGGTCGCTGAGCGTCGCTTCTCGGTTAAACCGCCGGCCACAGCCTTGGCCTCTCGTGTGAAATCGGCCATCCTGACCAAGTCTGTTGACGAAAGCTACAGAGCCAACGCCCCTTCTCTGGTCTTTGCGCCGACTGATGTTGTGCACTGCTCGGTGAACGCCGACCTCGGATTGGGTTCTGAACTAACGGCGAAATGGTATCAGGGCGGACAATTGCTGACAGAGTATATGACCACCGTCACAGCCCAAGAAAACATGGCGGATACCTATGTTGATTTCTATCTTTCACCTGCCAGTCCGCTGGAGCCAGGCTCTTATTCAGTCGAAATCTTGCTGGATGGACGGTTGTCTAGAGCCGTGGATTTTACTGTGCAAGGGCCAACGGCAGCACTCCCAACGCAGCCTCAGCCGATTGCGGCGGAGGCCGCCCTGCCAACCGCTACGGTCGCCGCCTCCGAACCTCAGATCGGCCCAATCAATTTCTCTCTTGAAGCTCTCACCAGCCAGCAGCCGCCCCTTCCCCGCGCGGTCTTTCCTGCCGGGACCAAAACGGTGTATGCCACGTTCAGTTACAGCGATTTCCGTCAGGGTGACATTTTCGAGCAAATTTGGTATCTCAACGGTCAGGAGAGCGGCAAAGGCAGCTTTGCCTGGGTTGACGCCACAACGGGCCAATATCAGGGCAGTTTGAACAACGAACGAGGTCTCCTGCCCGGCAGTTATCGGCTGGACATCAAACTGAACGGCCGTTTGCTTGGCTCAGGACAGTTCATGGTTGAAGGGAGTAGTCCATCTCCCGAACCTCCTGTGAAGCCCACGCCGTCGCCTTCGCCGGCGGCAGTCGCCAGGCCCAAGACGCCGACGCCCCAGCAACCTGCCCGCCAGTTCAAGATTGTGTACAGTATGACCCAGGGGGACATCCACAGCCTGTGGACCATCAACCTGGACGGCACCAATCGAAGCCTGTTGACAGATCGGGCCAGCGACCCCGCCTGGTCGCCGGATGGGAATGCCATCGTGTTCTACGGTTGGGATGGGCACCCGCGCGGAGGCAGCGGAGTGTACGAAATCAGCATAGACGGGACCAGCACACGACAAATCTGGAACCAGGGGAGCGCCGAGTATCTGGACTGGTCTCCTGACGGACGATACATCGCGATGAACACCATTACCGGCACCCCCAACAAACGGCTGGTCATTTATGACCGTTCCACCAACACCGCGCAAGACTTAGGGCCTGGGGAACAACCCAACTTCTCGCCGGACGGCAGCAGCATCGTCGCCAGAACCTGCGTGGGCAGCCATTGCGGGCTGTTCCTGATGGGCCGATTCGGAGAGGCCAAGACCCGCCTGACAACCAGCGCTGACGATGCCATGCCCTCATGGTCGCCTCTGGGGGACCGGATTGCGTATGCGAGCCAACAAGGGGGCAATTGGGACATTTGGGCGATCAACACCAATGGCACCGGCCAGGTGCGCCTCACGGATGATCCAGGTATTGACGCAATGCCGGTCTGGCTGCCGGACGGGAGTGGCATTGCCTTTCGTTCCACACGTGACGGCGCATGGGGCATTTGGGTGATGAATCCGGATGGCAGCAACCCGCGCAAGATTACCGACGCACCGGCTGCTGCTGACTGGGGGCGCGACCGCCTGGACGTGCGTTAGAGTTGAACGTTTATCTCGCGTCTGTTGGTTGCAAATTGAATCAAAGCGAAGTGGAGAAGTTGGCCCGAGAGCTGAGCGCGTGCGGACATCAGGTGGTCTCCGATCCGACTGAAGCGGATACCATCATCCTGAACACCTGTACGGTCACACACATCGCTGCCCGAAAGTCAGGCCAATTTGTCCGCCGTTTGCACAGGGCCAACACCGACGCCCAGATTGTCTTGACTGGCTGCTTTGCTGAAATGTCGCCCGACGAAGCGGCTGCTTTGCCTGGAGTCCGCGCCGTTGTGGGTAATGCCGACAAAGAGCGGTTGCTGGAGCGGTTGGGTCTCTGCCCGTCCGGAGCAGGCGAAGGTTCTGTCAGGCATTTGCCTGCTTTGCCTTCTCTGCGCACTCGAGCCTTTGTCAAGATTCAGGACGGGTGCGACAATGAATGCACCTACTGCATTGTACGCATCGCGCGGGGCCGCCAGCGAAGTCGAGACAAAGATGAAATCATCGCCGAGATACACGAGCGCGTCTCAGCCGGTTATCAAGAGGTCGTTCTGACCGGCGTCCACATCGGTGCTTATGGCCGAGACCACAATCAGACTGCGGAAATTGATCTGTGGGATTTGGTAGATGCGATACTGCGAGAAACGAGCATCCCGCGATTGCGGCTGTCGTCTATCGAACCGTGGGACATTGCCCCGCAGTATCTTGCTTTGTGGCAGAACGAACGACTGTGCAGGCACCTGCACTTGCCCCTGCAAAGCGGCAGTGACACGGCACTGGCCCGCATGAAACGGCGCTATACGGTACGTGAATTCGCTGAAATCGTCGAGGCGGCTCGCAGGGCGGTGCCGGATATGGCCATTACGACTGACGTCATCGTTGGCTTCCCCGGCGAGACAGAAAGCGAGTTTGAAGAAACCCTTCGGTTTGTTGGGGCGATGCAATTCAGCCGGGTGCACATCTTCCCGTTCTCTGCTCGAACTGGGACCGAAGCGGCAACGTACCCCGGCCAGGTGTCACCGCAAGTGAAGCAAGTCCGCGCGCAGCGGCTGGCGGAAATTGCTCGGGCAGGAGAACGAGCTTTCTGGCAGCGGTTTGTCGGGCAGACGGTTAAAGTCCTTTGGGAAAGCAAACGAGAGGCTCACGTGTGGTCGGGTCTGACCGATCACTACGTGCGCGTGATGGCGCGCAGCGAAGCAGAGCTGCACAACCGCATTACGCCCGTGCACATTACCGCCCTGACATCCAACGGCCTCTGGGGTGAACTGCCCGTTTCTGCCGACGGAGTGGAACCTGACTCCTGAAGATTGCAGGCCAGGGCGAGAATCGCACTAACTTGATCGCCCAAGCCTTCAAAATAACCCGATGGAGAGGAAGCTATGGATTGCATCTTTTGTGATATTATCGCCCACGCGCTACCTGCCGACATTGTCTATCAGGACGAATTGCTTACTGCTTTTAGAGACATCAGGCCACAGGCGCCGGTGCACATTTTGATTGTGCCCAACCAGCACCTGGCCTCCATCGGCGACATCGGGCCAGAACACTACGAGCTGCTGGGGCGCATGTTTACCGTGGCCAATCAACTGGCCGCGCAAGAACGGATCGCCGAGACCGGTTATCGGTTGGTCATCAATCGAGGGGAACAGAGCGGTCAGAGTGTGCACCACCTGCACCTGCACTTGTTGGGCGGACGGTGGATGAGATGGCCGCCGGGCTGATTGACACGGGCTTGGAGTTCTGATAAAATGCGCCCGCTCGGGATATGTCGCCGTGTCGCGTGGAGAAGTCGCCAGGCAGAGCATCTGTGATCTGCTACTTTGGGTAAGAGAAACCACCTTGACCAGTTCCAGCGTTTCCAGTCGGGCTCACGTCAAATCGTTGATCAGGCCGCTCTTTTACAATTGCCTGACCCTGATAGTCATCTTCACCCTGTGTCTGTATGGTCTGGGAGTTGTTGGCCTTTACCTGAGATGGTTTGTCTTAGAGGCTCTATTGACTGACACTCCCACACCAATTATTGTGACGGTGGTCCTGCCCACTCAGCCCGGTGACGAACAACCACCCATCATTATCACCGTAATTGCCACCCGGGCGCCAGACCACCATCGGCCGCCGACTGCCACTCTGGAACCTACGCCAACCCAATGGTGGCCCGCCATCGGGGACGAGGTGCCGGTGTACGGGTCTGTCACCCCCGCAACCGACACCCCAACCGCAGAAGTCTCTGTGACTTCAGAATCCTATTCTGCTCAGGAGGCTGATAGCCCACTGCCATGAAGACAATCAAACCGCTCATCAAGACTTTGCGGCCCAAACAGTGGTCAAAGAACCTATTTATCTTTGCAGCTCTTGTTTTCGACCTTAAATTGTTTCAGGCGGCACCACTTCTCCGCACTGTCGCGGGGTTTGTGCTGTTTTGTCTCCTCTCCAGCACGATTTACCTGATCAACGACCTGGTTGATATAGAGAAAGACCGGCAACATCCTGTAAAGCGTAACCGCCCGCTGGCAGCGGGTGAGCTTTCGCCCTCTGTGGCGGTCCTCGCCGCGATTGGGATCGGAGTAGTCTGTGTGCCCTTGTCGTTCATGCTGGAGCTGTATTTCGGTGGTATCGCTGTCAGCTATGTGATCTTGATGATTGTGTACTCGTTCTTCTTGAAAAACACGGTTATCGTGGATGTAATGACCATTGCCGCCGGTTTCGTGTTGCGGGTCGCTGCCGGTGTGGTGCTCGTGCACGTAGAGCGATTCTCTCCCTGGCTGTATGTTTGCACCACTCTGCTCGCCCTGTTCATCGCCATTGGGAAACGTCGCAACGAGCTGGCCCTATTGAAGGGCAATGCGAACACCCATCGCGCGATCCTGGACGAATACAGTCTGAGTTTCATTGATGAAATGATCAGCATTATCTCCGCGGCGACGCTCATCGCCTATTCGCTGTACACCTTCTCAGCAGAGAACCTGCCCAAGAACCACACCATGATGCTGACGACCCCTTTTGTGCTTTATGGCCTATTTCGCTATCTTTACCTCATACACGTCAGGGGGGAGGGTGGCGCACCAGAAGAAATTGTAATCAAAGACAAGCCTTTAATCATCAACATGGTGCTGTGGGCTTTGGCGGTGATCCTGATTCTGTATCTGGCCTGAATGAACCGGCTCGCCTGGCCCCAAACAGGTCAAAAGCCCTGACGTAAGCCAAAGGCCTACGCCAGGGCCAAGTCTCATTGTATGGTATTTCCGCGGCGCGTCTATTCTAACGCTTGGTGTACTGCGGGGCCTTGCGCGCCCTCTTCAGACCAGGCTTCTTGCGTTCTTTCGCGCGTGGGTCGCGGCTCAGGAAGCCAGCCTTGCGCAAGGTAGGGCGCAGATCGGGGTCGGCTTCAACCAGTGCGCGGGCAATTCCGTGACAGACTGCTCCGGCCTGGCCGGTTGTTCCTCCGCCAATGACCTGAACGGTGACATCGAACTTCCCTTCCATTGCGGTCAAGCTGAGCGGCCCAGTCACAGTCATCGCATCCCGCTGACGATGGAAATACTCGTCGAGACTGCGCCCATTGACCACTATGGAACCGGTTCCTCCTGGAAACAGGCGCACTCGCGCTGTAGCGGATTTGCGCCGACCTGTGCCCTGATAGTAATTTGTCGCCATGTCCTTATCTACCCCCTAGTTCCAGATCGAGTGGTTTGGGATTCTGAGCCTGATGCGGGTGATCGGGCGTAGCGTAGATCCGCAATTTCTTGATCATTGCTCTGCCTAGCTTGGTCTTGGGTAACATGCCCCTCACTGCTGCTTCCAGGACCCGCGTAGGATGCTTCTCAAGCTGCTTCTCCAGCGTAATGGCTTTGAAGCCACCCGGGTACATGGAATGCCGGTAGTACATTTTCTGGGTGAGCTTCCCCCCGGTCACCTGCACTTTGTCCGCGTTCACCACGATGACATGGTCGCCTGTATCCAGATGAGGGGTGTAATACGGTTTGTGCTTCCCCTTCAGAATCTGCGCGATCCTGGACGCCAGGCGCCCGAGATTTTGCCCCTGTGCATCTACCACATACCATTCACGAACAATTTCTTTTGGTTTGGTTACGTATGTCTTCACTTTGTTTCCGACTCCTTCGCTTCAGGTTCGCCATTCCCGAGAGCAAGATTGATCAACATATTTTTCAGCAACCGATATGCTGCCAGGGCGCCGGATAGCAGATCTTTTCCAGGAATAACCCCTGAGCCGGCGCCGGAGGCCCTGCTGCAGCCCTGTCCCCAGCAGCGAGAATATCGGCTACTCCTGCGGGAGACAATTTGCCCGTCCCGACCAGCAAGAGCGTCCCCACAATACTTCTCACCATCTGGCGCAGAAACGCATTGGCCTCGATGTCAAAGAACACCCAATCTCCCTGACGCCACCAGTAGGCGTCGTACACTTCCCGCACCGTGTGCCCACCACTGGACGCCTGTCCAAACGAGGCGTAGTCATGTACGCCAACCAGACACTCGCTCGCCCGGTTCATCATTTGCACATCCAGATAAGACGTCACCTGATGGGCAAAACGCGCTGCAAAAGCAGACCGCACTTCACCATTGAAAAGAACATAACGATACAGGCGGCTGGTCGCACTGTAGCGGGCATGAAACTCTTCTCCAACCGGCAGCACTTCTCGAACCGATATGTCCGGCGGCAAGAGAGCATTCAAAGCCCGCCGCAGCGCCAACCACGAATGTTTCCAATCTATGCAAAAATGTATGACCTGCGACCTGGCGTGAACGCCCCTATCGGTGCGTCCTGCTCCCACCACAGAACAGGCCCGTTGAGCGATGTGACTGAGAACCTGCTCCAGCTCGGCCTGTACGGTGCGCTGTTTAGATTGCCTCTGGAACCCGTAGAAATCAGTTCCGTCGTATTCTATTACGCAAGCAACTTTTTGGATACCCTGTTCCCGCTCGATTGGTTGAACTTGTGTCTCACCGGGAGACTGGCATCCAACCATTCCCGCTCCTTGACCAAAGGTCAGATCACTCGACCAACTCTACCAGTACAATTCGAGCGCCATCTCCCTGTCGCTGACCGAGTTGAAGGATGCGCGTATAACCACCGGCCCGGTCTTCATAACGAGGAGCCAGCTCGTCGAACAATTTCTTTACCACTTCCGGCTCATTCAACCGGGCGGCGGCCAGTCGTCTGGCATGAAGGTCGCCCCGCTTGGCAAGGGTCACCAGCTTTTCCGCGTCACCGCGGATGGCCTTAGCTTTGGCTTCGGTCGTCTTGATCCGGTCGTATTTGAAGAGCTGGGTGATCAAATTCCTTCGGAGCGCCTGTCGGTTATCCTTGGAACGTCCCAGCTTGCGTCCAGCAACATGATGTCTCATCGTTTCCCTCTCGCGTCACACATTGAAGCTTACCGATCTGTCTCTTCTTCCAACTCGTCGCCCCACGGCTCAGCCTCAAGCTCTTCAGCTTCTTCTTCATCGAGCTCATCTTCGTCGCCCTCGAACTCTTCCTCTTCCTCTGGCTCATCAGAACTCTGATCCAAAGAAGGACTGGCTGAAAGGGGCGACTCTGTAGGCGTCCAGAACCCCTTAGCCACAAGGCTTTGTTTGAGTTCTTCCAGCGACTTCCGGCCGAAGTTGCGCACGGCCAGAATTTCCTCTTCACTCTTCTCCAAGCGTTCAAGCACCTCGCCGACCTTGGTGACGCCAGCTCGTTTCAGACAGTTATACGCTCGAACCGACAGTCCAAGTTCTTCTATCGGAATGTCATACGTCCGGCTGGGGATCTTGGCTTTGGGTTCAGCGGGTTCCGGCTCGACTTTCGTCTCGCTGACCCCGGCCACCAGGCTGAAATGATGGACAAGAATTTGAGCGCTCTCTCTTAGGGCTTGTTGCGGAGCGATTGTACCGTCTGTCCAGACTTCGACGATCAGTCGGTCAAAATCGGTCATCTGCCCCACGCGCATGCGTTCCACCGTATAATTCGCCTTGCGAATGGGACTAAAAATAGCGTCCACCGGGATGTCGCCTATCGGCAACCGCCCGCGTTCTTCGGCAGGCGAGTAGCCACGCCCCCGCTCTACCACACACTCTATCTCCAGGTCGGCCTCGGGCGAATCGGCGGTGAGCAGATACAGCTCGGGGTTGACGATTTCCACTTCGGCCGGACATTCCAGGTCACCAGCCGTGATCTCCCCTTCCCCGCTGACATGTAACCGTAGCCGCACCGGCCCATCCCCATCCAGCTTCAAACGAAGCTGTTTGATATTCAGGATGAACATAGTCATATCTTCCCGAACATTTGGAATGGGCGAGAATTCGTGATGCACTCCGCTGACGCGGACTGATGTCACCGCCGCGCCTGGCAGAGAGGAGAGCAGGGTGCGTCGCAACGCATTGCCCAGCGTAATGCCAAAGCCGCCTTCCAAAGGACCGATGACAAACTTACCATAGTTCTGAGCCAGGGCCTCTATATCAATTTTAGGTAGTATTCGATTCATTCGTTTTCTCACCCCTCCCGTGTTGAGTGAAGCAGGCGTGTGTCAATCTGATCACACTTCATTTACGATGCCACTCTCGACGGAACTGTCTAGCGGCTGTAATACTCCACTATCAGTTGTTCTTCCAGCGATACGTCGATCTCCTCACGCGAGGGCACACTGAGAACGGTCCCGGTCATATTAGCCGCATCCAGCGACAACCAGCCAGGCGTCATGCGGTCACGCAAGCTCTCCGCTATGCCAGCGAAGAGGGGCGACTTCTTACTCTCTTCAGCCACAGAGATGGTATCTCCTGGTTTGGTCGGGTAAGAAGGGATATTGACACGAGAACCGTTGACTAAGATGTGTCCGTGCCGAACCATTTGCCGCGCTTGTGGGCGCGATTCGGCCAGGCCGAGCCGATACACCACGTTGTCCAGACGGAGCTCTAAAGTGATCAACAGATTGGTGCCGGTCAGTCCACGCCGCCGCTCTGCGTCCTCGAAGTAACGACGAAATTGTCTTTCAAATACACCGTAAATCCGTCTGGCCTTTTGTTTTTCTCGCAACTGCAAAGCGTAGTCAGACGCCTTGCGCCGAAACTGACGCTGTGGCCCATGCACGCCGGGTGGATAAGAACGTTTCTCAACGGCGCATTTAGAAGAAAAACACCGCTCCCCTTTCAGAAAGAGCTTCTCACCTTCTCGCCGGCACAATTTACAAACAGATTCAATATATCTCGCCATTTTGCCTCCACATAAATAGAGCGCCAGGTCTCTATTCCTTATAAACTCATCAGACCGTGTTATACGCGACGTTTCTTAGGAGGGCGACAACCGTTGTGAGGTATGGGCGTCACATCGGTAATCGACCTGACTTTCAGGCCAGCCGCTTGAATTGAACGGATGGCTGCCTCTCGCCCCGGCCCAGGTCCCTTAACAAATACGTCTACCTCACGCATCCCGTGCTCCATTGCTTGCTTGACCGCGTTCTGGGCAGCAAGCTGCGCCGCATAAGGCGTGCTCTTGCGCGAACCTTTGAACCCTGATGTGCCAGCGCTGGCCCAAGAGATTGCATTGCCATTCTGATCGGTCAGGGTCACAATCGTATTATTGAAGTTAGATTGAATATGAGCCTGCCCATACGGAACGTTCTTCCGCTCGCGGCGGCCGCCGCCGCGCTTAGCAGTCGTAGCAGTTTTGGCTTTTGCCATTTTTCCTCCTCAGTCACAGAACCAAAACATCTCAGACCGACAGGCTGCACCAAGAGCGCAGTCCGGTCAGTCACCTTGCAATTACTTCTTGGCCTTCGACCGGCGCTTACCGGCCACTGTCTTGCGCTGGCCACGCTTGGCGCGGGCGTTGGTCCGTGTACGCTGTCCACGAACCGGCAAGTTTCGGCGGTGTCGAATACCTCGATAGCAGCCAATTTCCTGCAGGCGGTTGATATTCATCGCTACCTCGCGGCGGAGGTCACCTTCCACTCGATAATTGCGGTCAATGATATCGCGCAGGCGACCAATTTCAGCCTCCGCCAGGTCCTTGACTTTGGTTTGCCCGTTTATGTTGGCTTGAGCCAGAATATTCTGGCTGGTTTTTCTGCCAATTCCGTAAATATAAGTCAGCGCGATTTCGACGTTCTTTTCTCGGGGCAAGTCAACCCCAACGATTCTAGCCATTCGTAGCTCCTCTCACATTAGCTTTCGATAGCAGAGCGAGAAGGCAACATGCCGTCCCTCTGCTCCAGCTCTATCCCTGCCGTTGCTTATGCTTGGGATTGGTACAAATCACCCGCACCACACCTTTGCGCTTGACAATCTTGCACTTTTCACAACGTACTTTTACTGATGGTTTCACTTTCATCTTTCAGTCTCCCCTTACGGCGCCGTTGATATTCTCTCCCAGCCCTCGGTTGCTACAGTTGGGTCAATATCAGCGGTTCGCTATCCATAATTGCTATCGTGTGCTCAAAATGAGCCGACCAACTTCCGTCCAATGTGACCACCGTCCAGCCATCCTCCAGCACCTTGGTTCGCCAGTCGCCCAGGTTGACCATCGGCTCCAGGGCAATCGTCAAGCCAGTCTTCAGCACAAGGCCGGCGCCAGGTTGCCCAAAATTGAACACCTGAGGGTCCTCATGCATCTTACGACCTATGCCATGGCCCGTGTATTCTCGCACCACAGACATATTATGGCTCTCGACGTAATTCTGGATCGCCCAGGATATGTCGCCCACATGGTTTCCAGCACGGGCCTGAGCAATGCCTGCCTCCAACGCGCCCTGCGTCACCTCCAACAAACGCTGCGCCTGCGGGGCAATCTGCCCTACGCCCAGGGTAATGGCAGCATCGCCTTGATAGCCGCGATAGATGGCGCCAACATCTATGCTGATGATGTCGCCTTCTTCCAAGACCCGCTTGCCCGGAATACCGTGGACAATTTCTTCGTTCACCGAAGTACATATTGAGGCTGGATAGCCACGATATCCTTTGAAGGACGGTATCGCCTTCGATTTGACAATCACCTTGTGCGCCAGTTCGTCTAGCTCACCGGTGGTGATGCCAGGGCGCACTTGTTCTTTCATCAACTCCAGAACTTTGGCGACGATCCGACCGGCCTGCCGCATCTTTTGCAGTTCCTGCGGCGATTTCAGCAATACCATCCTCATGCCTTGATTACGTCCAGCAGGGCAGCCCTGACCGCCTCAATGTCTTGCTGCCCGTCCACAGTGTGTAAGAGCCCTTTTTGTTTGTAAAAATCAATCAAGGGCAGGGTCTGCTCGAAATAGACCTGTAGTCTGTTCTTCACCGTCTCCGGCTGATCGTCGGCGCGTTGATACAACTCGCCGCCACAGACATCACACACACCTTCCACTTTGGGCGGATTGAACAGCGTGTGATAAACCGCCTGACAATTGCGACAGATGCGGCGGCCTGTCAGCCGTTCGACCAACGCCGCTTCTGACACCTGGAAATAGATCACCGTGTCAATTTTCTTGCCGTCTTGCGCTAACACCTCGTCCAGTGCACGCGCCTGTTCGACAGTTCTGGGGAACCCGTCCAATATGGCCCCTCTGTCATTGCAATCCGCCTGACTGAGCCGGTCGCGGACCATGGCCACAGTCACATCGTCAGGGACGAGCTCGCCCTTCTCCATGTAACTCTTTGCCTGTAGGCCCAGAGGCGTCTCGCGTTTCAGGTTATCTCTGAATAAGTCGCCCGAAGAAACGTGCGGGATACCCAACATCCCCGACAACACAGTCGCCTGAGTGCCTTTGCCCGCGCCGGGCGCTCCAATTAGAATAATGTGCCTTGCTCTCGTATTAGTCGTCAATCAAACTGCCCCTCTCGCTATGGTGTCTGCGATTAAGACTGGTCGCCTTCGTCGCTACCTGATGAACCCTTCATAGTGGCGCATCAGGAGCTGCGCTTCCAGTTGTTTCATCGTGTCCAGCACTACGCCCACCACAATCAACAAGCCCGTGCTGGTAATCAACAGCGTCTGTGTTTCGGTCACGTCTCTCAGCAACCAGGGCAGGATAGCCACCAACCCCAAGAAGATTGCCCCTACCAGCGTAATGCGTTGCAGCACGCCATTGAGATAGTCGGCTGTCCGCTTGCCTGGACGAATGCCAGGGATGAACCCACCCTGTTTCTGTAGATTTTCCGCCAGATTTTGTTGACGGAAAATCACGTCGGTATAGAAGTAGGTGAAACCTACGACCATGAAGAAATACAGTATCCAGTAGATATTGCTGCCTGGGCTGAACATTTGGTTAATCGCCGTGGCAATCTGGCCGATCAGCGCCGATTGGGAGTAGACAAAGTAACTGGCGACGACGCCCGGAAAGATCAGAATGGACTGAGCAAAGATGAGCGGGATCATGCCGGCCGAGTTCACGCGCAGCGGCACGTAGGTGCTCTGGCCACCGGCAATCCGCAGCCGGTTGCCGCGCATTGCCAATACCCGTTTGCCATATTGCACCGGTATACGCCGTTGTCCCTCCTGGATGAACACGATGGCCAGGACGGTAATGGCGGTCACGATCAGGAAGAAGATCAAGGCCCATGGCCCCGACTCGCTGACCAGCAACTGCCCCACCCGCTGCGGCACACGGGCTACGATGCCTCCGAAAATAATGATTGACACGCCGTTGCCGATGCCCTGTTCTGTGATCAACTCTCCCAGCCACACGGCGACCACCGTGCCGGCGGTCAAGGTCAGGATAGTGCTCAGGGTAGGCAAGATGTCTTCGGGAGAGCCAAAGCCGAAATTGGTCAGCACCCGCATTTGCCCCCTGGACAAGAGAGTCGCCTGCCCATAAGCCTGTAACGCGGCCAGAGGCACGGTAAGCCAGTGCGTATACTGGTTGATTTTGTTCCGCCCGGCTTCGCCCTCTTTGGCGATTTCCTCCAACTGAGGGATGATCGGGACAAGCAACTGCATGATAATGGATGCAGTGATGTAAGGGTAGACCCCCATGGCCATCACCGAGAAGCTGGACATCGCTCCGCCGGAGAACATGTCGAGCATACCCAAGAGCTGGTTGGACTCAAAGACGCTCCGTAACGCCTGTAAATCAACGTTGGGTATAGGAATGTGTGATGCCAGACGATAGATGACCAGAATCGCAAACGTGAACAGGATCCTGCGTCGCAGGTCGGGCAATTTGAAGGCGTTTCGAATGGCTTGTAGCATCTTGCACTCTCCTCCAACAAGACAGGAGCCGGCAGGCCAGTGCCTGCTGCTATAGGGCTAACTCCTCGATGGTTCCACCCGCTTTGGTGATTTTTTCACGCGCTGTCATCGAGAAACGATGGGCTTTCACCACAAACGCCTTGTCCAGTTCGCCTTCACCCAAGATCACCACGGCCTCTTTTGGCGAACGAATGATGCCTGCTTCGGCCAAAACATCGGGAGTGATCACCGTGTTCTCTTCAAAGACCGACAACCGCTCTAAGTTGACCGGAGCATAGTATACCTTGAAACGGTTCTTGAAGCCCCGCTTGTGAGGCAAACGTCGCACAATGGGCAACTGACCGCCCTCAAAATAGGGACGCACGCCTCCGCCTGAGCGAGCATTTTGTCCTTTGGTGCCGCGGCCGGCCGTTTTGCCCTGACCGGCGGCGATACCACGGCCCACCCTCTTGCGGGATTTTTTGGCCCCTTCTGCAGGGCGAAGTTCATGTAGTTTCATCGTCTATTCTCCACTTAAGGTCTGTCAGTTTGCAGTCCACGTCATGACGGATGGCCCTCATCAACGGCCTCGACACGGATCAGATGCCCCACTTTTTGGGCCATGCCCCTGACCGTCGGCGTGTTGTCGTGCTCAACCACATCACCCAGCCTGCGCAGCCCCAGAGCTTTTATCGTCCCTTTTTGCCGGAGGGAATACCCGATGTCGCTCTTAACCCAGGTGATCCTGAGTCGCTTCGCTTTTTCCAGTTCAGTCTTCCACATTGCGTCGCCTCCAGTGAGGGATCAGTTTGGACACCGGTACTCCGCGCCTTTGGGCTTCGACTTCGGCGGATTTCATTTGCTTGAGCCCCTCGAACGTCGCCTGCGCCACATTCAGAATATTCGCGCTGCCCAGCGATTTGGTGAGAATGTCCCGCACGCCGGCGGCTTCAACGATGGCGCGCACTCCGCCGCCAGCGATCACGCCCGTGCCGGGTGACGCCGGTTTGAGCAGCACCTTAGCAGCCCCGAATTTGGCAACCACAGCGTGCGGAATGGTGGTGCCACTCAAGTTCATTTTCCGCATTCTGCGACGGGCGCGTTCGCCGCCCTTACGAATGGCTTCGGGCACATCGCCAGCTTTTCCAATTCCGATTCCCACGCTCCCCTGTTTATCGCCTACTACCACCAATGCCCGGAAACCAAAACGCCGTCCGCCTTTCACCACTTTGGCCGTTCTGGTGATGCTCACCACTTTTTCTTCAAGTTCTTCAAGTTCTTCAAAATCTCTTCTCGGCATCGATCCTCCCTAACGAACCAGTACTGTCTTACCTGACGCAAGCGTACTACCCGCTGTGTATTGCTTCGACTAGAACTCCAACCCGCCTTCTCGAGCCGCATCGGCCAGCGCTTTGACCCGTCCGTGATAGAGATAACCGCCCCGGTCGAAGACCACACGGTTCACACCCCGCGCCAAAGCCCGCTGGGCAATCAGCTTGCCCACCAGCCTGGCCTGATCAACCTTGCTCAAATCCTTGACCTGATTGCGCAATTCCGGGTCTAAGGTAGAAGCAGCCGCAAGCGTATGCCCTCGGACGTCGTCAATTACCTGGGCATAAATCTGATTCAAACTTCTAAACACGTTGAGGCGAGGACGTTCGCTGGTTCCACTTACGTTCTTGCGGACTCGTGCATGACGTCGCTGACGCGCTTCATTTCGATTTATCTCACTCACCTCTTTAACTCCTCTTAGTTTTCAAGCAGACCTGCCTCCCGCACCCCGATGGGTTGGCTTCACGAAGAGCAGAACTGCCGAGATAAATTATTTCTTACCAGCCTTGCCGGCCTTACGGCGAATCCGTTCGCCTTCGTACAACAGCCCCTTACCTTTGTAAGGCTCAGGTTCTCGAAGGGCGCGGATCTTGGCTGCAACCTGGCCGACCAATGCCTTATCGATCCCCTCTATGGTAAAGATTCTGTCGCCTTTCTCCACAGAGAACTTGATACCA
>Ga0129299_1000847_pt1 | contig 20269 bp, 18 predicted proteins | sample ConPoolayeCmetaG_FD_94477 | JGI IMG/M metagenome (GOLD analysis project Ga0129299, IMG submission 94477) | Hot spring microbial mat communities from California, USA to study Microbial Dark Matter (Phase II) - Cone Pool mat layer C metaG ...
GCGTAAGAGGGCGATATGCCACGTGAACAGATCACATTAGCGTGTACCGAATGCGACCGGCGGAACTACACGACGAAGAAGAACAAGAAGAAGGGGGGGGGGCGGCTTGAGCTAAGGAAGTATTGCCGGTTTGACCGTAGGCACACGTTGCACAAGGAAACGAGATAACGAGGGGCACGGCGAGCAGGGCAGTAGCTCTAATTGGTAGAGCGGCGGTTTCCAAAACCGCGGGTTGGGGGTTCGAATCCCTCCTGCCCTGCCAGCCGGGTCCAAGGAAGACGGGTATGGCTGAAGGACAAGAGAACATAGCGAAGCGCGGGCAGCAGTTTATGAAGGAAGTGTGGGAAGAGCTGCTGAGAGTGAACTGGACGACGCGGGAGCAGTTGAAGCAGGCGACGAAGGTGGTGATCGTCAGTTCGGCGGTGCTGGGGGTGTATTTAGGGGCGGTGGACTTTGTCTTTTCGGCGATTTTGAAATGGTTTCTTGAGATGCAGATGTAAGCGCGGGGCGGCACGATTATGGCAAAATGGTATGTATTACAGGCGTTTTCTGGGCAGGAGCAGCGGGTGAAGGAGTTGCTGGAGGAGCGGGTGCGCCTGAACGAGCTGAGCGAGAAAGTGAGGCAGGTGCTGATACCGACGCAGACGGTGCAGGAGATTCGAGGGGGGAAGAAGAAGATATCGACGCGGAAGTTTTACCCGGGGTATGTGTTGGTGGAGATGGAATTGGACGACGACACATGGCAGGTAGTGAAGCGGACGCCTGGGGTGATAGGGTTTTTGGGGGGAGAACAGCCGGCGGCGTTGAGCGAGACGGAAGTGGCGGAGATGCTCGAGCAAGTGGAAGCGGCGAAAGACCGGGTGGCGCCGCGGGTAACGTATGTGAAGGGCGACCGGGTGAAGATCAACGACGGGCCGTTTATCAACTTTATAGGGCTGGTGGAAGAAGTGGATGAGGAGCGAGGGAAGCTTGGGGTATCGGTGTCGGTGTTTGGGCGGACGACGCCGGTGGAATTAGAATATTGGCAAGTGGAAAAGGATGATAGTGCGTAAGGCGGCGCGGGGAACGCGCGGCGGACGCGGAACCAAGTAAACGAGAAGACAGGAGGAGAGATATGCCTCCAAAACGAGTTACAGGATACATCAATTTGCAGATACCGGCGGGGAAGGCGAATCCGGCGCCGCCGATTGGGCCGGCGCTGGGGCAGCACGGGGTGAACATCATGGAGTTCTGCAAGCAGTTTAATGCGGCGACAAAAGCGATGGAAGAAGGGCTGGTGATACCGGTGGTGATAACGGTATACCAGGACAAGTCGTTCACGTTCATCATGAAATCACCGCCGGCGGCGACGCTGATCAAGAAGGCAGCGAACTTGGCGACGGCGTCGGCGCAGCCGAACCGCGACAAAGTGGGGCGGATCACGCGCAAGCAGGCGGAAGAGATTTGCAAGATGAAGATGAAGGATTTGAACGCGCGGGATATGGAGGCGGCGATGAAGATGGTGGAAGGGACGGCGCGGAGCATGGGCGTGGAGATAGTAGGATAGTGAAATGGCGCGTGAGGGCGCCGATAACCCACCCCGGTTACGGGGGAGCGTAAAGGAAACGCGATGAGACGGATAAGCAAGCGCCACAGAGAGAATGTGGCAAAAGTGGAAGCGGGCAAGCGGTACACGCTGGAGGAGGCGGTGCGGCTTGCGCTGGCATGCCGGCAGGCGAAGTTTGCCGAGTCGGTTGATGTGCATGTATTACTGGGCGTAGACCCGAAGAAAGCGGACCAGGCGGTGCGCGGGACGGTGGTATTGCCGCATGGGACGGGCAAGCAGATGCGTGTACTGGTGTTCTGCACGGGTGCGGATGCGGAGGCGGCGAAGGAGGCGGGAGCGGACTATGTGGGGCTGGACGATTTGGTGAAGAGAGTGCAGGAAGGGTGGACGGAGTTTGACATAGCGATTGCGACGCCGGCGACGATGCGGGAAGTGGGCAAGCTGGGGAAGGTGCTGGGGCCGCGGGGGCTTATGCCGACGCCGAAAGCAGGGACGGTGACGACGGATGTAGCGACGGCGGTGAAAGAGTTTAAGGCGGGCAAGGTGGAGTTTCGCGTGGACAAGCAGGCGGGGATTCACTGCGCGGTGGGGAAGGCGAATTTCACGTGCGAGCAATTGCTGGAGAACATTCGTGCGTTTTTGGGAGCGCTGCTGAAGGCGAAACCGGCAACGGCGAAGGGGACGTACTTGATGAAGGTATCGGTATCGACGACGATGGGGCCGGGCATCCGGATCGACACGCGTGACGTTGAGCGCGAGGCGGCGGCGTAAGACACAGAGAGATATTAACAGAGCAGAGTACGAGACAGGAAGCGATATGCGAATTGAGAAGCAGTACATAGCGAAAGAGATGGAAGAGCGCTACCGGGGGAGCACGTTGTTGGTGGTAGCGGCGTACCATGGGCTGAACGCGAACGATATGACGAAGCTGCGGGCGCGCGTAGCGGAACAGCAGGGCGTGCTGAACGTAGTGAAGAACCGGATTGCGCAACGGGTGGTGGGCGCGGCGGGGGCGGAAGAATTCAAGCAGTTACTGAAGGGGCCGAACGCGATAGCGGCGACGCGGGGCGATGCGGTGGCGCTGGCGAAAGCGATGACACAGTTTGCGAAAGAGAACAACGCGCTGGTGATCCGGGGCGGGTTGCTGGATTTGAGCCGGTATTTAACGGCGGAAGAGATCGCGGGGCTGGCGGCGTTGCCGCCGCGGGAAGTGTTGCTGGCGCGGCTTTTGGGGGGTTTGCAAGGGCCCGCGCGGAACTTGGCATGTGTGTTCAGCACGATGATAGGGAACTTGGTGCGGGTGCTGGAGCAAGTGGGGAAGAAGAAGCCGGCGGGGGGAGCGAAGGCGGAGGCGGCAGCGGAGCCTGGGGGAGCGGCGGCGGGAGGACCGTCAGGAGCGGCGCCGGAAGTGGCAGGAGCGGAAGGGAAGGCGGCCGGGGAGCGTGCGGCGGGGTCTGGCGCGGATGCTGCACCAGAAGCGACAACGTAATTACGCACTCGACGTGCATAATGCCTCATAATAGTGATTGATTAACAAACGGAAGCGAAGGAGACAGACATGGCATCGGAGAAACTGCAGGCTTTGATTAACGAGATTGACGCGCTCACCATGCTGGAGGTGAGCGAACTAGTCAAGGCATTGGAAGAGAGATACGGCGTAAGCGCGGCGGCACCGGTAGCAGTAGCGGCGGTGGCGAGTGGCGGTGCGGCGCCTGCGGCGCCTGCGGAAGAGCAGACGGAATTCACGGTGGTGCTGACGGATGCGGGCGCGAACAAGATTCAGGTGATCAAGGAAGTACGGGCGATCACGAGCCTTGGGCTGAAGGAAGCGAAGGACTTGGTGGACAATCCGCCGAAGCCGCTGAAGGAGAACGTGTCGAAGGAGGAAGCGGCGGAGATCAAGAAGAAGATTGAAGCGGCCGGCGGGAAAGTGGAGATCAAGTAAGGGAAGCAGGGGGCGAGTGACGCCGTTGTTGAGCTGCTCAGGAAACGAGCACGAGAAACAGTTCACCGAGGCGCCGCCGGTGCCGCGCGCTTGGGCTGCGGGAGCAGGAGCAGGTGCGCGGTGCCGGTGGAGCGCCGGATTGTATTTGCCATGCCTATGAGTACGCGCATAAGCTATGCGAAGTTGCCAGATGCCATGCCGCTGCCTGCACTGACGGAAGTGCAGCGCAAGTCGTACGATGAGTTTCTGCAGAAGGATGTGCTGCCGGAACAGCGCATCAATGTTGGTTTGCAGTCATTGTTCAATGAAATTTTTCCGATTGTGAGCCAGACGCGCAAGCTGGAGATGCACTTTGTGCATTACTCGTTTGGCGTGCCGAAGTACGACATAGTAGAGTGCCAGCGGCGGGGCATGACGTACCAGGTGCCGCTGAAAGTGACACTGCGGATCAAAGGGCCGGGCGACGTGATGAAGGAGCAGAGCGTACATCTGGGGATGGTGCCGCTGATGACGCCCAACGGGACGTTTATCATCAATGGAGTGGAGCGGGTGATCGTGAGCCAGTTGCAACGGTCGCCGGGGATAACGTTTGACCGAGTGCAGCATCCGACGGGGATGCACTTGTATACGTTTACGATCATACCGTACCGTGGGACGTGGCTGGAAGCGACGTTTGACTTGAACGAGAACATTTACATGAGTGTGGACCGGCGGCACAAGCGGCGGCGGATATTGGTGACGACGCTGTTGCGAGCGCTGGGGTTTGAGACAGATGAACAGATCATGGGGTTGTTCTACAAGAAAGTGACGGTGGCGTTGAAGACGGGGGCGGGAGCGCGGCGATTGACGGGACGAATATTGGCGTCGCACGTGAAAGCGCCGGGCGGGCGCAAGATTTTGGGAGCGCCGCTGGAAGAGGTGACGAACGAGATGCTGGAAGCGATGATGGAGGCGGGGATCGAGGAAGTGGAGATTTTCCAGAATGCGGGGAAAGACTCGCCGATTGTGCAGATGCTGCAGCGCGAAGAGTATGCGACGGACCGGGTGCGGGCGTTACGGGAGATATATGCGCGGCTGCAGCCGGGGGAGCCGATTGTGCTGCAGAACGCGGAGAACTTGTTGCGGCGATTGTTTTTCGACATTAACACGTATGATTTAGGTGATGTGGGGCGGTACAAGCTGAACAAGAAGCTGGGGCTGCCGATGGACAAAGAGAGCTTGGCGCGGCGGACGCTAAGCGAGCAGGACATCATCGCGGCGATAGGGTATTTGCTGGATTTGCGGGCGGGGAACAAGAAGTCGAGCTTGACGGGAGTGGATGTAGAGCTGGACGACATAGATCATCTGGGGAACCGGCGGGTGCGGTCGGTGGGTGAGCTGGCGATGAATCAGTGCCGGCAGGCTTTGTTGCGGCTGGAGCGGTATGTGAAGGACCGGATGGGGAGCCAGGCGCAGGGTGCGGAGATACCGATGCCGGAGAAGCTGGTGAATCCGCGCATTCTGACGAATTTGTTGAAGGACTTTTTTGGGCGGTCGCAACTATCGCAATTCATGGATCAATTGAATCCGCTGGCGGAATTGACGCACAAGCGGCGGTTGTCGGCGTTGGGGCCGGGGGGGTTGAACCGCGAGCGTGCGGGGTTCAAGGTACGGGACGTACACAGCAGCCATTACGGGCGGGTGTGCCCGATCGAGACACCAGAAGGCGGGAACATCGGGCTTATATCCTCGATGGCGACGTATGCGCGGGTGAACAAGTTTGGGTTTCTTGAGACGCCGTATTTGAAGGTGATCAAGGGGAAAATACATCCTGAGATAGTGGAATATCTGACGGCGGACGAAGAAGAGAAGTACACGATTGCGCAGGCGAATGCGCCGCGGGATGCGAACGGCGTGTTTACGGGGAAGGAAGTGATGTGCCTGCGGGCGGGTGAGTTTATTTCGGCGGCGCCGGAGGACGTTGACTACATTGACGTGTCGCCCAAGCAGATAGTGTCAATTGCAGCGGGTTTGATACCGTTTTTGGAGCACGATGATGCAAACCGAGCGTTGATGGGCTCGAACATGCAGCGGCAGGCCGTGCCGTTGCTGATAACGGAGCAGCCGTACGTGGGGACGGGGCTGGAGGGGGTGGTGGCACGGGAGAGCGGGGCGGTGATCACGGCGCCGGTTGACGGGGTGGTGGAATATGCGGACGCGAGGCGGGTGGTGCTGCGGGGGAATGACGGGAAGGCGTACGAGTATGAGCTGCTGAAGTTTGCGCGATCGAACGCGGGGACGACGATCAACTATCAGCCAGTGGCGCGGACAGGAGCAGTGGTAAAGGCGGGCGATCCGCTGGCGGATGGGCCGGCGACGAAAGACGGGGAACTGGCGTTGGGGCGGAATTTGATGGTGGCATTTATGCCGTGGGAAGGATACAACTTTGAGGATGCGATTCTGGTGAGCGAGCGTTTGATCAAGGAAGACATGTACACGTCGATTCACGTGGAATGTTTTGACGTGAGCGTAAATGAGACGAAATTGGGGCGGGAAGAGACGACGCGCGACATACCGAATGTGGGCGAGGCAGCGCTAGCGCGGCTGGACGCGGAAGGGATCGTGTTAGTTGGGACGGAAGTGAAGCCAGGGGACATTTTGGTAGGGAAGATTACGCCGAAGAGCGAGACGGAACTGAGCCCTGAGGAGCGGCTGCTGAAGGCGATTTTTGGGGAGAAGGCAGCGGACGTACGGGACGCGAGTTTGCGAGTGCCGGCGGGGACGGAAGGGATAGTGATGCATGTGGATGTGTTCCGACGGCGGACGAACGAGACGGCGCGTGACAAGGCGGAAGAGAAGCGGCAGATCAAGGAGGCGCATACAAAATTTTTGACAGCGGAGCGCGAGCTAATAGAATGGCGCAGGCGTGAACTGGGGGCGGTGTTTGAAGCGCCGCTGGCGGGGGACATTATTGATGAGAGCACGGGGGAGACGCTGGCGAGTGCGGGGCAGGTGATCACGCCGGAGTTGAGAGTGCGGATCGAACGGCAGCGGCTGCTAGGGCTGGTCGTGGAAGACAAGGCGTTTGCTGCACGAGTGAACGCAATACACTACGAGTTTGAATACAAGGTGGAAATGATCAATACGGAGTATCACCGCACGGTGGAGTACATCAAGCGGGGAGACGAACTTGATCATGGTGTGTTGAAGAAAGTGTATGTGTATCTGGCGGTGAAGCAGCGGCTGCAAGTGGGGGACAAGATGGCGGGGCGGCACGGGAACAAGGGTGTGATAGCGAAGATTCTGCCGGAAGAGGACATGCCGTATCTTGAGGATGGGACACCAGTTGACATCTTGTTAAATCCGCTGGGTGTACCGTCGCGGATGAACGTGGGGCAGATCATGGAGACGCACGTGGGGTGGGCAGCCAAGCTGTTGGGGTTGAAGATTGCGTCACCGGTGTTTGACGGTGTGAAGGAAGCGGAGATGAACGCACTGATGGAGAAGGCGGGACTGCCGGTTGATGGGAAAATAACGTTGTATGATGGGCGGACTGGAGAACCGTTCCGGCAGCGGGTGACGGTAGGGTGCATTTACATGATGAAGCTGGGGCACTTGGTGGCGAACAAGATACACGCGCGGGCGACGGGTCCGTACTCACTGGTGACGCAACAGCCGCTGGGCGGGAAGGCGCAATCGGGCGGGCAACGGCTGGGCGAGATGGAGGTGTGGGCTTTGGAAGCGTATGGCGCGGCGTACACGCTGCAGGAGCTGCTGACGGTAAAATCAGACGATGTGAATGGGCGTGTACGGATTTACGAATCGATCATCAAGGGAGATTGTTCATTAAGCGCCGACACGCCGGAATCGTTCAACGTGTTGGTGAAAGAGCTACGTGCGGCAGGGCTGGATGTGCGCACGGAAAAAGAAACGTAACGCAGAAGAGCGAGACGCAGTATGGCACTAAACGAACAGACAACAGAAATGGCGGCAGAGGTACTGGGGCGCGATGAAAAAACGGCAGCGGCAGTGGCAGAGACTACGGCAGCGGCAGCGGCCGCGGCGCCTAGGGGCGCTGCGGCGAGCGGGCTGGTGAACCCGGTGGAGATGCCATCGCGGCCGGTGTTGGACTCGAAGTTTGACAAGGTAGTGATCAGGATTGCGACGCCGGACACGATCCGGTCGTGGTCGAAGGGAGAAGTGAAGAATCCTGAGACGATCAACTACCGGACGTTCAAGCCGGAGCCGGGCGGGCTGTTCTGCCAGCGGATATTTGGGCCGGTGAAGGATTGGGAATGCGCGTGTGGGAAATACAAGCGCATCAAGTACCGGGGGATTGTGTGCGACCGGTGCGGGGTGGAAGTGGCGCAGGCGAAAGTGCGGCGTGAACGGATGGGGCATATCGAGCTGGCGGCACCGGTGGCGCACATTTGGTTTTTCAAGACCATGCCGTCGCGGATCGGCAACGTGCTGGATTTGACGATCCGGTCATTGGAGCGGGTGATATATTTTGAAGACTACATCGTGTTGAACCCGGGTTCGACGGAGCTGAAACGCGGGCAGTTGCTGAACGAAGGGCAGTACGAAGAGTACGTGAAGAAATATGGGAAGACGTTTGAAGTGGGGATGGGTGCGGAAGCGATCCGGCGCTTGTTAAGCGAGACGAATCTGGATGAGATAGCGGATGATCTGTACAACAAGATGATCAAGACGAAATCGAAGCAGATTCGGCGCAAGATTGCGAAGCGGCTGAAGATTGTGGAAGGGTTCCGGCAATCGAACAACAAGCCGGAACACATGGTGATGGAGGTGGTGCCGGTGCTGCCGCCGGATTTGCGGCCGCTGGTGCCGCTGGAAGGGGGGCGGTTTGCGACATCGGACTTGAATGATTTGTACCGGCGGGTGATCAACCGCAACAACCGGCTGAAGCTGTTGTTGAGCCAGCGGACGCCGGAGGTGATCATTCGCAACGAGAAGCGCATGCTGCAGGAAGCGGTGGATGCGCTGATCGACAACGGGCGGCATGGGCGTGTGGTGACTGGCCCGTCAGGGCGGCCGCTGAAATCGTTGAGCGATAATTTGAGAGGGAAACAGGGGCGGTTCCGGCAGAATTTGCTGGGCAAGCGCGTGGACTATTCGGGGCGGTCGGTGATCGTGATTGGACCGGAGCTGCGGATCGATCAATGCGGTTTGCCGAAGAAGATGGCGTTGCAATTGTTTGAACCGTTCATCATACGGGAACTGAAGGCGCGCAACTTGGCGCACACGGTGAAGGCGGCGAAGAAGATGGTGGAACGCGGCGGGACGGAAGTATGGGACATCTTGGAGCAGGTAACGAAGGGGCATGCGGTGATGCTGAATCGCGCGCCGACGCTGCACCGGCTGGGGATTCAGGCGTTTGAGCCGGTACTAATCGAAGGGAACGCGATCCGGGTGCATCCGCTGGTATGTTCGGCGTTCAATGCGGATTTTGACGGCGACCAGATGGCGGTGCACGTGCCGTTGTCGCGGGAAGCGCTATGGGAAACGAAAAACATCATGATGGCGGCGAAGAACTTGTTTTCGCCTGCCTCCGGGAAGCCGGTCATGGTGCCAACGCAGGACATGGTGATCGGGCTGCACTATTTAACGCTTGATCCGTGGCTGAAGTCGCACGGGCAGGCGAAGACGGGCGTGATGACGCCGGAGGAGGTGCATCGTGCGTTGGACCACAAGCACATCGAACTGCACACAGAGATACGGGTGCAGTTTCCGGACAAGGCGGAGCCGATTGTCACGACGGCGGGGCGGGTATTGTTCAACGAAGCGCTGCCGAAGGGCATGACGTACGTGAACGAGCCGGTGAACAAGAAGAAGATCGAGCAGATTGTTGCGGAATGCTACCGCGTGTGCGGGATGAAAGAAACGGTGCAGATGCTGGACCGGATTAAGGAGCTTGGGTTCCACGAAGCGACGATGGCTGGAATTTCGATTGGGCTGGCAGATTTGATCGTACCGCCGAACAAGGCGGAGCTTATCGCGGAGACACAGAAGAAGGTGGAAGAGGTGCAGAACAACTACCGTAAGGGCGTGATCACGAACCAAGAGCGGTACAACAACATAATAGACATTTGGACGCACACGGTGGAAGACACGGTGACCAATGCATTGCTGGAGCGGTTGAAACTGCCGGATGAAGTGCATCGGGAGATGAATCCGGTTTACATGATGATTGACTCGGGTGCGCGCGGCAAGATGAACCAAATCCGGCAGTTGGCGGGCATGCGCGGCCTGATGTCGAAGCCGTCGGGAGAGATCATTGAAACGCCGATCAAGGCGAACTTCAAAGAAGGATTGAGCGTGTTGGAGTACTTCATTTCGACGCATGGGGCGCGCAAAGGATTGGCGGATACGGCGCTGAAGACGGCCGATGCGGGATATTTGACGCGGCGGCTGGTGGACGTGGCGCACGATGTGCTGGTGACGGAGGAGGACTGCGGGACGCCGAACGGGATCACAGTGACGGCGATCGAGGAAGGCAGCAAAGTGGTGGTGCCATTGTCCGAGCGGATCGTGGGGCGGACGGCACTGAACGACGTGTATGAGCCGGGGACGCGGAATGTGCTGGTGAGAGCGGGCGAGATGATCACGGCGGAAGTGGCGCGCGCGATAGACAACTACGACATCACATCAGTAGCGATTCGTTCGGTGCTAACGTGTGAGACGCGTTTTGGGGTGTGCGCGAAGTGTTATGGCATGGATTTGGCGCGCCAGGCGCCGGTGGAATTGGGGACGGCGGTGGGGATTATTGCGGCGCAGTCAATTGGGGAACCGGGGACACAGCTGACGATGCGGACATTCCACATTGGCGGGACGGCGAGCGCCAAAGTGACGCAACCATTTCACAAGGCTGGAGAGGACGGCAAAGTGAAGTTGGTGGGCGTGCGGACGGTGGAGACAAAAGAAGGGACGCTGGCGCTGAACAAGAACGGGTACATCGCGTTATATGATGAGAAGGGGAAGGAACTCAAGCGGTACGAGCTGACGATCGGGGCGGTGATTCGGGTGAAAGATGGGGAGATGGTGAAGAAAGGGCAGCGGCTGGCGCAGTGGGATCCGTACAATATTCCGATTTATTCGGAACACCGGGGCGTTGTGGAATACCACGAGATCATTGAAGGGGTGACGATGATCCGGCAGAAGAATGAAGCAACGGGCACGATCGAGACGGTGATCATAGAACCGCGCGAGAATCTGCATCCGCAAATTATTCTGAAGGACCCGGTGACGCTGGAGACGATCGGCTACTATCCGATTCCGGTGAACGCGCACGTGATGGTGGAAAACGGGCAGATTGTGGGGCAAGGAGAACTGATGGCGAAGACGCCGCGGCAGGCGTCGAAGACGAAAGACATCACGGGCGGGTTGCCGCGCGTGGAAGAGTTGTTTGAAGCGCGCAAGCCGAAAGAGATGTCGGAAATAGCTCAGATTGACGGGGTGGTTGAATTTGCGGAAGGGCTGTCGCGCGGGCACCGCAAGGTGATTGTGCGCAACGATGTGACGGGAGTGAAGCACGAGCATTTGGTACCGGTGAACCGGCATCTAACGGTGGTGCGCGGGGAATTTGTACGCAAAGGGCAGCAGTTGACGGAAGGCTCGATCAATCCGCAAGATTTACTTGAAATCTGCGGGGTGAAAGAACTGCAGCGCTATCTACTGGAACAGATACAGGAAGTCTACCGGGTACAGGGCGTGGAGATCAATGACAAGCACATTGAATGCATCATCCGTCAGATGCTGCGCAAGGTACGGATCACGGATCCTGGAGACACGCATTTTCTGTACGATGAAGAAGTGGAGCGGCGGGCATTCGAGCAGGAGAATGCGCGGGTGCGGCGGCTGGACCCGCCGGGGCGGCCGGCGAAGGCGACGCCGGTGTTGCAGGGGATAACGAAGGCGGGTTTGAGCACGGCCAGCTTCATTGCGGCGGCGTCATTCCAAGAGACGACGCGCGTGTTGACGGAAGCGGCATGTACGGGGCGCGTGGACTATCTGCTGGGGTTCAAGGAAAACATTATCATGGGGCATCTGGTGCCGTCTGGGACAGGCTTTACGCCGGAGCGGTTAAAGCGTGGGTTTGAGGGGTTGGATGAACTGTACATGGGGCGGATGTCAGAAGCGGTGGGTGGGATGTTGGGCGGCGAAGAGGAGGAAGAGGAAGCGAGCGTGATGTCGGACATCGAGAGCATCATCAATGATGTGTCGGTGTACGGGGCAGAGGGACAGGAGAGCGAAGAAGAAAGCGCGACGGTGTAAGCCGCCGCATGAATAGAAGCAGCGACGATTAGCGAGAAGGAGAGCGAAATGCCAACAATCAACCAAATAGTACGGAAAGGGCGGAAGCCCGTCAAGAAATCGAGCAAGACGCCGGCGCTGGAGAGATGTGCGCAGCGGCGGGGGGTATGCCTGCAGGTGACGACACGCACGCCGAAGAAGCCGAACTCGGCGTTGCGGAAGATCGCGCGGGTGCGGTTGTCAAACGGGCATGAAGTGACGGCGTACATACCGGGCGAAGGGCACAATCTGCAGGAGCACTCGATTGTGCTGGTGCGCGGGGGCCGCGTGAAGGACCTGCCGGGTGTGCGCTATCATATTGTGCGCGGGGTGCTGGACACGGCCGGGGTAGAGAACCGCAAACAGAGCCGCTCGCTTTACGGCGCGAAGCGCCCGAAGGCATAGGCAGGCAGTCAGATGAAGATGTAATCACGACGATAGGGGAAACAGACCATGGCGAGAAGGAGAAAAGCACAACGGCGGGAAGCGATGCCCGATCCCAAATTCAACAGCACGCTGGTGCAGAAATTTGTGAACGGGATCATGTGGGAAGGGAAGAAGAACCTGGCGCAGCGCATCTTTTACGCGGCGTTGGAACAGGCGGCGAAGATGGTGAATGTGGAGGATCAGATGGCGGTGTTTGGGCGCGTGATGGAGAACGTGCGGCCCGTGGTGGAAGTGCGTTCACGGCGCGTAGGTGGAGCGACCTACCAAGTGCCGGTGGAAGTGCCATCATACCGGCAGGACGCGCTGGCAATCCGCTGGCTGGTGAATTTTGCGCGCAACCGCAAGGGGACGCCGATGGCCAAGGCGCTGGCGCAAGAATTTGCTGATGCGTATAACAACCAAGGCAATGCGGTAAAGAAACGCGAAGACACGCACCGCATGGCGGAGGCGAACCGCGCGTTTGCCCATTACCGTTGGTAATCACGAATGGTGCGAGCGCATGCCCGCCGGCGCACGATGCGGCCGGCGGGCATTTTGTTAGCACGCACCGCGACACTTTCAGGGACCTATGCCTCGCGATATTAGTATTGACCGTATGAGGAATATTGGCATCATGGCACACATTGATGCCGGCAAGACGACTACAACTGAGCGCATTCTGTATTTTACCGGCGTGACGTACAAGATGGGTGAAGTGCACGAAGGCACGGCCGTAATGGACTGGATGATTCAGGAACAAGAGCGCGGCATCACGATTACGTCGGCGGCAACCACGTGTTACTGGAAGGGGTGTCGGATCAACATTATTGACACTCCCGGACACGTTGATTTCACGATAGAAGTGGAGCGGTCGCTGCGCGTGTTGGACGGGGCGGTGGCGCTGTTCTGCTCGGTAGGCGGGGTGGAACCGCAATCTGAGACGGTGTGGCGGCAAGCGCAGAAATACAAGGTGCCGTGCATTGCGTTTGTGAACAAAATGGACCGGGTGGGGGCAGACTTTTTCGGGACGATCAAACAGATGCGCGAGCGGCTGAATACGAACCCGGTGGCGTTACAGGTGCCGATTGGGGCGGAAGACAGCTTTCGTGGCGTGGTGGATGTGGTGCGTGAAACGGCCTTCATCTGGCCGGAAGGCAGCAAGGAAGACACGCCAGAAGAGTCGGCGATCCCGGCAGAGTTGCAGGAAGCCGTAGAGGAAGCGCGGACGCAGTTGATTGAGACGGTGGCGGAGTATGACGATGAGTTGATGACGCTGTACTTGGACGGCAAGCCGGTGCCGGTGGACATGATCAAGCGCGCCATCCGTATTGGCACGTTGCGGGGCGCCGTTTTGCCGGTGCTGTGCGGGACAGCATTCAAGTACAAGGGCGTGCGGTTGTTGCTGGACGCGGTTGTGGACTTTTTGCCGTCGCCAGTGGAGAGCAAGGCCATCACGGGAACAACAAAGAAAGGGCACGTGGAACAGCGGCAACCGAGCGACGATGAGCCTTTTGCGGCGCTGGCGTTCAAGATTGCGACGGACCCGTATGTGGGCAAGCTGACGTATTTCCGCGTCTACTCTGGACATGTGAAGAAAGGTCAAAATGTGTACAACACGTCGTCGCACAGCCGGGAGCGGATGGGGCGCATGTTCCAGATGCATGCGAATGACCGGCGTGAAATTGAAGAAGTGTATGCGGGTGAAATCGCGGCGGTAGTAGGGCTGAAGAATACCCGAACGGGCGACACATTGTGCAGCGAGGCACACCAAATCGTATTGGAATCACTGAGCGTGCCAGAGCCAGTGATTTCATTGGCGATCGAGCCCAAGACGAAAGCGGACCGCGACCGGATGACGGACGCGTTGCAGCGTTTGGCTGAAGAAGACCCGACCTTCCGCGTGACGCACAACGACGACACCGGGCAGACGATTATCTCGGGCATGGGCGAGCTGCATTTGGACATCATCAAGGACCGGATGATCCGCGAGTTCAAAGTGGATGCGAACGTGGGGCGGCCGCAAGTAGCGTACCGCGAGACGGTGACGGGCACGGCGGACGCACGGCATCGTTTTGTGCGGCAGAGCGGCGGCAAGGGCCAGTTTGGCGATGTATCGATTATCCTTGAGCCGCTGGCGCCTGGGAGCGGGATAGAGTTTGTGGATGAAATCAAAGGCGGCGTGATCCCGCAAGAGTATATCCCGGCGGTGGAGAAAGGGATTCGAGAGTGTGCGCTGGGCGGTGTGCTAGCAGGGTATCCGTTAGTAGATTTCAGAGTGCGGCTAGTTGACGGATCATATCACGAAGTGGACAGTTCGGAACTAGCGTTTAAGATTGCGGCATCGATGGCGCTGAAAGAAGCAGCGAAGAAAGCGAACGCCGTGATACTGGAGCCGATCATGCGGGTGGAAGTGACGGTGCCGGAATCGTTTTTGGGCGATGTGATCGGCGATTTAAACAGCCGGCGCGCACGCATTCGCGAATTCGAGCCGCGCGGGAATTTGCAGATTATCAAAGCGCACGTGCCGCTGGCGGAAATGTTTGGCTATGCGACAGCGATCCGGACGATAACGAGCGGGCGCGGCAGTTTTTCGATGGAGCCGGATCATTTCGAGCAAGTACCGAAAACGGTGCAGGAAGAGATTCTGAAGGGAAGCTGAAGCGAGTTACGATTTAGGAGAGAGGAATTACGAAGGCCCGACGACATGAAGGGAAGTTAGAAGTGAAAGCGGAGAATGAACGAAGCTAGAAGTCGGAAGTTGCTCCGCAGCAACGGGGTACAGAATGAAAAAGTACAAAGACAGAACAAGAGAAGAACGAAGTTGGAAGTTCTGCATTAGTAGAGGCCAGAGTGCGGAATGAAGAATAAAGAAGGCCGAAGGTCTGGAATAACAATGGGGCGCGAGGAGGGGAGTAAGTTGTTCGTTTGGGACGGAGTTGTGGTGTGACCGGAGATTGCGAGAGAGAACAGGCGGGGTTTTGCTTGTTGGGATGCGGACCGTTAAGATGGCGGAGTGGCATAAGGCGGGCGACGGGGTGGACGAATAGATGAATTAAGTGGGAAGGATATGCAGCTCTATAGAAGCGGTAAACGCGGCGATAAAGGCTGGTGTTTTATTGCCCTGTGCATTTTAATGTAGAAAGCAGCATCTCAGGGGGCGATATGAGTGACACGTTGAGAAGAGGTGACGAGGATCAGTGTGAGTTACAGGTGCGCATTGGGCGGGGAATGCGGAAGCTGCCATTGGTAGAATTGCCTGATGAGTACCTTGAGTGGAGCTTTGGCCGGCGGAGAGAGGACCTGCGCGCGTGGAGAGAGGGGCGGATGCCGCCGTTGGCCGGGCCGCATTGCGCGGCGGTGGCGAGCTTTGGAGCACGCGAGCCGGGCAGCGTCTTTACGATCAACAATGCAGTGAAAGGCATCGGATGGCTGCCGCGGGTTGAACATATTGAGGAAATGACGCGTGAGCTTGAGCACACGCAGAGCGACGCGTGGCCGGAAAAGCTGAATCGGCTGGAAGCATGGTACCAGCGCGGCGCGGAGCTTTTTGACCGCAGGCGGCAGTGTTCATTGGAGCTCTTCACGCAAAGCGGGCGGGAGACACAGACGTATCGCAACATGATGCGTGATCCACGTGTGTCGCTGGTCTTTTTTGATATGGCACATTCATTCGAACTGCACTGCATTGCGCACGTATTGGACCCTGACGACCGGCACCTCAGCGTGCATGAACAGCAAGTGGTGCGCTACACAAACGCTGTGCATGATTACATTCATGGCAGTGACGGGAGAAGGAAGTTGGCAGTGATCTATCACGTGGTGGCGGTGTACGACAACTCGCCAGGGAGCGGCCGCGGGCGCCGGCTGGCGCCGTAGGGTGAACAGATGAGCGCCAGCGAGCAACACAGCACAGCCGTCTGGCGCAACACAGGGCTGTTCATTGCGGGCGAGACGCTGTGGGGGTTGCAAACGGCGCTGGTGGGAGCAGCGACGGTAATGACAGTGTTGCTGCGGGAGCAGGGGGCCACGGAGACAACGATTGGCGCGATTTCCTCCATTGATGCGTTTGGGCTGTTAATGCCTCAGATGGTGGGACTGTTTCTATTTGCATCGCAACGCACACGCAAGCGGGACATGGTTATCTGGCATTTTGTTGGGGTCACACCATGGTTGTTAGCGACAGGGGGTGTGGCGGCGCTGGCGCCGCGGATGGCGCTGCACGTTGTGGCGTGGGGAGTGTTGATAAGTTATGGCTTGTATGTATGAGGCATCGGGGTGGTTGCGGGAGTGTGGACGGACTGGATAGCGCATTTGTTTCCCGTGCAGTGGCGCGGGCGGGCGATGGGGTGGAGCTGGGGCGCGTCGTCGCTGGCGGGGATTGTGGGAAGAGTATTGGCAGGAGAGTTGTTGCGGCACGACCATAGTCACATGGCCTATGCGCTGTTGTACGGTGCGGCCGGCAGCATTGCGGCAGCATCGATATTTACATTCTGTTGGGTGACAGACCCGGCGAGCAGCAGGTTAGAAGAGCGGCGGCGGTTGCGGGTAATGGGCGTGGTGCACTATGCATGTACGAGTAGGCGCGACAGGAACTTCAGGGTGTTCATTATGGGCCGGGTGCTGGCGATGGCGGGCTTCAGCATAGTGCCATTGATTGCGTCATATTATCTTGCGCCAGAAGGGGGGAGTGTTGAAAAGAGCACGTTAGTGAGTGTGGGAGCTATGCTGGGCGCAGGGGTTGCGGTAGGAAACATGGTGGCAGGAAGTGTGGGAGACAGGGATGGACACCGGGCAGGAAAAGTGCCAGGCGTGGTGTTGCAACGGCTGGCATTAGCAGGATTGTTGGGGACGCGCGGGGTGTTGAGTTGTGGGATTGTGTATGCGTTGGCAGGCGCGAGCTTGGGGATGACGAGCATCGCGCACAGCAACATGTTGTTTGAGACATGCCCACATGGCCGGCGGATCGTGCATATCACGGTTGGCAACATTGTCTTGGGGTTATGTACCACGCCGTTGCCATTGATCGCGGGGCGAATTGCACACGTGTATGGGGTGCGCATGGTGATGCTGATCAGCGCTGGCTGCAGCGTGGCGGCGCTGGGATGGCTGGCGTGGTATTTGCGTGAGCCGCGCGCTGGTGGTGTGCCTAGGCAAGCATAAGCAGAGCGCAGGGCGCCAGAAGAGAGGTGCGGCACACCCAGGCGGCGAAAGGAGCATGATGACCTTTCTCTTTCCTCGTCAGATACCTCCTTCTTCTGGTTATACAGTGCCTATTGTACTAGCCTGACTTCTGCATAATTGTAACGTAAGTATCTGCGGCTCTGGAGTTTGCGTATTTTTACTAACTACAAGGCTTTTTTTGTTGTGCAAAACGACTGAACTTATCAGATTTTTCATGAAAAGTCAAGTGATTTGCTTATACTACAAAATTTATCTAACTATCTGGCAATCAATAACTTGAGAAAAAATGTTCGGAAGTCAGGCTAGTTGCTGTCCAGAGAAACTCAAGGAGACAGATGGTGTTGAGAATAAAGGAATCAAAGCCGGACACGGTGGTGTCTGAATTGATTCATTACACGGATGCGGTTCTGCGAGTGATCCCGGGGAGGCAATGTGGATGTGCGCCGCGGACACTCTGTTTCCGCCTGGGGAAGCGAGAGCTGTCCCGTGCACTCCACGGCTAGTTGCCGGATCTGGAACCTAGATCTGGCGACTAGTGACATAGGCGTGGAGGGGCAGCGGCCTCGTTGCCCTTGAGCCCTGCAGCCATCAGGCCGCTCTGGCCAGCAGCCCTCCATGGCGATTTCGATTGCGATACCGATACCGATACCGAAATATGGAGGGGCAACGGCCTCGTTTTCCTTGAGCCCTGCAGCCATCAGGGCGCTCTGGCCAGCGGCCCTTTCTAGTCGCCGGATCTAAATGGGAACGCACGTTTGACAAATGAGCTGGCGTGTAGTAGAATTGTCAGTAGATGAAGCGAGCAAGCATACGATATGTCGCGCGCGCTGCTGCGCTGAGCGCAGTGATGTGGGCGCTTGGAGCGGGGGCTACGGCCGATGATTTGGGGCGCGCACCACGTGTGCCGGCGCTGATTGGGCGCAGTCGCACGGCCGATGTGCTAGCGGCAGTACGGCACGGGGCGGAGCTTGATGGAGTTGATGGCGAACAGGTGCGCGTCTACGTGGCACCGGCGCTCTTGGACGAACTGCAGCGCGCGGGAGTGGCAATCGTGCTGGACGAGGACCTGATGCAGCGCATCACAGAGATGCGAGCACGTGGCGCAGCCGCACTGGGCTATCATACCTTCGAGCAGATGACCAATCTATTGACGTACTATGCGCATACCTACAGCAATCTGTGCCGGCTGATACGGATTGGCCGCTCTGTGCAGCAGCGCGACCTGTGGATGCTGAAAATCAGCGACAATCCGGAGTTGAGCGAAGATGAGCCGGGTGTGCGCTTTGTTGCGACGATGCATGGAGATGAACCGGTGGGGATGGAGAATTGCCTACGGTTCATTGAGACGGCGCTGAGCAATTACACGAAGGATGCGCGCTGGCAGCGGCTGGTGAACGAATGTGAGCTCTGGATCATGCCGTTGATGAACCCTGACGGGTTTGTGGCTGTGCAGCGTGGAAACGCTCAAGGAGTGGATTTGAACCGCAGTTTCCCGGACCGGGTGCGCGATGCGAATAACAGCGTGCTGGGCCGCCCGCCTGAAACGGCGGCGGTGATGCTGCATGGGATGAGCAACACGCTCACGCTGTCAGCGAATTTTCATGGTGGCGCGTTGGTGGTGAACTATCCGTATGATGGGCGCAACGACGGGGCGGAATGGCCGGCGCAGTATGTGGCGTGCCCGGATGACCGGTTGTTTATCACGCTGGCACGGGCGTATGCGGACGGCAATCCGCGCATGAAGACCAGCAACGGCGGTGCGTTCACCAACGGCATCTGCAACGGCGCGCATTGGTATCCGGTGTATGGGGGATTACAGGATTGGAGCTACACATGGCCGGCGTGTTTTGATGTGACGGTGGAATTGGACAACCAAAAAATACCCAGAGCCACGCGGCTGCCGGTGTTGTGGGCGGAGAACATGACGGCGATGCTGGCGTATGCGGAGTGGTCATTGCGCGGGGTGCGCGGGGTGGTGAGCAATGCGTGGACGGGCGAGCCAGTGGCCGCGCGAATCGCGATCAGCAACTACGCGCGCACCGTGTTCAGCAGCGCAGCGCGGGGGAATTATCACCGTCTGCTGCTGCCCGGTGTATACAGCATGACGGTGAGCGCGGAGGAGTTCGTACCTGCGGAGATCAGCGGCATAAGTGTAGGGACGGGCGAGGCGGTGCGAGTGGATGTGGGACTGGAGCCACTGCCTGAGCCAGCATGGTGGTGGAGCAGTGCAGGCGTGCTGGCCAGGTGGCGGCGCGTGCGGCGCCGTGTATGAATAAAGTATACATTCAAGGCCTGACCGTGCCACAGTGACCGTTCAGGCGTTCGTTGTACACTGTACGGCAAGCATCAGCAGTCATCGGCGTTAATCCCAGTTTCATTTCACAATGCCTGCACAGCATCACAACTACCAGCCACGTTGTATCGCACGTGCTTGCGCCGCAACAACGCACAAACATACCTAACCTCTTGAGCGGCAATATGTTAAGAATTTTTGTGCCCGCTTGGCAATCAATGATGTGCGCGTGCATGAGATTAGATTCTCTTTTGATGCGTTAAACCTAAAGAAGCCAAGATGCATTTGGATTTGGCGATTCGTCCAGAACACATTCACAAGTAAGGCTGTAACAATGTTCCGTTTTTCTGCACGTGCAGGGCAGGGGCGTTGCGTATGTGCCGCGGAAGCTGTGCTTCCGTCGTGAAAGCGGCAGCTTCTGCCGCTCTTCAAAAGCCGCCGGAAGTGGTGAAAGAACGGCGCTTTCTTGTTGCGCCAAAAATAAAGGTACTCGAAATATAGTGTAACAAAAAGGTGCTCGGGCATGCAATTGTGCTGCCCAACACCGCACGCGACACGCATGCGCGCGCGCGAGTGTGTGTGCGCC
>Ga0129299_1000849_pt1 | contig 20247 bp, 17 predicted proteins | sample ConPoolayeCmetaG_FD_94477 | JGI IMG/M metagenome (GOLD analysis project Ga0129299, IMG submission 94477) | Hot spring microbial mat communities from California, USA to study Microbial Dark Matter (Phase II) - Cone Pool mat layer C metaG ...
ACTTCAAAATGTAGGAGGTGAGCGCAGCAATCTCCTTGTTGCCCAAAGGGCCGCCGCGACTTCTGGCCCAGGCAACCTGACAGGCCGGCCGTCCCGTGCCCTCTATAGCGGCTTTGAGCTCTGCCTTGCTCAGAGCCTCACCAACGCGCTGCTCGCCGTAAGGGCCATGACACCGCACACACTGACCGCGCCAGAGCCACGCGCCGTATGTCACCGCATCAGCCTGAAGGTCTTCACCTGCCTCTTGGGCTAATGTCACCAACGGGACGATCACAACGAGCGAAAGGGCGGCGAACAGGAGCAGATGGTGCAACGATTCCGGAAGAGGCACTCTTTTCATGGCTTCATTTCAGGCTCATCAGGAAAGCGATCAAGTCATCTAACTGCGATTCGCTCAATACCCCGCCACAGCCCTGGTTGGGGGCATATCCTTCGACGACATAGGCGTTTGGAATCAAAAACGACTCACGGAGGTAGTCTTCGGCGGTGTAGCCAGGCCGGCGCGTGCCGGCCACCGTGGCGATGTGGGTCAGTTCAGGAGCGGTCGCACCTTCGCTCAGTCCTGCCACAGTGTGGCATTTGGCACAGCCGGCAGACAGGAAGAGGTCCTTGCCTGCTGACACGTTCCCCTCCCGGTCCAGGTCGGGCAAAGCAAGTTCCTGCAATTGCGCCTCACCCAGCGCGGTCGCTTCCCAGTTCAGCACAAAGGCAGCCAGGTCGCTGATTTCATCTGGGCGCAGGGGGCCGCCATACTCCTGCGCCCAGGCGGCCATAACCACGCGGCCATCGCCAGCGTAAAGCGGGCGGGTGGCAGTCACACGTCCCTGCGCAATGGTAGACTCGACATAGTCTGCCAGGGTGGCGGGCCAGGCGATTTCTTTCAGTCGCGTGGTGAAGAACGATGCATCATTTAGCGCCGGGCCTAACTCGCCGACTCCTTCGCCCCGGACGCCATGGCAGGCGCGACAATTCGCCTCGAACAGCTTTGCGCCGTTTTCAATGGCCTGCGCCTGATAGATGCGTTCCCAGTAAGCGAGCCGCGCTTCCTGCTGGGCGGCAGCCCAGCTTAAGAGCCCACCAATTGCCAGCGTGACGCCAATTGCCAAAATGAGATATAGATTACCGCGTTTCAAGAGGCGACTCCGCTTGAGCTGAACGATCTCGATGTATGTATGCCACCTGCTCGTATGTGTTGCGTTGACCGTCCTCACCCAGCCATTGGATGCGCAAGGTGACTCGCCTCAGGTTGACTTGATGGTCTTGAATGGTCATAGACGCCCGGACGGCGGGGAGTTGTCCCTGCGCCTCTGCTTCTCGAACGAGGCGAGCATATTCCGCGAATGCGCGGCCCAGTTCGGGCGGCAAAGCAGCCGCTTCGGTCACTCCCACTTCGTAGTAGCCGACTTGCAATTGTTCGAAAGGCATCGCCCGCAACAGGCCCTTTCCCTCTTCGGGCAAAAGCTCCTGCCCAATGTGAACGGCAGGCTGCCAGGGCAAGCCATATCGTGGCGTGCCGATATAGGTCAGCACGAAAATCGCCACGATGAGCAACGCGCCCACCGCCACAATGGCCAGCCGCGACCGTATCATGCGGCGAGGGCCAGGGTCCAGATAGGGCACGCCGAAAAGAAAGGCCAAAATGCTCGATGTCACCAAAACGCCCCACACCACTTTATCGCCGAGCTTGAGCAGACCCTGAACCCAGAGGAAGAACCAGGGCGCCTGGCTCTCCAAAGGCGTCCGCAGGGGATTGGCATGGTGCTCCAACGGGGCGTCGTACCAAAAAACAGCCGCGACCAGCAGTATGAGCAATACGACGAGCGTCCATATCACTTCGTGGGCCAGCAGGCCGGGCAAGAAGTCTATCTTGCGCATCGCCTGCTCGTAGACCTGCCGGGGGAGTCCGCGTCGTTCCTCCACCCAGGCTGGCAGGGAGATGCCGTGAATACGGGCGACACGATAATAGTGGACACTGAGCAGGATCAGGACCAATGTGGGCAACAACAGGATATGCAACAAATAGAAGCGGAGCAACCCGTCCAGGCCGATGTCGGGCGCACCACGCAACAGGATGGTGAGCTGAGGCCCGATGGCCGGAACGGCGCCGGCTATGCTGGTGCCGATGGTCACGGCCCAATAGGCGAGCTGGTCCCACGGCAACAGGTAACCGCTGAAGGCAAGGCCCAGCGTGAGAATCAGTAAGAGCACACCAGTTATCCAGGTGAAGACACGTTGCTGCTTGTACGACCCTGTCCAGAATACGCGAACCATGTGCAGGGCGCACGTGACGACCATGGCTTCTGCCGCCAGGCGGTGAATATCACGCACATATTCGCCAAATGGGACTGCACTCATAATGCGCCAGATTGATTCATAGGCGGCGTCTGGGCTGGGCACATAATAGACCATCAACATCATGCCGGTAACGACTTCGATAATGAAAAACAGGACGGTGAGGAAACCCAATCGAAAAGTATGGGTGAACCTCAGGCTGGCAGCCGGATAGGTGCGTGGGCGGATGTGAAACAACAGGCTCTGCACATGGACACGATAGCGCGGATTGGGCCGTTCCGCAGGCGGGTCGCCACGCCAGATCGCGGCCAATTCGGCTACTCCCAGCCCGGCGAAGAGGGCGCGCGCCACGCGGTCGGCCACCGCCAGCCAGCCTGTGTATTTTGCCGAGTGGTCGGGCGCGTTACTCATCAGCTTCACTGCCTCAGCCCGACATATCGCCGGCAGGCCGACCGGCCAACTTACGCCCCGTGTCGACCACGACGCTGAAGCGGGCGTATGGACTGTCATCCTCCGTTTCTTCTGCGTCCCCACTTGTTTTGGGAACATCGGAGCCTGCCAACGCCAACGGTGCAGCGGTTTGGGGATCAGTTTCGGCTATGATGTTGCCCTGTTCATCGAGCAACTGAATGACGAACCGGTCCAGAGAACGAGGCGCCGGGCCTTTGACGTAGAGGCCATCGGCGGCGAACAGCGAACCATGGCAGGGGCAGACGAAGCTGCTGGTAGCCTCGTCCCAGCCCATCAAGCAATCGAGATGGGTGCAGGTCCCGCTGAGTGCGAGCAGGCCGGCTTCGGTGCGCACCAGCCAGAATCGTCCCTCGGCATACCAGCCCGGCGATGAGCCGGCCGCCGGCAGATCGCGTACCAGGCCAAGGTTGAAAATGCCGCCATATTCCCCTGCTTTGCGCCGGGGAATCAAGAACCGCCCGCCGACATCTGCGAAGCGCGCTGCCAGGATAACCAGGGCGGCCAACCATCCCAAACCCAGGAAGACACGACGATTCAGCCGTGAACCGCCGCTGCTGGAACTTAATTTTTCGACCATTGGCTTCCTCAATAACTCATTTCTGTTTCATAGCACGTATCATTATACTCTTCTGCCTTTAACAGCGGTTTTTGGGAAAGTTAACGTTTTGTTAAGGCCAGCGGAAGATTGAAACCTGCCGGACGACGCCCGTAGGGCGTGGTCCGGCCAAAAAGAGGACACACAGATGAAGACGTTCGCAAACCCTTCTGTCGGAGAGAGCACCCGGTTACATTAAAATTGTAGACAATCTACAATCTACTATTGACAAAACCCCAAAACTGTGTTATAATGATACATGTAATCAACAATGAACTTCTCTTGAAATTTGACCTCAAGCTGTCTTTACAGCGGCTATGGCAGTTAAGCGAGGACCGCGTATTACGATGGCGTCAACTCAGATTCATCGGACGATCAGCCAGCAACTGGTCGAATTGTTGCGGATGGACATTCTGTCGGGTAAGGTCCGGCCCGGCGAGCCGCTTCGGGAGGAGAAGGTAGCCAAGCAATACTCCGTCAGTCGCGGCCCTGTCCGGGAAGCTCTGGTTCGCCTGTGCCACGAAGGTCTACTGGTCTCAGAACCCAACGTGGGCGTGAAGGTAGCGAGCACGCCGGACAGTGCAATGCGTTCGCTGATCATCCAGACTCGCCTCAGCATTGAAAAGTTTGCCATAGCCCGCATGATTGACCACGCCGACGAAGAGCACCTGGCGCGCCTGGAAAACGCGCTGGACAATTTGCGCACCGCGTGTGAAAAGGGCTCGGTGGAGATGCTTCGGCGATACGACCTCGAGTTTCACCGTGCCATCATTGAAGCAAGTGGAGATAAAGAACTGCTTGCCCTATGGCAGCCATTTGTCAGCCGAATGATGTTGCACTACGACCGGCTCAGAGACCTTATGGAAAGCTATGAGGAACATCTTGCCATCTTTAAGGCCGTAGTCTGTCACGACTTGGATGCCGCGGTTGCGGCGCTGGAGTTAAACCTCCGCTACTGAATTGTTTTTTGCGATTGCTCCAAATAGGCTTCCGTTTGGAGGTTGGATCTGCTCAGACGTTGCCGGGCGCAGCATAGCCATGATGGCGAACTGTACCTGGCCCCTTAGCTAGAAAGGAGGTGCGCTGCTCGTAACTTACTGGTAAGGATGTCAAATTCGGCTGTTTGATGGTTGTGTAGTGTGTCTATTCTTCTACCGCAAGGAGGACAAAAATGAGTCTCGAAAAATTGAGTCGTTGGTTGGCTCTGACCGCCATAGTGGCCCTGTTGGTCGCGTTGGTTCCGATGCAACTGTTCGCTCAGGACCCTACTGCCACGCCAGCAGTAGATTATGCCAAGCAGAGAACCAAGATCACGACCTCAGCGTTCTGTCAGGCGCAGCCGACCGGGTTGACATTAAAGGACATCACCGTCGGGTTCAGCCAGATGGAAAACAACAACCCGTGGCGCATTGCCGAAACCGAATCGATGAAAGCCGAAGGTGAGAAACGCGCCGGGAAATACATCGCGACCGATGCACAGGCTCAGACTGCCAAGCAGGTGTCAGATGTCGAAGACATGATCGCCCAGGGCATTGATGTGTTGGTCATTGCCCCGCGCGAGTACGAAGGTCTGACCCCGGCGCTGGAAGCGGCGAAGGCAGCCGGTGTGCCGGTGTTCCTCGTTGACCGCGAAGCCAAGGGCACGCCTTGTGAAGACTTCATCACCTTCATGGGCTCGAACTTCATCGAGGAAGGCGAACGGGTGGCGCAGTGGCTGGTTGAGAATATGGGCGAAAAAGGCAAGGTCATCGAGCTGTATGGCACCATCGGTTCGTCGCCAGCCATGGACCGCGCGACCGGTTTCCGCAATGTGATCAGCAAATACCCGGGCATCGAAATCGTGGCTTCGCAGAGCGGCGACTTCACTCGCGCGTTGGGACAGCAGGTCATGGAGCAGTTGCTGCAGGCGTATCCGGATGTGAACGCTGTCTATGCCCACAACGACGAGATGGCGCTGGGCGCGATCCAGGCGTTGAAAGACGCTGGCCGCAAGCCGGGTCAGGACGTGCTGGTCGTCTCCATTGACGGCACGCGGGACGCGCTGCAAGCCATTATAGATGGCGAGCTGGGCGCGACCTGCGAGTGCAACCCGCGCTTCGGTCCGTTGGCGTTCGACACCATTGAGAAATTCCTGGCCGGCGAGCCCATCCCGACCAAGATTACGGTTGAGGACATGTTCTTCACCAAAGAGAATGCCAAGGACTTCATCGAGTTCGCGTACTAGTGACGTGAGTCGTTGTGCAGTCCTTCAGGCGGCGCAACTGAGCCTTCCTGTGAGATGGCAGGAAAATGATGCGCCGGGCGACGCCAGGCTATTGACAGGCGTCGCCATGAAATAAGACCACTGCGGGCGGCCTGGGTGCCTCCTGTATGCAGGGCGAGGGGCGCCTGGCCAGCCCGCAGCCTCCGAAGAGGGAGTTTGGGTCGTATTTGACCATCAAAGGAGACATCAATGATTCTGAAAGATAAAGTAGCGATTATCACCGGGGCGGCTTCTGGCATGGGGCGCGCGATTGCCCGCGGGTACGCCGCTGAAGGTGCGACCGTCGTGCTGGCTGACATCAATGAAGCCGGTGCGAAAGCCGTCGAGACTGAGATCGTGAACAATGGCGGCAAGGCACGTGCGGTCTATTACGATGTGACCGATTTCTCTTCCGCCAAACCGCTGGTCGCACAGACGGTGAAAGACTTCGGTTCTTTGGATATTCTGGTGAACAACGCCGGCATTGGCCTGATCAAAGCGGTATGGGACTATACGCCTGAAGAATGGCTGCGCGTTTTCAACGTCAACGTGTTTGGTCTGTTTTTCTTGACCCAGGCCGCGTGCGATCCGATGCGCGAACAGCGGCGGGGCAAGATCATCAATCAGGCTTCCATTGCCGGGCGACGCGGCGAGGCGCTGGTGGCCTGCTATTGCGCTTCCAAAGCGGCGGTGATTTCGATCACGCAGTCGGTTGCTATGGCTATGGCGCCGTATGGCGTCAACGTAAACGCGATGGCGCCGGGCATTGTCGACACACCGTATTGGAAGGAAGTTGATTTGCAGTTTGGCAAGATCCTGGGTAAGAAACCGGGCGAGGTCTTCAAAGAGTATGGCGGCAATGTGCCGTTGGGCCGTCCCTCAGTACCAGAGGATGTTGTCGGCCTGGCGATTTTCCTGGCCGGCCCTGGTTCAGATTACATCACCGGCCAGACGTACAACGTCGAGGGCGGTATCGTCATGAGCTGAGACGGCGGTGGAATAGCCAGAAACTACCATCTCATTCTCATTGCGAGCGCAGCGAAGCAGTCTCCTGTGGTGTTGAGGTTGCTTCGTTGCTACCATTCCTGGCAATGACAGATGGCTATGCTCCTTTCCGCGCGGGCAGTTCGGCCCCGCCGGGTGACAACTCACAGCGAAGGGAAGTGGTTTGTCCGCGCCGTCAGGAGAAGCCGCTGTCATTTGGAAAGGGGAAGGTCTATGGAGCAACCGGCGAGTCAGGATGGCGCTTGTACATCAACCCCAATATTGGAAGCGCGCGGGATCTACAAACAGTTCCCCGGTGTAGTCGCGCTCAACAACGTGTCGTTCCAGCTATGTCCGGGGCAAGTTCACGCTTTGGCCGGCCAGAACGGCTCTGGCAAATCCACTTTGATCAAGGTCTTGACGGGTGTCTACCAGCCCGACCGTGGCACCGTGATCTTTAAGGGTCAGCCGGTTAGCTTTGGCAGCCCACGCGAAGCGCAGGCAGCGGGTATCAGCACCATCTACCAGGAAGTCAACCTCATCCCCTTGATGTCCGTCGCCGAAAACATCTTTCTGGGACGTGAACCCAAGACCAAGATGGGCACGGTTGATAGCCAACGCATGAACCGCGAAGCGAAGGAATTGCTGGCTGATTTCGACATCGAGGTGGACGTCCGGGCGCCGCTGCGTTCCTTGGGACTTGGCGTCCAGCAAATGGTGGCCATCGCCCGCGCGGTGTCCATTCAGGCTGAGGTGGTCATCATGGACGAGCCCACCTCGTCATTGGAGGCCAGTGAAGTAGAAACCCTGTTCCGGGTCATCCGACAACTGCGTGACAAGGGAATTGGTGTGGTCTTTGTCACCCATCGGCTCGAAGAATTCTACGAAATCTGCGACCAGATTACAGTGCTGCGCGACGGTAACGTGGTTCACAGCGGCCCGCTGAACCAGTTGCCCAAACTGTCGCTGATTGCCACCATGCTGGGTCGGGAACTTCCCGAAGGGCAGGGCGAAATCACCCAGTTCGCCGCCCACGAGACCACAGCCGCAGAGCCAGTCCTGGTGGCCGAAGGGCTGACTCGCACTGGGGTCATCGAGGACGTGTCTTTCAGCGTGCGACCAGGCGAAGTGGTCGGCTTCGCCGGCCTGCTGGGCTCAGGTCGCACAGAGACAGCCAAGGCGGTGTTTGGGGCGATGGCTTTGGATTCTGGTACAGTCAAAATCAGCGGCAAAGAGGTCAATGTTCGCTCACCGTCGGTGGCGATCAGGAATGGGCTGGCTTTTGTGCCTGAAGACCGACGCGCTGAAGGCATCATTCCCGGCTTGTCGGTGCGCGACAACATTGTCAGCGCAGCTTTGCCCTACATTTCAAAAGGTGGTTTGGTGTCGCGTCGAGCGGCGGATGAAATCGTCAAACGCTTCGTTGCCGCGTTGGACATCAAAGTCGCCGATCCAGATCAGCCGATCGAACAGTTGTCGGGCGGCAACCAACAAAAGGTGCTATTGGCGCGCTGGCTGTGCCTGAACAACCTGAAGGCCCTGATACTTGACGAACCGACCAGAGGCATTGACGTGGGCGCCAAAGCCGAGGTGCAGAAACTGATCGGCGAGCTGGCCGGTCAGGGCCTGGGTATTGTCATGATTTCTTCAGAGCTGGAAGAAGTCATCGAAGGTTCAGATCAGGTGGTCGTCTTGAAAGACGGTCAGGTAGCAGGCGTTGTCTCGGGCGATGAACTGACAGAAGGCAATCTGATGCGTTTGATGGCCGGGCAGAGCGGCGCAGAGGGAGAACCGGGCGATGGACACGAGTGATGCGCTTGTGAAGCGGCGACCGTTCGACCTGAGTCGGCTATCGTCTTGGACGGGCGACAACGGCATTTATCTCACGTTGTTGGGACTGGTGATCTTCAATGCGATATTCACCAACAATTTTGCGACCACGGTGACCTTCTGGAACCTGCTGGTCCAGGTCGCGCCTATCATCTTGGTCGCGCTGGGCATGGCCATGGTGATTGGCACGGGCGGCATCGACATCTCGGTGGGCTCAGTTATGGCCATCGCTTCGGCAATTGTGCCCCTCACGCTTGGTTGGGGCTGGCCTGTAGCCGTCATCTGCGGCCTGTTGGGCGGGGTTCTGGTTGGTGCGTTCAACGGTTTCTTTGTGGCCGTAGTTGGTATGCAGCCCATCGTGGCAACGCTGGCGCTGTTGGTCGGCGGACGTGGGTTGGCTCAAGTGATGGTCGGCGCATATTTGCAAATCATCTACGACAAGCCTTTTCTGGCGCTTGGCCGGGCCCGCGTGTTGGAGATCCCGTTTCCTGTGATTGTCGCCGCAGTCATGGCTATCATCATGGCTTTTGTGGTCAACCGCACTACGTTGGGACGATATGTGCAATCGGCTGGAGCGAACCGTCGTGCTGCCTATCTGTCCGGCCACCCGGTCCGCCTGACCTTGATGAGCGTGTACATGATCAGCGGCTTCCTGGCCGGGCTGGCCGGCGTCCTGGCGACGGCCAGGTTGGCAGCGAGCGACCCGGCCAAAATTGGATTACTGATGGAGCTGGATGCCATCGCCGCAGTGGTCGTGGGCGGGATGCCACTGTCGGGCGGTCGCGTGAGTGTGCCAAAGACCCTGGCCGGGGCGCTGTTCGTGCAGGTGATCACCGCTACATTTATCATGAACAACCTCTCGCCGATATGGGCGCAGGTGCTCAAAGGGATTATTATCGTGCTGGCCGTCTACATTCAACGCAGGGGAAGGAGGGCCTGACAGGTGAACAACTCGCGGTCAATCAGCCCTCGCGGGAAAAAGGCGACATTCGATATTGCGGCAGAAAGGATGCGTCTGGCACGTCGCGAACGGCTGTTCAGTTTTCTGCAACGGCAGGGCGCCCTGGTGGTGTTGATCGCCCTGGTCGTGCTCTCGGCCGTATCGTTCAGCACCTTCCTGACCACACGCAACATCGAGAACATCCTGGTGCAAATCTCCTTCCTGGGATTGATCGTGGTTGGTGTGACGTTTGTGATCATCAGTCACGGCATCGACCTGTCGGTAGGTTCGCAGCTTGCCCTGGGCGGCGTGATCGCCGGTTTCTGTGTGCAGTGGTTCTGGCCGCTGGGCCTCATCGTTCCTCCACTGGTCACCGGTGCCATCGGCCTGCTGAACGGGCTGATCATCACGAAGTGGAAACTCGAGCCCTTCATCGTGACGCTGGCTTCGCTGCTCAGCGTGCGCGGCTTGGCTTTTGCCATCACCAATGAAAAGACGGTTGGCATTTCTGATGTGCCGGCGTTTACCTGGTTTGGCCGTGGCGACCTGTTCGGAGTGCGCATCCCGATCCTCATTTGCCTGCTGGCTTTTCTTATCGGCGGCATCGTTCTGACTCGCACCACGTATGGCAAGGCTATCTTTGCCATCGGCGGCGATGAGGACGCAGCCCGACTCATGGGCATTGACGTTGACCGCACCAAGCTGATCGCCTACACGGTCAGCGGTATGCTTGCCGGTTTCGCCGGTGCGCTGCTGGCTGCCCGGCTGTCGGCCGGACAACCGGTCGCCGGTCCGGGCTGGGAACTCGACGCCATCGCCTCCGTGGTGGTGGGCGGCACGTTGCTCTCCGGCGGCGCAGGCTCGATGAGCGGCTCGCTGATTGGGGTGTTGCTGCTGGGTATGCTGCGCAATCTGATCAACCAGGTGGGTACCCTGTCGTCATACTGGCAGCAGGTGGTCAGTGGCCTGTTCTTGTTGATTGTCGTCACTGCGCAGACCTACCTGACCGCTCAGGAACGCAGACGCTAAACCGAATACACCACACAATCATCGCAGACAAGACAGGAGAAACGACCACTCAATGAAAATAGATGCCATTGAGACGGGGCACTATCGCATCCCCCTTGATGTTGTGTTGACCGATTCCACTCATGGTGAGATGCCTTATTTTGAGCTGATCACCGTCCGCCTGCGCTGCGATGGCGCACAGGGAGTAGGCTACACCTATACGATCGGGCGCGGCGGCGCGGCCATCCGCTCTCTTATCGACCGCGAGCTGGCCGATTGGCTGACCGGCGCCGACCCGACGCGAATCGAGCATCTGTGGGAGAGGATGTGGTGGCGGCTCCATTATGTAGGGCGTGGCGGAATCGCCGTTTTTGCCATATCAGCGGTGGATATCGCTCTGTGGGACCTGAAGGCGCGGCTGGCCGGTCAGCCACTGTGGCGGACGCTGGGCGGCCATTCGCCTGAGGTCAAGGTGTATGCTGGCGGCATTGACCTGCAACTGCCGATCGGTGCGTTGGTCGAGCAGACCAATCGCAATCTAGAGCGGGGGTTCCGCGCGATAAAGATGAAGGTTGGCCGCGGGTGTCTCAGCGAAGATATTGAGCGAGTGGCGACCATGCGCGAACTGTTAGGACCACAGGTGCCACTCATGGTTGACGCCAACATGCGCTGGACTGTGCGCCAGGCCATTCAAGCTGCCAGGGAAATGGCAAAGTATGACGTGTATTGGCTGGAAGAACCGATTATCCCAGACGACTTGGAGGGCCATGTCCGCGTGATGCGCGAGGGCGGCATCCCCGTCGCGGCCGGCGAGAATCTCCATTCTCTGCACGAGTTTCGCCACCTTATCGCTGCCGGCGGTGTCTCGTTCCCCGAGCCCGACGTGTCCAATATTGGCGGAGTGACGGCCTGGATGAAAGTGGCGCACCTGGCCGAGGCTTACAACCTGGAAGTGACGACGCACGGCGTGCATGACCTGCATGTCCATCTGCTGGCGGCCGTTCCCAACGCCTCCTACCTGGAAGCGCACGGCTTTGGCTTGGAAAAGTTCATCGCACATCCGCTGGAAATTGTGGAGGGGGTGGTCATGGCCCCCGAGCGACCGGGACATGGCGTCGAATTCGACTGGAACGCGCTGGACGCGCTCAAAGTATCATGAGGAGCTTGGGTGCCGAAACCGGCTGATGGCGTAGCCACTTGGGGGTGTTGAAGCGCGCCGGTTGGTCTGGTCCACTGTGGACATCGTTTGATTAGGGTGAGAGGAGATTGAAAATGGGCAAAACGTATGAAACCCTCAGAAGTATTCTTGACGAACTCGACAGCATCCTGAAGCAGCTTGATGAGCAGCAGGTTGATGCTTTGGTCGAGGCTATCCTCAAAGCGCGGCGAATTCTGACCTTCGCGCTGGGTCGCGAGGGTCTGGCCATTCGTGGCTTTACGATGCGCCTGATGCATCTGGGCTTCGACGTACACGCTGTGTTCGATGTCACTGCGCCCCCGATAGGGCCAGGCGACATTTTCTTGTGCGCCTTGGGCCCCGGCTATCTGGCCACCACCGAGGGCCTTATCAACATCGCTCACAAGGCCGGCGCCAAGGTGGTTATGGTCACCGCAGAACCGCAGGGCCAGACCGCCAGGAAAGCCGATCAATTGGTGGTCATTCCGGCGCAGACCATGGCCAAGACCGAGGGTAGCGCATCCAAACAGGCCATGGGCTCTGCTTTTGAACAAGCGCTGTGGCTGCTGTTCGACGCGCTGGTGCCGCGCCTGATGGCCGAGACAGGCCAAACGTTGGCAGACCTGCGCGCCCGTCACGCGAACCTGGAGTGAGGTGAGAGATGAGCAGACATGGCAGCGACCATTTTTTGCGACAGAACCTGAAGCGGGACTATCCGGTGATCGTCCGTGGGAAGGGGCACTTCCTGTGGGACGCGGAAGGCAAACAGTACATTGATGGCGCTTCAGGCGGCGTGGGCGCGGTTTTGATTGGCCACGCCGTCCCCGAAGTGGTGCAGGCGATGGCCGAGCAGGCGGGCAGGCTGTGCCACGCCCATATCTCGCAGTTTGTTAACGAACCACAGATCAGGCTTGCCAATTTGATTATTGATGAGTTTGCGCCGCCCGGCATGTCTCATGTATATTTCGTCTCGACAGGCACGGAGGCCTGTGAGCTGGCGGTCAAACTGTCGAGGGTTTATCATTTGCAGAAAGGACGCGCCACACGGTTCAAAATCGTGTGTCGCTGGAACGGCTATCATGGCAGTTCGTTGGCGGCATTGTCCTATTCGGGCCGCTCATGTCGGCGACACAATTTTCATCCATACTATTTCCCCAGCGCGTTTATGTCGGCGCCATACTGCTATCGCTGCCCTTACGACCGCACCTATCCGGAGTGCGATGTCCGCTGCGCCTGGGAATTGGAGGACATCATCCGCCGCGAGGGAGCAGGCGTTGTCTCCGCTTTTATCGGCGAGCCCTATATCAACACGGTGGGCGCTCTGGGCGCGCCGCCAGAGTATTATCGCATCATCCGGGACATCTGCGACAAATATGACGTGCTGATGATCATTGACGAGGTCATCACCGGCTGGGGGCGCACGGGCACAAAGTTCGCCATCAACCAGTGGGATGTAACGCCGGATTTCATCTGCACGGGCAAGGGAATCGCCAGCGGCTATGCGCCTCTGGCGGCAACCATCGTGCACGAAAAAGTGGTCAGTGTCTTGGAGGAGAGAGGCGAATCGGTCGAGGGGTATACATACGGCGGGAACCCGCTGTCGTGCGCCACGGGCTACGCTGTGCTGTCCTACATACGGGACAACCGCCTGGTGGAACGCGCCGCTGAGGAAGGCGCGTATTTCCAGGAACGAGCCAGTTCTCTGCTGGAGCTGCCGATTGTCGGCGACGTGCGCGGCTGTGGCTTCCTGTTGGGCGTGGAATACGTCCAGGACAAGACCACGCGACAGCCATTCCCACGCAGTAAACGGGTCTGCGAGACAATTTCGGACATGGCCTTTGCCAATGGTCTGGTCACCTGCCCAATCAGCAGCGGCGCAAATGGCGAGGATGGCGACGCTACGGCCATCAAGCCGCCGCTGACCACGCCGCGCGAAGACATAGACCGCCTGTTTGACATCATGACGAAAACGCTTATCCAGGCACAGGAGCGTTTCTTATAAATTCGGGGAAGGGATGAATCGAACATGGGAGAATTCAATGTCCTGGTCATTGGGACGGGGATGTACGCTATCGGCCGCGGGACCGACACGTATGGGACTATCCTGCCGGGTATTTTCGAGTGGAAGCGTGATAATCCAACAGGTCAGGTCTACGTGGCTGGCACCAGTGCGCAGAGCATCACCATTGCCCAATCGAAAATCGAGGGGCTGCAGAGGCTGATGGGCCTCAGCGCGGCCGTGCGCTATTTTCCGGAAAACAAAGAGAACGACCCACGGGCCTACCTGGATGCCATCCGCGACATGCCCAAGCCAGGTTGCGCGATCATTGCGACACCCGATGACTTGCATCGCGAAATGGCCGAAGCGACGATCAAGGCCGGTCTGCATACGCTGGTGGTCAAACCGTTGGCGCCCACTTTGCAGGAAGTGCGCGAGCTGGTTGAACTACAGCGGCAGTTTGGCGTCTACTGTGCCGTTGATTTTCACAAACGCTATGACTACGCCAATCTCAAACTGCGCGATGTGATTGCCAGTGGCGCAATCGGCGACCCGCTGTACTGCGTTGTGATGTATAGCCAGAAGAAGAGTGTGCCGGCTCAACAGTTCAGAAAGTGGGTAGAGCGGACGACGATCTTCCAATACCTGGGCATACATTATATTGACATCATGTACTTTGCTACGCGGGCAAAACCGCTGCGGGTCATGGCTCTCGGCCAGAAAAACTGGCTCTATGCCCAAGGTCTCGACACATACGATTCGGTGCAAGGGGTGATCGAGTGGCAGATGCCGTCCGGCGGCCGCTTTGCGCAGCATATCCTGACGAATTGGATTGACCCCGAGTCCAGCTCGGCCATGTCAGAACAGAACATTAAAATCATCGGCACGAAAGGGCGCGTGGAGTCAGACCAGAAAGACCGCGGCTTCCTGACGGTCACCGATGGGCGCGGGATTGAGCACATTAACCCATATTTTACCAGCCCATACCAGATCGGCGGCCGGACCGTGTATCGCGGCTACGGCATCGACAGCATCAGGACATTCTTGGACGATGCCTGGCAGGTACAGCAAGGACAAATCCGACCCACAGACCTTGAAGGGAAAAGGGCCACCTTCCGTGAGTCCTTGGTCCCGACTGCCGTGCTGGAGGCAGTCGGCAAAAGTCTGAAGAGCGACGGCGCGTGGGTCGCTGTGCCGGACGTAACCTAAACCAGCGCCAAGGTGAAATCTACATCGGCAGTTTGCCAAGGCTCTTGCAGTTTAAGCAGACCGGACAGTGAAATACAGTTTTGCGAGCCCATTTGGGACGATATGCGGGCAGTTTTCGCTTGCGGGATGGTCGAATTGCAGAGAGTGCAGAACCGCTGCCACATAATCAAACCGTGCGTGTTTCACTTTAGTAAGATTTTTAATGGGGCAATTCGGTAGTCGGGTATGGAAACCCGATCTACGGCTACACCTGAGGGAAAGGGGACCTCACAGAACAGCATCGTTACGGCGCTATCGGACTCGAGGGGCGGGCAAGTCATGCCACTTGGACAAAGGCGATCCGATTCCCTGGTACGATCATCTGCTTCAGGCCAATGAAGTTGAGGCTCTGGCGGCCAAAGTGGCCCGGCAGATCGGCGATGGCGGCCTCTGATGTTTCTTCCCCAATGAGTAGCGCGTCCACGCGCCGTGGGGGAGCTCCGAAGGCAGCGCATTTCGCTTTGGGCGCAAGTTGCGGTACAATCGGGGGCGATCATTCGCCGCGAAAGGAGCGAACATGGGCGCTCAGGCGCAGGGCGCGCCCCCACCGGATCCCGATACGCCGCTGCCGCTGCTCTACGAGCAGAGCTGGGCACTGATCATCGGCATAGACGACTACGGCGGCCAGTTCACCCGCCTGCGCAACGCCGAGAACGACGCGCGCGGCGTGGCGACGCTGCTGAAAAGCGTCTACGGCTTTGCCGAGGACCACGTCTGCCTGCTGCTGGGCGGACAGGCCACGCGCGACGCCATCATGGAGTGGCTGCGCGACAGGCTGCCGGAACGCGCCGGGCCCAACGACCGCGTGGTCATCTTCTTCGCCGGGCACGGCATCACCCGCGAAAGCGGGCAGGGCCTGCAGCGCGGCTACCTCATCCCCTATGGCGCGCGGCGCGGCCGCTACGCCGACTACGTGGACATGGTCGAGCTGCAGGATGCCTGCGGCTGGATACGTGCCAAGCACATCCTCATCATTCTGGACTGCTGTTTCAGCGGCATCGCCGCGGTGGCCTCGCGCGCGGAGCCGGCCGCGCCACCGCGCGACATCAGCGAATACTACCTGCGGCGCATCACCGCGCGTCCGGCCTGGCAGGTGCTGACCGCGGGCGACACCGATGACCTGGCCGCCGACAGCGGTTTCATGCCCGGCCACTCGGCCTTCACCAGCGCGCTGATCGTCGGCCTGAACGGCGCCGCCGACCAGAACGACGATGGCATCATCACCGCCAGCGAGCTGGCCGGCTACGTCCGCCCGGAGGTGACCGCCGCGACGCAGGGCCGCCAGTCGCCGTTCTTCAACTATCTGCGCGGCAGCGGGCAGGGGGACTTCGTCTTCGTGCGGCCCGACCAGCCGCTGCGCCTGGCCCGCGACGGCGCGCTGGCCGCCGGCGTGCGGCCGCTGTTCGAGCAGGCCCCCTGGCTGTACGCGCTGGCCGCAGCCGTTGTGCTCATCCTCTTCTCGCTGGTCGGCCTGGTATGGGACAGCTACAGCCGACTCCACGCCTGGCAGGCCACCGCCACCTCAGCCTGGACGACGGCGCAGGCCGAGCGGGCGACGCTCAACGCGCAGCGCGCCCTGGCCGTAGCCACGGCCGACATGTTGTTGGCTGCCCAAACGGCGCAGGCCATCATCCACCAGGTGACCGCCACGGCCGTCGCCAACCAGCCTGCCCCGACGCAGACGCGCGTGTGGCAGGAAGCCTTCGCCGCCGACGTCAACTTCGCCATCCAGCAGGCCTTCGTCGAAGCCACGCTGACCGCCGTCGCCCCGCGCGAGACGGCCATCATCGAAAGGGCCCAAACCGCCGAGAGCAACCCCGCCGCCCCGTGAGGGACGGTATGAGAACAGCGGATGCGTGGGGATGGCCATCTGCCTGCCTCCTTCGCAGAATCCGAATCTCTGGCCGACAAGTATGGCGCCATCCGCACCTCCAGGCAAGTCCAACCTTAACAGAAGGGTAAGTTGTTAATGAGCATAAAGGGGTGTTACCATACGAGCATTAACATGGAAACCCGCCCTACTGCCGTCTCCTCCGACGGGTACTCGTAAGGCAGCCGTCTCTTTATTTATCGCCGCGTGAGAAAGTCGCGCAAACCGGCCAACAGCGCGTCAATCAGCTCCTCGTCCACCACCGGGCCCATGTGTCCGATGCGGATGACCCGCTCGCGCAGCTCACCAAAGCCGCGCGTGATCTGGATGCCATGTTCCCGTATGAGGAACTCCACGATTTCGGTCGAGGTCATCCCGTCCGGCACCCAGGCGGCGGTCAGCACCGGCGCGGAATCAGCGTCGCTCATCACCGGCGGCAGGCCCAATTCACGCAGGCCAGCACGTAGCCGCGTCGCCAGGCGCACGTACCTGGCCAGGCGATTCTCCAGCCCCTCAGCGACGATGGCCCGCAGGCCCTCACGCAGGGCCAGCACCACGCTGGTGGGCATGGTGACCGGGAAGGGATGCCAATCCGCCCATTCGATGGCGTAGCGGTCCCACAGTGGCAGATTGAGATACCAGCCCCGCCCGCCGGGCCGCGTCATCTGCTCCCAACCTTTGGGCGAGACCGACACAATCGCCAGCCCCGGCGGCGCGCCCAGGCACTTTTGCGATGCGCTGGTGCAGATGTCAATGCCCCATTCATCTACCGGCAGTTCGGTGCCGGCCAGCGACGACACAGCATCCACCATCACCGGCACGCCCGCTGACCGCGCCGCCTGGGCGATGGGCCGCACCGGATTGAGCACACCGGTCGAAGTCTCCAGGTGGACAACGGCGACCAATGCAGCGTCGGGGTGTTGCGCCAACGCCTCCTGGAACTCACACGGCGCCAGCGGCGTCCCCGGCTCGCTCCGCACTTCGATGACCTGAGCTCCCGCGCCGCGCAGGATCTCAATCAGCCGGTTGCCGAACATGCCATTCGTCCCGGCGATGACCTTGTCCCCATCGCGCAGGAAACTGGAGGCCGCCGCATCGTTCGCCAGAGAGCCGGAACCACCCATCAGGAACATCTTGCCCTGGGTGCGCATCACCTGGCGCAGCAGGTCCAGCGTCTCGTTATGGATAGCGGTCCATTCCGCGCCATAGTGCGCCCGCACCGGCTCGCCCATCACCGCCAGCACTTCCTTGCTCACCTCGGCCGGGCCGGGGATCATCAATCGCAATGCCATATAGTTAATTCCTCCTCACACCAGCCGGCCGGCCAGGTCGCCGGAGGCCACCGCCTCGCGGATGCGCCCCAGCGAGCCGCAATCGCCGACGATGTGCACCTCGGCGCAGCCCAGGCGCAGCGTCTCACGGCCTACCTCATTGGGCCGCACACCGGTGGCGATGACCACCGTATCGGCCGGCAGCGTCCGACCACCCTCCGGCCCCTTGACCTCGACGGTCCGCTCGTCAATCTGGGTGACCTGGTTCGAGGTGTAATAGGTCACACCTTTCTGCTTCAACAGCGCGTACATGACCATCTTGACGTTGTTGATTTCCTGGTCGGTCATCAGTTCGCCCAGGATCTCGATGATGGTCACTTCATGGCCGGCGTCGGCCAGGTGACAGGCGGTCTCACAGCCGACATCGCCGCCGCCGATGATGACCACATGCTTGCCCTTCACCAAACTGCGGTCGCGCAGCGCAGCGATGGCCGTGACCACATGCGGCCGGTCAATGCCGGGGATGTCTGGGACCGCCACATTGCTGCCCACGGCCAGAATCAGCGCATCGGGCTTTTCCTGGCGCACCATGTCGAGCGTCACTTCGACGCCGGTTTTCACCTTGACCGTCGAATCGGCCAGCTCGCCCTTCAGGTATTCCAGATACAGGCCGACTTCCTCCTTGCACGCCGGCCGCGAGCCAGGATAGAGCATTCCGCCCAGCTCGGGCTGCTTCTCGTAGAGCGTCACATCGTGGCCGCGAGCGGCCGCCGCCAGCGCGGCATGGATGCCGCCGGGCCCACCGCCGACGACCATCACCCGTTTCTTGCGGCTCGCCGGCTGCACCGGCTCCTGCACTTCCTTCAGCAGATAGGGATTGACCTGGCAGATCAGCGGCTCGGCCTTCCAAAGCTGATGGTGGCAGACGTTGCAGCGGATGCATGGCCGAATCCGCTGGCCCTGCTCCGCCTTGCGCGCCCAATGCGGCTCGGCCAGCAACGTGCGCCCCAGAGCGACCATGTCGCACTGGCCCTCGGCGATGAACTGCTCGGCCTCGTCCGGCAGGATGACCGAACCGGTGCCGATGACGGTCGCATCGCCCAGCGCGCGCTTGATCTCGTGCGCCAACGGCAGCAGGGTGTTGCGCGGAAGATACATGCACGGCACGGACGGATAAGGCGACAGCCGTTCAACGGTGGTGTTCAGCGTGCCGACATGCACGTAGACCACTCCCTCATCAATCATGCGCCTGGCGATGCGAATCGCCTCCTCGCCGCCTTTGACGCCGCCCTCCAGGTCCTCCCACGCACTCATCTTGAAGCCCAGCGGGAAGTCGTCGCCGGCGTACTTCTTCATGGCACGGAAAATCTCCACCGGGAATTTCATCCGCCCCTCAAACGAGCCACCGAACTCATCGGTGCGCTTGTTCATGGCCGGCGAGATAAACTGGCCGATGAGGTAGCCATGGCAGCCGTGTATCTCGACGCCGTCGTAGCCCGCCTCGCGTGCCCGCCGTGCCGCCTGCCCGAAATCGTCAATGATTCGCCAGATTTCGTCCAGCGTCAGCTCGCGCGGCAGGCCGGCGTAGTTGGGGCTGTACATCGAAGTCGGCGCGGCCTCGCCGAACTTGCCGCCGAAGATGGCCGTCTGGAGGAACATCTTCGCCCCGGCGGCGTGCACGGCGTCGGTCATGCGCTTGTGGCTCGGTATCTGCGCGTCGTCGTTGATCGCCATCAACGGCCGCCCCCGCAGGATGTCCGACAGCACCTTCGTCGCCGCCGTGAACGGCGAGATGATCAGCCCGACGCCGCCTTTGGCCCGCTCGGCGAAGTAGGCGATTTCCTCATCGCCCCACACCCGCACGGGGTGGGCCAGGTCGGTGCCCATCGGCGCCATGACCACACGGTTCTTGATCTCCAGCGTTCCCAGTTTGATCGGACTGAACAAATGTTGATATGGCATCGTGCTCTCCTTACATGATCTATGATGTTAAGTAGTATGTGGTTTCATCTTCGATTTCAACCTCAAAATCTACGAGTTGGGTTTGATCCCAGTACTCAGCCAGATCGTGAGTATCCCAAAACTCCCCGATTTCCCGATAACACCTGGCTCGCGAAATTGAACTCCTGGTCTCGCTCATGCAACCTCCGTTCTCTGTCGGTCATGTCTCGCGCGGGCGTATCCGAGATTTCAGGCGAATTAGCAGAAGTCTCAACCGCGTCATGCTGAGCCGTAGCTCTGAGCCGAAGTCCTGAGCGCAGCGAAGAATCTCAACGCCTGCCAGCGCGAGATGCTTCGCCTTCGGCTCAGCATGACGGAG
>Ga0129299_1000852_pt1 | contig 20206 bp, 18 predicted proteins | sample ConPoolayeCmetaG_FD_94477 | JGI IMG/M metagenome (GOLD analysis project Ga0129299, IMG submission 94477) | Hot spring microbial mat communities from California, USA to study Microbial Dark Matter (Phase II) - Cone Pool mat layer C metaG ...
GGCACAGAATACGCAATATGCAATATGCAATATGCAATATGCAATATGCAATACGCAATACGTTTCAGTTAAGGAGGAAGCATGTCCCAGAAAGAAGTGTACCCGGTCGAACTATGCGGTATCCGGCGGGAGTTTCCGCTGTTTGAGGTCGCTCCCGGCGTCAAGATCGCCATCTTTAACATGCTGGGTGACACCGAACTGATCCGTATTATCGGGCCAGAGCTGGCCCGCCGGTTGCCCCCAGAGACCCAGGTCATCGTCACCGCCGAGGTCAAGAGCATCCCCCTGGCCTATGAGGTGGCGGCCACCCTGGGTTTGCCCTACGTTGTGCTTCGCAAGATCCTCAAACCTTACATGGTGGATAGCCTGAGCGACGAGGTGGTCTCCATCACCACCGGCAAGCCGCAGACGCTCTGGCTGGACGGCAAGGACCGGCAGGTCATCAAAGGCAAGAAAGTCGCCATCGTGGACGACGTGATCAGCACCGGCTCCACGCTGGAGGGTATGCGCCGGCTCATCGCCAAGGCCGGTGGTCAGGTCATCGCCGAGGCCGCCGTCTTTACCGAGGGCGACCCGGAGAAATGGCAAGGGATCATCGCCCTGGGCAATCTGCCGGTGTTCACCTCCTGATTTTTTGTGGGGCGTCTCCGCCGAAGATCGTCAGTGCCCTCCCGCCAGTTCTAAACCGGCGGGAGGGCCAGTTACCGTGCTGGTGAGAAAAAAGCGAGGTAGTAAGCGTTCAACCGCCGGTGCTCTGAGGGGTTTGCAACCCCGATTCAACGGTCCCCGCAGGCGGAGCGGGAACCAAACCAGCATTTGGCAGCCCCAAAACGGGGGTTGCAAACCCCCTACGAGCTATGGATGAACGGTTACGCGGGGTATCTACCATGCCTGTCAGCTCACGCCAACGCGCCGAGATCAGGAGCATCTTCGAGGGATTTCTTCAGAGGGCTATTCGCCGGTTACACCTTCAGGAGCGGCTGCTGGACATGAATTTGTGAGGGAACATGGTCCGCACCTATCTTGAACGAACCTTGCCGGTTGAACACCTGAATCCCGTGGCGATGAGCGAAGGCAACGCCAAAAAGCCGGTGTATCAGATGCACAAGTGGTGGGCACGCCGGCTCGGAAGCGTGTTTCGGGCCTTGATCTTGGGCGCTTTCGCGAAAGCCGAAGAATCAGATGGGGAGATCTGGCGGCGATTCACGGAGGGTAGCGACCTGGGGGCCAGAGTGATATTGGACCCATTTATGGGCGGGGGCACCAGTGTGGTAGAGGCTATCCGGCTGGGGTGTCGAGTGATCGGGATCGACATCAACCCGGTGGCCTGGTTCATTACCAAAAAAGAGATCGAGCCGGTTAGTCTGGCCGATCTGGATAAAGCATACCATCACCTGGAGAGAACCGCCGGCCAGCGCATACTGAGATACTATCGCACGCACTGCCCGGCGGGTCATCAGGCCGACGTGATGTATTATTTCTGGGTGAAAGTGACCCGCTGCCCTGCCTGTGGATTGGAGGTACAACTATTTCCGAATTACGAACTCTCCCGGCGGGACCATATCAACGTCGTGTTCTGCCCCCACTGTTTGAACATCATCGAGACCACAGGGTATCAGAGTCAAACGGTATGCCCTGTATGCCAGACTGTTTTCGACCCCCGCAAAGGGGTGTCTGGACGGGGTATATATCGCTGTCCTGGTTGTGGGCATAAGGAGAAACTTCTGGCTGCCGTGGCCCGTAAGGGTGGGCCACTCGAGATGAGGCTCCATGCTGTGGAAGGCTATTGTTCTACCTGTGGACGATTCTTCAAGCGAGTGGACGAAGCCGATCTGGCCCTGTGGGAGGAGGCCAGGTCAGAATGTGTGGCTCGATGGGACGAACTGCTCATCCCTCGTCAGCCGATTCCCACTGAAGGACGCAGCGATCCACGCCCTGTTAACCATGGCTATGTCTATTTCTGGCAGATGTTCAACGAGCGCCAATTGCTTTCTTTATCCCTCCTCCTGGAAGAGATATTGAGGTTGCCGGATCAGAATATTCGTGAATTGATGCTGCTGGCTTTTTCGGATTGTCTGGAATCAAATAACATCTTTTGCAAGTACGAGATCGAATATCACAAGGTTTCGGTCTTGTTTGGTTTGCACGCCTATCACCCTATCGAACGGCCGGCCGAAAACAATGTCTGGGGTACAGAATATGGCCGGGGCACGTTTACGCGCTGTTTCCAGAAAGTGCGCCGGGGTAAGCAATTCTGCCACAGGCCGTATGAAAGGTTGACGTCGCTGCGCGGCAAGCGGTACAGCAAGCACACCGGCGATGAGCGTATCGAAGCGCATCTGGCGTGGGACGAGCGAGATTTCTGGCGCGATGGTCGCACGGCATGGCTGCGTTGCGAGAGCGCGGAAGACCTTTCGTGGATTCCAGAGCACTCGGTAGATGCTGTGGTCACCGATCCTCCCTATTTTGATAACATCATGTATTCCGAACTGGCCGATTTCTTCTACGTTTGGTTGCGCTTAGGTCTGGCCGGGGTCTATCCCTGGTTCGTTCCACCTTATTCCAGCCGGGCCAGAGAGATCGTCAAAAATGACAGGTTGGGCAAGACGACGGAGTTCTTCAACGAGGGATTGACCACGGTGCTTCAGCAGTGTCATCGAGTGCTCAAGGATGACGGGCTGTTGATCTTCACGTTTCATCATAACGAAACTTGGGCCTGGGAAGGCATCGCCAACGTCCTCCTGCGAGCCGGGTTTTACATCTCGGCCAGTCCGATAATCCGCTCAGAGGGCAAAAGCGGGTTTCATAGCAGCCAGGGCAATATCCGCTACGATGCCTGTCTGGTCTGTCGCAAGCAGCCGGCCCCGCAGGTGGACACCGTGTGGTCCTCGGTAGCAGAACAGGTTTGGGAAGATGCTGCCCACTGGGCCAGTCCGGCATGGCGGTCAGTGAGGTGGACATCTTTACCATCGTCATGGCGAAGACGATCGAGTATTACACCAAAGCCTGGCCGGCCGTGGAAAGCTCATCCCAGGGAATATCCGTCGCGGCGGCTATTGCTCAGATGCAAGCCGCTGTGGAAAGGGTGAAGGATCTGGTGCAGCCAGAGATACGAACTCGCAGTAGCGGCCTGGTCCAGCTTGCCCTGGTGCTGGCCGAATCGCGCGCGCGTTTTCAACTCGCAGCGGCGGAGTTATCACCTGACCGAGGTCTCCCGTGAAGCGCATTGACACGTTTATCCCGGCCGAGGAATCGCCGCGCCGGGGCATCCTGGAGCGCTGGCTGACCCCGTTGCCGCCCCACCTGGTGGTCGAATACCTGCGCGTCTATAGCAACGACGACGAGGTGGTCTGGGACCCGTTCTGCCGGGGCGATGATGTGGCCGGGCCGGCCCTGCGCGCCAATCGGCGGGTCCTGGTCAGTGACTATAACCCTCTCACCAATTTCCTGGTTCAGGTGGCGGTGGACCCGGCCCCGGCCCGAGACATCCGCGCGGCCTTCCAGACCCTCAGCGAATCCACGCGCCACAACATCAGCCTGCGCGACCACCTCATGCAGCTCTATGCCGCTGAATGTCCGCATTGCCATCAGCCCGTCGTAGCCGATTATTTCCTCTGGCGCCGTAAGGAGGAACAACCGTTCAAGAAACACTACCACTGCCCCACCTGCCAGAGCGAGCATCTGGAGCCGTTCACCGACGCGGATCAGCGCCGGCTGCAAGCTATCGAGCCAAAGGGTTTTCATTATTGGTATATCCTGGAGCGTCTGGCGCCTAACGGCAAACGCGCTCAGGCGTTGGTGGAACGACTGCTGGGCCTGTATACCCCGCGCAACCTCTATGCCCTGGTCACGCTGCTCATGCGCATCGAGGCGACGGTGGAAAACAGGCGCGCTCAAGAGGCCCTGAAAGTGGCCCTGCTGCGCTGTCTGCTGGAGGGAAGCAAACTGGCCGGCGGGCGGGGCCGGTCTTTGCGCGTGCCAGCTCAGTTCCAGGAGGCTAACGTCTGGCTCTGCTTTGAGGCCGCTGTGCAGGACTTGCGCGCCGCGGCCGAGGCCCGGCCCCCGGTCCTGGTTACGCACGATGTGGAAACCCTGTTGGCCCGCGATGAGACGCTCTGGGATTACACCACTGCCCGCCGTTCGCGCGTCCTGATCGCCCGCCGTACCCCCCGCCAGATGGCCCGGGACCTGCCGCCTGCGAGCATTGACCTCATCCTGACGCGACCACCGTATCCAGACCGGTCTTTCCTGTCTTTGGCTTACCTGTGGACCGGCTGGCTGCTGGGGGCCGGGCCGGCCGCGGTACTGGCCCGGTTGCTAACCCAGGGTCCATTCGAGAACTGGTCGCGCGTTTTGCCCGCCCTGCGCAAAACCTTTCACGCCATCTATCAGGCTCTCAAACCAGAACACGCCATGATCCTGCTCTTCACCACGACTGACACTGACTATTTGACCGCCCTGGTGATGACCGCCGTGGCTGCCGGGTTCTACCTGGATACCTTGCTGTTTCAACCTCACTCCCCTTTAGCCCGCCGCACGCCGCCGGGGGGAGGCGAATACCGGCTGGCTTTCCTGCGCCCGCGTCAGGAGAAAACCCCCGAACGGGCCGGCTGGCAACTGCTGCTCACCCCTGAACATCTGGCCGCTACCCTCCAGACAGCGGCAGTCCGGGCGGCCCGGCATGGGTTGCAGGAACGCGGTGAACCCCTGGGCGATGACTGGTTGTGGATCGCCATCCTGATGCAGTTGGCGGCGGCCGATGAGCACGTGCTCCAGGATGTGTTCACTCTGGCAGATAGCCTGCCCTCGCGCAAAGGAGAAGCCGGGTTCGACGCGCTGGGCTTTGTGAATGAACAGGTGGCCAGAGGCTTGCAGCAAGCTGTGGCGCGGGGTACGCTGGTCACGTTACAGCAAGTAATCAGCCCGGTCCCAGCCGGGGAGGAGGAAGAGGAAGAAGAGACCCCGCGCCCCGGTGGGCCAGGGGCACGGCTCTGGTGGTTGGCCCGACCCACTTTCAAGCCCCGTCCTCTCTCAGAGCGGGTGGAACAAACCGTATACAACGTCCTGGCCACCTCCCAGGCCACCACCGAGGTCGCTGTGGAGCGAGTGGTGGCATCTCTATACCGGGGTCTGCTCACGCCAGCGCCCCACTGGGTGAATGCGTGCCTGGCCTCCTATGGGCGACGGGAGGCCGACGGAACCTGGTCCCTGCGTCTGGATGACGATCGGCGCCACCGGGCACGCGAGCATACGGAGATGCTGGCCCTGCTGACAGACCTGGGGCATCGGTTGGGCTTCCAGGTGTGGATCGGACGGGGGGAACAACGACGCAAGCTAGAGTCCGGCGCCATGTTGGTAGATCGACTCTCGGCCCGTGAACGCTACATAGACCCGACGGCTCTGGCCAACAGTGGCAAACACGCGGCCGAGGTGGACATCCTGTGGTATGATGCCGGCCGCGTCTATTGCGCCTTCGAGGTGGAATGGACCGCCCAACTCACCGAGCCGATCCTGATCCGGGGGGCCGACCGACGGGGCTGTCGTTCATACATCGTCTTGCCAGCGCCGCGCGTGGACCTGGTGGAGCAGCGGATCAACGAGTCGCCGCTATTGCAGAGAGAGATAACAGATGGGGCCTGGGGGTTCATCAAATACGAGCACCTGCGGGCCTGGGCCGCGCAGGAAACCGTGACTTTTGACGAGTTGGACCAGATTGTGGGATTGGTCCCCCCCATCGAGGGTAGCGGCTTTCAGCTCCCGCTCTTCTAACAGACTGCAATCTGCAATTTGCAATCTGCAACCTGCAATCTGCAACCTGCAATCTGCAACCTGCAATCTGCAATCTGCTACAATCTGCAATTCGTCACTCGTCTTTCACCTTATAAGAGGTCTCGATGTAGCCACTGGGCTGACGGGGCTTTTCCTCTGGCGGTTCCTCCGTGATCACGCGGTACGACCGGGAGTGGAGCGAGTGCAGCTCGTCCAGGTGCTGGCGTACCACATCCACCGGACTCAGGTCAATGAATAGCTTGATGCCTAACAAGATCACCGCCAGATCGTCCAATTGTCCCAGGCCCGGCGCGATGTCCGGCATGATGTCAATGGGGGAGAACAGGTAGATCGCAACCAGAGCCGGAATTACCACCTTGAGCCAGGTCGGCACCCGCTGGTCGGCCAGCAGGCGCAATACGAGGCGCAGGTTATCAATCACCTCATTGAAAAAAGCTGCCACTTCCTGTAATGGGGTGTTCATCAGTCACCTCCTCGATGTGTCCTGCATCTTGCATCCTGTATCCTGCATCCTGAACCGTGGAGAAGAAACATGCGCTTGTTTGGCGAGAGCCTGAAGAAGCTGGAAGATAGCCTCACTCGCACCCGACAATCCTTTTTTGGCCGGATCGGGAGTCTGTTTGGGACTGGCGAGGTGACAGACGCTCTCTGGGATGAACTGGAGGAGCTGTTGATCCGGGCCGATGTGGGCGTGAACACCACCCTGGAACTGGTTCAACAGGTTCGGGAGCGGGTTCGTCGCGAGCGGGTGCGTGAGGCGGCCGGCGTGCTGGCGATCCTCAAGGAGGAGATGGTACGGGCTTTTCCACCCACTGAACTGCCGGTCTTGCCAGCCGCGCCGGATCTGGCCCTGCTGCTGGTGGTGGGCGTGAACGGTGTGGGCAAGACCACCTCCATCGCCAAATTGGGCCGGTTCTACCAGCAGCAAGGCCGCCGGGTGGCCCTGGCCGCTGGCGATACCTTTCGCGCCGCCGCCATCGAACAGTTGCAGGTCTGGGGTCAGCGGGTAGGCGCACCAGTCATCGCCGGCCAGCCCGGCAGTGACCCCGGGGCTGTGGTCTTTGATGCCATCGCTGCGTGCCGGTCCCGGGGGCAGGACCTGCTCATCGTGGATACAGCTGGCCGACTCCATACCAAGTTCAACCTCATGGAAGAGCTGAAAAAGATCCGCCGGGTGGTGCAGAAACAAATCCCGGCTGGTCCCCACGCCACGTTGTTAGTCATTGACGCCACCACCGGCCAGAATGCTTTGGCCCAGGCGGAGCATTTCACCAAAGCCGTGGACGTGACCGGCGTGGTGCTGGCGAAACTAGACGGCACAGCCAAGGGTGGCATGGCCTTTGCTATCGCCCGCGAGCTGGGACTGCCCATCCAGTTCGTGGGCACCGGCGAGACCCTGGATGACCTGGCACCTTTTGATGCGGCAGCGTTCGTGGAGGCTTTGTTTGCCTGAGCGCGTCCGTGATACGTCAGGCGTCAGGCGTGACGGATGACGTTTTACGTTTTACTTTTTTACGTAATGACGCGCTCCGCCAATTCCCCCAGCCGCAGCTCCGTATCCTCTAGCGGCGGGAAGCCCAATTTGCGGCCAGGAGCGAAATCGCCATGGCAATCAGAGCCGCCGGTGATGAGCAGGTCATAGCGCTGGCACCAGGCCACAAAACGCTGGCTGGTGGCTGCATCATGGTAGGATGTGTAGCACTCCAGCCCCCGGAGTCCAGCCTGCCGGAACGCCTCCAGAACCTCTTCACCAATGGGTAACCAGGGGGACCCGGGATGGGCCAGGATGGGCACACCTCCGGCCGCCCTGATCGCCGCGATGACCTCGGCCGGCGACGGGAAGACAGGGAACGGTATCGGCCGGTCGGCATTGAAGAGCCGGTCGAAATAGTCGCGCACATCGGCGCATAGCCCCTGGTCCACGAGAAAGTTCAACCCCTTCCAACCCCCGCGCCCCGGATCGTTCACATAGGCATCATACGCCTCCAGGTCTACGGGGAAACCATCCCTACACAACAGCTCCAGGCTCTCCCGGTTCGCCTCTTCCAGCAGCCGGCGATTGCTGTCCAGCAGCCGGTGCAATGCGGCACTCCCGGCGCTCGCCGGGTTGATCCCATAGGCCAGCATGTGATACAGCGCCCCGTTCCACGTGGTGGAGACCTCCACGGCGCGCAGGAAGCGCAGCCCCGATCCGCGCACCAGAGCCTCGCATTCGGCCAGGCTACCAATGCTATCGTGGTCCGCCACCGCAAACAGGCCGACGCCGGTCGCCCGCACGTGCTCGAAGAGTTGCGCCGGCGTCCACGTGCCGTCCGACGCCCGGGTATGGATGTGCAGGTCCACTCGCATAAGTACCTCTCAGGGTAATTGCCTGCCCTCCCGCAGGTTTGGGCGCAATGATCAGACCGGAACACACCTCAATGACCGACTGCATCGGTTGCCAGCCCCGTTCTAACCTGGGGGAGGGTTCAGTATTTATACGGGCGAGGCAGCGCCTGCGCCCCTTCAGTCGGCATAGCAGGCAGTTACCGACCGGGAAGGAAATCCTCCGGCGCATACGCCGGGGCACAGGAACACAGGATCACCAACTCCTCGTCGCCGGTGTTGACCAGGTGGTGGAACGTGCCGGGCCTGATGGTGATGGTGTCGCCCGGCCCCACGTCGTGCGTCATCTCGTCCAGGGTGAGGCGGCCCCGGCCCCGCAGCACGTGGTAGACCTCCTCGCCGGCCTGGTGGTGGTGCGGGATGGTGCTGCCGCCCGGTGGGATGATGGACTCGGCCAGGCTGTGATGGCGCAGGCCAGTCAGCCTGGGCGAGGCCAGCTCGCGGATGGTCTCGCCGCGCTCGTTGACCAGGGGAGTGACGTCGTTGCGGTGGATGATGGTCATGCGATCTGCCTCACGCGGCCGCGCGGCTCAGCCAGGCCACGGGCACGACTTTTCTGGTCCGTGGAGTGGGCACGTAGGAGAATACCTTCAGCACGCTACTGACCGGTTGCGTGGTGATGATGCGGGTCACGGTCTGGCGCAATGGTTCAGGGAGCCGGCGCAAGCCGTCCAGCGGCAGAGCCGGCGGGCCGAATTCGCGGCGATCGGTCAGGGAGGTATATGACAGGAAAGCCAGGCTAAGCGGCCGGTTGTGCTCCAAATCCAGCCGCAGCAATACCCCATCTGCCAGCTCGACCGTGCAAGACGCTGGGTCATCCTGGAAGAATATCTCCAGTATATCGCCCTCTGTGTCGTAGCTCCAGCGTGCTGTGCTACCGTCGTCCAGGGTGATCTCCTCTTCTACCAGCCAATCAGGTTTCACAGTCATAAGCGTCACTCCATAGAGGGAACACACTTGCCCCATGCACTCACTACAAAGTTGTTAGGTACGGTCTCACTGTCCGGTGATTCCTGCCATCGAAAGACCACGGCGACCACGATCAGGTTATACGGGACCGGCAAGCGAGGGCAGGCGCGACGGTACGTATATGTATTGGGGTCTCGTTTGCCCTGCCGTCGCCTGCCCAGACGCACGGTATCCAGCACATCGGTGAGGTGGCTGTCCAGTTCCGGGTGTCTGGCGGTGATGTGGTTCCACCGCTCCTGGGTCAAGTAGACCGGACGACCTTTGCGGTCCTGTACCATCCAGTGCATCATGGTCCTCGTACACGGTTCCATCGCCAAACGAGCCAGACGCCGGCCCCGGCCAGCACGATGCCGACGACGACGGCCCCGATTGCCGTCGGGTCCACGTTCGCCGAGGTCCACCAGTCCGTGAGCGCGCCCCAGGCCCAGGTGAACGAATAGTAGCCGGCCAGGGCGGTGAGCACGTCACGGATGCTGCGGCCCGCCGCGCAGGCGGCCAGGAACTGCCAGACCGGCAGCCGCACGGCCCCGGCGGCAGCCCCGCCCAGGTCGAAGAACGGGTTGGGGATGAGCGAGAGCAGGAAGATGGCCTCCCAGCCGTGGCGCCGCATCCAGGCGTGGATGACGTCATAGGTGCGCCGGCCCACCAGCACGTCGCTCACGCCCAAGCCGGCGTAATAGCCGGTCAGGTCGCCAAAGGCCGAGGCGACGCCGGCCACCAGGCCCACCAGGAGCGGGTTGAGCGTGGCCCCGGCCGCGTAGTTCGCCACCTGGTTGGGCACCGGCAGCACGAACCCGGCGCTGGCGATAAAGTTAACCAGGGCGATGCCGGCGTAGCCCAGGCCCTGGAGCGCGCCGTAGTCAATGGGCAGCAGGGCCAGGAGCACGATGACGAACAGCATGGCCGGCAGGAGCAATAGTCGCCAGTGGCGCCAGCGCGAAGGGGCCGGAGCCGGTGGCAGATCGCCGGCTTCGCGCGCGTCAACGCCCACTCACGGGCCTCCGGGGCCGCTCGATCCCCGGCCACTGCGCGAGGGGATCGGTGGAACGGACGATGTGCATCCCGGCGTCCGCGAACCGCTGGAACGCCGCGTCTGCCTCCCCGGTATAGTCCACCACGCCGGGGATGACCACCGGCGAGGTGCAGTCTTCCAGCAGATACACCTTCTCCACCAGGGCCTTGTCCACGCGCATCATCTCGTCCAGCAAATCATCAATCGTCCAGGCCACACAGTGGCTCTTGGCCTGCCCGGCGATGATCACCGCATCATAGTCCAACAGGTCCATGGTGAACGCGGCGTTCCGCTGGGCGATGGCCTGGCCCGCCTGGTCTTCCAATACCTCCGGCCGGAGCACGGAATAGTTCTCGGTGAAGGGATTATCGCCCTTGACCTGGAAGTTGGGCCGGCTGGATCGGGCCACGCTGTGGAAAAAGATCGCCTCCTCCACGGCTGAGACCAGGGCATGGCCGATCCCGCCGAGCATGGCGTGATACGGCCAGATAGTCAGCGCGTACTTGCCGGTGGCCTGCAACTGGCGGGTGTAATGGAGCAGGTACTGTTGGGCATAGTCTTCGGTGACGTCCAGACTACGGGCCAGGGCCGGGTTGAACCGCCAGACGCCGCGTTCGATGTCCCCGACGGAGATGAGGGTATAGGCCGGGGGATGCTCGCCGGCCTCGTTGACCAGAAAGATGCTATGGAAGATCTGGACGGTCTGGTGAGTGTCCAGCGTGGGGCTGATGGTGGTGATCGCGGCCAGGTTGCGATAGATGAACTCACATAGGCGGCGACTGTCGTCTACCGCGCCGGTGCCGGACCGGCCGGCCACGTACAGCTCAAAGCCAGGGATGCAGAACGTGTTCTGCACGTCCACCGGGATGAGGCAGATGCGAAACGTGTCCTGGGCGGCCGGCGGGATGTTATATCGCCTGGCCCACTCCTCAGCGTCCCGCGCTCGCTCCTGATACGGCACGCGCCAGACCTGGCCCACCTGATCGGGGGCAAAGTGGGGCGGGATCGGCAACTCACTGTAAGCCATTGCGCACCTCCCTGACAGATTGCAGATTGCAATTTGCAATTTGCCATTCGCAATTTGCCTATTCCCAGCCGATGATCCAGACGCACAGGCCGGCCAGGATGATCGTGGCGATGACCAGGGTCAACAGTTGCAGCGGTTCCAGGGCCACCCCCTGGACGGCCAGCAGCAGGATGATGACCATGCCCACGGCCAGCGCAGCCCAGGAGACGAGCCGGGGATGAGCTTTCAGTCGTTCGATAATCGCGGACATGTATACCTCCCCAAAGGATGAAAGATGAAACCGGCTAGGTTACGGGTTGTTCGGCTCCCTTCGATTCCTCCAGCGCGGCCAGCTCGGTCAGGGCCTTTTCGATGGCCGGGCGCAGCGCGTCCCAGTCTTTTGCTTTGAGGTTGAACTTGTTCACCTGGGTGATGGGGCACTCGCCCGGCCCGGTGGCTTCGCGCAGCCGCCCCTTGGCGACGCGCACCTTGAGGCCCGCGCCGTCGTCAATGACGCCCACCACGAAGGCCCACTTGCCGCCCAGGGGCAGCACTTGCAGGGTGCGCCAGGTGGTCTTGCGCTCTGCATCCTCGGTCATATGTCCTCCGTCCTGTCGCTCATTTGCGAAACAGCGGCCCCAGGATCGCTCCCACCAGGATGATGATCCCGATGGCGATCAAGATCAGGGGCCAGAACGTCCAGATGTCATAGCCCCAGAACTCAAAGCCCAGGAGTCCCAGGCCGATAAGGGTCACGACCAGCGTGGAGATGATCCGCCCCCCAATACCCCGCCGATAGGCTGGCAACACCAGGCGGATCAGTATCTCGAGGACAAAGATGGCCGCCAACCCCAGGAAGAACAGGCCCAGGGCCATGGCCCAGCCGGCGATCCAGCCTTGCGTCCAGGCGAACAACCCGATCCCGAGCATGATGAGGATCATGCCGCCCACCACGGCCCCCAGTGGGTCGTGCTGGTCCTCGTGTTTCTCCTCCTTCTCGTCTTTCTCCTCTTTGTGCCGTTCCCATTGCGGGGCCTGGCCCTCTTGATCCCATTCTTCAGACACGGTCTTGGTCCTCCTTTTTTCTAATTTCCAACTTCCAATTTGCTACCCCTGGGCCACGCGGCCAGTGGGCAAATAGAACTCGCGGTTGCGCGGCTGGCGCTGGTTCGTCTCCGGTGGCGGCAGGATGCGGTCGCGCCACCGGGGCCAGGTATCTCCCGGACACCAGGTATCGGCCCCGGGCATGTCGCAGTGTGGCTTGAACCGCAGGAAGGGCATCTCGCGGCGCAGGGCCAGCAGCAACCGGCGCCCGCTCACCAGTTGTGCAGCGGTGGGCAAGACGTTGCCCATGAAAGTGCCCATCAGACAGACTCCTACGGCATAGTCGTTGGTCTGGCGGCTGCTGTGCCAGGTGCAGCGACTCATATCCACGCAGTAGTTGATGGTCCCATCCTGCTCGATGACGAAATGGTAGGGGCACTCCGGGTAGCGGGTGCGCTCGGTCTGGCTGACGTCAATGGCGACGAACTCGCGCAGGCTGTAATCGGCCGGGGTGCCGGAGTTGTGGATCACGGCCGTAGTGATGGGCTGGTTGCGCAACCGATAACGCCAGTAACGCCGTTCCGGGTCCCAGGTGAGGAGGTGCAGGTCTTCCGACGCGGGGCTGGTGCGGCGCACCGGCAGCCGGTCTCGCCAGTCCCACATCTCCAGCCCGCCGATGGTGACGCGGCCCGGCTCCGACGCAGACGCGCGCGCCGGGCGCGGCAGCCAGAGGCCGGCCAGCGCGCCGCCCATGAGGACCAGAAATTGTCGGCGAGTCCAGCGCTTGTCCACCGGCAGCTTATTTCACGGTCTCGTCCAGCAGGCGTCGGATGCGGGCCTGGACCTGGTCAACCCGGGCCTCGGCAGGTGTCTTGCGGGTGACGGCCACGGCCTGCGATAGCTCGCGATCCAGTTCTTGCAGGCCGGCGCGCACCTCGACCACCTTTTGTTCCGCGGCCGCGCGGGCCTTGTCGGCCTTGCTGGCCTGGGCCTCGGCCGGCATCCGGCCAAAGTAGTAGCCCAACACCGCCCCAGTCATGCCGTTGAGCATGACCAGGATAGCCTGGAACGGTTCAAGGTTCGCCGTGGGCCGCAGGAGCATTAGGAGAAAAGTGGCGAGCACCAATGCCAGCGTGGTCAGGACGATGAGCACCCCCAGGCAACCGGTCACGCCCTCGCGCAGGGCGGTGAGCCAGGTCTCCAATGAGGGTTTTTCGGGTTTCGCCGGTGGGGCTGGTGTGGTCGTCATGGTCGGTTCTCCTCCTTCTTTTTTGGACTGTTCTGGGCCGGGCTGAGAGGACAAGGGTGAGATCAACTCCCAGACCGCCGGGTAACGTCGGCAGAGCTCCTCCAGCCGGCCGACCGCTTCCGCCTGGGCCTGGGGGTCGCTCGTCGGGTCAAGATGCCGGGTGATGGCTGCCACTTCTTGCCAGAAGGCCGGGGCCTGCGCGCCCAACGCCGCATCTATGGCCTCTGCCTGCCCGGTGAGCATGGCGCGAATGGTCTCTATGTCCAGCATCTCTGCCCTCCCCGTTTTGGACTTTGGACGTAACTACCTACCCTCCCGCAGGTTTGGGCGCAATGGCTAGACCAGACGCCGCAGGCGCGCCCAGGTCCGGCTGCATCGGTTGCCAGCCCCTTTCTAACCTGCGGGAGGGTTCAGGGTAGGCAGTTACCTTTGGACAACGGTTGGCACACTACCAGGAGTAGAGGCTTCAGCCGGTTGATGGCCCGCCTGAAGGCTTGACTCCAGATTATACCTGGCGGGTAATTGCTCAGAGCCTACCCTCCCGCAGGTTGCTGGGAACCGTGTAAACGCACGAACCTGCGGGAGGGTGAGGAGTTACCCTGGCGGGTTCATTATAGCATCCTGGGGAAGCAAAATCAACTCAAACCGGCGCGATGGCCCAGCCGGCCAGGTCCTTCAGCTTCATGCGGCCCAACGCTTCTCGCCAGGCGGAATTGGTCAATGGTTCCTTCCGCCCCGGCACGATGGCGTCGTTCCAGCCTTCCACGAACAATAGATCGCCGCCCTGGACGGGTGTGCCATCGCTCCACTGGGTCACAAAAGAGGCCAACGCCGTACACCACTGCAGGAAGTAGCGTTCCTGCGGGTCCTGGTCCCAGTGACGATAGGCGTCGGCGGTGACGTTGGGGTTGCGCGCCAGCCGTTCCACCAGCGGGGCTATCGTCTGCCATTCCCTCGCACCCTTGAGGATGAACTGCCCGCGCTCCGCCAGATCGGCGAGGAGCGGGTAGATGGCGGCCGGGTCCGGCGGGGCGCCTGCTGCCGGCCGCGCGCCGTACTGCTGGGCGGTCTGCTGGCACAGAGCCGTCACGGTCTGGGCGGCCCGGCCCAGGCCCTCGAAGAAGGCCCGGGGCGCGGCCTCCACGTAGATTCGCGACGGTTGACGGGGAGGCATACCCCTCAACACCACCTTCATCGGCTGCTTGGCCGACAGGATGGCAAGCTCCAACAGGCTGGTGAGGTTGGCGGCGAAGGCGTTGAGTTGGCGACGCAGGAAGGGGTCTAGCTGCGCCACGGCCGGGTCGCCGGCCGGCGTGAGGGCCGTGACCGGCGGCGTCGGCAGGTCGGCCACCAGCTCGTACAGGGCCAGCAGGAATTGGTCGAAGAACGATGCCACGGCCTGCCCGCGCACCAGGGCCAGGGCTGCCAGGAACCCCGACACCCGGCCGTCCAGCAGCATCGGGATGCGTCCGCCGTGATGCTCGAAGCCGTACAGGAGCGAGTGCATGTTCACCACGGCGTAGACGCTCTCGCGGGGGATGGGTTTGCAGGTGATGTCGGGCAGGAATGTTTCCTTCAAGTGCTCGAAGATGACGCCGTGCCGGGTGAACCGCTCGGCCAGACCTTGCACACCCAGGCCCATCTTGCGGTTGATCTGGGGCACGTCCAATTTCTGAGCCAGGGCGCGCACGGTCTCCGGCTGCACGTCTGGCCGGTCGAGCAGGTGATAGATGCTCACGCAGTCCGGCTCGCCGGTGGCGACGGTGTAGAAGCGATGCAGGTCCTCCCAGCGCTGGCGCAGGTCCGGGTGCGCCCGCAGCGCGGCCAGGATGGGCGGCAGTGCCGCCCACGGGAAGACGAAATGCGCGATAGGCTGGCACCACAGGGGGTTCAGGGCCACGTCGAAGACGGATTTGATGAGAAACTGCAGGCCCCGGAAGTAGCCGTGCATCCCTTTCTCGTAGTGGCCGCGCGGCGTGGCGGCCGGGTCCTTCAGGACGCGCTGCACCCGCTTGCCCACTGCGCCGGCGCCTTGCTCCTCGTTGAGCAGGGCCAGCGCAGTGCCGGCCCAGACGCGCGCGTCGCCATCGGGCAGGATACGCTGCAGGTCGGCCATCAGCGTCTTGAGCATGGGCCACAGCACGTCCCGTTCGGTTGCCATGAACATCTGCTGGGTCTGGGCCTTCTGCGCCTGGGCGATCCAGGTGGGTGTGAGCAGCACGTGGCCGCCGCTCTCCAGCGCGTATTCGATCAGGTTGGCGGCCTGGTCATCTGCGAACAGAGATTGCCAGCTCAGGGCCGGCGGCTGAGACGTTGTCGTCATGGGGATTCCCTCCATAGGCGTGGAACGAGTCGCCAGCCTGCCCTACGCGCGCGCTTCCAGGGTCTCCAGGAACGCGGAGACCCGGTTGTCTATAGGGCCGTCGGCGTAGGCGCGACTGTCGGCCATATCCGCTTCCACGATGAGGCCGGGGACGCCGGTGGCCGCCGTGACCAGCCGGCGGATGTCGTACTGGCCCAGGCTGTAGGGCTTGCAGGAGCGGTTGGAGTGCATCACGAAACCGTCGGCCTCGAACCGCTGCACCAGGCCGATGAGGTCCTGGGCGCGGTATTGCAGGCTGCGGTTGAGGAGCACGCTGGCATAGGTGCGGGCCAGGCCGTCGAGGATGTCACCCTCATCGCTGACCGGCGCGGCCCAGGCCCCGGTGTAGGTATCGCTGACGAAGCAGGCCCCGGCGTCAATGAAGGGCCTGAAGAAGCGGTATAATTTCGGCCAGATGGCGATGTTGTCCCAGATCAGGCGATGTCGTTCGTTCAGCACCGCGCCCTCGCCCCGGGCTACCCGCGCCTGCACCTCGGCCAGGAGCTTGCGGTAAAAGCCCACGGCCTCGCGTGTGCCGCGCAGCACCACGATGGGGGCCATGGTGGTGAACAAATCGGGGGCGTTGAGCGGCGAGGGGCGGGCCTGGCACGCCTCGCGGATCGCGGTCCACAGGCGCACGCACTCGTTGCTCAGGGCCACGGTGCGCGCCAGCCTGTCTGGTTCCAGCTTGCGCCCTGTGTGCTCCGTCACCCAGGCGATGAGGTCTTCCAGTTGCGCCCGCACGTAAGTCACGGCGTGGTCGGTCAGCTCATCGTGGACAAAGGGCGTATCCAGCAGGAACAGGGGCACGTCGTATTCCTCCTGGATAGCCTGATACCATTTGAGCACGGTGCCGCAGATGTTGTTACAGGCCACCAGCAGGGTCGGTTTGGGCAGGCCGCCCATCGGCGCAATCGAGGGGTTGTAGAGGCTGCCCAGGTGGCTGCGGGCGTAGGAGCAGAGGTCGCGGCTATAGCCCCGGTTCTCCGCCTCCTGGCAGAGGGGGGCGGCCCCGGCCACGCCGCAGATCGCACCATAGTTCTCCGGGTAGGCCACCACGATGCCCATCGCGCGCAGGATCTCCACCGGCGCGCCGCTGGTGAGCCAGGCCACCGGCCGGCCCAGGCGCAGGTAGCGGAGCTTCGCATAATAGGTGGTCATGACCCGCTTGAGGTCATCGGCGGTGCGGAGTTTGCGGTAGCGTTTGCCGGTGGTCATCTGTTCACCCTCTTGGGCTATGATAAGCCAGAAGGGCGGGTTTGTCAACCGGGGCCGCCTGGCCGGCCTCGTCGTGCTGGCGCTTCTGCTGAGTGCCGGTGCCCCCTGTTTCCTCCGGGGAGACACCGGTTAAGGTGACCGCCAGAAACCGTTGCAACAACTTGTCATATGTGGTATACTAGGATTCGTACGCCTTCTTGAGGGAGAAACCATGAGTCAAACGAAGGACGATGACCTGCGTGCCCGAATCGCCCGGGACCTGGATGCCGGGGCTGATGCGCCCAATACTGAGCTGGCCCCGCCAGCGCGTTCCGCCGAGGTGGAGGCCCTGCTGGCTGCGGGCGGCAACACCATTGAACAGGCTGTGATCCTGGCTCACGCCGGGCAACGCGAGGATGCCCTGCAGATCCTGAGCCAGGTGTTAGAGGAAGACCCGACTCAGGCCCCCGGCTGGTTGCTCATGGCTGCCCTGGCCGACAACCCCCTCATCGCCCAGGCTTGCCTGGAGCAGGCCCTGATGATGGACCCGGCCTACGCGCCGGCCCAGGCTGGCCTGGCCTGGATGACCGAACACCCCGATCAGATCCCGCTCCATCTGCTCCAGAGCCTGGTCCCCCCAGTCCCCGAACTCCCCGGCGTCGCAGCCCCGGTGGAGATGTTGCCCGTCGCCGAGGCCCTGGTAGAAGAAGCGGTCATCGCCCCGCCATCAGTCGAGGAGGAGGCCGGGGCCGGGAAAGACCCCTTCGCTACGGCTCTGGCGCTGGCCCGCGCCGGCCAGAACGACGAGGCCGTGCAGGTTCTCGTCGGGACCCTGGAGGAAAACCCCCGCCTGACGCCGGCCTGGGTGCTCTTGAGCGCCGTGGTGGACAATGCGCTGGAAGCCCGGGCCTGCCTGGAGCAGGCATTGACGGTGGACCCGGCCTCTGAACTGGCTCAAGCCGGCCTGGAATGGATGGACGAGCACCCGGATGAGGTCCCGGCGCACCTGATCACCGCCCTGATCACTCCGCCAGCCGGCGAGGTGGAGATGGCGCCAATCGCAGAGGTGGAAATACCCCCGGCCGCCGAGATGGTCGCGGTCGAAGTGGAAGCGCCCCCCGTCGCCGAGATGATCGCCGCTGTGGTGGAGGATGATCTCCGGGCCCGGATCGCACGGGACCTGAAAAGCGAGGAGCCGGACCGAGAACTGGCTCCCCCACCCCCTTCCGCCGAGGTCGCGGCCCTGCTGGCCAGGGGTGGCGATCCCATAGAGCTGGCCATGGGTCTGGCTCGCGCCGGCCGTAACGAGGATGCCTTGCAGGTGCTCAGCAAAGCGCTGGAGGATGATCCTTCCTCTGTGCAAGGGTGGGTGCTCATGGGGGCATTAACCAATAACGCCCTGATAGCCCGATCCTGTCTGGAACAAGCTCTGCAACTAGACCCGAATAACCGGGAGGCCCTGGACGGGCTGCGGTGGATGGACCGTCATCCCGATGAAGTGCCCGTCTTCATCCTGGGCGAGGCCCGGCCGTCCCGGATCCCACCGGGCCGGGAGCTGGTCGAGGCAGCCGAGGTCATCGCCCGCAAATGGGAGGCGGAACTGGCCGCAGCAGAAGTGGACGACTTGCGGGCGCGCATCGCGCGGGACCTGGAGCGAGAAGAGCCGGACCGGGAACTGGCCCCCCCACCTCCGTCCGCCGAGGTCGAGGCCCTGTTGGCCGAAGGCGGCGACCCCATCGAGCTGGCCACGGGCCTGGCTCGTGCCGGCCGCAACGAGGATGCTCTACAGGTGCTCAGCCGGGCGCTGGAAAAAGACCCCTCAGCAGTACGGGCCTGGGTCCTGATGGGCGCGCTGGCCGACAAGCCGGTGGTGGCCCGGGCCTGCCTGGAGCAGGCCCGGTTACTGGACCCGGACAATTCGGAGGCGCTGGACGGCCTGCGTTGGATGGACCAGCACCCCGATCAGGTGCCCACGTTCATCCTGGGCGAGGCGCGCCCCCCCAAACCACCCCTCATAGAGTTGAGACCACCGCCATCGCCGCCCCGGGAAGCAGAAGAATTAGTGGCCTGGGCCGTCGCGGCCATCCAGGAGGAAAAGTTCGACGATGCCCATGCCTACCTGAGCCGGGCCGTGGACCTGGACCCGCAAAATGTGGCGGCCTGGTTGCAGATGGCCGCTATCGGCAAGACCCCGGATGATGTCCGGGCCTGCCTGGAGCGAGTGCTGGAGATCGATCCCTACAACGCCGAGGCCCTGACCAGCCTGCAACGGTTGGAGCTGCAGGCGGCCCCGGTCTGGCCCGGCGCAGAGGTGGCCGCTGCCCCGGCCCCGTCTGTGCCCGTGGTGGAAGCACCCCGGCCGTTCGTCTCTTCCATCCCCCTGCCAGGGGTACGCCGGGAAATTGCGCCGGCAGACCTGACGCGCCCCCTGGTACAACATATACCCTCGCGGCGGCGGCAACAACTCCAGCGCCTGGCCTCGCCTGCTTACCCGTTCGAGCGGCCGGCGGAGCCTTCCCGGCGTCGAGGCTGTCGGTCCTGGTTCCTGATGTCGCTGATCCTGGTGACCATGCTCCTGGTGGTGGGTGCGGCCACCGTGGGGCTGGCCAACGCCGGGGGTTTGCTCCAGGCTGCCACGCCCACGCCCACCCTCCAGGAACATCTGGCCCGGCTGTGGGACCAAAGCGAGGCCGCCCTGGCTCAGGGCGATTGGGCCACGGCCATCCAGCTCCTGGGCCAGGTCCAGACCCTGGACCCGCAGCGGGAGGGCCTGGCCGACCGGCTCTACCAGGCCCACCTGAATCATGGCCTGGCCCTGGTGACAAACGATCAACTTGAGGCCGCCATCGTCCAGTTCGATACGGCGCTGGCGATCCGCCCGGCCGATCCGGCGGCCAGTCTACAACGGCGGCTGACCAGCCTGTACCTGGCCGGTCGCCACGGCCTGGAAGCCGGCGATTACGGCACCGCCGCCGCTCGCTTCGCCGAAGTCTATTTTCTGGACCCGACGTATCGGAACGTCGCCACGTTGTTATACCTGGCCCGCTGTCGGTTCGCCAGCGAACTGCTGGCCCAGGGCAAATACGAGGCGGCCATCGAGCAATACGAGCTGGCCTTGCAAGTCGTCCCGGCCGGCGCGGACGCCACCAGCGGCCTGGCGCACGCTCAGGCCCTGCGCCCCACACCCACCCC
>Ga0129299_1000853_pt1 | contig 20199 bp, 16 predicted proteins | sample ConPoolayeCmetaG_FD_94477 | JGI IMG/M metagenome (GOLD analysis project Ga0129299, IMG submission 94477) | Hot spring microbial mat communities from California, USA to study Microbial Dark Matter (Phase II) - Cone Pool mat layer C metaG ...
CGTTTCCGCGGAAGGGTAAGCGCGCCGCCGCTCGTCGGTGATGAAGAGGCCCGGGATGCCGAGCCGGAACACGGCGTCCGCTTGCCTTGGAACGAGGTCACGCCGCAGCCAGACGAAACTGGTGTTCTGCATAAGCCGCCTGCGCAACACCGCGGCATCCTCGCCGGGCAGCACCTGGGCGAGGCGTTCGGCCGCATCGTCCGGATCAAGGATGAGCCGCGGATTGGCGTGCAGCCAGTGGATCGTCACGTCGGTGGCGAGGATCTGACCGTTGCGATCGACGATATCCGGCCGGGGCTTGGTGTTGAACGGCCGCGTTTCGGAGACAGCGAGCCTGATCGTTGAAGGCGCGCCGCCCGGAATGGTAGCAAGACGCACGGCAATGGCGCCAAAGGCCAGGCCCATGGCCAGAATCACGGCGCCGTGGCGCAAAGTCAGAACCGTCATGGCCGCGCATCTCCCGCGCCATGGCGCAGGCTGCGGTGAATGAGAGCCGCAATGGCGTCTGTGTCGGCTGTTGCGTCCGTTGCCACGGGTGCGCGCGCGTCTGCCTGTTGTGTGCTTTTCCAGTGCACGATCTGATCGGGGCGGATGGGTTCGAGGGCGAGCAGTTGCCGGGCGAGCGTCTCGATGTGCTCGGGCCGTGTGAGGTGGCTCCATTCGGCGCGGGCCACGGCCAGGTTCTCGCGCTCCTGCTGGATGGCGCGCGCCAGGCTTGCCGCCTGCGCTTCGAGCCGGCGTGTCTCATGCTTGATGTCGAAGATCAAGAACGCCAGACCGACCCAAACGCCGAACGCAACAACGGTGATTGAACGCATGACAGCGTGACCCGGAAGCCGCAACAAGAACGAACAGGGTGAAATTAGGTGCGAAAGGTAAAGGAGCGGTTAGCTTTCACAGGCGCTCGGCGGCGCGCAGCCTGGCGGAACGGGCGCGCGGATTGGCGGCGACCTCCTCCTCGTCGGGCTCGACAGGCTGGCGCGTCAGCAGTTTGAATGAAGCGGGCGGGCGCGCTTCGGCTGCCGGCAGATGGCGCGACGGGGCGGGCGTGCGGCCGGCCCTCTCCGCGAGAAACTGCTTCACGATACGGTCCTCGAGCGAATGAAAGCTGACCGCGACGAGCCTGCCGCCGGGGCGCAGCAGGTCCACCGCCGCTTCGAGCCCGGCTTGAAGCTCGCCCAGTTCGTCGTTCACATACAGCCTCAGCGCCTGGAAGGTGCGCGTGGCGGGGTGCTTGGCGCCGGGCTTTTGGCCGAGCACGCGCGTGCAGACGGCCGCAAGTTCCCCTGTCGTTGCAATCGGCGCGGCAGACCGGGCGCGCACGATCTCGCGGGCGATGGCCCTGGAGCGGCGCTCCTCCCCGTAGCGGAAGAGAATGTCGGCGATTTCGCTTTCCTTGAAGGTGTTGACCACATCCGCCGCGCTCATGCCCTCGCCGGACATGCGCATGTCGAGCGGCCCGTCCCGCAGGAAGGAAAAGCCGCGCGCCCCCTCGTCGAGCTGCATCGAGGACACGCCGAGATCGAACACCACACCGTCGGCGGGGTCGAAACCGTGATCCCGCGCCACCCGGCCGAGATCGCCGAAGCGTGATTGCACCAGGGTGAGCCGGCCGGCGAAAGCCTGTTCCATGGAGCGGCCTGCCGCTATCGCGTGAGGATCGCGGTCGAGCGCCAGCACCCGGCAATCGGCGGCCCTCAGAATTGCCGACGTGTAGCCGCCCGCGCCGAAGGTTGCGTCAATGTAAAGCCCGCCCTCGCGTGGGCTCAGATAATGCAAGACCTGAGGCAAAAGCACGGGAATGTGACGGGCTGGTCCGCTTGCGGACGGGGCGCCCTCCACCCCACCGCTGCCCGTCGTCACTCCCGTGCTCCCTCTGCCTGGCCGCTCCCCGAGCGGCCCCCCGCGCCGAGCTCTCGCCGGTGGCTGCGCGCCCGCTCGCGCGCCTCCGCCCGGAATGCCTCGTAGGGTTCGGGTGCCCAAATCTGGAACTTATCCCCGAGACCAACAAAAACCGCAATGTCGTCGATGCCCGCATGGTCGCGCAGCCGCTTGGACAGGATGGCGCGCCCGTCTGGATCGACCTTGATCTTCTCGCTCTCGCCGAAATAGGCCGTTGCAATCTCGTCGCGTTCGGGTGCGTCGATGGGAAAGCCTTCCAGAATGCCCGTAATCTTTCCGACCAGACGCGTGCCGCCAGCTTCGAGCGCCGGGCGGTCGAGATGCGGATAGCAGAAGATTTCATCCGCCCCTTCCTTGGCAAGCACGGCGCGGAACGGCGCGGGGATCGAGACCCGGCCCTTCGCATCGATCCTGTTGTCGTATCTGGAGACAAATTCGTCCATCTCCCCCTCAGGGCCCGCAGCGCCTCAACGCACAACCTTCAAGCGCGCTTGCCCGGCGCAGCTTCCGCCCCGTCACCGGAACCGCCGCGGCGTGTTCCACTTGGGACCAAAGACCCGAGGAGAGGCGCAATTCCGCTGCGTCTTGGCCTCGATGCGCGAACACGCGCCGCCTCCCCTCGAATCACCGTTATCCGAACGGGTAAGCATGGGATAGCATGGGATTATATGGGCGTCAACGGATGATTAAGGTCTTGTTTGGGTGATACATGGGGCCGAGCGCCACCTGAGCGCGTCGGTTGTGAAACGACACATCGAATGGGTGTGAAACGACAGTTCGAATGAGAAATAACCGGGATCGGCCGGGGTCAGGCGGGAAATACCGGGAATTGCAGACCAATCAATGGTTTAAGAAGGGCGAGCGAAAGCGTCTTCACGGGTATGGCGCCGAAATCCGCGTCAGCGGCGAGTTCGCCGCGCCAGCGCTGGATCGAGCCGAAGCGGTCGCCAAGCGTCACAGTTCGCACCTCGATGGCGTTGGGGTTGACTTTGGCCTGCAACTCGTAGGCGGCGCGCTCGGCATAAGCGATGAATTCATCCCCCGGCTTCACCGGCTTGAACAGCCAGAGATCGCCGTTTGCATCGCGCCAGAACTCCTTGGCGTGCTTGCCGCCAATACTCGCGGGCTCTATAAAACCGACACCGGCGGCCGGTGAAGGGGCCGCGGCTGGGCGTCATCGAGCGTTAGGACAAACGCAGCTGCTGCCGAACAAGCATGGGCCGTTTGCAAGCAACACTCAGCGCCGCATCACATCCCGCCATCAAAAGCCGGGCCGTTTGGATATCGCTGCATCAGCCCATAACTCGTTGAATGAGGCGCAACAGGCCGGGGTCCGGCGCCCAAGGGCCGAACAGCAGTGATTCCCCCTGCTTGAGATAAATCCGCAGCATCCAGCCCTCGTAGGTTCCCAGCAACCGCTCAATGCGTTCCATGCGCGCGATCTCGGAGAAGGAGAAGGTTCTGTCCCTGTTGAGGAAGAAGGCGCGGCTGTCCTCGACGCGCAAAGACCTGGCGTTAAAATCGAATGTGGCTGTGCGGCGGTGAATGAGAAACAGGACAATCACGGCGGAGCTCACCGCCAAAATGATTGCGGCACGACGCTGTGCCGCAAATGCAGCGGCTTCCGCTTCCGGGCCCGCGAGGATCGCCGCCGGCGGAACGCTCGGCCAGATCGCCAGCAACACACCCATGATCGCCGCCAAGGCGAGGATCATGATGAAACCGTAGGTGATCATCCCCGGACCTTTCCTGAAGGTCACTATGGGGCCTTCCATCATGTGTTCGTTCATGGTCGTGAAAAAACCTCCATTTGAGTAAGATAATGCAAATGGGCTATGCATGCAGTGCCCGCGTTCTTCCGATGCGAAATGGCCCATGCAGCGGATATGCAACTGCCCTTTCCCTCCGCCGTCCGGACGCCGCGGCTAACCATTAACACGCAGAGCCATTGCTAAGGCGCAGAGCCTTTCAGATGTGTTTCAGCCCGATCACCGGCATCTCAATCATGCAGAGACGCTTGACAGCGAGCCCCCGGCCATGGCCAGCATGATCACGCTGTATTGGCCAATCATCGGCAAATCGATAAAGCCGGCCCCGGTGATGGCGTCAACGACTTGCATGCCGGTATGCGTGCGAGCCTTGCACGTGGGGAGCAACTGCCGCAGCTCGTGATTTCAGGCATAAATTTGCAGGCACTGTTCGCCGTGCGCGTGGATTGTGCTGCCGTCCACCGGTTTCCAATCGAAAGGCGGCGCCACGAATGGCTGCGATCGCTGAAATGGCTGGGGGCGCGCACTTTGCTGAGTATCTGAGGTTTGCGGGTTCGCACCCCAAGTTGCAAACATAAATTACGGCTCGCCACTGACGATTGGCTGGGGACATTCGGGGTCAGGTCCAGGGCGCCTCTTGGCCCACCGGTTTGAACGATGGTTCGTCAGGCTTGGTGCAAACGAAGGCGCACACGAGATTGGGACGGGCGCACGTTGCCGTGACCTTAGGGCCATCGAGCACGCCAAATCCAGACCTTGAGCAGTCCTTACAGAAACACAATAACACGGCCAACACACGTTTCCGACACTCGCGAGCGGTTGGATATGAAGCCCACCAGATATCGTCTCACCGGCCGCAACAGTAAGCTATGACATCATGGCTCTAAGCCTTGGCCAGCAGCTTCGGGGCACAGCCGGCAGTGGGCTGTCGCCGCTCTGAGACGCAAGCCAGACCCCCCAGTAAAAACCGGGACTTTGTTCAAAAAAAAACTTCATGGATTTTTGGATGCTCTTGGGTTTATTGCTCGCATGCACAAAAAAGTGCCTGAATGTTCAACCAACAGGCAAGCGCCATAACGAAACGGCATGATCAGTCTCGATTTTTGTATTGGCCTTCTCTATACCCCCATCCTAGCCTATTATGACAAAGGGGGAAAGGTCAAAGAATATTTGGATAAAGAAAACAATTATTTCCTCCGTTTTGTTCATGCTGCGCTTTATGCGCGCTCCATAGTTGTGCGTATCAGGGGGATGTCTCATGTTGAAAAGTATTATTTGCGCTCTGCTTCTTTCAACTTACTTGCCGGCGATTGTCTTGGCGACCGCCTGGGCGCAGGATGCACAGCTAACTGAAGCAAGCGAGGGCGAGATACTCGAGGAAGGTGACAATCTGGTTGCCGGACGGGATGGCTGGACAGCGCGCATCACCGTGGAAGGGCTCGTCTTGGGGCGAGATGAAGCGACGGGAAAGCCGCTGACGAAGGCTGGCTCTACGGGAAGACCTTTTGTCCCTGTCAACTCCAGCATCCTTAATTTCGATCCGACGGCGGGCTTGCGTGCCACCGTTGAAACTGATCTTGCAAATGTTCCTGTGGAACTGTCGGGGTTCTTTCTCAGCCCAATTCAAGGGCGCGCCCTTGTCAGAGATCTCAATGCCGGAACAAACATTACAGATGCAATATATACCAATCGCGATTTTCCAGGCGGCGCAACCTTCTTTAGATATTCGGAAGGCATTTACGGGCTTATCTTCGAGCAGCAGACCGATTTAATGGGCGCAGAGGCAAATTTGCGCGACGTCTTCGGGGTGCCGGGCCTGCTTTTAGGAGCGCGCTTGCTTTATCTATCAGAGAAATTCAGTTCCTCGACGCACGACCGGATCAACGATTTTCCGCCCAACACCGGGACAAGGATCGATGGACTTTCAATCCGGTCCGATAACCTGCTGACCGGCGTTCAGATCGGCTATCAGGGCATGTATCAGGTGATGCCGGGGGTGAGCATCGGCGGCAGCGCCAAAATCGGATTTTACGCCAACGATATTAATGTGGAGAGCACATTCACCACGCTGACTCCGAGCAGTGCCGTTCCTTCGCGCAGCCGTGTTCTCAAAGATGGGCACGACGTGGATTTCTCAAATGTGGTTGAACTAAATCCACGCCTCGACTGGCGGATCAGCGATGGCATCGTCCTAACCGCCGCGGGAACCTTCCTTTGGATCAGCAATGTTAGCGAGGCGGTTGCATATTACGCCGATGCGGCGAACGCCACCCCCTTCAAGATCACCGATCGCGGGGAAGCGTTTTTCTACGGCGGCAGCTTGGGTCTGCGCTTCGAGCTGGATAAAATCGGGACATCCGCATCGGAAGGGGGCACAGCAGGCTCGCATAAGGACGGCAGCGGCCAGACCATCGCGCGTTCGGCCAGCCCCGCCGAGATCGAGGAACGCATTGCCGAACTCGAAGCCTCCCTTGTTGCCAAACGCAGTCCCGCCATGTCGGTCAATGTGACAGGCCAGATCAACAAGATGCTGATGTGGTGGAGCGACGGCGAACAGAAGGACGTCTATGTGGTTGACAACGCCGTTTCCGGCTCGCGCATCGGGATCGAGGGCGAAGGGCGCCTTTCCCGCGCCCTTAAGGCCGGCTACAATTTAAATTTCCGGCTTAATGACGCCCGCTCGATCGACGTCAGCCAGGACAATGACGAAGGCGATTTTGACGAGAGTGACCTGCAGATCCGCTACAGTGAGGTCTGGCTGCAGCACAATCTCGCAGGCCGTATCACCATCGGACAGACATCTACCGCTACAGACGATATCATCAACGCCAATCTCGGCAGAACAGGCGGTGTCGCCTCGGCCGACATCGCGCTGATTGGCGGCGGCATGTTCCTGCGCCGGCGCGATCGTCCTTTCGAGAATGTGATCAACAATTTCGAATCGACCAACACGCAGACCACGATGCGCGAATTCGTCCGCGATCTCGACACACCAAGAGCTCAGGGTATCCGCTGGGATTCGGACAAATATTACGGCTTTGTTGTCTCGGCCTTTTGGGGTGAAAACGATTTCTGGGATGTCGGGCTGACCTTTGCACGCAGCTGGACCGATTGGCGTGTTCGCTTCCGTGCAGGCTATGCGGAGAACCAGGATAGCGACGGCCGCGAGGGGGAAACGCGCATCACGGACATCAAGGGGTCAGCGGCAGTCCTTCACAATCCCACGGGCCTATTTCTTAACGGCGCCTTCCTGTACCGTGAATTCGATGGCAACAGCTCGCTCGTAAGCGAAGGCGACATCATCGGCAGGGGCGGAGTTGTCCTCGCCGAAGGCGGCAATTTTGCAGACTTTCGGTATTACTATCTGCAGGGCGGCATCCGGCGGGACTGGACGTCACTCGGCGAGACGTCAGTTTTCGGAGAATATGCCGTCGCATTTGACGGGCTAACCGGTCGCGGCAACCCGGAGAGTAACGAACTCGGTTACGACCGCGTCACTGACAGCAAGCTCACCATGATCGGCGGCGGCATAGTGCAGGAAATCAAGTCTGCCAACATGGAAGTTTATCTCGGTTTTCGCCACTTCACCTACGACACGAAAGGGCTCGAAACCGGATCGCTGTCCTCGGCAACATCGCTGCCGCCGGATGCGGAAAGCTACGAGGACTTGAGCATCGTCTATTCCGGCACACGCATCCGGTTCTGACATGGCGATGACTGTGTGGGGTAACCAAACATGACATTTCGCAAGCTGTTCATACTTGCCACTCTTGTGGCGATAATCACGGGCATGGGCGAAACCTTCGCTAAGGACGATCTTCCCTTGGGCGAGAGCGAGTTGCGGATCGAGGCCCCGCGTGGCCCCGTCCCCATCTATACCTACCGCCCGGAGAACTTTGGTCCTCGAAGCCCGATCTGGATCATCATGCACGGCACGGGCCGAAATGCCGATGACTATTTCGACGTCTGGCGGCCGTTTGCCGACAAATATGGCGCGCTGCTGCTGGTGCCGGAATTCGGCAAGGAGAAGTGGCCATCATCCTGGCAGTACAATTTCGGCAATGTCACAACATCAAAGCTTATTCACTTACCCCGCCGCGACTGGGCATTCAGTGTGATCCAGAAAGCATTCGACGAAGCAGTACGCCGGACCGGTAGCCTGGAGACAGGCTTCTACATCTACGGGCACAGCGCCGGTGGGCAGTTTGTGCACCGCTATGTCATGCAGACCGGCGGCGCGCACGTCAAACTGGCCATCAGCGCCAATTCTGGTTGGTATATTTTGCCGGATAATGAGTTCAGGTTCCCTTACGGCTTGCGAGCATCCCCCATCTCTTCCACGGCGCTGCAAAAGGCTTTCGCAACGCCGATGGTCATTCTTCTCGGGCAGCAAGACACCGAACGCACGCGTCAATTGCGCATGAACAGGGAAACCGAAGTGCAAGGGCCGCATCGTTTTGCACGCGGGCATTACTTCAATAAGCGATCCATGGCGGTTGCGGGGCGGATGGGGGTGCCTTACCGCTGGCGCGTGATCGAAGTGCCTGGGGCCGGGCATCGCAACGATGAAATGGCGCCAACGGCGGCGCGGGTTCTGGCTGAAGCGCATCGCTGAGGTGCTGCACACGGGCGTGCGCTGGTATCAGCGTGGTTCGGATACAAAATCGAAGCCAGAATTCGGTTTGGAGATTGTTCGATTGGACGATGACCATCATCAAGCGCGGTTGGACAGTACTTCTCCGCGCGGGCTGGAAGCGCATACTACACATAGGAGATCAGGAAACGGCCAGGGCGCTATACTGCTGCGGTTTTCAGTCTCAACAAAAAGCAGGCATGGATTTATGCTTATTATGCATTATTCAAGGTCAGGCCATGTTTATACAATATAAAACTGATGAGGTTCAAGTCACAAGACGCCCTTTACAAATCCATTTGGAAGTATAAGCTTAAGTTCCTCTGGAAATAGTAAGTGGTGATTATGCTTTACATGACAAAGCTAGATGAGCTTGCACGGTTTTGCAAGGCCCTAGCCATGACTTGGCCTCATTTGTTTTGATGAGAAGAAGCGATGATCTAAACTGAATTCACTCCCCGGAGAGGGCCATCACCTAGGTATTCGTGTTCGGGAGCTTTCAGTATGAATCATCTGAATTTTCCAAGTGCAACCACAGGAGAACAACCATGAGGAACACTGACGCCAAAACCAAAAAGCCGGCCGAACATGTCCAGACCGCGCCGCGCCCGCTCACACCCGCCGAGACGCAAGCCGTCGCCGGTGCCCGCGGCCGTTCACGCTGGGTGATCTGAAGAGCATTCGGCTGGACGCCCGGCAGGCTTTCTTCCATGCTGGAAGCAAGATCCTGCGAAGCGTTCAGCCTTTGCCGCACTCATGAACAAACTATTCCGGGATGAAGCCGTCGAGGCGCATAACAACAGGCTTTCCGGCAGTGTCGTGCTGGCGCTGCCTATACAGCTTCATCTTTACGTCATTTCTCTCTTACTAATTGCCGCCCTCTTCGGAACGGTTCTCATTTATGGAACCTATACACGCCGCGAGACCGTGCGCGGCATGATTATGCCCAAGACCGGGCTTACACGCATGTTTGCGCGCGCACACGGGAGGGTCGAGCAGATCCACGTCGAACTTGGTCAGTTTGTTAAGGCTGGCACTCCCCTCATTATCGTGAGGGAAGACCATGCGATTAAAAGCGGCCACTTGTTCTCTGCTGCCGCGATTGAGGCACTGGATGCCGAGACGCGGGAGATTGAGCAGCACTTGCTGGCGGTCAGGGAACTTGCCCAGGCGGAGCGCCATGCTTTGCGAGAGAAATCTGCCCGGCTTTCCGACGAACATGCCTTGATTTTGCGCCAACTGACCTTACAAGAGGAGCGCATTGCGCTGGCCGAAGCGATACTCAACGACATCAGCAAACTTGCCGCGCAAGGATTGGCTAGCCTCGTCACGAAAAGAGAGCGAGAAGCTGAGGTCTTCGCCCTCCGCCAAGGCAAGGAAGAAATGCAGTTAAGGGCCGGCCGCCTCGCCGGCGAAATCAGCGAAATCAAAGCGCAACTGCTTGCGTCCGAAGCGCGGGAGAAAGCTGCAATAGCCGAACTCAACGCAAAGCTGGCCAACCAGACCCAGCGCCGCGCAGAAATCGAGGGGCGCAGCCGTTACTCTCTCACCGCTCCGGTGGATGGCGTAATCGCAGCGCTTGCAGTTCGGGCTGGAGATCACGTTCGCGCAGACTCGGCGCTTCTTGCCATTGCAGCGCCGGATGCTCCCCTCATTGCAGAATTGTTGATCCCCAGCCGGGCCGCCGGTTTCCTTAAGACCGGACAAGAGGTGCGTCTGCACTACGACGCCTTCCCGTATCTGCGTTTCGGCGCAGGCAAGGGCATAATCCGGGAGATTTCACAGGCTGCTACGCCGCCCGAACAGTTTGCCGCCTTTGTGCAAGCCGAAGAGCCGGTGTTCCTCGCACGCGTAGACCTGGCAGAGGGATCCGTCCCGGCATACGGAGAGCGGCATGCACTGCATCCCGGCATGACGCTCAGCGCCGTGATCGTGCTCGACAGACAACCGCTGTGGCGGATTGTGTTTGATCCTTTGCGCGCAGCTATTGGCGAGGGAGGGTTGCTGTGAGCCCTCTGCTCGAGCTTAACCTGGGCCGCAAGCGGCGTCTGCCGGTGTTCCTTCAAACCGAGGCCGCTGAATGCGGTCTGGCCTGCATCGGCATGATCGCTGTCTATCACGGCCACAAGCTAGACCTGAACGCACTACGCCTTAGATATCCGATCTCACTGCAGGGGGCGACCCTGCAGAGCCTTATGGCGATTTCGGATAGGCTGAGCCTAGCGGCGCGGCCAGTTCGTCTTGAGCTTGCGCAGTTGGGCCTGTTACAGTTGCCCGCGGTACTGCATTGGGATCTGAACCATTTCGTCGTCCTGAAGCGCGTTCGCCGCAACAGCATCGACATTCACGATCCCGCCGTTGGCGTGCGCCGGTGCGGAATGAGTGAGGTTTCGCGCCGCTTTACCGGTGTGGCCCTCGAACTCACTCCAACGCAGGATTTCAAACCGATCGAGGCCAGGGTCCGCATGCGCTTGAGCGACTTGTGGAGCCGCATCTATGGTTTGCGCCGCTCGCTGATCGAGGTGTTCGCCCTGTCCTTGCTGCTTCAGATAGTAACACTGCTGACTCCGCTCTACCTGCAGATCGGGCTCGACTCGGCTGCGGTTTCAGGCGATCTCAACTTCTTGGTGCTGCTGGCCGTCGGTTTCAGCGCTGTAATGATCCTCGGGGCGGTGACGGAGCTGCTTCGGGGATGGATCGTGCTTTATCTCGGCAACATGGTAACATTCCAGATGTTCGGAAATGTTTTCCGCCATCTGATCAGGCTGCCGGCGTCTTTCTTCGATCGGCGTCACATCGGCGATATCCTGTCGCGAATGAACTCGACTGAGCCGATCCAAACAGCCCTAACGACGGGTCTCGTTACTGCCCTCATCGACGGAATTATGGTGCTCGTCACAGGCATCGTCATGTGGTTTTACGCGCCTAACCTGGCGGCAATCGTTGTTGCAACCGTCGTGCTTCACGTCGCCATCACGATCATGCTCGTCAGCCGCATGCGGGTGCGAGAAGAGGAGGAACTAGAAATCCGCGCCAAGGAGCGGACGCATCTTATTGAGTCCATTCGCGCCGCTATCATCGTTAAGCTCTTCGGCAAAGAGGCCGAGCGCGAGGCCGTGTGGCGAAATATCTTTGCCGAGGTTGTCAACGCTGACACGTCCGTCGGCAAGTATCGGCTTGCCGTGGAGTTTTCGCGCAATCTGCTGTTCGGCCTCCAGCTAATCGTCATCTTCTATCTCGGGCTTATTGCAACGACCACAAACCGCGACTTTACCCTTGGAATGTTGTTTGCGTTCATCTTTTACAGGCAAAGTTTCACAGAGCGCATCACGAGCCTCACCAACCAGGCCATTCAGTTCCAATTGCTGAAGCTTCATCTGGAACGCCTTGCGGACATCGTGAAATCGCAGGCCGAGGACGAGACTTCGGCGCAGAGACGAGCGCCGCGGCGCCCCGTCACCGGCCTGATAGAACTCGACAACGTCTGGTATCGCTATTCCAGCAGCGATCCGTTCGTAATACGGGGCATCACGTTGCGTGTTGAGCCAGGAGAATTCGTGGCACTTATCGGCCCCTCGGGAAGCGGCAAGACAACCCTCATGAAGCTCATCCTCGGACTGTATGAGCCAACGCGGGGAGAAATTCGCGTGGAAGGGATCCGCCTGCAGGACTTCGGCTTGAGGGAATGGCGCGCTCATGTAGGCGTCACCATGCAGGATGATCAGCTGCTTTCGGGAACAATTGCCGAAAACATCTGCTTCTTCGATCCGGTGATCGACATGGAGCGTGTTGAGCACGCTGCGCGCCGAGCACGGGTGCATGATGACATCATCGGCCAGCCTATGGGATATCTGGGCCTCGTTGGCGACATGGGGACCACGCTTTCGGGTGGACAAAAACAGCGGGTTTTGCTTGCGCGCGCCCTTTACCGTGACCCTCGAATTCTGGTGCTCGACGAAGGCACCGCAAACCTGGATGAGGCGACCGAACGACAGATTGCCGATGTCATCGCGTCCATGCCGGTGACAAGGATCGTCATTGCCCATAGGCCCGAGCTCGTTTGCCGCGCAGACCGCGTGATCGAAATCGAGGCGGGACGCGCAATCATGCGGCAGTTCGGGCCCAAGGGCATGGCCCCAGTGATCGCCACATAGCCGGCCGGCCCACGGCTCACACCGCACCGCGGCCAAGGTTATGCCCAATCGGCATGGGCTGGTGCTGCATCCCTGATTGATCCCATTCGCCGAGCAGTAATAATTTCTTCATTATTTCGAGGGGATGCCATGCCACTTAGTCGACGCCAGTTTCTCAGCACGGCCCTAGCGTTTGCCGCCACGCCCGCTTTCGCGCAGAAATCGCAAGATCGTCTGGTTGCGGCCTTTCCGCGCGCCGTGCGCACGCTAGACGGCAATTATGCCGACCTGCGCGAGAACGATATTCTGGGCCTGCTTGTAGACGATGCCTTGTTCGCCGTATCGCCGACATCGGGCGAGCCGGTTCCGCTTGCTGCGAAGTCGCATCGCTTCATAGACCCAACGACGCTTAGAATTGATCTGCGTGAGGATGTCAGATTTCACGACGGCTCCGCCATGACTGCGGAGGACGTCGTTTACACATATCGTTATCTGCTCAACGAAAAGACGAAAAATCCCTATCAGGCGCGTTTCAGTCTATGGCTTGGAGGCATCACGCAGGAGGGCGCGCATGCGGTTGTCTTTAGTCTGAAACAACCTTATGCCATGGCCCTTTACGACCTCGCCATGTATTCCAAAATCCGAAAGGCTGGTACTTACGATGATCCGTCCAAGGCCGACGGGATCAACCCCGATGTGAACACTCTCAAGTTGAACGGAACCGGTCCTTATCGGGTGACAGCCTTCAGGCCGGGTCAGGACATCGTGCTGGAGCGCTTTGATGGGTATCGTTCCGACAGTCCCAAGCAACCCACGATCAGGCACATCACTATCCGAGTAATCCCGGATTGGGGCACGCAGGCCGCCGAAGTGATGTCCGGCGGCGTACACTGGACCTTCGGCATGCCGAGCGAAATCGCGGAAGGGGCGGCCCAGACCGGCGCGATGCAGCTGCTGAGCGGACCGTCCATGCGGGTATTCTACATCTCACTCGATGCGACCGGCCAAACCTCCGGATCGGCACCACTCAAGGATCTGCGAGTGCGCCGCGCCGTCAATCATGCGATCGACCGGGACGGGATCGTCAAGAACCTGCTTAAGGGAGCTTCGCGCCGGCTCGACACCCCGTGCGACCCCATCCAGTTCGGCTGCTCAACGGAGAGCGCTATTCGCTACGAGTATGACCCCAACAAGGCGCGCGCACTGCTCACCGAAGCGGGCTACGCGCAGGGCTTCGAGATTGAGTTCTGGGCCGCGCTCAATCGTCCGGCGGTCGAGGCGATCACGGCACAGCTTGGTGCAGTCGGCATCAGAGCCACGCTGCGCTACGTTCAAGGCGCAACGCTCACGCAAGCGCGGCGCGAGCAAAAGATCGCCATGGAATTCGCCTCCTCCGGCTCGTTCGGCATTCCCGACGCCGGCGCCATCCTGGTGGACAGGATGGGCCCAAACTCGCCGCGCAATTACTCGGGCGACGACGCGCTGGGACGCACGATCATGGCCGCCGTTTCGACCTATGACCGGCAAGAGCGGCTGATGCATTTCGCAGACGCGGTGCGGCGCATGACCGATCAGGCCTATTGGGTGCCGCTGTGGACTGAAAGCCAGAACTTTCTAATGTCGCCCGATCTTGTCTATGAACAGCCTGGAGACGGAATGCCCAGATTGTACATGGCGCGCTGGCGCCGTTAGCCCCTCACACGGAAACGGCCATGGTGCGCTTCCTTGCTTATCGTCTTGCGACCGTGCTTGCCGTCGGCGTCACGCTTTCGGTCGTAACCTTCCTGCTGCTCTATTCGGCGACTGACCCGGCCGCGGCCCTTGCCGGTCAGGATGCTACAGCGGAGCAGATCGAGGCGTTGCGGCGCCAGCTCGGCCTAGACCGGCCGCTGATCGAGCAATACCTGTCCTGGCTTGGCAACGTGCTGATCGGCGATTTCGGCGAGAGCTGGTACTGGAAGCAGCCCGTAGCCAGGCTCATCATCGATCACGCGCCGGCAACGATCCTGCTGTCCATCATGGCCCTTGCGGTTACGATCGTCATTGCGCTTCCTCTCGGCATCGCGGCTGCCCTGCATCCGAACACGTGGCTCGACCGCTTCGCCGTTTCCTTCGCTGTTACGGCCCAAGCGGTGCCAACATTCTGGCTCGGTCTTCTTTTCATTTATTTCTTTGCACTGCAGCTCAAGTGGCTGCCCGTGTCGGGCGATGGCAGCTTCGCCCATTTTATCATGCCGGCGATTGTCCTCGGCCTGGTCTCGGTACCCGCGGTGATGCGCCTGACGCGAAACGGTTTGCTTGACGTGCTCCAGGCAGACTACATCCGCACTGCACGGGCCAAAGGCGTCATCCCCGCCGGCGTGATCTGGCGCCACGCCTTGCGCAATTCCATCCTTCCGGTGATCTCCGTGCTTGCAATCCAGCTCGGAAACAAGCTGGGTGGTTCCGTCGTCACCGAAAGTGTGTTTGCCATCAACGGCATGGGCCGCCTCGCATTGCAATCCATTCTCGCAGCCGACCTGCCGACAGTGCAGATGCTGGTTTTCATCTTCGCGCTCATCTTCGTCGTTCTCAACCTTATCTCGGACCTGATCAATGCCTGGCTCGATCCGCGCATCCGACTGGGCTGAAGCCGGCGACGTCGCGGTTTCTCCCGTACAGGCGCTCCGAGCGCGCATACTCCGCCATCAAGGCATACGGACAGGCTTCGGCATTTTCGCCATCATCCTCCTTCTGGCGCTTCTGGCGCCGCTGTTGACGCCGCACGATCCCTATCAGCAGAACCTTGCCAACCGGCTGTTGCCGCCGGTCTGGGACAAGGCTGGCAGCTGGACCCATCCTCTTGGAACGGATCACCTCGGCCGCGATTATCTTGCGAGGCTGCTTTATGGGGCACGCATCTCATTATCGATCGGCTTTCTGGCCGCGTGCATCGGCGGCATCATCGGCACGACGCTCGGCATCTGCGCCGGCTATTTCGGCGGCTGGCTCGATAGAGCCGTGAACTATCTCCTGACCTGCCAACTCGCGCTCCCGAACCTGCTGCTTGCGATGGCGCTTGTGTTTCTGATCGGCCCTTCGGTTCCCGTCGTCATCATCATCATCGGGCTGTTGCACTGGACCTACTTCCTAGTTGTTGCCCGCACCGCCACCCAGCAGCTGCGGCAGCTTGATTTCGTGACCGCGGCGCAAGCCTTCGGCAGTTCGAGACGGCAGATCCTGACCCATGAAATCCTGCCCAACCTGATAAACCCGATCATCGTCGTCTTTACCTTGGAGGTCGGGATTGCGATTGTGGCGGAGGCGTCGCTGTCGTTTCTCGGCGTCGGCGTGCCCTCCCCTACCCCGTCATGGGGTCTGATGATCGCCGAGGGCCGCAATTTCATGTTCCTGCGGCCGGAACTTGTCTTCCTCCCCGGTCTCGCCCTGTTCCTTCTCGTCATAGCCATCAACATGATGGGCGATGGACTGCGCGACGTGATGGCGCCGGAGGCGCGCTCATGAGGGAAACACCGCTGCTCAGCGTCAAAGGGCTCAGACTTGACATCCCAACCGCCGCCGGCACGCTGCGTGTCCTGCGCGGGGTGGACCTCGAGGTTCAGCGAGGGCGCACGCTCGGCGTCGTTGGCGAGTCGGGCTCGGGCAAATCCCTGACTGCCTTGTCGATCCTTGGGCTGCACCCGGCCGGATCCGTGCGCAAGGCAGAGCATATCCTGCTCGATGGAACAGACATCGGCACATTAAACGAGGCGCGGCTGTGCCGGGAGGTACGCGGCAAAAGCATTGGCATGATCTTCCAGGAGCCGATGACCTCGCTCAACCCGGTGATGCCGATCGGGCGCCAACTCACGGAAGTCATGACGATTCATGGCCTGTCAAGCAATGAGGAGGCGCGGGAACGGGCGGTGATGCTTCTGGAACGGGTCGGCATCACGGGCGCGCTGCGGCGGCTGGATCAATATCCGCACCAGTTCTCCGGCGGACAGCGCCAGCGCGTGATGATCGCCATGGCGTTGATGGCGAAGCCCCGGCTTCTGATCGCCGACGAACCAACCACCGCACTCGATGTCACGGTGCAGGCCGAAATCCTTCGTCTGCTTGCCGAGTTGCGCCACGAGTTCGGCATGGGGCTCATTCTCATCACCCACAATCTCGGGGTCGTCTCGCGCATCGCGGATGACGTGCTCGTCATGTATGCCGGCGAGGTCGTCGAGACGGCCCCGGCGCAGCAGCTTTTCCAGACACCGCATCATCCTTACACGCTCGGCCTGCTCGCTTCGGTCCCCAGAAGGGATCCCGACATGCGCGGCTCCCGTCTTGGGGCCATTCCCGGGGTCGTGCCATCACTGATCGGGGAAATCCGCGGCTGCGCGTTTGCGCCGCGCTGCCGCTTCGCGCGGGATGAATGCCGAAACGAGGCGCCGCCGGTCCGGCAGCCTTGCATCGGCACGCTCTACCGCTGCATTCATGATCAGCTCCCGGTCGTGGAGGTGGTCGTACCGCCCTTGGCACAAAGACAAGAGCCGGAACGCCGGAAAGAACCCGTCCTGCAAGCCACAGGGCTGAAGCGGGATTATTGGGTCAGGCGCGGCATTTTTGCAGCACCCAGCCGGTTGAGCGCCGTCGCGGGGGTGGACCTTGCCGTGCGGCACGGTGAGGTTCTGGCCATCGTCGGCGAAAGCGGTTGCGGCAAGTCGACCCTGGGACGTCTGCTCCTCGGTCTCGAAAAACCGGATGCGGGCACCATCCTGCTCAAGGGCCGCGCCATTGCGGACGTGGCGGGGCGCGAAAGGGCAAGGCTGATCCAGCCAATCTTCCAGGATCCCCGCGCGTCGCTCAATCCGCGCCGCTCGGTCTTGCAGATCATCCGCAGGCCGCTTGACGTTCATGACATCGGCGATCCCGCCAGTCGCGACGAAGCTGTCCGGCAGCTCATGCAACAGGTCGGATTGCCGATACGCCTCATCCATGCTTATCCAAACCAGTTATCAGGGGGGCAGCGTCAGCGCGTTGCCATAGCGCGGGCCCTGATTATGAAACCGGCCATCCTCCTGTGCGACGAACCGACCTCAGCGCTTGATGTCTCCGTGCAGGCTCAAATTCTGAACCTGCTCATGGATCTCAAGCAAGATCTGGGTTTGACCTTCGTGCTGATCACCCACGACCTTTCGGTGGTTGAACACATGGCTGATCGGGTTGCAGTCATGTATCTCGGACAGATCATCGAGGAAGGGGCTGCCGAAGAGATCTGCAACGCCCCCCAGCACCCCTACACGCGGGCGCTCATCGACTCAGCCCTGCACATCGAGCCGGGAAGCGGCGTGCCCAAGGCCGGGATCGGAGCAGGCTTTCCAAATCCGCTGAATGTTCCGAAGGGGTGCCCGTTTGCACAAAGATGCCCAGAGGCGCTGCCCTTATGCGCAGATGTCAAACCGAACAAGCACAAGAAAAGATTTGGTTCTGGCTTTGTTGCATGTCATCTTTTCGAGGATGCGGTCGTTAACGCGAAGGCTGATGCACTCATTACGAGCTGAGTGGTCATGGAGTTGAAGTGGCTGGAAGATTTCGTCGCCCTCGCAAGAACCGGCAGCTTTTCGCGCGCCGCGCAAGATAGGCATGTAACGCAACCGGCCTTTTCCAGGCGGATCCGTGCGCTTGAAGACTGGCTTGGCGTCCCCCTTTTCGATCGCACCATTTACCCAACGGCCTTGACCCGGTTTGGCGAAGATTTTCTTCCTCATGCGCAAGACATCATCGAATGTGCAAATCATATCCGCCAGAAATTTCATATGGCGACACAATCTTCGCGCAAGCAGGTCAAGATACTGGCCCTGCATACGCTGTCCATCCATCTGGTTCCAAGCCTAGTGGCCGACTTCCTGCGCAACAACAAGTCTTGCAGTATCGAAATCGTGCCTAGTGTGCAAAGCATAGAAGCGTATTTCAACGCGCTTGAAACTGGAACCGCACATGTCATCGTGGGCTACGCACAGCCCATGAAGCCTCCGACAGAGCTTAACCTTATCGAAAAAATTGTTGCCCGCGATCGCTTCATCCCTGTGGTCGCGCGGTCTTTCTTCGAAACCCACACTCCGATCACGTTCACGGCCTCCCGCAAGATTCCGATCCTGACATACGCACCATTCAATTTTTCCTACAATATCATCAGTCCCATCCTACAGCGTCTTGATGGCACCACGTTCATTCGCGGCGAATCAACGTTGGGCGAAAGTCTGAAAGTGCTCGTGCTCGAAGGGCTGGGCGTGGGCTGGCTGCCGCGATACTCCATACTTCCCGAACTTGAAACGGGCCAACTCGTTGCGCTTGAGGACAAGGAGCTGGAAGCGCCCTTCGAAATCTGCGCATGGCGGCGGGAGGATCTCGACCACTCCATGGCGCTGCGCCTGTTCGAAAGCTGGAAAGCGACCCGTTGATGACGACTTTATGCGAAATAGGCATGAGCAAGTTGCTGCCTGTTTTGGCATGGTGCTCGGGAAATTCAGAGCCCCAAGCATGGCCAACCGGGATTGGAAAGCAATCAGGTCACAGTACCCCGCGGCATCACGCTGCATCTTTCTGAATTCCGGATCGCGCGGTCTACTGTCCATCCGGTCCAATCGCGCCGGGGTCGAGGCCCTGAACCATGAGCTGGCTATGGACTTCCCCGTGCCTTCTGAGGCAGCACTCGGGGCCGTACGAAGACTGTTCGCCGAATTGATCGGGGCCAATGCCGAGACCATCGCCATCACGAAAAATGTATCGGAAGGGTTGAACATTGTTGCAAACGGGATCGATTGGCGCCCCGGCGACAATGTCGTGCTCTGTTCGGATCTCGAACATTCGAACAACATTTACCTGTGGCATGCACTGAAGGCGCGTGGCGTTGAAGTAAGGGACACACCATCTCGCCATGGCCTCGTTGATCCTCACGCCATCGATGCGGCGATGGATAATCGCACGCGGGTGATTAGCGTCTCCGCCGTCAGCTTTGTTCCGGGCTTTCGCACCGATCTAAAGGCGATTTCCTCCCTCGCGCGGCGCGTGGGAGCGCTTTTTCTCGTCGATGCGGTGCAGGCCTGCGGCGTAATCCGCATCAACGTTGCGGAAGCAGGCATCGACGCGCTGACGACTTCGACAAGCAAAGGCCTGCTCGGTGTGCGCGGTCTCGGGTTCCTTTTCGTTAGCCCGGAGTGGTGCGGCCGACTCACCCCTGCCTTCGTTGCGCGCAACAGCTATGACACGGGCGGTCGCCATTATTCGGAATTCGACGGCGCAAACGTCGCGCTCAAGGCCAGCGCGCAGCGCTTCGAATACGGACACTACAACCACATCGGCATCGCGGTTGCAACGAGCGCGCTTACCGAAATTCTCGACATCGGCATCGATGCGATCGAAGTAAGGACAACCGCCCTGGCCCGAAGCCTTGCGGATGGCCTGCGCAATATCGGTTATCCCATCAACGATCCGCCGGCAGGAAGTGCGCGCACTCACCTCGTGACACTCGGCACGCAGAACTGCGGCAGATCGGGTGTTGATCCGCACCCCACGCTTGCAGGGCTGGCCGCGCGCCTCGCCGAGGCGAATGTCCGCTTCGCCATCCGGCGCGGCATGATCCGCTTCGGTGTCCACCTCTACAACGATGAAGGCGATATCGACACCGTCCTTGCGGTTGCCGACCGCCATCTCAACGGGGCCTTTCGGCCCGTTATTGCCTAAATTCAACGCGTTTCATGGAGATGCGAGATGCAGAGAATACCTATTC
>Ga0129299_1000856_pt1 | contig 20178 bp, 20 predicted proteins | sample ConPoolayeCmetaG_FD_94477 | JGI IMG/M metagenome (GOLD analysis project Ga0129299, IMG submission 94477) | Hot spring microbial mat communities from California, USA to study Microbial Dark Matter (Phase II) - Cone Pool mat layer C metaG ...
CTGGTATGCACCGTCGATCCTGCATCGGACCACACGAGCGTCGCGGTGGGCGCTGCCGCCGCGCATCCGCCAACCGCCCCCGGCAGTGGACAAATCCCCTCCGTACGGAATAACCTCTGTCCGTGACCACAACGATGCAAGCCGTACTGCCTGAGGCGTCGCCCCGGCCGCCCGACCACAATCGCACGGGGCTGGATTTCCGTCGGCCTATGCCCCGCCCCAAGGTGCGGGGAAAGGTGATCGACTTTCACGTTCACATCAACGCCGCCAGCCACGGCCGGGCGTGGTTCGAGGCGTGCCGGGACTATGGCATCGACTGCTCGGTTACGCTCACGCCCCTGGAAGAGGCGCTGAGCCTGGCGCGCGACTGGCCGGGACGGCTGCACTTCATCGCCATCCCCAAGTGGCACGACTGGGAAGAGGGCTTTATCGGGCGCTGGCTGAACCGCATCGAGGCCTTTTACAACATCGGCAGCCGCATCGCCAAGTTCTGGTTTGCGCCGCCGGCCATTGGCGAGCGGGGCTGGCGGCTGGATTCGCCGATGTTTCGCCCGCTGCTGCGCGAGGCGCGTGCCCGCAACATGATCATCATGACGCACATCGGCGATCCCGAGCTGTGGTACGCGACGCGGTATGCGGACACGGCCAGGTACGGCACGCGGCAGTCGCACTACGAGATGTGGGAGAACGTGCTGGAAGAGTACAAGGGAGCGCCGTGGCTGGCGGCTCACATGGCCGGTAACCCTGAGAACCTGGAGCGACTGCAGTCGTTGCTGGATCGTTATCCGAATCTGTGGATGGACTGCAGCGCAACGCGGTGGATGGTGCGCGAGGTCGCACTGCGGCGCGACGAGATGCGGGACTTTTTCATCCGCAACCAGGACCGCATCATCTTCGGCAGCGATCAGGTGACCACGCACGGCCGCGACTTCGATTTCCTGGCGAGTCGCTTCTGGTGCCACCGCAAGCTGTGGGAGACGGCGTACATCGGGCCTTCGCCGATCTTCGATCCCGATCTGCCGGAGGATCGCCAGCCGGTCATGCGCGGCCTGGCGCTGCCCGATGAGTGCATCCAGAAGCTCTATCACGACAATGCCATCAGACTGCTGTCGACGGTGGGGGCAGGGGCGCAGTGGGCCGATGAGCCGCAGAATCCGACTTGTGCAGCCCCGGGGCCGCGGCGTTCTGAGGCAGAACCCCAAGCATCCCTCAACAGTCGCCGATACACCCTTTAAGATCATGGCGAGGGCACGCTTACGTTCTTGAACCATCACCGACGGACGAACCATGAATTGGCGATCCATCCCCTGGAGCTGTCTGGCAGCCATTTTTCTGCTGAGCCATGTGGCGCTCGCCCAGGATGCGCCGCGTGCGAAGAATATCGTCATCCTCGTGTCCGACGGCGGAGGCTTCAACGCCTTCAGGGCCGCCAGCCTGTATCAATACGGGCGCGAGGGGCTGCAGCCCTACGAACAGGAAGGCTGGCTGCAACTGGCCAGCAACACCTATCCGCAGGACCAGCTAGGTTCGGGCGCCTCCGGCTACGGGGGTTCGGGGCGCGCAGCGGCGCCGCCGCCGGCCAGTTATTGGGACGTGCGCATGGAGCGGGGCGACGCCCTCAGCGGCGAGGTGCGTTTCCGAGGCTACAGCGCGCTGACGCGCCTGCCCACCGACTCGGCCGCCTCCGGCACCGCCATGGCCGCCGGGATCAAGACTCTCAACGGTCGGGTCAACTATGCGGGCTCGGGCATCGGGGCCGGGCCGCTGACGAGCAAGACCATTGCCGAGATTGCCAAGTCGCTGGGCAAGTCGGCCGGGGTTGTGACCAGTGTTCACTGGAGCGACGCGACGCCCGCGGCGTTCGGCGCGGCGCGGAGTTCCGGCCGCGGTGAGCGCCGCGAGATCGCCACTCAGATGCTCAACAACGACACGCTCGACCTGATCATGGGTGCCGGTCACCCGGAGTTCGACAGCAACGGCGCGCCGCGTGAGGCTGGGGAGGGCGACTACGAGGCCGTGGGCGGTCCGTTTCTCTGGGAGCTGCTGCGCAGCGGCCGCCACCGCGGCGGATGGACGTTCATCCAGAGCAAAGCGCAGTTCGAGGCGCTGATGTCCGGGCCGGCGCCGCGGCGAGTGTTCGGCGCAGCACCGGTGGCCGGGTCGCTGCAGCGCGAACGCCAGACCCGCGACTGGAACCGTGACGGTCGGGTCGACGCCGCCGACGCGCGGGTGGCTCCGCCCTTTGGCGATCCGTTCAACACGACTGTGCCATCGCTGGTGACCATGACGCGGGCGGCTTTGAATGTGCTCAACCAGAATCCCAACGGCTTCTTTCTCATGGTGGAGGGCGGCGCCATTGACCACGCCGCCCACGCCAACCAACCGGGCCGCATCATCGAGGAGCAGATCGACTTCAATCACAGCGTGCAGGCGGTGGTCGACTGGGTCAACCGACACAGCAGTTGGGACCAGACGCTCGTCATCGTCACCGCCGACCACGAGACCGGAATGCTCTTCGGCATCAACTCCGACACCGTTGCCTTCCAGCCGCTGATCAACCGAGGTCCGGGCCGCGCCGCCGGCATGTGGTTCAACTCCGGCGGGCACAGCAGCAGCCTGGTGCCACTGAAGGCGCGCGGAGCCGGCGCCCAGGGCTTCAATCGGTTCGTCGACGGCCAGGACCCCGTTTACGGCCCGTACGTCGACAACACGAGCATCTTTCATGTGATGGAGGCCGCCTTCGCGGGGCGCCTGCCCTCACGGCCGGCGGAGGTTGGCGGATACGTCACCGCTCCGCGCGGCTCGCGCGGCGGAAGATCCATGACGGATGAGCAAGGCGTGTACGAGCTGCAGGACGGGCTTGAGAATGCAACCCAGATGGGAGAGTGACGATGCGATGGTATCTGTTGATTGTGCTGGCAGTTCTCATCGGGGCCTGTGACTCGGACGATGCGCGATCCGCGCGGCCGGGCGGAGCCCCGCAGACAAGCGCCGGCGAGGCGTCGCTGCCGGTGACCTCGGTCACGCTATTTTCGAGCGGCTCGGCCCGCATCGAGCATTCGGGCAGCGTGCGCGGCGAGGCGGTGCTGCAATTGCCCGTCCGCTCGTCGGACGTGGCAGGGGTCCTGGCGAGCATCATGGTCCGCGGCGAGGACGATGCGCCGGGGCAGGTGACGGTGCGGCCACCGGCTGCCGCTGCCCACGAGCCCACTGACCTGCGGCGCATCGACCTGAGCAGCAACCCGACGATGTCGGCGCTGCTGGAGCAACTGCGCGGAGCCAGGGTGCGCATCTACAGCGGCTCCAGTGCCACTGAAGGCACTCTGCTCAGCATCGAGCGGGGCCAGGATACTTCACAACAGACCGGCCAGATCATTTTGCTGACCGGCAATGGCATCGTCTGGCTACCGGCCAGCGGGCTGAGCCGGATCGAGCTGCCCGATGGCCGGGCCATGGGAGATCTCGAGCGCGCCGCGCGTTCGCTGTGGCCGGTGCCCAGCACGGACGTCGAGGTGCTGGCGGTACACCTTCATGGCCGCGGCGAACGTCGCGTCCGCCTCAGCTACAGCGCCGAACTGCCCGCGTGGCAGATGAGCTATCGCCTGATGCTGGGCGCCGAGCCGACCGTGCAGGCCTGGGCCAACATCCAGAACCAGAGCGGTTTCGACTGGAACGCGGTCCAGGTGACGCTGGCCAGCGGCCGACCCCTCGCGGCCGCCGCGGACGCCAAGTCGCTGCTCCGCGCCACGCGCGGGGCGGGGGCACCCGTCGGCGAGCCGCTGCTGCGGCCGGCGGCCATCCCCAGCCGCAGCGCTCTGGATGGAGTGCCGGATGCCGCCGTGGCGCTGGCTCCCGCGGCGCCGCCGATTAACGCCGCCGAGGCTTTCAGCTATCCCCTGGGGCAGCTCAGCGTGCCGCGCGGCGGCTCGGTACTGGTGCCGGTCTTCAACAGTCCCGCGGCCATCGAACGCGTGTCCGTCTACAACGAGCGGCTGCTGGCGCGAAACGCGCTGGCGGGGGCGTGGGTTCGCAACAGCGGCACGCAGTACTGGGTCGGTGGCCCGATCCTCGTTTTCGATGAACAGGGATTCGCAGGCGAGGCGAACACCGCCGGGCTGGCGCCCGGCCGCCAGGCGCTGATCGCCTATGCGATCGACGTACCGCTGCTGGTGGAGGCCAGCCATCGGACGCACGCAGCGCGCGTGGCCGCTGCGCGCGTGCGCGACGGTGTGCTGGAGGTGACTCGCGCGCACGTCTACGCCAGCAGCTACAAGGCCGAGAACCAGGATCAGCGCCATCGTACGCTGATCGTCGAGCATCCCGCCCGCCGAGGCTGGCGGCTGGTGGAGACCGTCGCGCCCCTGGAACTGACCGAGTCGGGGTATCGCTTCCGGATGACAGTCCCCGCCGGCCAAACCTCCGAGCTGACCGTCAACGAGCGCATCGACGAGGCCGAGCTGATCGCCCTGGCCCTGGCCGACGTTCAGACGGTGCTGGAATACGCCCGCAACGCCGACGTTCCCTCGACAGTGCGCGAGGCGCTGGGGAAGACTGCGGCGTTGAAGCAGCGGTTGGTGGAAGCCGAACTGCGCCTGCTGGCCGGACAGCGGGAGCTGGAGCAGTTGCTGGAGGCTCAGGCGAAGGCTCTGGAGGCGATCCGATTGTCCGGCAGCCCAGCGCCAGAGGAGCTGGTCGCCGGCCAAGAAACCCAGGCCGCCCCGCTGCGGTCCGCGGTCAACGCCGCCAAAGAGGAAGTGCAGCGCGCCCGCCAGGCGGTGCTGGAGCACGTTGCCTCGCTGCGGGTGGGCGATTGAGCGAGGTTCTTCAGGGGCAGGGAGAGAGCGGGGCGCATCTTGCGCATCTTGCCCGTGTCCCTGCGAACCGGGCGCAAAGGTCGGGGGCACGGGCGAGGATGCCCATGCTACCGGACGCCAAGTCGTTCGGCACGGGCGAGGACGCCCGTGCTACCTCGAACGCCGGCGCAATCCCGGACGTCGGCCGCAGCAAGTGTCAGACCCTCCCGACACAACCGCCCGACGCCGGGCCGATGACCGCTGGGCGGAGGGGAGCTATGATGTGGCGGTCGGCCACAAGATTCCGTTCCCTGAATTACCGGCCCTTTGTGCCGGCGGGGCAATATCCGTGCCATGTGGCCGTTGTAGGTATGGCGGTATGAGATGAGCCTCAGAATCGCGCAGGCGCCACAGGACTCGACGCCGGCTGACGCCAGGGACGAAACGCTCATCCAGCGGCTCCGCCAGGGCGACGATGCGGCCGGAGCGGAGCTGGTCCGCCGGTATCATCAGGTGCTGCTGCGTTACCTCCAGCGGCTGTGCGGAGCCGATCAGCTCGCCGAGGAAATCCACCAGCAGACGTGGCTCAGCGCGCTGGAGCATCTGGACCGGTTCGACCCGGCGGCCGGCAGCGGCGGCTTCAAGGCCTGGCTCTTCCGCATCGCGACCAACAAGGCCAACGATCACTGGCGTGCGGCCGGCCGCGAGCGCGCCGCCAAGGACGGGCTGCGGCTGATTGTGGAGCGGGAAGAACCGGATGCCGGATATCGGCTGGAGGGCACTGAGCAGGCGATGAGGCTCAAGCAGGCCATCGCCCGCCTGCCGGAGAATCAGCGGCAAGTCCTCCTGCTGCGGTACTATGGCAATCTCAAGTTCGTGCAGATCGCCGAAATCCTCGGCTGCCCGCTGAACACGGCGCTGGGCCGGATGCACAAAGCCATGCGCCGGCTCAAGCGGATGATGGATGCCGATTCGCCAGCGCTACGACACACCGGGAACGATCATGACCAGTCCCATTGACAATCTGGAACCGCAGGCCCTCCTTCTGCTGTATCTGGCGGAGGAGCTCTCGGACGCCGACCGCGCCCGCGTCGAGGCGATGCTCCGGCGCGATCCGGCCATGCAGGCGCAGCTCGAGGAGCTGCGCCGTGACCACGAGGAGGTGGGCCGGGCTTTGGCGGAGCTGGACGCAGCCGAACCCGCGGCCCACAGCCCGGCCGTGGTCGTCCGTCACATTGTGCGTCAGATGCGGCAACACCGCCTGGACCTGGCCCGGCGCCGTCCCTCCGTCTCGGCGACTGTCGCCGCGAGTCGGCGCCACTGGGTGCTGTATCCGGCCGGGGCTGCCGCCGCTGCGGTGTTCGTGTTGCTGGGGCTCTGGGGCACGGGGCTGCTGGAGCCGACCGGCTCCTCGCGGCCGCTGGTCATGGGCGGTGCTCTGGTGGCGGCCGCGGACGCGGCGCTGCTTGAGGACCTGACTCAGTCCTTCGAGTTGGGCATGTCCCTGGATTTCAGCGAGGCCGACGAGCACCTGGAGATGCTCCAGAACGAGCCGGAGCTGCTGTTGAACCTCTGATACCCCCGCGGGTGAAACCCATGATGCTGCGGACGATCACGTTGGTCCTGACCTGCCTTCCGGTCTTTGCCCTTGCCCAGTCCCGTCCGACGGAGGGCACGCGTGGCTCGCCGGGGGAGATACGCGGCGTGCGGGGCGAGCGCGGCATGCGGCCCGAGCCGCGACCACGCCCCGAAGCCGCGTCTGCCGAGGCGCTGTTGTTCTTTCAGCAGCATTCCCCCGCGCGGTGGCAGGTGATCGAGGGACTGGCGCCGGAACAGAAAGAAGCCATGCAGCGCCGGATCGCCACGCGCCTGCGCAACCTGGCCACGCTCCAGCGGCCGGAGAATGGCGACCTGCTGGATCTGACCAGGAAACAGATTGCCGTCGAGGACCGCATCTTCGGGATGCTTCAGCGCCTGCGGTCGCGGCCCGGCGACGAGTCGCTGCAGCGGGAACTTCGCGAGCAGATTGGCGTGCTGGTGAGGCTGCGGCTGGAGGAGCGATCGCTCCAGATCGAACGTCTGAAGGCCACGGTCGCCGAACAGTCGGCCCTGCTTGAAAAGGACCGCCAGCGCGTGGACGAGCTGGTGCAGCGGGAGTTCGACGCCGCCGTTGCCGTCCGCCGGCCCATGCGCGGCGGGCTGCCCCTCCGCCCGGCCACCACAGGCTCCGAGGGCCAGATGCGGTCTGGAGACCGCGGACCCGCCCCTCCCGACCGCCCGGCAGGCGCGCAATGAAAAGAGGCCGCCCCTCCGGGTCGGCCTCGCCCCATGCTCATGCTCATCGGCCCGTGCCCGCGCTTCAGTAGACCATGGCCATCGCGTCCTCGATGGCCTCGATCACCTGTCGCACATGGAAGGGCTTGCGCAGGAAGCCGTCGAAGCCGCTGGCCAGCAGTCCCTTGGCTTCCTCGTCGGTCATCTTGCCGCTCATGGCAATCACCTTGGTGAGCTGAAGGTCGCTGTTGGCCTTCACGTGCCGCGCCACCGTCCTGCCGTCCAGGTCCGCCAGGTGCATGTCCAGCAGCATCACGTGGGGGCGGAACTTTTCGGCCGTCACACCCGCCTCGAAGCCGCCGCGGGCCACCTCCACTTCATACTTGGCCTCGTCCTCGAGGATCTTCTCGAGCACCTCAACGATGTCCTGTTCGTCGTCCACGATAAGCACGCGGGTGGCGCCGGTCATCAGACCGTTCAGCGGCATGTTGTGCTGCTTCATGAAGCGAATGAGCTGGTTGAGCGGAATGCGCCGATCCTTGCTTCCAGGGATGCGGTAGCCGCGCAGCGCGCCCGAGTCGAACCACTTGCTCACGGTGCGCGGCGCTACGCTGCAGATCTTCGCCACTTCGCCTGTCGTCAGCACATCCTTCATCTTCGTGCCCATCGCGATCTCTCCCGTGTACGGCGGCCGGACGCGGTGCGGCGCGCCATCTCCTCCGCGCCGAGGACCGTGCCCTGTACCACCTAATATCGACAGGATGGCCAGTGCCTTTAGACCGTGTGAAGCGGCTGTGACGGATGCGGCGGCCATGTACCCGGGCGGCGTTATCAGACGTGTACCAGAGAGCTTGGTGACCCGGCTGGACGAAGTCTGGGCATACCCGCTGCGCAGGGGGGTGTGACGTATCGCGGCCTCGATCGCTTCCTGGTGAGAAGCGCATACCCGCCGCGCACGGCCCGGCTGTTCGTTGCCAGGTCCCAGTCCGGTGGTATATTGAACCAGTTACGGCGCCGGGATAGTCCGCGGACCAGGCACCGACGGCAAGCCCATGACAGAACCGGCCAACGCCACACTGCTGAAGAACGCCGTGCGCCTCTCGGCCGATAAGGTCCTGAATCCCGGGCTGCACCGGTCGATGTCGCCGGATGCACCGGCGCTGGTGGTCCTGGCGGCCGGCAGGGGGACGCGCTTCGGGCAGGACCCCAAGTGCATTCAGCCGGTACACGGCGTCCCGCTGGCGCGCCACTCCATCGACGCCTTCCGCCGCTGTTTCGCCGCGCCGGTGATCTGTATCGTCGGCTACCGCCATGAACAGGTCGCCGCAGCGCTGGGCGCCGACGTGCTCTACGTCCGCTCCGACAACCCGGCCGGCGGCACGGCCTTCGCCGCGTATGAGGCATTCAGTGTGGCCGATCTGGCCGAGGCCAATCCGCTGCTGATCGTGACCATGGGCGACCGGATCGTGCCGCCGGCGATTTTTCAGCGTCTGTGGGAAAAGCACCTCGATGGCGAGCGCGAGGCCGACCTGACTTGTCTCACCGCGCGCTACGAGCCGCCCCGCAATCGCGGCAAGGGCCGCGTGCTGCGCGACGGCGGCGGCCGCGTGCTGCGCATCGTCGAGGAGCGCGACATCGCCGCCGAAGCGGACCAGACCGCGCGCCATCTGCTGCTGAACCTCACCGAAGGCAACTGTCCCCTCTACATCCTGCACGCCCGGCGCCTCCGCCCGCTGCTGAAGACACTCTCCAATGCCAACGCGCGAGAGCGTCAATTACGTCCCCGCCGACGATCAGATGATGTACCCCGGCGAGGATGTGGCCGACGTCAACGCCTATGAGGCGTTTGGCACGCGCTTGAGCGAGAACCTGCTGCTGTCGCTGGGATATTTCGCGGATGACGAAATCGAGCGCCGCCGACAGCGCAGGCTGCCGCTGCCGCCATCCACACTCTGGGTCGCCAGCAATATGCGCCGGCCCTTTGCGCTGGTCAGCAACGCCATCGCCTCGATGCGGACGCTGCGGGGAGGGCATCTGGGGGCGAAGGTGCAGCGGCACCTCGGGCGCGAGCGCTTCGCCGGGCTGCGTCTGATGACGACCGGCTCCATCCCACAGGGCGGTTTCTCCAGCAGCTCGGCCGTGACGGTGGCGGTCAAGAACGCGATCAACGCGCTGTTCGATCTGGGCATACCGCCCGATCTGCTGGTTCACCTGGCGTCCCAGGCCGAGTATGGCACGGGCGTGCGCGCAGGGTCGCTCGATCAGGCCACGAGCAGAAGGGCCAGGCCGGCCGCGGCACGCTGATTTCCTCGAACCCGGCCGACAACTACCGGATCCTCGGGACGTAACCCTGTTCCGACAGAACGCTTCGTCATCATCTTCCCCTACAGCGTCGAGCGCGATCGCCAGGCGTGGCGCTGGTCGTGGGGCGCCTACGCCGAGGCGGTCGTCGAGGGCGGCCGGCTCACCGCCGGCGAATTCCGCAAGATGACGGGAAAGGCGGCTGAGATCGCGGCCATCCTCACGCGCCTGCCGCTGGACACATCGTTTTTCAATCTCATCGAAAAGGACCTGCTCGCCACGGGCACGCTCGGCCGCGAGAGCCGCGCGCTGATCTGCCAGACTCTGCGCCAACTGCCGCTGCTTATCGGCCGCGAAGCCCTCCGGGAACAGCTGATGGCCCATCGCGGCTGGTACGCGGGCCAATTGAGGGAGAACCAGCACCTCGACTCGGCCACTGCCGATGCGCGGGCTGGAGCGACCATCGAATCGTTCTTCGCCGGCTGGCGCGAGCCGCGTCTGCGGCGGGGCGATGCGGAGGAAACCGGCGTACCTCTGCGAGCGATGGTGGCCTATCTGTTCGGCGAGGTGGCCAAGAACTTCCACCTCATCCACCATCCGGAGCAGTGGATCGCCTGCGTTACTCTCTCGCAACGGGGCGACTGTTGCGCCGACATCGACCCGGGGCGGCTCCCCACGCGCGGGGAGATGGAGCAGGAGCTGGACTGGGAACGCGGGACAGCGGGCCCGCAGCGCCTGGACCTCTGGATGCAGCGCTGCGGCGCCCGCCCCTTCGACTACAACCTGGGGCTGGACGACGCATCGCTCTCGGCCGAGGATCCGCCCGATTTCGCCGCGCTTGCCGGTTCCAACTTCTTCCGCGGCCTGGCGTTGATCGACCTGGGCGAGGCGATGCTGAAGCGCGCCTTCGGGGCGGACGCCGTGGCCGTGCGCGTGAACGCGGCCGGGCAGGGCGACTACTTCCAAGTCCACGTGGACCGCCGCCTGGCCGACCCCCAGGACGTCAAGCGCTTTCTCCGTGCTGCCTTCTACCGCCGCTTCGGCCTGTCCCCCTCGCCCGAGTTTGTCGAGCTGTACCCCGGCGGGGGAGCGACGGCCCTTTGGTTGAGCCGATACGATTCCCTGCCGGCGCTGATCGGGCGCCTGCGGAGCGGTGGCGCACCGCAAACAGGCTGATGCAGATCGGGGGCTGACACGCCTGTCCCCGCTGCACGGCTGCCAGCGCGCCGGGAATAATGTCCTGCACGCGCTGCAGCATGGCCGCCTTCCTCTGTCCCGAACAGCACCCCGGAGGCGCATTGTCGCCGTCGACGGCGCGGCGTAGGATGGCCGCATGGGTCCCACACGAGTGAAGATATGCGGCATCACGCGCCCCGAGGATGCGCAGAAGGCCTCGGAGGCGGGGGGCGACGCCATCGGCATTATCTTCCATCGGCCCGCCAGGCGGTTTGTCGAGGCGGCGCAGGCGCGAATCATCGCGCAGGCGGCCGGGCCGTTCGTCACGGTGGTCGGCGTGTTCGTCGATGCCTCCCTCCGCCAGATCGTGCGGACGGCCCGGCAGGTGGGGCTGGGGACCGTTCAGCTCAACGGCGATGAGCCGCCGGAGCTGGTAGCGCGGCTTGCCGAGCAGGGGCTGCGGGCCATCAAGGCGCTGCGCGTGGATCAGGACCTGCCGCGCCAGATCGAGCGCTGGCGCCAGGCCGACCCGCTCCCCAGCGGCCTGGTGCTCGAGACCGGCGGCACCTCGCTGCCCGGAGGCAGCGGCGTGGCCAACGACTGGCAAGCCATTCGCCGTCATCAGCAGGCCGGCTTGTTCGATGGTCTGCCGCCGCTGATCCTGGCCGGCGGGCTGCGGCCTGAAAACGTCGCCAGGGTGGTGCGCGAGCTGCGCCCCTGGGCCGTCGACGTCAGCAGCGGCGTGGAAGAGACAACGGGCGTCAAGTCGGCTCGCCTCATCGCCGAGTTCATCCAGCAGGCCAGGTCGGCCGGCGCCTGAACGGCAGACGCGGCGCCGACCTGGGGTTGGCGCCGGCCGCGGCTCGGTCCACCCGGGCGGCCCTCTCGCCCTCCTCCTGCCCCGCCCTCACGACGCGCCATGTGGTGTAGTCATCGGCCGCCTGCGCGAAGGCCAGGCCGTCGCACTGGTGCCGACGTAGGTGTTGCCGTCGGCGTCGAAGGCGACGGCGCCTCGTGCGGCCGCAAGTGCGCGAGCATTCATCGGATGCGCCCCGTGCACTCGCTTGCGCGGAAATCCGACTGGACGAAACGCCGCCGTTGTGTTATCTGGAGCATCTGTGGCTCGACGCGGAAGCAGTGGCGGTTGGCGCGGTGGCCGCGGCGGTGGGTGTCGCTCGCCGGGGTTTGTTTTGGTCCAGCGCGTCGCTTGCCGTAAGCTGAACCGTTTGTTGGCACATGTGCCTGTGACGGGCCGGACCCGCCGCAGCGAAGTTGTAACTGCTCGAAACGCCTATGAAAGCGGCAGGTGGACAAGGGCCTGCCGCTGACCGGAAGTGGACAAGGCGGCCGCTGCGCTGCAAGGCCGGTCCACTGACTCAATAACGACAGAGAACACGACATGGTGATGATCCACTCGCCCTCCGGGCGCGACTCGGCGTCGCGACGCGCGGCCGCGCCGGCTCCGCTGGATCCCGCGCTCTGGCGGCAGATTCTGCACGCGGTCCGCATCCAGCACCCAACGCTGCATCGGGTGTGGTTCGATCAACTCGTGCCGCTGCAACTGACCAACGGCGTGATTCAGGTCTCGGTGGCCAACCTGGCGCAATTGAACTTCTGTCAGAGCCAGTGCCAGCAGCCGTTTACGGCCGCGGCGCAGGCCATAACCGGCCGGCTGGTGTCGGTGAGTTTTCACTGCGAGAATCTGCCCAGGGGAGGGGTCTTTAACGAAGGCGAAGAGCCGCTGGCGCTCAACCCCGACTACACGTTTCAGAACTTCGTCACCGGGCCGTGTAATCGGCTTGCCCACGCCGCGTGCATTGCTGTTGCGGAGCAGCCGGGACAGACCTACAACCCGTTGTTCATTCATGGCGGAGTGGGGCTGGGCAAGACCCATCTTCTGCAGGCTGTCTCGCAGCAGGTGCTGGAGCGTCAGCCCGACGCGAGAATCCTCTACCTCTCCTGCGACAGCTTCATCAATCAGTTCATCAACGCCATCGAATCCGGCGAGATGAACCAGTTCCGCTACCGCTATCGGCACGTGGACATGCTGGTGGTGGATGACATCCATTTCCTGGCCGGGCGCGACCGCACGCAGGAGGAGTTCTTCCACACCTTCAACACCCTGTATCAACAACACAAGCAGATCATTCTTTCGGCCGACTGCCCCCCCAATGAAATCCCCGAGCTGGAGGAGCGGCTGGTGAGCCGCTTCAACTGGGGACTGGTGGCCCGCATCGACCGGCCCTGCTATGAGACGCGTGTGGCGATCGTGCAGAAGAAGGCAAGAATGCGCGGGCTGAGCCTGCCGGACGATGTGGTCTGCTACATCGCAGCGCGAATCGAAAGCAACACCAGGGAACTGGAGGGGGCCATCACAAAAATGCAGGGCATGAGCTCGCTCCAGGACGGACGCATCGACCTGGAACTGGCCAAGGCGGCTCTGGGCGATTCGGCGGCCCCCGAGCAGCGCCGCATCACCATCCAGCAGATTTTCGATGTCGTCACCAAGTACTACAACGTCCGCCTCACCGACCTTCAGAGCAAGAAGCGGAACAAGAGCATCACGTTCCCGCGACAGTTGTGCATGTTTCTGGCCCGCCGACACACCCCCTATTCGCTGGAGGAAATCGGCGGTTATTTCGGCGGGCGAGACCACACGACCGTGCTCCACGCCGTGCGCACCGTCGAGGCCGAAACCAAGAAGGATCCTGCCATCGCTGAGCAGTTGGCACGCCTGGAGAGCCAGTTGACCGGCTGACCACGCTGGCAGCGCATAAAAAACGCCGGGGGGCTCGACCCGGCGTCTAGGAGGAGGGAATGGAGAGTGATATCCAACGTTCCGGACTTGGGTGCATCCGGATCATCGGAGTGTGTTGACATCTCTCCGCTATAGCAACGCTTGTACCAGCCGAATTGTTCCCACAGTCCGCGCGGATTCTCTGCTCAAGAATCGTAAGTGACTTCAGACAAATCGTTTATAGCAGCCCGGAATCCGCTTGCCCCTCGCCGCGCCCAAAGCCCGCCAGCCGTTCCGGCAGGCTTGTGCCGCGCTGGCACATGTAGTGACAGCATATCGGACCTGGCACAGCCCTAAACCGCACCGCCGCCACTGCCGGCCGCTCGCAATTCCGCCACCACCTCTGCGGCAAGCGGCCTGATGCGCTGACCGCCCTGCACGATGATCTGGCAGGCCAGCTCGAAGAAAACGGCCTTCTGTATGGCGTCATCGAACGAGCGGCCCACAGTCACCTGCCCGTGGCTGCTCATCATCGCCAGATCGTGATTCTTCATCACCGCCGTCACAGCCGCCGCAAGCTGCGGCGAACCCGGCGGCAGATATGGCACGATCCCGATGGGACCAATGTAGTAAGGAATCTCAGGAATCACGTTGTAGTTGACAGCAGCCGGGTCGCCGCAGGCCAGCGTCGTGGCCGCCGGCGTCTGAAAGTGCAGCACCACGTTGACGCCCGCCCGCTCGCGCAAAACGCCGCTGTGAAATCCGATCTCAACCGATGGCGTGCGGTCGTTGAGCGGTCGGCCGTCGGCGATGCGGCAGATGGCCACATCGGCGGCCGTCACCTGGCACATCCAGGCGCGGCTGGCCTTGACGAGCATCACCTTCTCGTCGAGCCGACAGGACATGTTCCCGCTGCTGCATTGCATCAGCCCGAACGAGGCCGCGCGGCGGCAGGCGGCGGCGAATTCTTCCAGCCGGGATTGGGGAATAGTCTTGTGTTCAGAGGGCACAGACACAGTGGTGCCATTCTAACCCGCGGCCCAGGGACGTCCATCCGCGCCGTCGCGGGCGAGTGCGGAGAGGGACTCAGCGTTCAGCGCAGCGCCTGCACCAGTTGCCGCATGGCGTCTATCGCTTTGCCCCAGTCCTGCGAGGCGGTCCGCATCTCGTACACGAGCGCGTCGCCAAGCGACACATAGTCGCGCTGCTCCAGCGCAGACCGCACTGCGCGAAGCTGTTCGGCGAAACGCGCCAGCACGCGCTCAAGGGGCGTGCCCTCCAGGCTGATCGCCCCCAGATCCACCCGCAGCAGTTGCGCCACCTTGGCCATCGCCTCCTGCGCCTGCTGCCAGATGCGGATGCAGCCGGCCAGATGCTCCAGAGCGCGGGCCTGCTGGTTCCTGGCCAGCAGGTCGGCCGCCGCCTCCTTGAGCCGCTGGGCTTCGGGCAATTCGGCGTGGACAGCGTCGAGGACTTCCAGAGCCAGCTGGCGCGGATCGGCGGTCTCGATGTAGACGGTGTGGCCCACCAGGCGCGTCTGGCTCAGCGAGCGCAGGTCATCGGTGTCAGGCTCAGCGCCGTCGATCAACATCTGCACGACAATCTGTCGCTGACGCTGAAGATAGCCCAAGACCTCCCCCACCGTGTGCAGTCCCAGTTGCCCCGCGGCCAGGGGTTCTCGATTGACGGTGACCGACACGGTGGCTCCTTGTTCTAATGGCACCGATCATTATCGGCCATCGGGTAGCGGGGGCTTTATGGAAGCGGCCGTTGGCCACGGCCAGACCCCAAGCCGCACATCATGCGGGCGTGGCAAAAGCGGCCGGATCGGGTACCATGCCCCGCCCCAATACGATGTCGTTTTCCGCTGTCATCTTCGACCTGGACGGCACCTTGCTCGACACGCTCCAGGACATTGCCGACTCTGCCAACCGGGTGCTGGCGGCCGCCGGGCTGCCAGTGCATGACGTGAGGGCCTACCGGTATTACGTGGGCGATGGCATCGGCCAACTGATCGAGCGCATCGTGCCGCCGGATCTGCCCGATCGGGTTGCGACGATGGCTCGCATCGCCGATGCCTACCGCCAGGACTACGGCCGCAACTGGAACGTGGCGACGCGGCCGTATCCGGGCGTGCCCGAGCTCCTTGATGAACTGTCAGCGAGGGGCGTGAAGATGGCCGTGCTTTCCAACAAGCCGCACGAGTTTACGGTGAGGTGCGTTACGGCCCAGTTGGGCCGGTGGCGATTTGAGCAGGTGCTGGGGGCCGATGACTCGCTGCCGCGCAAGCCGGATCCGACCGGGGCGCTGCGGATTGCGGCACGGTGCGGGGTGCCGCCGGGGGAGTTCTTGTACGTGGGAGACACGGCCACGGACATGCAGACGGCCCGCAATGCCGGGATGGCGGCAGTGGGTGTGCTATGGGGCTTTCGGGACCGGCGGGAGCTGGAGTCGGCGGGGGCGTGGCGGATCGTTGAGCGGCCGGAGGAGGTGGTGGCTCTGATGAGATGACAGCCCAAGAGGACGGCGGCCAGCCAGCGACCCAGCCGCGTTTCGGACGGACTCCCGGAGGTTGGCAGGTCATCGCGGCGTAATGAGGATGCCTTTGTCCTTTTCTCTTGCATCTATCCCGCCTCTTGTACATAATACGCACCCGCGCAGCCGGGTCACTGCAACAAGGAACCAATCTATGGCAGTTCAGATGAGCGAAAAGGTAGAGGCCATCTACCAGGAAGTCGTGCGGCGCAATCCGGGGGAGTCGGAGTTTCATCAGGCCGTCCGCGAGGTGCTGGAGACCCTCGATCCGGTGCTGGTCAAGTATCCGCAGTTCGCCGAGCACAAGATCATCGAGCGGATTTGCGAGCCGGAGCGACAGATCATCTTCCGCGTGCCCTGGCAGGACGATCGCGGGCAGGTCCACATCAACCGCGGTTTCCGCGTTCAGTTCAACAGCGCCCTGGGTCCGTACAAGGGCGGGTTGCGCTTCCATCCGTCGGTGTATCTGGGCATCATCAAGTTCCTTGGCTTCGAGCAGATCTTCAAGAACGCCCTCACCGGCCTGCCTATCGGCGGGGGCAAGGGCGGCTCGGACTTCGACCCCAAGGGCAAGAGCGACAATGAGGTCATGCGCTTCTGCCAGAGCTTCATGACCGAGCTGTATCGTCACCTGGGCGAATACACCGACGTGCCGGCCGGCGACATCGGCGTGGGCGGGCGCGAGATCGGCTACCTTTTCGGGCAGTACAAGCGGCTCACCAACAAGTATGAGTCGGGGGTGCTCACCGGCAAGGGCCTGGACTACGGCGGGTCGCTGGTTCGCACCGAGGCCACCGGCTACGGACTGGTCTACTTCGTCGACGAGATGCTCAAGTCGCGCAAACAGTCGTTCGACGGCAAGAAGGTCGTCGTTTCCGGATCGGGCAACGTGGCCATCTATGCCATCGAGAAGGTGCATGCCCTGGGCGGCAAGGTCATCGCCTGCTCCGACTCCAACGGCTACGTGGTCGATGAGCGCGGCATCGACCTGGATCTGGTCAAGCAGCTCAAGGAGGTGGAGCGCCGCCGAATCAAGGACTATGCCGAGAAGCACAAACACGCGCGCTACGTGGCCAACGGCAACATCTGGGAAGTGCCCTGCGACGTCGCCCTCCCCTGCGCCACGCAGAACGAGCTGAACGGGCGAGACGCGGCCATGCTCGTGAAGAACGGCTGTATCGCGGTTGGCGAGGGCGCCAACATGCCCACGACGCCCGAAGGCATCCGCGTCTTCCTGGATGCCAAGATCGCCTACGGTCCGGGCAAGGCGGCCAACGCCGGCGGTGTGGCCACATCGGCGCTGGAAATGCAGCAGAACGCCTGCCGCGACTCCTGGACGTTCGAATACACCGAACAGCGACTGGCCAACATCATGAAGAGCATCCATACCACGTGCTTCGAGACGGCCGAGCAGTTCGGCTATCCGGGCAACTATGTGGTTGGTGCCAACATCGCGGGTTTCATCAAGGTGGCCAAGGCGATGGTGGCGATGGGGCTGATCTGAGAACTGCCCCTTCGCGCGAGAACCTGACGACGCACCAGGGCCCGGCCAGGCGCCGGGCCCTGCTTTGGGACAGAGGGGCCGTGCGGCCATGACCTGGTGTTTGCACTGGGGGGAATGCAGGCTATAGTGCAGCATCAGGCAGCCGGCCAGCCGGAAGCTGCACCGAAGCCGACTATCGCCTGTTGCCCAGCCGCCCGATGAGCGCCTCAGGCTCGCGCGGGCGATGCGGAGCGGATGCGGCCGTGCAGGAGAGATCATGGATTCCCAAACGCGATCGGCGTCCAATGCGACGGCTCGACAGGTGATCCACGAGCTACAGCACGCGGCAAGCTAGTATCGCATCATCACCACGGACGAAGAGATATTCGAACGAACGGGTGAGCAGATCGTTCGGGCTTGCCAGTTGCAGATGACCGCGACCAGATGGAAGCAGAACCTCCAATTGATGGTCGACGAGGTTCGGCAGTGGTGCCAGCAGCGCAGCGACAAACTAGCATTGGGGCTGCTGGAACTGCGGTCCGACAAGGTCGTTTTCTTCTTTTCTCCCAGGGCGGAGCAGTTTGACTTTGAACTGGCGCGAGAGCAGCGCGCCCTGGAGGTTGAACTGAACACGCGGGGCGGAATCGGCTATGCCGAGACGCGGCAGGTGCCCTTGTGGGAAATCGACCGATTTGTCAGTCCGGAGGCGTTGCGCATCTGGCCCTCCGACGAGCACCGGTAGCCCATGCCGATTGATGCCAAGCGAATTGAGGAGCACCTGGTGCAGTGGCGGCACAATCGCAAGTTCATCTCGCAGATTCCCAGGCACTATGCTGATTGGATCGTCACAGTGGGATTCTACACTGCGCTGCATGCAGTGGAGGCGCTCCTGACCGCCGACGGTGCCCGACCGCGATCAAGTCACAAAGACCGGCACACCATCCTCCAGGCAGAACGGCGATACCAGAAGATCCACGAGGATTACTGCACCCTGTATGATCTTGCCTTGGTTGCGAGATATTCTGCAAGTCCCGCCAAATGGCTCCCACCCGCCGAGATAGACGAAAAGGTCATCAGAGGAACCGTCTATCCAATCGAGGCGTCGGTTCGAAGGCTCCTGGCCGGTTGCAAGCCGCCGGTCGCGATGCCTGATGTTGAGCCGATCAGCCTGCGGCCACTGTAGATGGAGCAGATTGCACCGTAGGGGCCGTGTGCCCTGATCACCCTGCCGGCCGCTGTACAATGGCCCGTCGATGTCGTCGATGTCCACATCCACCATCCAGGAGCTTCGCGGCATGCTTGCCCGCTGCCGCCTGTGTCCGCGGCGATGCGGCGTCAATCGCGCGGCGGGCGAGCGGGGCGCCTGCGGCGTCGGCATGCTCCCCACCGTCGCGAGCTGCGGCCCCCATTTCGGAGAGGAGGATGTTCTGGTCGGCTCTGGCGGCAGCGGCACCATCTTCTTCTCCGGGTGCAACCTGGCCTGCGTCTTCTGTCAAAACCACGACATCAGCCAGCGCATCTGCGGCCGGGAAATGCCGCCGGCGGCGCTGGCCGATGTCATGCTTATGCTCCAGCGGCGGGGCTGCGAGAACGCAAACCTGGTCACGCCCACGCACGTGGCCCATGCCGTGGCCGAGGCCATCGCCCTGGCTCGCGACCGCGGCCTTGCCATCCCCGTCGTCTACAACTGCGGCGGATATGAGTCGACCGAAGTGTTGGGACTCCTGGCCGGGCTGATCGAAATCTACATGCCTGATTTCAAGTACGCCGATGCGGAGGCGGGTCTGCGTTACTCCGGCGTGCGCGACTATCCCCGGTATGCACGGGCGGCTTTGGCGGAGATGTACCGGCAGGTCGGACCGCTCCGAACCGACGAGCGGGGCGTGGCCGTTCGCGGCGTGCTGGTGCGACACCTGGTCATGCCCAACGACATCGCCGGCGGGCGAAAGGTGATCGACATCGTCGCCGAAACGGCGCCGGGCACGGCCATCAACATCATGGCCCAGTACCATCCCGCCCATCGCGCCTTCGATTTCCCGGAACTGTTGGGCAGAGTTAGGGCGGCGGAAGTCCAGGCGCTGCGGGAGCACGCAGCCGCGCGCGGTCTGAGGTGCGTGGGCCCCTGAGAATGAGCCGCGGGCGCTCTTGGAATCCCCGGGCATGGCGGAGGCGCGGATCCGGCCGCGCTGCCGGGTCTGACGGGCGTTTCGGGCTGCCCTCACAGCGCCGGCAGCCGCGATAGCCGCTGAAGACGGACCCAGGTCCGATGCGCGCGGGCGTTGTCAGGCCTTGGCGGCGACAAGTCTGCGCACTCGCGTCGCCTTCATCCCTTTGGGGCCTTTCTCGGCTTCGTACTCGACGGCCTCGCCGTCGTCGAGCGTCTTGAAGCCATGGCCCTCGATGGCGGAGTGATGGACCATGACGTCCGGCCCGCCACCATCGGGGGTGATAAAACCAAAGCCCTTCTGATCGTTGAACCACTTGACCTTCCCCATGGGCATATGGACCGATCCTTTCCCGCAGTGCGGCAGCGCCCGCCAATGTGTGAACACGGACGTTGCCCGAAGCCCGCCGACCGCTGCCGCCACACGCCAGCGACGGTCCGGCCAGCACGTACAGGGTAACCATAAGGTGATCTGAAATACAATACCGGCGGCCACCATTCACGGCGCGCGGGGCGCCCGCAGGCGCCGGCGGCGCTCATGGGATCGCCGCCAGGCGCCGCCTGCGCCGCGGCAGCGCCAGCAGGACGGCGGCGGCGAGTGTCAGGCCGCCCGCGGGCTCGGGGACGATCCTGAAGGTGGTGATGGAGCCGGTGGAGGGGAAAGTCAGCCAGAAGCGCATGCCCGTGTTCTCGTACACAGCGCCCATGTCGATCA
>Ga0129299_1000858_pt1 | contig 20168 bp, 14 predicted proteins | sample ConPoolayeCmetaG_FD_94477 | JGI IMG/M metagenome (GOLD analysis project Ga0129299, IMG submission 94477) | Hot spring microbial mat communities from California, USA to study Microbial Dark Matter (Phase II) - Cone Pool mat layer C metaG ...
AAAGGCTGAGCGCCCTGGTCGCGCCGCAAAGCCCGGATCTTCGTGCGAGAATTGCGGTTACTGGGCCGGGCGGGTTTAGTCTGGGTCCGATCGATGCCGGGGCTCCGGGTGAATGGGTGGGATTTCAGACAATCTCGGTCGAGCAACGCGGGACCTATTCGATCGAGATCGACCGCTTGGAGGGAGCAGGATCTTTCGAGTTGCGATTGTTGCTCAACGCAGCAATCGAACAAGAGCGTGGGACAGAAGCATCGAACGACACCCTGGCAACGGCTGACGACATCGAAGGGAGCTTCCTTGTCTTGCCCGGCGAGGGGCAGCGGGGCGCAGCAGTGGGCAACCTGTCGGCCGGGACGGACGATGTGGATTGGTTTTCATTTGTGTTGGAGGAGAACCAGCGGGCAACGTTGGTGGTCAGCCCCTTGGGCGACGGTACTTTCACGCTGGACCTGTACAACGCCGCAGGCGAGCGCTTGGCGTCCGGAATCTCTGGCAGCACGCAGAATGAAACCGAACAAAGGATCGCCAACTTCTTGGCCACGGATGCCGGCACGTATTACGCGGCGGTCGGGGGCGTTGGGCAGTACGCGCTGGTGGTTGTGCGCGGAGTTGATTTCGAATTGGAGCCGAACGACGACGCCGCAACCGCTCAGGACATTACAGCTACGGGAGGCGTCCTGGGGGCTTTTGGTTGAAGTAACGTTATCACCTCCGAGACCGAACCGAACGGCTCGATCGCCACTGCCAACGACTGGTCCACCAGTTTTCGTCCCATTGCCCCGAACCAGTACAGAGCCGTGCTGACCGGGACGATTAGCGCTGGTAACGACCTCGATTGGGACTATTTCAAGATTCGAGTTTCGTAAGGTGATGCGTTGCGGATCGACTTGGAGGGAAGTCCGACTGGCAATGGCACGCTCGACGATCCGTACTTGCGGTTTTTCGACAGTGCTGGGACCGAGTTGGCTTACGACGACGACGGCGGTGAGGAGTATAATTCGGTTTTGATTTGGTCGAGTTTTCCTTGGGCTACTGGGGAGTACTATGTAGTTGCTGATTCTTATGGTGGCTCTACCGGCACCTATACTCTGACCGCTACGCTTACCACAGCAGTTGAGGGCGTTGGGCCCGATTCGTCGGATGAGTATACCGTGGAAGCCAATGCCGGTGACCAGCTGGTAATCACTACGACAACTCCCGGAGACGGACCGGGCGAGCCAGCCAATACGCTGGTTCCCTTGGTGGAACTGTTCGGGCTTAATGATGAGTTGCTCGCCAGTAACACTGGCGGAGCCGCTGACGGCCGCAACGCGCTGCTTGAGTACACGGCGGTAGGATCGGGGACGTATAGGGTCCGGGTAACGCCCGTTTCCGGCCAGGGTGCCTACACGCTGCACGTCGCCGGTGCCACAGGCACGAGGCCTTTCCGCGTGCTGAGCACCGCTATAGCCGATGGCATTCGCCTGGCCTCGTTTCCGGCCACTTACCAGATCGTGCTATCCGAAGGCGTCTTGCTGACGTCGGTTGATCCGGCCGACCTGGAGATCACGCTGCCTGACAGCACCATGCTGCCTGCTACCGCAGTGACTTTAATCGATGGCAGAACGTTGCAGTTCTCGATCGCCGCGCTAGTGTCCGGCGACGGCGTTTACGGGGTCAGCTTGGCGGCTGGCAGCTTGACATCCGTCTCTGGTACGCCGTTGGACGCATTCGAAGCGACGTTCGCTCTTGACACCACAGGGCCAGTTGTGGTCAGCACGTCGATTGTCGATGGGTCTGTCGTCGATGCCGGTCCGTTGACAGTGTACATCACATTCAACGAGGCGCTGGCCACGGAAGAGCTTGGTTGGGAGGATGCGACGCTGGTGGAGGCCTTATCCGGGGCAACGATGCATCCCAGCCAAGTGTCGTACGATCCGGAAACGTATACTGTTGTGCTGTCATTTGACGATTTACCCGATGGGAACTATACGCTTACCTTGCTTAGTCCCACGTCTGGCTTCCGTGATGTGGTAGGGAACTTACTGGACGGGGACGGCGACGGAGCGACGGGCGATTCGTTTATCCTCCGGTTCATCGCCGAGGAGCCGGTGATGCCGTTTACCAACGCCGCTGCTGCCGATGGCACCGCAAGGCTCGCTGGTTTACGCCGGCTCGCGGGTTGGCACTTTCGACCTTGTTGGCGACCGCGACGCCTTCTCAATCGCGCTGGAGCCCGGTCAGACCGCCACTAGCGTGCTGACCCCGCAACAACAAACCATTCGCGCGCAACTGGAACTGCTTGCCCCAGACGGCTCGACGATTGGCTCAGTCTCGGCAACCGCGGCAGGCAAGACGATTTACTTGCAGACGCTGCCCGTGGCTGCCGGCGGGACGTACACGGTCCGAGTGATGAGCTTGGACGGCACTGGGGGATATACCGTTGAGTTGTTTTTGAACTCCGCCGTGGAGACTGAAGCGTATACCGGTATCCCCAACAATACTATCGCCGGAGCCCAGGACATTGATTCTTCGGCGATTGCGATTGCAGGCGGCGCGGACCGCGTTGCCGTGTTGGGCGAGTTGACGGGCGACGTAGACGTGTACGCCTTCAGTCTAACGGCCGGCCAATGGGCAACCATGTCGGCGTGGTCGCGGTCCGGTGGGGCGGTCGTCCTGCAACTGTGGGATGGAAATGGCATCTTGTTGACCACTGGAAAGACCGTGTCGGCTTTGCGATCGGACAGTACGATCCGCAGCTTTATGGCGCCGGCCTCGGGCACTTACTTCGCGCGGGTCTCTGGCGATGCAGGGACCGCGTACACACTGGTGGTCACGCGAGGCGCAGATGTCGACATTGCGGCAAACGATTCATTGCCAATCGCAGACTGGCTGCGCGGGGCGCATCGGGTTGTGGGTGGTTTTGGCGGCGCGGGCGAAACTGTCACCGATTTCAGCGACGGCTTCGGCAATGTGAGCTTGGACGGATTCACAGCGACGGGGCTATGGCACGTCACCAACACGCTTAATTATGGCGGCCAACTGCCGGGGCACTCGCAACCGGAATTTGCATATTTCGGCAACTCGAACACCGGGAACTACAATTTCGGCAGGGTCAGCGGGGAATTGGTCTCGCCTCGGTTTCGCGTGTGGTACGTCGATCCTGTTTTAAGGTTCAACTATCGCCTGCAAACCGAGACTCCCTACCCCAATTCCTGGGATCGCGCCGAAGTGTATGTCGTTCCGCAAAATGGCTCATTGGTAAAAATTGCCCAAAAAGGCAGCACCCAGGGCCTCCCCGCAATGGTCCACACGTTGGAATGGACTCCCATGGCGGTCAGCCTGGCGGCGTTCGCTGGAGAGGAAATCCAAATCCGCTTCTGGTTCGATTCCGGTGATGGCCTCTACAACAACTACCTTGGTTGGCAGATCGACGATGTGAGGCTGCCAGTAATTAGTGATGCGGAGGACTTCTTCTGTTTCGAGCCCAACGCCGGCGACGTGCTCACGATCACCACGATGACACCGGGCGGGGACGAAGGTGAGCCGCAGAACCTGCTCGATCCGAAGGTGGAACTGTACGACAGCGACGGTACGCTTGTGGCGGCGGACGACAACGGCGCCGCCGACGCACGCAACGTACTTTTGATCTATTCGGTACCCGCCGGTGGAACGTACTTCCTGCGCGTGTGCCCAGCCACTGGGACGTTGGGCGACTACGTGCTCAACATCCAGGGCGCAACCGGTAATCCGCCGGAGCTGGTGGTCTCTGCCACTACACCCTCCGACGGCGCGTTGCTCAGCGGTTTCCCGACCACCTATCGCGTCGACTTCTCGGAACCTATTCTTCTGACCTCGGTGAGTGCAGAAGATTTGACGGTCAATGGCATCCCAGCCGACAGCTTCGCAGTGATCGACGCCGACACGATCGAGTTTACCATTGCATCGGCCAACTCGGGGGACGGCGTTTACCAGGTCGAAATCGTCGCAGGTGCGATCACCAGCGTTTCTGGCAGGCCGCTGCAACTGTTCCGGGCGAACTTCGACTGCGACGCCACTAATCCTTGGGTCACGGCTAGCTCGATCGAGGAAAACGACGTCATCGCGCCGGGCCGTTTGGTGTATCAGGTGCGATTCAGCGAGGAGCTGGCCACCGCCCACCTAGGCCCCGAGGATGTGACGCTGGTGGACAGCATCACGGGGGCGTCGATCACTCCCAGTGCGCTGACGTATGACCCGACTACCAGTACAGCAACGGTCACCTACGACAACCTGGCCGAAGGCAACTACACGCTTACTTTGTTGACATCGGCCACGGCCTTCCGCGACCGGCGGGGCAACTTGCTGGATGGATCGCCCAGCTTTTTCCTGCCCTCGGGGGACGGCGTGCCGGGTGACCCGTTCGTCGTGCAGTTCCAGGTGGATAGCAGCACCGTCGCATTCCCCGTTCCCCTGACGCCGTTGGCCCCGGCAGGCGGACTGATCTATGCCAGAACGGTCGCTGGCGCATTGAACGCGACAAACGATGTGGAAGAGTTCACCATTGAGTTGGACCGAGGCCAGACTGCGTCGCTGGTTCTGATTCCTCAGGCAGGCGTGCGGGCGCGCTTGGAGCTGCTCGCCCCTGACGGCAGTTTGGTAGGCTCGGCCGAAGGCTCGGCCAACGGCCAGAAGGTCTTCTTGCAGACGGTGCCCGTGGTCACCGGCGGAACGTACCGCATACAGGTCAGCAGTGTTAACGGCGCAGGGACGTTCAACCTACGCATGATCCTCAACGCGGCGATCGAGGCCGAGTGGTTGGGCGGGCCGGGCAACAACAGCCTGCCTGAGGCGCAGAACTTGGCCGGGGCCTGGATAGAGCTTGGCAACGGCAGCGCGCGGGCGGCAGTGCTGGGGGCAGCCGACGGCGCGGGCGGCACTGCCGACTTGTATCGGATGGACTTCGCGGCCCGCGAGGTGGTAACGTGGTTACTGACCGGACTTGCCGTTAACCAGCTTAGCTTAGAGGTGCTGGATTCTGCTGGTACAGTCGTTGCGCTTGGCGCGGGCGGAGCAGCCAATGTCGGCCGAAGCATCAGGGAGTTCGTGGTTCCTGCCAGCGGAACCTATTATGCGCGTGTGCTGGGCGTTGGCGACTACTCGTTGGTGGTCGCGCGCAACATTTCAAGATGGCCGACTACGTGTACTTTACCGATTTCGAGGCCGGTGCCGGACCGGAATGGTCCACCAGTGGCACCGACAACTCGGTGGGCGCTTTTACTCGGTTCCTGGGGCGCTTCAGCAACGGTTCCACCACGTTGATCCTGCCGACCGTCCCTGGCCGCGGGTATATTCTCGAGTTCGACCTGATGATCATCGACAGTTGGGACGGGAGCGGCTCCTTCGGAGCAGATTACTTCAATGTGGACGTGGGGGGGACTCGACTGTTCCACCACACGTTCAGCCAGTTTGGTGGGCCGCAGACTTATCCCGGTGCACCCGACCTTGGGGGGCCAGAATTTTGGCTGGAGCGGGTGGAACGACTCCATCTACCGCGGCATCTCGATCCCGTTTGTCGCCTCCTCTACTACCACGAGCATTCGCTTTTACGACGGCGGGTTGCAAGGGCTAAGCGACGAGTCGTGGGGTATCGACAACGTGGGCGTGCGGGAGCAGGACATTGGGCTGTCCGGCCGGATTTTGGGACACTACCAGACGGGGGCCGATCAGTACCAGTTTTCTGCCCAGCCGGGTAACCGGCTATTTATCTACACTACGACTCCAGGCGACGGCCCCGGCGAACCGGCACAGACGTTCGACCCATACCTCCAGCTTTATGGTCCGGCCGGCCTGCTTGTGGCCTTGGATGACGATGGCGGGCCGCAAAACGACGATCGCAATGCCGGCATCACCTACACGGTGCCCGAAGGGGCAGGCGAGACCTATACCATTCGCGTCCAAGGCACGGGCAGCGGGGCATATACGGTGACCATCAACGCGCCGCTGGCGCGGTTAGCCCGCCGCCTGAGGTCATATCCACTCTGCCTGCCGATGGGCAAAGGCTTGCCGCACCGCCGGCGTGGCTGGAACTGACGTTTTCGCAGTGGCTGCGGGTGGACACGCTGGACGCCAGCGACCTGACTCTGGACGGGGGCGCTACCGTTGCCGGCCTGCAAGTGATCGACGGGCGCACGGTCCGCTATCTGCTGAACGTGCCCGATGTGGGCGGCACGTATACCTACACGCTGGCCGGTGGAAGCATATGGGACGTGCAAGGCGATGTGAACCCGGCTTATCAAGGAACATTCGTCATCGACAAGACCGGTCCCCGCGTAGTGGGGCAGATTCCGACGCAGCAGGCATCGGCGCCCTTTACGCAACTGACTTTTGTGTTCGACGAGCCCATTAACCCCGCCAGCTTCACTACGGCCGATGTGACCCAGTTTGTCGGGCCGGGCGGCATAAATCTGCCGTCGCAGCTTGTGGGTGTGAGTGTTTCGGGCAACCAGGCCACGGTGAGGTTCAACGCCCAGTCGGCCCAAGGCACTTACATCATACGGATCGGTCCGGACATCGAGGACCTGGTGGGCAACAAGATGGATCAGGACGGCAACGGCACGCCCGGTCAGGCTAGCGACTATTACTTAGCGACGGTCGATCTACAGGCCGCCGATCTGACGGTGACAGGCGTGAGCCTGCCTGGCAGCGCTGTGTTCGGGTGGCCGATAACCATCTCTTGGACGGTGCGGAACATCGGCACCGATCCAGCCAGGGAAGTTTGGAAGGACCAAATGTGGCTGTCGACCGACGCGACACTTAGCGCCGACGACATCCCGTTGTTGCCAGCGCCGATGTCGCCGCCTGCGGGCACGATTCCCCTGGGCGTCAATGAGTCATATACGCAAGTGGCGACGGTCAATCTGCCGGTCAGGGCGCAGCTGGCCAGCGGCATCTACTACGTGATCGTCAAGACGGACGTCCAGAGCCAGCAGCCTGAGAATAACGAGAATAACAATTTCGGTTTCGAGTCTCTGGCCATTTCGCTGCCGCCCCTGCCCGACTTGGTCCTCAGCAGCATCAGCGCGCCGATAGAAGGGTTCTCCGGTCGGACCATCCAGTACTCGTGGACCGTTACAAATCAGGGTGCGGCGCCGGCCACCGGCGCCTGGTGGGACCGCGTGCTGTTGTCCGCAGACACTGCCGTTGGAAACGACATCCATTTGGGCGACTTCGGATTCACCGGCACGATCGGGCCGGGTGAGTCGATCACACGCACGCAGACTTACACGTTGCCCATCGCCATGTAAGGGGACTACTGGTTCATCGTCCAGGCGGACATCGCCAACCAGCTGTTCGAGCACGCCAACGAGGGGAACAACATTGGCGTTTCAAGCGCGCCGATGAGGGTCCAACTGTCGCCGTTCCCCAATTTGCGGGTCACTAGCGTGATTTCCCCTGCCGAGGCTTGCTCCAGCCAGCAAGCGTTGGTGGAGTGGATTGTGACCGACACCGGCTCTGGCGCCACCAGTGCCGCCGTATGGTACGACCGCGTGTGGCTGTCTAGCGACCAAGTGCTAGACGAAACAGACGTGAACATGGGTCAGGTGGCCAACATGAGCTATCTGAACCCCGGAGAGAGCTATCGGAACAGCATGACGGTCACCTTGCCGCAGGGAATCCAGGGTGACTACTGGTTTATCGTTGCGACAGACGTTCACAACCATGTTTACGAGCACAACCGTGAAAACGACAACGCCACGGTTGGAAGCAAGACTCGCGTAACGCTGACCCCGCCGCCAGACCTGCGCGTCGTGAGCATCCAGGCACCGGACCAGGCTTTCTCTAACCAGACGGTCACGGTGAGTTGGACGGTGCTCAACGACGCTTCCACCCCCGGCGCAGGCGGGCGCACACTTCAGAGCCGATGGTACGATACGCTGTAGCTGTCGTCTGCGCCCGACGGGCTGGCCGATTCCATTGTGCTGGGGGAAGTGTGGCACAGCGGTGCGCTTGATCCGGGCGAAAGCTACACGCAATCGTTGGCCGTGACCATCCCGGTGCATATCGAAGGCCAATGGTACTTCCTGGTGCGCACGGACAGCGGCAACCACGTATTCGAGCACGTATTCGCAGGGAATAACGTGGATGTGCGCCGCGACGAGTCCCTCCAGCCTCGGCCGACAAACATCACCTTGACACCCCCGGATTTGGAGGTGGATTACGTGGCCGCGCCTGCCGGCGCGCAGGCCGGCCATCCGTTGACGTTCACCTATCGGGTGACCAATTACGGAGTGGCGGCGACGCCCAATAGCTCCTGGATCGACGCGTGCTATTTGTCGGCGGACGCTACACTCGACGCCGGCGATCTGTATCTGGGCAGCTTGACGCGCTACGGTGCGTTGAACGTTTTCGGGGCGCCCAACGACTCCTACACGCGAACTGCAACTTTCACGCTGCCGCACGGACTGGTGGGCAATTTCTATGTGCTGGTGAAGACCTACTCGACCAATGTGGTGTTCGAGAAACCGGCGGGCTCTGCGGGCGAGTCCAACAACGTCACCGCCAGCCCCGCGCCCGTGCAAGTGGCCTCCAATCCGCCGGACCTGGTGATCATTCCCGGCAGCTTCGAGCCTTGGCCGACGGCCCAGGCTGGCAGCTTCCTGCGAGCCACCTGGGGCCTGGTCAACCAGGGTACCGGCGCCACCGTTGGCGGCACGTGGACGTGCAAGGTATATGCATCGCTGGACAACATCAAAGGGGGCTCGGACGACCGTCTGCTGGCCACCTTCGTGCGCAACGGCAACCTGGCAGCCGGGGATTTCTACTACGCGCGGGACAAGGTGGTCAACATTCCCATCGACTTGGCCGGCACTATCTACTTGTACGTGCGGACCGACGCCGACAACCAGGTGTACGAGGGCGCCAACTAACACAACAACGACTCGGAGCTGGTCCCGGTGACCGTCCTCCAGAATCTGGCCGACCTGCAAGTCACGGCGATCGACCCGATCGCCGGACCGATCCGGGCGGGCGAGTTGGTGACTGTCGCGTGGACGGTAACCAATCTGGGGACCGGCCAAACCAATGCGCTCAGTTGGCGCGACCGCATTTACCTGTGGCGCGACGATCTGCTGGGCAACGGCGACGATGTTCAACTGGCCAGCGTGACCCGCACCAATCCCCTGGGAGGCCGGCGGCACTTACACCGCCACGGCAACCGTGCGGATACCTGTCAGTTTTTTTGGGGCATGTTACTTGATCGTGTGGACGGACGCCGATAGGCAGGTATTCGAGGGGGCTTTCGAGGGCAACAACACAGCAAGGCGCGGATTGGGAATTGATCCGGCGGACCCCGGGATCCTGGACCCATCCAGCCGCCGCTTCCCGGAACGGTCCTAGTACCAGACCTCGTCCTGGTAAGCGTCGACGCTCCACCGCTAGCATACAGCGGTCAGGCCTTCGAGTTGACCTGGACCGTGCGCAACGACGGCGACCCGACGCCGCACGACTAATACGATCAGATATACTTGTCGCTTGATCAGGTGTTTGATGCAGGCACAGACATCTCCCTGGGGCGCGTGGCCCACCAGTCGCTGGGGACCGGGGCAAGCTACACCAAGACGCGATCATTCACCATACCGCGCGGGCTTTCGGGGCAGTTCTACGTATTTGTCGTTACCGACCGCGGTAACCATCTGGCCGAGTCCAACGAGCTGAACAACACCGGCTACGACCGCACTTCTATGATGGTCCATCTGCTTCCGCCGGCCGATCTGGTGGTGGGCACGATCACGGTTCCGGCCAACGTCTCGCCAGGCGCCGCCACCACGATCACCTACACCGTCCGTAACGAGGGCGCCGAAGCCGCCCTGGGCAGTTGGTACGACTCGATCTATATTTCCGCAGACAGGGTCTGGGATATTGGCGACGCCTTTTTCGGCCGCGTCCATCATCAAGGCGACGTACCGGGCGGCGGCAGCTACACACACACGTTGGCGGCTTCGCTTCCTGCGGTTCTCCCCCGCCAATACCACGTGATCATCCGGAGCGATATCCTCAACCGCATTCCTGAGAGGAACGAGGCGAACAACGTCGGCGCGTCGCTGGATCGGGTGGATATCGACGTCCGGTTGTTGGAGCTGGGCGTGCCGCAGACGGGCAACCTGTCGGAAGGCCGGGCAGTGTACTACAGGACTCCAGTCCTCGCGGCGGGCGAGACGTTGCGGTTCCGCTTCGACGGCGCCGAGGACGCCTACACGGAACTGTATGTGCGCAAAGGCGCAATGCCGTCGCGCAACCAATACGACTACGTTGCCAAACAGCCATTCGTCTCCGACCAAGAGATTGTTATGCCGGTCGACCAGGCAGGCGTGTACTACGTGATGGCTTATGCCACGGTAGCTGCCGGCGCCCCCGCCTACACGATCTCCGCCGATGTCATCCCGTTTTCAATCCGGAGCATCCACTCAGATCGGGTGGGAAACGCCGGCTGGGCGACGATCAAAGTCTCTGGCGCGCGATTCCATACCGATACAGAGTTCTTCCTGCTGGACAGCCACTGTAACGCCCTGCCCGCCCTACGAACCTACGTCCAGGATTCTGCCACGGCCTTTGTTACCTTTGACCTCTACCCGGTGCACCCCGGCGTTTATACCGTGGCCGCGCACGACCCGGTACGACACCTGTCTGCGCTGCTTGAGAATTCCTTGACGGTAACCTCCGGCACTGGGTACAGCATCGACACGCGAAGCAGTGGTCCGGCAGTGGTCGCGCCCAACCGGAACTATCGCTTCGACGTGCATTTCGGCAACGACGGTGACGCCGATGCAATGGCTCCCTTGTTGGTGGTCACGGGAATCACCAACACACCCCTGGGCTTCAGTCCCGGCGCGATGTACAGCGGAGTTCCGCTACAGATTCTTGGCACGCCGGAGGAAGGGCCGCTGGACATCCTCCGGCCCGGCGCGCTGGGGTCGGTACCGGTGTACTACCGCAGCGGCTCAGCGGCCGAGAGGGTGAACGTACGGGTAGATTTGTTCACTCACGAGGATTCCAAGGTAATTTCTTCGGCCGAACGGGAGCAAATCAAGGCCTCGGTCAAGCCCTCCTCGATCGCGGCGGCAAGTTGGGATGCCTTCTGGGCCAACATCCCTTCGCGAGTCGGCCCCACCTGGGGTCATTATTTGCGGTTCCTCAACCGCCTGGCGACGGAACTGTCCGTGCCCGGGTGGCCCCTGCGCGACGTGCGCGGGATGTTCCAGATGCTATATAGGAGAGACCCGCAATACCTGCCCTCGGTCTTGTTATCGGGGACGCTGCTAAACGCTGCGGATTCGTCGCCAATTGCCAACGTTGGGCTGGCAGCCTATCGCCTGCAATCGGATGGAACGGCGCTGCTGGTTTCGACCGCGACTACGGACGCCCCAGGGGGCATACTCTTTCGCCGGCCTGACGGCGGGGCAGTACGAAATCGTCTTGGGTCGAAGGGCGGTGGTTTCGGCAGATGGGGTGTTTTTCACCCAGGACCTCGCCTTCGACATGAACAGGGATTCGGTTCAGGATGAAGAAAACGTTCGTATCGCTCTGACAGGGACCACGGACGTAAACGGTTTCGGATTGTACGCCATTGAGGCAGCCGATCTGGCGCCGTAAGTGCGCGACCGCGGGCCGTCGTTGGCCCAGGACAGCGCCGGCCGACTGCATATGCTGTGGCAGCGCAACGGCCAGTTCTGGCACGCGGTGAACGAAGGGGCGGGATGGGTCAACGCGCAGCCTATCGCTGGTGCCGTTGGCGGACAAGGAAAGCTGATCGTCGATCCGCTCCTAATCGACGGCCAAACCGAAGGGCTGATCGCGGCGTGGCAACAGGGCGACGGGAACGACTCGGAGATCTACTACAGCATCGGCAAGCGAGCCGACGACGGCAGATACGTTTGGACGCCGCCGGTCCCGTTGACCCGGAACGGATTCGAAGAAGGGGCCTACGCGGTCGGCGTCGGGGCGGACGGTAATCCGCTGTTTCTCATGCAGCGCCGCGACGCTTCCATTGTGGATGGAAGCGGCTTTTCCGCCGATGACTGGAGCTGTATAGCACCAAGATCCGCATCACCCATCCTGATTTCATCAAGCAGTTTGTCGCGGAGACCGAAGCCTTCAACGCTTGGCTTCAGAGCCTCAGCGACCAGCAGCTGGAGGAACTTGGCATCCACCGGAGTCGCTTCGGCCTTGATATCGGCACGGCGGAATTTGGACGAATTGGGAAGGTAAAAGGCCAGGTCCGGGTCGATGCTCAGGCGCAGGTCGATTGCACGCTTATTTACCGGGGCAACGGCGCGTTCCAGGTCGAATTTGAGCTTAAAGTAAACAAGGTCCGGATCGAATTCCGCGCGGGCGGGGACTTCCGGTACCAGGTTGGAGAGTATAACTCTCCGGCCGATTGCCAATACGTCTTCAAGAACGCCCGAATTAATCTGGTCGGTGGTGCCGCCGTCGAGTTCCCGCTCACTTGGATTCCCTACATCGGCGCGGCGCTGGAAGCAGCGGGGGTGAAGGGAAGGTTGGAAGGTGAGGTTGCTGGCAACTTTATCTGCGACCCAGGGTCCAACTTCCCAGACTGGCCGTCTCGGTCCGAGGGTTCGCTCCGATTCGGGTTGGGCGCGAGCTGGAAGAAGACGCTTGGTGATCTCTCGTTAGGACCTGTGAAGCTTCCTAAGGCAGAGGTAGTCGGACGCCCGATCGGCAGCATCAATGGGAAGTTCGGAGGCGGAAAGGGACTGCGGTTCGGGAACCCATGGGGGTCAATTGCGGTCCTCTTCCGGGCGAAGTGGACTTGGTTCGGCGGCAGGGCGGGTTTTGCAGAGTACACATTTACATGGCCGAGCGTGGACGTTGGGCCAATTGGCTCGAGCGATGACCCCCTGTTCGCCATGGCTGAATACGACCAGCACGCCGTGTTCCGAATCGTCGCCGATGCCAACACCGGCACTTGGAACCAGTACACGGCGCCGGCCGAGCAAATGCTGACGCATAACCTTTACGACGATGGTCCGCCAGTCATCGCCGAAGACCTGAGCGGAAACCTCTTCGCCGCCTGGACGAATGAGGACGGCATAGTGGTGTCGCCCTACAACGCCGCGGCGGACCAATGGGATGCCCCCGTGCTGATCCAGTCCAGCGGCGGTTACGCTGATCAGGGGTTGGCCATGGCCTTCGACGGCCTGGGAGACGCCATCGCCGTTTGGAGCAGGCGCGATGTCAGTTGGCTGACCCCCGACAGCACGAGTGACCAGATCAGGGCGGTCCTCGAATCGCCAGGAGAACTAACGTACGCCCGCTGGGATCATGTTTCTGGCACGTGGTCCACACCGATGTCGCTAGGCGCACTGGCGGTTTTCGGGGACGACGCTCAAATTCAGCGCATCGGCAATGGACAGATTGTTGCCGCGTGGCTTGCGCCCAGCAGCGGTAATTCGGGACGCGTGTTGCGCGCGGCCTTCTGGGACCCCAACAGCGGCACTTGGTCGACCCCGATAGATGTTGCCGCAGAATATATCGTCGATGCACCGTCGATCGGCGAGGTGAATGGCACGCCCATTCTCGTCTGGGCCGCGACAGTCGGCGCGGATGCCGGATCAGCCACGACGTTGCGCTTCGCGACCTGGAACGGGACGATCTGGTCTGCCGCCGATAATGCGTCCATCACTTTGTCGGAATCGCTCGTGGCCAGCCTGATTTACGCAGCCGACATAGAACACAGCAACCAGGCCGCCATGGTGCCCAACTGGATCCCATTGTCCCCGGTCCCCGAGAAGTGCTGCAAATGCCAGAAGTGGGATACGCAATACCAGGGCACTGACCAGGGATGTGGCTTCAGCACGGAGATCGGTCCCGAGAACTGCAAGAAGGTCATCAAATACAAGCCTTGCGTGCCGCCGCCGGTGGACCCGAACGACATTGTCGGGCCGGTCGGATACGGCGATGAGCGGTGGATCGCCGCCGATCGTCAACTGTACTATATGATCCGCTTCGAGAACGATCCGCTCTTTGCCCAGGCCCCGGCGCAGAAAGTCGTGATCACCCAGCAATTGGATGCCGATCTGGAGTGGCGGAGCTTACGCCTGGGCGATTTTGGCTTCGGAGGGTTGGTCTTCACGGTGCCGGCCAATCAGGCTTACTACAGCACGCTCATCGACCTGACCGCAGAGCGCGGCTACTTTGTCGACGTCACGGCAGGCATCGACGTTCGGACCGGCCAGACCTTCTGGACGCTGGTGACGATCGATCCGGCCACCGGAGAGCAGCCTCTGGACCCGCAGGTGGGCTTTCTGGCGATCAACGACGACCAAGGGGCTGGACAAGGCTGGGTCAGCTACTCGGTGCGTCCCAAGCGCACTGCGGCGACCGGCGATGTGATCGACGCGCAGGCCAGGATCGTCTTCGACACCGAAGCTCCCATCGACACCCCGCCGATCTTCAACACGCTCGACGCAGGCAAGCCGCAAAGTGCGGTGGCTACTCTGCCGACCATGGTGGACGACGCGAGCTTTACCGTCAGTTGGACGGACGGCGACGACCAAGGAGGGTCTGGTTTGGGCGCCTTCCACGTATTCGTATCGGAAAATGACGGCCCGTTCCGGCCATGGCTGTTGAATACCCAACTAACCTCCGCCCAATTTTTGGGCGTCCAGGGCCGCCGCTACGCTTTTTACAGTGTTCCAGTTGACCGCGCAGGCAATGTGGAAAACGAGCCGCCAACGCCCGATGCAGTCACTGTGACTCCTGGCGCAACAGCCACGATTGGCGACTGGGTGTGGGTCGACGCCAACGCCAACGGCATCCAGGACGAGGGCGAGGTGGGCCGGCCGGGCGTTACCGTCAGGCTGTACCTGGCCGACAGAAGCGATCCGCTGGCGGAAACTGTTACTGACGCAGATGGCAGGTACACCTTTGCCGGTCTGGACATCAGCCAGTCGTACTTCCTGGAGTTTGTCGCTCCCGCCGGATACGGCTTCAGCTTGCCGGACGCCGGAGCCGACGACACGCTGGACAGCGACCCGGCCATCGCCACTGGCAGGACCAGCGTTTTCATTCTAATTGCCGGACTGAATACGCAATGGGATGCCGGGCGGCTGCCGTTGGGGTCAATCGGCGGCGTTGTGTGGCTGGATGACAACGGCAACGGGCAACGCGAATCGAACGAGGTCCTGCTGCCCGGGCAGGTCGTTTATCTCGACTTGGATCAAGACGGCCAGAAAGGTGCTGAGGAACCCCGAGCCGTCACGGATGAATGTGGAAGGTACTTGTTCCGCGACTTGCGGCCTGGTCAATACGTGGTGCGCTTGGTGGTGCCAAGCGACTGGGAGCAAACTCATCCTCGCGCCGGGGGCGCCTACACGTTTGCTTATACCGGGTCCGATGCTGCGCTGTTCGCCCCAGCCTGGACCTACATTTCTGGCGTGGCGACTGCGCAGGTTGCCAATCCGACGCACCAGTTGATCGGGCTGGACGTCCTGCGGAACGACCCGCGCTTCGCTAATCTCGACGGCCGCGGTCTGGCGGTGGTGGTGATCGATACCGGTCTGTGCTTGGACCATCCGTTCTTCGGGCCCGACGCGGACGGCGACGGTGTGGCCGATCGAATCGTTTTCCAGTACGACTTCGCCGACCGCGATGCACGTGCCGCCGACGTCTCGGGCCACGGGTCGCACGTGACGAGCATCATTGCCTCTGAGGACGAGGCTTACCCCGGTGTGGCGCCGGCGGTAAACATCGTTCATCTGAAGGTCTTCAGCGATAATGTTCGGGGGAACTTCGGGTATCTGGAGCAGGCTCTACAGTGGGTCATCCGCAATGTGGATGTGTACCGGATCGCGGCCGTCAACCTGTCGCTGGGCGACGGCCAGAACTGGGCCCAGCCCGTGGGCTTGTATGGCGTCGCCGATCAACTGGCCGCATTGGACGCCCTGGGAGTGATCACCGTGGCGGCCGCCGGCAACAGCTACGCAATCTTCGATGGTCGTGAGGGTCTTGCCTATCCGGCTGCTGATCCCCACTCGCTGTCGATGGGTGCCGTGTGGGACAGCAACCGCGGTCCGCAGAGTTTCGGATCGTACGGAACCGACTATACCACGGCCGCCGATCGCCTCGCCAGCTTCTCGCAGCGCCACAGGGACGACCTGGATGCCCTGGCGCCAGGCGCTCTGATTACCGCCGCCAGCGCCACTGGAGGCATAGCTACCATGCGCGGGACAAGCATGGCGGCGCCATTCGTTACAGGCGCAGCGGTGCTGGCACAACAATTGGCGCTACAGCAGCACGGGCAGCGTCTGTCCACGGCCCAGTTCCGTGAGCTGTTGCGCAGCTCCGGCGTAGCCGTCGTGGACGGCAACGATGAGGACGACAACGTGCCGAATACGGGTTCGACCTTTTTCCGTCTGTACCTTCGCGCTTTGGCCGAAGCAGTATGTCACTTTAATGCGTCTTCCGGCTCGGGAGGAAGCGGCGGGAGTCCGGGCAACGGAGGTGGGGCGCTCGACCTGCTGAACGGATCATTCGCCTACACTATCCAGTTGGGACCCGGCCAGCAGCGTGACGACGTGGACTTCGGCATCCGGCCTCGGGACCTGATCCCTCCCGAGGTCGTCGACGTGGTGGACGTTACGCCTAATCCGCGCCGCACGCCAGTGGCCGCGGTCGCCGTCCAAATGTCGGAAGAAATCGATCTGACAACCTTCGACTTTGCCGACATAACGTTGACCCGCAACGGCAACTAAATCCCCCTGGACGCCCGCGTCACGGTGACTCATCAATCGGGCGGAGTGTACATAGTTCACGGCCTCGACCACTTTTACCGCCGATGACGGCATATATAGGTTGACTATCGATGCAGCAGGAATCAAGGATTTCTCTGGCAATCATGGCGTCGGGCAGCAGTGGGTGGAGTGGACCGTTGATACCGTCCATCCGCGGATTCTCAGTTGGGCTTCGGCCGGCATTCACCTCCGCGGCGTCGGCGAAGCCGCCCTGGTGATTCCCGATGACAATACCTTTAGCGAGCCGCGCGATGCGGGCGTGCGACGGCTGCTGGTGACTTTCAGCGAGGCGATCCATCCGGCCAGCTTCACTCCCGCCGCAGTGCGGATTGCCGGTAACGGTTCGAATGCCAACCCGCGTGATCTGTCTGGCATCGTTATCACCACCAGCACCCGCAGCGACGGCATGGTGGGCGTCATCGAGTTCAGCACCGCGTTGCCGGACTACGCGCGGTATCTGGTGCGCATCGAAGGGGTGACCGACCTGGCCGGCAACACGCTGTAAGGCGACAACGATCGCATCTTTACAGCTCTGAAGGGCGACGTTTCGGGCGATCTGCAGGTGAACCTAGACGACCTGGCGCAGATCAGAGCGAATTTCGCCGACCCGATCAATGCTGGGATCGCTGGCCAGGTGCGGGCGGACGTTACCCAAGACGGGCGGGCGAACGTTACCGACTTGTCTCGGGCGTGGGCGTACCGGGACCGCGATGCCCGGTCCATTCCCGATCCGGTATTGGTCGGCGGCGAGTCATCGCCGCAGGCGCTGTCGGCTTCATCGGCTATAGCCGACCTCGCACCGCTTGGGAACGTTTCGCAAGGGAACGTCAGGCTGTCACCCATGGCAGCCGTTGATGCCGCCCTTGCATGCCTCACCTGCGCTCCAGACATGAATGCCCAGCCTGCCGAAGCGAAACACGGCAACCATTGGCAAGGAGCGCTGCAAACCACCCGCGCCGGAGACGATCTGGCCGAGGATGGTAACGGGACCGCCAACGAGATGTTCCGAGCGTCGCTGCAACACGAACAGTATGCCCGGTCGATTGCCGTGCCGCTGCCGCTAAACAACGCGGCCTTGCCCCAGACGATATTGCCTTCGGCTGCTCCAAGAAGGGAGAAAGCAGCGGTCACGGGCGTTTCGCAGAGGGTCAACGGCTCGGGAAGCGTAGCTGCGGTGGACGCCGTGCTGGCTGCGTTAGCGAATGACTCAGAGGAAACTGCGGCAACTGCGCCAGTCGCGCACTTTAAGCGTGCGGACCTTCCGCACAATGTTCAGCGGCTCGATGGGGCGATTTCCCGCTTGATGATTGACCTTGCGATTCAGGATTCCTCGATTGATCGCTTTAGTGGGGGCTTTGAGGAGGAGCCGATTCCCGTTGGCAGGGGGGCGCTAAAAAAGCCTTTTGCTCCATCCGCATTAAAGCCGTCCTGGAGAGCTAGGATCAACGGTTAGAACTTTCAGCGGATATTGTGAAACCGACCAACCACAGGAAGAAGACAAAGCCCACCAGATAAGTCGCAGGGATGGAGTGCCTGGGCGCGGGGCGCTTCGGAATCTGCGGCCGTCGGGCAGTATCGTGGGGATGTGGATGTTTCGGGGTTTGCGTAAGCTGCCGGGGAAATCTGGTTAGTAGAAGTTGCTCGAATTGCCCTTCAGCAATCTGAAGCAAGCGAACACAGGCGGGTGGGGAAGGCTGGAAATGCCAGCCGATTATCAAGGCACGGAAGAATAGCCTTTGCCGCGGTGTTGGCACAAACGCATAATCTGCTATGCGGATGTGCCTGGCGTCGATGTCCCTGCATTCCGCTGAAGAAAACTGAGGGTGTCCGGGAATTGGCGCCGCGTAATTCCTTCAACCACCAGGGGATTCGGGCAATGGCAGGCCGAGGAAGCGACACTGTGGCACTTCGGGACGAATCAGGATTCGTAATCTCCTACTTAACAATGAGTTGAGACCCGCGAATTCCCGGACACCGTCGAATAACCGGTTCGATTTTTCCCAGCTCGCGGAACCGACTTCCGCCAAGTGTGCTGGGGCTTGTCTTTAAGTGCTTCGTGTTTATGACGAGGCAACGTTAGATTTCGATGCAGTTGCACACGGACGGAGCCATTCGGTACACACCGCTTTGAGCCAGTCTGTGGAGCTGTGGTTGCTTGACGACCGCCGCCGGGGTGACCTCTGCGCGCTGCTTTGCTCAGCCCAAGCGGTGGATAGTATCCTGGCATGGCGGCTGACCAACGAACTACCAACACTCGGCAAAATCCAAGATGACCTATTTCATTGGGAGGTAGACCATGAGTAACCGAATGTTTTCTCTTTTGATCGCAGGGCTATATCTGTTGCTGGTGGCGGGAACATCCCAGGGCGGATACATATTCACCCTGGAGTCCAACGCCCCTGCACAACTGTTTCCTGGAGCTGATTTCAGAATCGATGTGAGGCTAAATAGTGACGACCCCAAGGTGAGGACGAATGTGATTCTGTGGTGTTCAACCTGCTGTTTTCTGCCCCGGGCCTGTGGTACACGGGATACTATTGGCACGGTGTGTTCGCGGGCAGCGGATGGGACAATAGCCAGCCAGGGATCATTGAGCTGCCAACGGAGATTACCGCTGACTCTTACGACGACCCGATGTCGCCAGGGGCTATCGATCTTCATTTCGAGAACTTCACTTTAGAAGACCCCTTTGGTCAGGGGATGCTGCTTTCGGTGTTTCTTACTGTGCCCGCCGATTGGCAGGCGCCCGCCCAAGAGATCACTGTAAGCGTGGTTCCAGACACGATTACCAAACCGGGCGGTTCCTACGTTCAGGCGATGGCCGGCCCGCCGCTTGTTTTAAGTGTAGTGCAGGAGCCGTCTTCGTTTCTGACAGTGGCTGGCAGTATGCTGGCGGCCGTATGGATATTGTACGCCGGCCGTTCGTGCCGGAGGCGGTCAAGTCGACCGCGTTTGAGAACATTGCCAGTGTGCAGGGGGAGGATCCGCCCCCTTTGGGAAATTCATAGCACTTCAGCCGTCTGAAGTGGTCTTGTGTTCGGGCAGTGGTGGCGTTGGCCGGTGGCGAGGTAGTGGGCCAGTGCGTTGAGGGTGCTTCGGATCGGATCGCGGCCGCGTTGTTTCAGCGTGCGGAAGATGGACATCAGGACGGCTTGGCAGTCGGCCCCGCGTTGGCTGCGGTTGCCTTAGCTGTTTTTGCGGATGATCACCGCCGGGCGGATTGCCCGTTCGGCGCTGTTGTTCTCGAAGGGAACATCCGGTTGGTCCAGGCACGTGAACAAGTCGTTTTGATGGCGCCGCAGGCGCTTGATCAGGCGTGTTTGGCGCGCGTCTTTGCACCGCGTATCGATCAGTTCCTGCAAGCGGGCGCAAGCCGGGCGCGGCGCGAAGCGCACTGCT
>Ga0129299_1000859_pt1 | contig 20151 bp, 13 predicted proteins | sample ConPoolayeCmetaG_FD_94477 | JGI IMG/M metagenome (GOLD analysis project Ga0129299, IMG submission 94477) | Hot spring microbial mat communities from California, USA to study Microbial Dark Matter (Phase II) - Cone Pool mat layer C metaG ...
AGCGGCGTGCCGACGCCCACCCAGGGCCGCCTGGCCTTCCGCTACTTCGTGGAAGACGCCGGGGCCAACGGCACCAATTCCAACTACATCGGGATCGACTCGGTCACGCTGACCGGCGTGCCGACCCCGCCGTCCAACGACTGCAACCAGAACGGCATTCCCGATGAGTGCGACATCCAGGTCGCCTTCGGCGGCTACTGCCAGGGCACGACGTACCCGCCGTGCGACAGCGACTACAACACCAACGGCGTACCGGATCACTGCGAGATCTGCGGCGATCTGGACGGCGACGGTGACGTGGACTCGGTCGACTACTACATCTTTGTCGATGCCTACGGCACCTGTGTCAGCCACGTGAAGTACAACGCGGCGGCGGACATGGACGGCAGCGGCTGCATCAACCTGGTGGACTACCAGGCCTGGCTGATCTGCTACCGCATGTACAACGGCCGCGATTTCTCGGTACCGAAGAAGAAGACCCCGGCTCCGGCCCCGGCGCCGCGGCTCTCTCGGTAAGTCATCCGCATCCGGCTGAGGTTCGCCGGCGGTCCGCCGCCGGCGAACCCGGCCCCGGCGGGATCGTTTCGTTACCCGGGGGGCCTGACATGCGGCTCCTCTCCGGACCAACACGCGTACGACCAGAATAAGGAGGGTTTTCTTCCATGAAATTGACAGCCTTGTGTAGTATCGCCCTGCTGCTCGGCCTGGCCGCCGCGCCGGCATCGGCGGGCATCGTGGTCTCGGTTTCCCCGGCCTTCCAAGCCGTGGATATCTCGGCCGGCACAGCGACGATCGACATCGTCGCCAACATCCCTCAGGCCGACGCCATCATCGGCTGGGGCCTCGACCTGACGCTCCTCGGCAGCAGCGTTTCCATCGCGCCGGGCGGCGTGGCCATCGGCCCGCTGTTCACTGCGGCCTTCGCGCCCGACGGCGACGAGCTGGCCGGACTGGCGTTCCCCTTTGCGATCTCCGGGCCCAGCGTCCTGCTGGCCACGATCACGCTGGACCTCAACGCCCTGGGGATCACCGATCTGGTGCTCAGCGACAGCTACCCGGCGGACCTGACCGAGGGCTTCGCCAAGATGAGCGGCTTTGCCGAGGTCAGCTACGTTCCCGGCCGGATCGAAGTGACGCCCGAGCCGGCCACGCTGCTCCTGCTGACGCTCGGCGGTCTGGCGTTGATTCGGCGGCGATGAGAACACCGCTTTGAAGGACAGCGGCTGGTGGAAACCAACATCCAGCCGAAAACCTGAAAACGCGAGACAGCAAGAAGGGCTTCGTTCGGCGGGTGCGTCGAGCGAAGCCCTTTTCTTTTCGGACATCGCCAGAAGTCGCGGCGGAGTCGGCTGGCGGTCAGGGAGTATGGCCGCCGGGCCGGCCGATCTCCGGCGCATTGCTGATAACCAGCCAATCGCCCTTGTCCTTGCCCGGATCGCCCCGATCCACGCTGAACAGTTCACGGGCCGGCGGCTTGAAGAAGGTCATCAGCGACTCGAACGCATCCCGTTTCAGCACGATGTACACCGGTTCAGGCGACTCCAACCGCCCGCAGATCTCGGTCGCCACCATCATCTTCAGGCGATCGCGATCCACCGTTTCGCCATGTTCGGCGATCAGGCGATAGGGGTCGACCAACTGCCCGACGGGGCGTCCGCCGTAGAACAGCACGCGACCATCGGGACGCAGGCCCGCCCAGTAGAGGGTTGTTTCGTCCGGCACGCCCGCGGCCCGCAGACCGGCCACGATGGCCCGCGGCGGTTCCGTGTTGGCGATCTTTGGGCCGGCCACGCCCCAGCAGGTGATGAAGACAACGATGCTGGTAAGGCCCACGGCCAGAAAGCTACCCCCGCGACGGCGAGCCAGATACAGGAAGCAAGCCGTGGTCACGCCGATCAGCATCCCCGCTAAGGCCAGCGGCACACCCCACTGAATCTGCCGGTCGTCCCAGAACTCGGGATACTTCACCGAGCCGAACCACCACAACCCTACCCCCAGCCCGACGACCGCCGCCAGGATGACCGCCACGGCCACGCGGGCCAGCCGGGGCCGCTCCACGCCTCCGCCGAAGAAGAACCGCTCCAGCACCACGGCCAGCAGCAGCGACAAGGCAGGCAGGGCCGGCAGGAGATAATACGGCTTCTTGAAGGTCATGGCCGACATGAAGACGCCGCCGACCACGACCCAGAACCACAAATAGGTCAGCGGCCGATGATGCCGCCGGAAAGCCCGCAGGAAAGGCCCCGCCAAGGCCTCCGGAACGGAAAGCGCCCAAGGCAACGCCAAACCCAGCATGATCGGGAGGTAATAGAAGACCTCGCCCTGACCGGAGCCGGGATAATCGCCCTCCATGCGTTGCAGGTACTCATACTCCCACAGTTCCCAAGCGTATTTCTCCCGGCCGGCGACATAGACCATCCAGGGAAGAAAGAACAGCAGAAAAAGGGGAATACCCCACCACACGCCGAGCCTCGTCACCGCCTGTCGCAGCCGGGGCCACGCCTGCCACAGAGCCATCCGCGCCGCCGCCCCCGCCCCGCGCCAGCCGCACGCCCTGAACAGGCGGAGGGGACGTTCCATCCACCACCACGCCGCCAGCGGCAGGACCACCAGGACCATCGGCATCGGGCCTTTGGCCAGCATCGCCAGCCCCAGCGCCGCATAAAACAGCAGCAGGTGAAGAAGCCGCCGCCGCGGTGAACGAGCGGCAACCGCCCACCAGAACTCCGCGAAGGCCCAGGCGCAGAGGGCGGTCAGCACCATCTCGACCGTCGCATTGAAGGCATAAAGGAGCAGCCCGAGGCTGGAAGCACACACGAACGCGGCCAGACCGGCGATTCGAGGGCCAAACAGGTCACGGCCCAGCCGAGCCACAAGCCAGATCACCACGAACGCCGCGAGCACACTGGGAACTCGAGCGGCGAGCGTGGTGACGGGCAGGCCGCTGACCGGGTCGGCGGGCAGGACCAGACCGGCCACGGCCGCCAGCCACGGCATCAGCGGCGGCTTGACCAGGAACGGCGTGTCCAGGTAATGCGGCACGAGCCACTCGCCGGTCTGGATCATCTGGCGGGCGGTCTGGGCGACGATCACCTCGTGCTCGCTGAGGTCCGGCCCTTCCCACAAACCGATGACGGCCACGACGAACCACCCGGCCAGCGTCAGCAGGAACAGCCGTCTTCCACTCCCCAGCGGGGAAGTCGACGCGGGAGCGGCTTGATGAGCAGACCCGGCGCAGGGGCGTGAAGGAAGAGCCATCGGCATGCCGCGGGCGAGGCGAGTCAATCGACGGAGTCGACGTCCGTCTCCGGAACTTCGGCGAGATCCTCGTCAACGGGGAGGTCATCGACGGCCTCTTCATCCCCGACTTTCGCAGCGGCGACAGCGCCGGGCGTGGAAGGAGGCGGCGTGTACACGATCTTGAGCTTGCGGTAGTAGCCGTCTTCGAGGATGCGGGCCTGATCGGACTTGGCGCTTTCCTCGGTATCGTAGCGACCGAGCGTGACGATCTTGCCGTCGGAGGATTCACCCTGGATCTTCCAGGCCTTGCCGGCCTGTTTGTCTCCACTCTTCGCGGTTCTCTTGTAGGCCATTGCAGTCTGGTCCCTGTCCACGGACGCGGGGCGGTCCGCCACCTCGGCGTGCATTGTGGTCCTTCCGCCGCCTCGGCCGCGTGCGGCACAGTAACACCGTTGCAGGGCGAGGGCAATGCCGCCGCGACCGCCGACGGTCGGGGGAGTCCGGAGGGATCAGAGGGTAATCGTCGTCCCGGTCCGGCCCTCCAGCGCCGCGGGCAGATCGGACCAGTCGGTGACGACGGCCCGGGCGGAGGGATCCCGGCGAGCCTCCAGAAACTGCACGGCGGCGCGGATCTTGGGCAGCATCGAGCCTTCGGCGAAGTGGCCCTCCTGGATCAGGCTCCGCAGGCGGTCAAGATTCACTTGCCGGAGGATCTCCTGGTTGGGCTTGCGGAAGTTGAGGTACACCGCCTCAATGCCGGTGATGATGGCCAGGACGTCCGCGCCGACCTCGGCGGCGATGATGGCTGCGGTCAGGTCCTTGTCGATGACCGCTTCCACGCCGTGGTACTCGCCGATCTCGTTGGCGATGACCGGTATGCCGCCGCCGCCGCCCGCCACCAGCAGCTCGCCCGCCTCGATCATCCGCCGAATCGCCGGCAGTTCGATCACGGCCAGGGGACGCGGCGAAGGCACGACCCGGCGGTAGCCCCGGCCGGCATCCTCGATGACCGCCCACCCGTCCTCGCGCTGGTGACGCTCCGCATCCTCGCGGCTGAGGAAGGGGCCGATGGGCTTGGTCGGCTTGGCGAAGGCGGGATCGTTGGCATCGACCAGCACACTGGTCACGATGGCGGAGACGACGCGTTCCACCCCCCGATTGTGCAACTCGTTCCGCAGGGTCTGCGAGATCATGTAGCCCATGTCGGCCTGGGTCTGGGCCACGGCCAACCCCAGGTCGATCGGGTAGACCTGCTTAGCGGCGATTTCCACGCGGCGGATCACGGAACCGACCTGCGGACCGTTGCCGTGAGTGATGGTCAACTGCCACCCCCGCTGCACCAACTCCGCGAGGGGCTTGGCCATTCGGCGACTCCAGGCGAACTGGTCATGGACGTCGCCCGTTCCCCCGGGCGTCACCAGTGCATTTCCACCGATCGCCACCACGATTTTCATGATGCCACCATCGAATCAAGAGCGGATCCGACACCGTTGCCGAGGGCGGCGGAACCGGCTTTCCCGCAACCACGCCGCTGGGACAACGGACCACGACAGGCCATGGTCAGCCCGGGAATCCCCGACGTGAGCCGCCGCGAGTTCCGGATCGCCTCCGGGTCGGATAGGCAACCACCGTGCCAAAACCCGAAACAGTCGGAGAATGGACGAGCGGCCACCAGCGGCTCGACACAAAGCAACGCCAGGCCGGAGCACCGCCTGTCGCCGCCCCACCCTATTTGGCTTCACGCTGTAACCGTTTCCGAAGCTCGCTCCGTAAGTCGTCGGTCAGGAGACGCTCGCGAACCGCGCCCGAACCCAGGTCGAGGTAGGTCATGCTGGTGGTCTTGGCGCCGCCCGCGACACGATCGAAATCGAGGTCGATGCACAGGGCGTTGGTGCTGAAATCCGCCCGCTTCACCCGCGGGTCGTTGCGGCCGATCTCATCGCCGACGCCGATGACGAAATCCTTTCGCGTCCACACCGTGGACGTCTTGCGGAAAACCGTCACGGTGACTTGTCGGGCCTTGGCATCCGCCTTGGACAGGAAGAAGTAGAGATCGCCCTCGGCCTCGACAGGCGGACTGGGCGGCGACCAATCGCTGAACAGGGTCAGTTTCTCGGCATCGGCGGGGTTCACCAACGCGCCCGGAACGCCCGCGAAGTGGTTCAAGACCTCCTGGCACATGCGATACTGGTAGGTGTGGCCCACTTCGACATCGATATCGTGCGCCAGGATGGGCATCATCCGCTCCGGAGGCGGAGCATACGCGGTCAATTCCCGTTCGCGGGCCTTGGGCCAATCCTTATCCTTGGCCACCGCGGCAAGAAACTCCTCCACCCGCTTGGCCGTATCCGACTCCGGCGGGAGGCCGGCGCCTTTGGCGGCGCGGGCCAGCATGACGGCCAATTCGAGGTCCTTGGTCCGGGTGGGCGTCTTGCCGGCCTGGGCCTTGCGGGCGTTGTCCAGCCACTTGCGGGCCAGTTGGTCCATGCGTCGAACCCGGTCCTGCGGTTTTTCGTTGGGATCCGGCCTCTTCGGCGGTTCATCGAGATACGGCACCCACGGCAACTCCACCCGATCGCCCGATTTTCGCTCCGGCAAACGCGGACGGGCGATGAAATGACGGCCGGATTTCAGCAGGCGACGGAAATCATCCAGCGGCTCGCCAACCTGCGGCCGCGGCAGCGGCTTGAACGGTAGGTAGGTATCGACCTCTTCCCAATCGCGGGTCGGATCAGTGAGATCCTTCCGTTGCAAGCGGACCTTGACGATCGTCAGATGCGAATCCGCGGGATATCGGGCGGCGTTGAAGTTCACTTCCTGCTCGACCAGGTTTACCTGCGCTCCCAGCGACACCCAGTTTCGCAGCGACGAAACGCCGGCCGACCGACCACCCGAGCGGCTGATCAGCTCCTGCAATTCGACTTTCGGGGGAATGTCGAACGTGGTCCGCCCCTTGGTCGTGATCAGCGGCCCCGGGGCCACGATCCGCGCCAGCTCCCGCTTGGTGTCGGACTCGGAATCGGTCAAGGCCGCGACCGACGGGGGCAACCGCTGGGTTCGCGGAGAAACGCTGCGGATCTCGGCGATGGTAATCAGCCCGCCGGTCGGATCGGCGAACCAGCGGCTCAGTTCCGCAACAGGATCCTCACCAGCCTTGGGTTGGGCCCCCGCCTGCGGCGGGCGAGGGCGGGCATTGCGGACGGCATCCGCCAGGCGGGCCGCCTGGGTGCGGGCTTCCTCCGCCAGGGCGTTCGGGCCCATCGAGTTGATCGAGTACCGAAATCCGCCGAAAGCGAAGACGGCGGCGCCCAGTGCGACCACACCGCACAGGCCGAGTACGACCTTCTCGATATGCTGGTCGACGAAACCAAGATTGCGTCTGGCCATCAATTCGACTCCCGAGTGTCCGTCCTCTCAGCACCCGACCGGCCGGCGACGATCCTCACGCCTCTGGCGGCAAGATACCCTCGCGTCGGATCCTCTTCTGGAAACCTGCTGCCTGGACACCCTGAAAGGCCGGCGGTTCAGCCGCGCCTCACTCTCTTCCCCCGATGCCGTCCCCGCCGCCGCGTTCCGAGGGGTCGAGTTTCGCCCCCGGGCGACTCATCACCGACTTGAGGGACTTCGGAATCCACTGGTCGAAGACCTGGCGGAAATAATACCCCTCCAAATCGATGGTCACGCGGACCGCCGGGGCGTCGCCGTAGATGAACAGGTTGTCCCGGAGAAAGAGCAGTTCCGGTTCGACCGCGACGTAATCCACCCGAATCGGCGTGTAGAAGCCGATTCGCGTGATCCGGTCCAGCACCTGCGCCAACGCGGCCTCCTCCACGACCAGATGAAGCTGGATGGGGACCATGAACAGCTTGTCATCGTTCTTGACGCCGGTGAAGGACTGCGGAAAAGAGCACCGGCCGGAACCGCCCCCCATCCCAAGGGCGTCATCGATGCAAAATCGCAGCAGGTGCTTGACCGGCATCAGGCCCACCCAATAAGGCGGGGCGACTTTCTGCTTCTTGAGCTGCTCGACGCGGTCTTCGTTGCAGAGGGCCAGCGCCGCCACGAGATCCTGCTGGATCCAGAGGCTCATCTGCGCCTGCCACACTTCGACTTCGCTGGGCGCGGTCTCCTTGTTGGCCAGGTCGTGCATGCCGATCGCGTTGTCGTCCACGTACATGTAGATCGACCGCGCCACCTCGTCAGCGGCCCTGGCCGGCGCGTGCTCCCGCAGGAGGTCGGAAAGGCTCTTCTCCTGTTGCGGGGTCGTCGCCCGCCCCGGCTCGCGGGGCGCCGTCGGCAACGGTTCCCACTCGTCGATGATCTGGTCCTCGTCGGCCGGGCGGGACCGCAGGGCTTCGATCTGGGCCCGGTGACGCTGGATCTCCTCGTAAGTCGGGCCGGAACGACCGTTGAGACGCTGACGAAGCCGCTCGAACTCCCGCTTGTAGGCCTCCTTGAACTGGATGCGGACCGAGGAACGGGACTCCGGAAGCACCCCTTCAACAAGCAGTTGCCGGGGCTGGCGAACCAGCCGGCCCTCGCGGTCCCGCTCGGCATAGAAGGCGCTTTCCTGTTGCATGGCCAGGGCCGCGGACATCGATTTCTCGAACTCCGCCTTCATCCGCTCCCGCTCGACCTTCTCGGCCTGGATCACCTGGTCGTTCACGGGATCACGCTGGAGCGTGCGGATCTTCCCCAACAACTGTTCCACCTGCTTCATCCGCTCTTCCACGGCGGAACCGCTGGTGTAGGCCCAGGCCCCACCGCCCAGCGAAGCCAGAGCCACCGCTCCGATGACCAGGAATCGCCACTGCGCCTTAAGAAATGCCATGATCACGCATCCTCAGGAAACCAGGCCGGGACACGCGGCTTCCGCGGCCCGCTTCCAACGGCCGTTCGCCGAAGCTCTCAATCGCGGGCGGTTCGCTCCGCGTCGCCGCCGTCCTTGCCGGGTTCCGTCTTTGCGGAGTCCGTCTGAGTCTTGTATTCCTCCGGAATTTCCTTCTCCGGCGTATTCCCGCTGTAAGCCAGAATGTGGATGACGAACTGCTGATCGCCGTCGATCTTCTCGCCGGTCAACGGGTCGGTCGTGTTGAACTTCTGCTCCCACTGGCCCAACTCGGTGTTCTCGACGCCCCCGCCGGAGCCGCGTCCGTAGCCGCCCATGCCGCCGGCGCCCCCGGGCGGCGTTCCCGGGCCGGAGATGCTCGGGCCTTCGCCGCGGGTGCCGCGACGTCCGCCGCCGCCCCGCCGCCCCGAATCGCCCTGGCCGCCGCCGGGACCGAAGCCGCCGCCCTCCCCGCCGGATTTCGTGCCGATCGGCCGCTGGGTCACTTTGAAGAGGGTCACCTTGCCGAAGTAGAACCCCCGACCGGGCCGCTTGCCGAGCTTGTCCAGCGTCGCGATGAGCTGTTCCTCCAGGAGTTTGGGCGCTTCGATGTCAGAAGCCGTGGTCAGGCCGGTGATCTGGATGCCCCAGCCGGCCTTGCCGGCGCCCTTGTCCCCCGAAGCGCCATCCGACCACAGTAGGGCCGGGTTGACGGGATGGTATTGCATTTCGACCCGCTCGACCCAGACCTCGCGGCGTTCACTGCGGGGTTTCTGCTTGGCGATCCGCTGGTAGTCCCGCACGTTCTTGGCGTTGCGGATCTCCTCGGGCATGGCCGCCTCAAACGCCTCCTGGATCACGTCGATGATGCGGGGGACGAGAATATTCTTCTCCGGCAACTTGGCCAGGCGCTTGAGGTCTTCACGGTTGAAGCCCGCCGCTGCCGAGACGCTGGAGAATTCCTGCTTGAGCTTCTCCGCCGCGCCGAGCATCGACGCGGCATACTGAAGGGGCGGACCGCCCGCCCCGGCGGCATCCAATGCCCGCATGGCGTCGGCGGCGGAGCTGAAGGCCGGGGGCCGCAGATCGGGGTTTGCGCCAAAGGCCGCGTTCAACTGGCCCTGCGCCAGGACGTTGCCGACCCACAGGGATCCGGCCGCCACGGCAAGGCAGGCGGCGGCCGCCCCGAACCAGGCGGTCTTCTTGCGCCAGGCCAGGCGGCGGCTGACATCGAGGGGCAGCAGGCTCGCGTCCACGGCGGCCAGCCCGAGACCCTGCAAGGCCAGGCCGTAGGCCACTCCGAAACTCATGACCTGCTGGGCGTACTCCGGCGGCAGGCTGGCGGCGGACGTGTTCAGCTTCTTGAAGCCGCTGATCTTCTCCACTTCCAGTTGCAGGTTTTGCTGGAGGAACTTCTGGAGGCCGGGCAGTTGGAAGGCATTGCCCATGCCGACCACCCGCGTGATGTGCGTATCGCGGTGGGTCGAAGTGTAGAAGCCGATCGACCGCTGCACCTCCGAGACGAGGTCGGCAAAAACCGGGCGCATGGCCTGGAACACCTGCCGAGCGTACTTGGAGGTGGCGGCCGTCCGCTTCAGCTTCTCCGCCTTGCTGAACGAGATCTTGAAGGCGGAAACCAGGGCTTCGGTGAAGCGGTTGCCCCCGATCGGCACCGGGCGAGACCAGATGCGATTGCCCTCGAAGATGATGAGATCCGTCGCCAGCGCGCCCATGTCGAGCAGGATGGCGGCCTTGCCCGGCTCCACCCCCCACTCGAAGCGGGCCGCGTTGTAGGAGGCCATCGGGCTGGTCTGCACGATCACCGGTTCGATGCCCAACTCGGTGAACTGGCTCAGATGATTGCGGATCAACTCCTTGCGGATGGCGAAAATGCCGACTTCGACATCCGGGGAATCCTCGCCCGCGAAGATCTGGTAGTCCCAGACCACTTCATCCATGTCGAAGGGTATCTGCTGGCCGGCCTCGTATTTGATCATGTCGGGCAGCTTTTTCTGTTCCACCGGCGGCATTTTGGTGAAACGCGTCAGCGTCTGCTGGCCGGGCACGGCGACGACAATCAGGCATTTGCGGAGATCCTTTCGCGAGATGAACGTGGTCAGGGCCTTGCGGATCATCTGCGGCGCTTCGGCCTCCGCCTGAGAGAGGATGCCGTCGTGCTCGACGATGTCGACATCGAGCAATTCGACCCCGTCGCCGGCTTGCTGGAGCTTCATCGCCTTCAACGAGCACTGGCCGACGTCGATTCCCCATACGGGTAGTTTGGCTGCCATCTCGGTCTCCAGAAAAACACGCGGCGGTCAACCCGCTGCGGTCCCGGCTGGTCCCCCGTCACCCTCGGCGGCCGGCGTCGGTCCCCGCCTGACGGCTCGGCCCGCCAAGCGGCCGACTTGAATCGCTGCGTCGGCGCCACGACGCAGAACCGCTCTCGCCGACATCGGGACGGTGTGTCACACCTGCATCCGGAGACGGTCGTGAGGGCATACGCAGCCTTGGCGGGCGTCAGGATAACCCATGCGGCGGCACGGCGGCGGGCGCCCCGCGGCGTGGCGGGGCGGCGGCTATACACACCTATCTACTGTATTCGCTGGAGGCGATGCAGTCAATCCGCCGCGCGACGTTTCCGGACGGTAAAAGTCCCCTGCGATCCCTTAATAACCGGAGTAAAAACGGTGGGACGCGCCAGGTCCTCAAACTCACCAGAAACACCCGGACACTCCTTGGCGAACTGTTGCCTTACCCCTCCCCGCGCGGGGGCCGAAACCACGGAAGACGCCCCGCGCCAAAAGGAACGCCCGCTGACGGGCAGCGGGCGTACGACACTGTGGGCCACGCCGGGGACCAAAGGTTTTCCCTTGGGCCGCGACGCCGCGCCGCGAACCCGCCTTCTCCCAGCGGAGACGGCGGAATCAAGCAGTCGCGGTCACTCCTCTTCGTTAACCGGCTCTTCGTCCGTGTTGATGGGCGGCAGATCATCCGCAGCTGCGGGCTTGATCGACGGAGAAGCCGCCGGCGGCGGCGCGGGCCGTGCGGCAGCAGGCTGCGGAGCCTCCACGCTGCCCGGCCCCTCGCCGCGTGGGACGAGGAAGATCTCAACGCGACGGTTGGCCTCCGCGCCCCCGCGAGGCGGGTTGGGCACTCGGGGCCGATGCTCGCCGTAGCCCATCACGCCCAAGCGGCGGAAGTCGACTCCAAAGCGGTTGAGAACGAACATCACGGCGACCGACCGATGGGCCGACAGATGCCAATTGGTCGGGAATTTCTTCTGCGTCTGGGGGCTGATCGGCACGTTGTCGGTGTGGCCGACAACCAAAACCTCGAACGGCTGGGCCGCGGGCGAGTTGAGGATCTCAGCGAAAGCCCGCAACGCGTCCATCACCGTTCCCCGGACCTCGTCACTGCCGAGGGCGAAGGTCAGATCGCCCTTCCAACGGACCGCGCCCCGCAGGGGGTCGTATTCGACCGTGTCAGGATACTTCGCGGCAAAGTCCTTCAGCGCCTGGTCCAGCGCCGGGGGAAGCTTGACTTCCACCACCTGGATCTCCCCCAACCTGCCGGCGGCGGCCAACTGCTCCTGTAGCCGCTTTCGCAGGGCGTCAAGCCGATCCACTTCGGCCTGCAAGGTCTCGGCCAGGGCGGTCTTGACGTCCAGGTCGTGCTGGAGACTGGCTCGCTCCTTCTCCAGGGCCATGGCCCGGTTGCGGCAGTCTTCCAGTTCCCGCTCCATCTGATCGGCACGCTCCAGGGCCTTGCGGCGGGCGAAGTCCACCCGCAAGTACTCGTCGCGGGACACGCAGCCGCCGGCCACCACCCACACGCACACCAGCCCCCCGGCCAACGCGATCATCCTGAGCTTGCTCATCCATGGTCTCCCAGTCGAGTTCTTCGGCCACCGCGGCTCATCCCGGCCGCCGGATTTCCGCGACGGATTATGAACCCTGTTGCCCCGCGCGGCAATGCCCGCGACCGCAGCGGCGCCTCACCCGCACGGCGGTCACTCCGAGGAATCCAGCACGGCCATGAAGGCCTCCTGGGGAATGGCCACGTTGCCGACTTGCTTCATCCGTTTTTTGCCCGCCTTCTGCTTCTCCAGCAGCTTGCGTTTGCGGGTCACGTCGCCGCCGTAACACTTGGCGGTCACGTCCTTCCGCACCGGCTTGATGGTCTCCCGGGCAATGACCCGGTTGCCGATCGCGGCTTGCAAGGGAATCTCGAACAAATGCCGGTCGATTTCCTTCTTCAGCCGGTTCAGCAGCCGACGGCCGCGAGCTTCCGCGCGGGAGCGGTGGACGATGACACTCAGGGCGTCCACCGGCGCGCCGTTCACCAGGATGTTGAGTTTGACCAGGTCGTCGGCCCGGTAGCCGATCAACTCGTAGTCCATGGTCGCGTAGCCGCTGGTCGCGCTCTTGAGCTGGTCGAAGTAGTCGTAAATGATCTCCGCCAAAGGGAACTCATACACCAGCACCACCCGGTCGGTGGAAAGGTAGTCCGTCCGCTGGTGTCGGCCTCGCCGCTGGTCGCTCAGTTTCATCACGTTGCCGATGTACCGCGCTGGGACGACGATTTCCGCCCGAACATACGGCTCGCGGATTTCCTCGACCTGATCCGCAGGGGGCAGCTCCGCCGGAGATTCGATCAGCTCGACCCGGCCGCCCTTCCGCACCACTTCAAACCCCACGGTGGGCGCGGTCTGCACCAAATCGACCTCGCTCTCCCGCTCCAGCCGCTCCTGGATGATCTTCATGTGCAGCAGGCCCAGAAAACCGCAGCGAAACCCGGTCCCCAGGGCGGCGCTGCTTGCCGGCACGAAGTTGAAGCTCGAGTCGTTCAGCCACAGCCGCTCCATTGCCTCCCGGAGCTGCGGGCTGGTCGTACCCGGCCCGGGGTAGAAGTCGCAGAACACCATCTGCTGCGGGGGCTGGTAGCCGGGCAGGGGCTCGGCGGCGGGCCGGCCCTCGCTGGTCACCGTGTCGCCGATCCGCACATCGTGAATGGTCTTGATGCCCGCGAAGAGAAACCCGACCTCGCCGGCCCGCAATTCGCTTCGGCTGGTCATCCGGGGGGTGAAGACCCCGACATCGCTGACCTGATAGGCCCGCCCCGCCGCCATCAGCAGGATCTTGTCGCCTTTACGGATCACCCCGTCGAAAACGCGGAGATGGCAAACCGTGCCGCGGTGCGGGTCGACTTTGGCATCGTAGATCAAGGCCCGCAGCGGCGAATCCTCTCGACCGGAAGGCGGCGGGATCCGCTCGACCACGGCGCGGAGCAGGTCGTCGATCCCCTCGCCGGTCTTCGCCGAGGTGCGGACCGCGTCCGCCGCCGGCAGGCCCAGCACCTGCTCCAACTCCGCCGCGATGTCCTCCGGGCGGGCGGAAGGAAGGTCGATCTTGTTGATCACCGGGATGATGGCCAGGCCCGCCTCGATCGCCTTGTAGGCGTTGGCCAGCGTCTGCGCCTCGATGCCCTTGGCGGCGTCCACCAGAAGCAGAACGCCCTCGCACGCGGCCAAGGCCCGGCTCACTTCGTAGTGAAAATCCACATGGCCGGGCGTATCGATCAGATTCAGCACATACTCGCCGGCCGCGGGCGACCCGGCGGAACCGGCCGCCGCCCGGGAATCGGCCGCCGGCGGACAGCCGGGATAGTCGTAGGTCAGACGGGCGCGATTGGCCTTGATGGTGATGCCCATCTCCCGTTCCAGATCCATGTCATCCAGAAATTGCTCGCGGAATTCGCGATCCGCGATGGCGCCGCAGCGGAGGAGCAGCCGATCGGCCAGGGTGCTCTTGCCGTGGTCGATGTGGGCGATGATGGAGAAGTTGCGAATCCGGTGGATCAACATGGCCGCAGTGTATCACCGCGGACGCCCCGGCGTGAACCCCTCATGCACGAGACCCGCGAAGGCGGCTGCCCCGCGGGTCTCAAGAAAAGGGTCAGGTTGCCACACCGCAGCGGACGACGTTTTTCACGGCCCCGGCCAGGTGTTCCAGCCTGGTCCGCGAGTATAGCGGGTGTCGATGTAGCGGAACTCGGCGTGGCCGTCATAGAAGCCGACGGTATAACTCGACATGCGGCGATGCCAGCCCATGCCCAGACCGAGCGGGCTGGTTTGCTGGTGTCCCGGAGGCCGCGCATCGTACATGTAGGAGTTCATCGAGTTCTCGGCGAAGAGCACGAACTCCGACGCCTTGCCGCCGACCTTCTCTTTCAACATGGCACTGCCCAACGCGCTCATGTAGGCGAGGTCATAGTTGGGGTTAGGCATCCCCTCCATCCAGTACCAGTTGATGGCGTAGCTGTTGCCGTTCACCTGCCAGGAAGACGCCCGCTCCTCCTCCTCGGGCTGACCGGTGCTCTGGTTCACCGTCGGGGTGGAGTTGTTCTTGTCCGAGGGACAAACGTAGGACTTGATGATCGTGCGGCCCTGCGTGCCGGGAGCGATGTACTTGTTGTAAGGCCGCAATTCCGTGGGGAACTTATAGACATCGGTGTTCGTGCCATGGCCCGGCATCGGCATGCTGGTCTGGAAGCCGCCGAAAACGAATTCCGAAGCCAGGTTCCAACTCAGCGAGCCGTAAGAGAAACCCACGTGCCACGGCTGGGTCGGGAAGCTGCCGTACCCGGATCGGTCGTTGTCGTCGCTGTACATCAGCGCGGTCGCGGCACACTCCTTGACGTTGGACTGGCACGTCGCGATGCTGGCCGTCTCCTTGGCGGCCGTCAGGGCCGGCAAAAGGACGGAAATCAAGACCGCGATGATCGCGATAACAACCAGCAACTCAATCAGTGTGAAGGCGCGTCTTGTCATGGCACTGGCTCCCATCGTTTGCCTGTCCACAGGCCCACCTCCGCGGAAACGGCCCGGCTCCCGGGCACACCACCGCGAGGATCCGCATCTCAAATGCTTCGGTTTTCCCACTTCTCCCTGTCCATCCGAGACCGCATCAGCGAATGGACCTTGGTTCAACAACCACCCTTGTTCCCCAATCTACTTGGCGTAGCGGACGCCGATTTCGGCTCATACTCGGCAACCGTTCCGCCCAGTCAGCCCCCCAGGAAGGACTCATTCGCCGCTGGCGCATTTCGGACATGCGCCTTTGGAACCATCCGGCCGCACGCTCGGAAAGAACTCTCCGTGGGTCGGGCATTTCACCGCCAACACCACCGCGTCCTTGCCGCAGCTCGGGCACTTGATCATCTTCGGAGGAAGACGCGCTGCGTCGCGACGGGTGCGGCCGGTGCCGGTATCGGGCAGCGTCGGTGCGGGCACCGCGTCGAACGCCGCCTTGGTCTCCTGGGCCGAAAGCTGGAACACATGACCGCAATCGTTGCAAATCAGATCCTTGGGCTTGTTCAACTCCGCGAGATACTTCTCCTGCTCGCTGTCTCCGCGAGTCACGAAGAAGATAATGGCCGCCAGCACCAACAGCGCGATCGCCACCACCAGCTTGACGTTCTGCTTACCCATGAACCGGACCTTTCCAGGCACGCTCGGGAAACCGACGTCGGCAAGAGCCTTATCCTGGGCCAGCCGCTCCTGGTCAGGGGTCTCTGGATCCCGGGCGAGTCCAATTACTGCTGACGCGGCGGCTGCAACACGGCATGAACGAGCCGCCAGAGGCCCGCCCTTCTCCTGCCGGTTGATTTGTAGCAGCCCAACCGGCTTCCCTCGCCTCCAGGGAACCCGAGAAGCAAGTGTGCGAGATTCCCCTCTTTTACTCCAACAAGTGACTCACACACCACCCTCAAGGATTATTGTATCCCGAAGGCGAAGGCAAGCCAATAGATGCAGACGGCTGTGTTCGGGAAAAGGACGCGGGCAGAAGTGACTTCTGTTTCTGTTCCGCGACGCCGTGACAGGGAGGGAACTACGGATTCGGTCTTGCGGAGGCAGCAGGTCACAGGCCGCTTCGGTTCGCCGCCCAATAACGATTGACTACGCCGCGATATCGCTTTAAGGATCTGCGACCGGTTCTGATGCACGGACTTTACTATCGGTCTTCGGCCAGCAATGTTTCCTCCCCGGGATCCATCTGATAACAGTGCCCTTCGGCCGGGTAACGCCGCTCTCGGACCTCCGCCAGGTAGGCCGTGATCGCGGAAAAAACCTGCTCCCGAACCGCCCCATACCGTTTCACAAAACGGGGAGGGGCCGCCTCGCTCAAGCCCAAGATGTCGTGGATGACCAACACCTGTCCGTCGCAATGCGGCCCGGCCCCGCACCCGATCACCGGCAGCCGCGTATTGGCGGCGACCAGCCGTGCGGGTTCCGGCGGAACCGCCTCCAGCAGGAGCAAGCAGGCCCCTGCCTCTTCCATGAGCCGGGCATCGCGGACCAGCGCCCGAGCGGCGGAGGCGGTCCGGCATTGTGCCCGATAGCCGCCGAACTGATGCACGGCCTGCGGCCGAAGGCCCAGATGCACCATGACCGGGATCGTCGCCGCAGACATGGCCCGAACGGTCTCAACCAAGCGGGCATCGCCTTCCACCTTGACGCAATCGCAGCCGGCTTCGGCCATGAAACGACCCGCGTTGCGAATGGCGTCCGCCGGGGACACGTTGAACGATAGATAAGGCATATCGCCGATCAGAAAGGCCGATGGCGCCCCGCGGCGAACGGCCTGGGCAATCGTGACCATGAAGTCCATGGTGGCCGGGAGAGTGGAATCGTGCCCCAGCACGACCTGGGCGACCGAATCGCCGACCAGGATGCAATCCACGCCGGCCTCTTCCTCTATTCGTGCGGTCGGGTAGTCGTAGGCCGTCAGCATGGTGATCGGCTGCCCATTTCGCTTGAGGGCGTAGAGCGAGGATAAGGTGATCTTCGGGCGGGGATTGATGCAGGACATGGGTGAACCTGTCGTCATGCCGCGGCACGGGCAGCCGATCGGGGTGCGGGTCGCGCCGGCGGGTCATGGGAGGGAGACGACCGACGTCTCCGGGAAGACCCCGGATCACACCCGGACGATTACTACCTGATTATCACTCAGGTTAGAGGCGGCTCCGCCGCGGATCAAGCGGCGAGTGAAAACCAACCCCCGCCGCGGCCCGCGAACCCGCCCGGAAGAATCGAGACTGCCGGTCAGTATCTGGTCGCCGCGGCGCGAGAAAGGATTCTGGTGAGCAGGCGATCTTCCATGGCCCCGTCCCGCCCGAGGCTTACCCACCGCTGGCGATCCGACGCAGCCCGAACGACGCGGCCCTCGGTGGTCGGCAAGTCTCCGCTGAAGCCACGGATGACCGAAGACGAGGAAGTAATCTGCGACTCGGGCACGGCCAGCCGATACACCTGCACTTCGACCTGAACGGTCCAGCCCGACTCCCCGCGAACGAAGCGAACCGTGGCCTGACGCTGGATCGTCTGCAAGGAGGACTCCAGGACGCCGTAGGCATCGGCGACGTCCTGCCGCCAGAACTCGCCCCATTGCCGACTGGTCGTGGGCAGCGTCTCGATCACGCCCAAGGCGCGGTCCTGCCGATCCGGCTCGAAGTCATGACGCCGGAGAACGGCCAGCGACGCCTGCCACAGCGACTCCAGATCCTCCTCGGCAACGGCCTGGGCCGTCACCGCCTCCGGGGGCACTGGCTCGTGGCACCCCGCGACTGCCGCCCCCAACACCAGCATCGACATGCTCCATGTCAGATACCGGCACCCACGCGGCAACGAACGGTCGATCATGAAAGCGAATCCTAACGGACGGTGTACAGCCGTCAATCCATCGGGATCGTGATTGCCCCTTTTTCAGAAGGTCGCCATCCGCAAAGGCAGGTCGAACTCCCGTTCTTCTTCCGTCGGCGTGAACCGTCGGCGGACCGTCTGCCCACTGGTCGGGGTGATCTCGGCCTCGTAAGTCAAGCCGGTGGGAAGCTGGAGGGTCAGGTCCGCCATGCCGGCCTCGGGGCGAAAATCGTCGGCCGTGTAAAGCTCGCCGTCGAGACGCAGCACGACGCGGGCGGCAACCGGCGACCCACCCGCCTCTGCCAGCACCCGCAACTTGACCTGGCGTCGAGTGGTGTAGTAGCGGGTCACGTCGCGGGCGAAGACGTACTTGATGGACAGGTCCCAGACCAACGGAAACGACAAGTTCGTCCGGCGGAAGGAGGTTGCATAGATGCCCGTCATCGGATTGGTCGAATCGGCCTCGGCGGCGGAGGCCACGAAGCCGGCGTGGTTCAGCCCGGCCGGATCCGGCTCGGCGGCGCCGGTGAAAAACCACTGGCGATCCCAGACTTCGACCCAACTGTGGTTCCCTTTCCGGCCCGGCCATTGAGGAATCCCAGCGAGCCGCGCCGGCACGCACACCGCCCGACAGGCGTCCACGAGCAACACCGACAGACCGGTGCAGGAAGCGTAGCCGGCCTCGATCGACTCATAGGGGCTTTGGTAGGCCTTGGGTCGTTTTGTGGCGTGATACCGCACCTTCACCAGCGGAAACACCTCGCGGTTCAACTTCATCGCCGCTTCGCCGGCGGTCCGGCAGTCGGCAACCAACGGCCTGAATCGCTCGTAAAAGTCCTTCCGCCAGGCATCGCGCCGCTCGTTGATGACCGCATAGGGGAGCACGTCATTCAGAAATATTTCCTCCGGAATGCCCGGCCCCCAAGGCATCGCCGCCCTGGCCTCGAAGGCCACGGCCGTGTTCTCCAGCAGGTATTCGGCCGAGAGCGTTCGCAGGTCGCGGTCGGGCATATTGGCGATCAGGAAAGACACTGCGGCGAGGTGATCCGGCGGCGCTGCGGCCAGTGCCTTGGCCAACTCGGTCGCGTTCGGGCCGCTGCGGCCCAGTGCCGCCCGCACCTCCGCGGCGTATTCCTCGGGAACACCCGCCGGAATCGTCGGCCAATCGGGCGGAGCCGTGACCTCCTCCCGGCCCGGCCCCACGAAGAGAGGAGGTGAATCCGCCGAGGTGGGTACGCGGGGGAAGGCCTCCGCGTGGAATCTCACCTCTTCGACCTCGCCCTGCCGGCAGGCCCCCGACAAGGGCAGCAGCACGAAGTTGTCCGCCAGCACCGGGGCGAGTTCCTCCCCGTGCGTCACGCCCGACACCTGGAGCCGCCGCGGCAGAAAGAGCAGGATCGGCCGCGGGGGCCAGTGCCCGTCGCGGGTGGCGATGATCCGCAGCGTGTGCAGACCGTCGGCGGTGTGCCACTCTTCGCGCCAGCCGCGATCACCCGGCATCCGCCGCACTTCCCAGGCCGGGTCGCCGTAGAAGGCGACGGTGTCGCGGTCCCACAGCAGCCCGACCTCGTCGCGATCGCGGAGCTGGTGCTCGGCGGCCAGAGCTTCGATGTCGGACGCCTCGAACCGGTCGAAATCGACGCCCCGCAGGCGGGGATAACGGGTCTCCAACTGGTGGAGCAGGGCCTGTTGGATGGCGAAGAAGGACTCCGCCAGGGTATAGAAGTCCCGCTGGCCCTCGAAGTAGTCGTTGGTCCCCCAGCCCATGAATCCGTAGAACGTCACCACCGTGTAGCCGACCATCTGGCTCACGCCCGCCGAGTGCATCAGGGCGGTGGCCATGCAGTCGCGGCCCGGGACATGGCCGATCAGACAGTTGCCCATCGGCAGATAGACCTTGGGGTTGGGCGAGCGAATGTCGAACCGGCGGCCCTGCGTGTCCAGCCCGTAGAGCTGCCCCGCTTCGCAACGAAAGCTCCCGTCCGGGTAGTTGTAGCCGATCTGCCAGTCGTGTTCGGTGGCGTGCCCGCTGGTGTAGAAGATGTCCGGCTGGAATTCGTTGAAGCCCTGCACGAGGCCCGCGGTGGAGTCCGGGTCCCAGGCCTCCTGCCGCTCCGGTTCGCCGGGGCGCTTGACGAATCGCTCCCCCGCCAGCCCTTCGCTGAACTTGATTCCCTCCTCGAAGGCGTTGAGATCGACGCCGCAGCCCGCCAGCGCCCGCCGCACGACGAGCGGCTCCCGCAGCGCGGCGATCCGCAGGGCGTCGGCGGCCTCGTAGCCGGTGAGGATGCCCCAGATCACGTCGGTGTAGGGGTCGTCATCCAGCCGCCGCGTCAGGCGCTGCACGCTCACGACGAACGCCCGCCCGGCCTCCTCGGGC
>Ga0129299_1000862_pt1 | contig 20134 bp, 18 predicted proteins | sample ConPoolayeCmetaG_FD_94477 | JGI IMG/M metagenome (GOLD analysis project Ga0129299, IMG submission 94477) | Hot spring microbial mat communities from California, USA to study Microbial Dark Matter (Phase II) - Cone Pool mat layer C metaG ...
AATGGAGAAACAAAGCCCTTTTATGTTGATTTTATCGTAAAATTGAAAGATGGAAGGATTGGTTTGTTTGATACCAAGGCTGGATTGACAAAGCAAGTTGCTGGTCCGAAAATTGGCGGCTTATATAAGTATATTCAAAACGAAAACAAAAAAGGCAAAAAAATTTTTGGCGGAATAGTTGCTAATACAGAGCGAAATTATCGCGGGCGCTGGGTTTATTTTGACAAAGCAAGTAAGGATTTTAAGGATAACTCCTTTGGTAATTGGGCTGATTTGATATTATGATAAAAAATTAATAGCCTTGGAAAATTCCTTTTTTCTTTTTTCTTGGTAACATTAGCAACTTGAACTACTCAAAGTTTATTCTAGATTTTTGTTGAATTAAGCAATATGAATGAGCGAAAAAAGAATTGTTTTGGGGCATCTCAATCCAGATACTGATTCAGTGATTTCAAGCTTTGTTTATTCGAAAATTGCATACAATATTTCATATCCAGAAGCTGAGTTTTTTTTGACGGGAAAAACAAACAAAGAAACTCAATTTATTTTTGATAAGTTTGGAATTCAACTGCCAGATAAAACAGTTGAAAATATAGATGAAGAAACAGAAGTCGTTCTGGTTGATCATAATATCAAAGAACAAAGAGTGCCGGCTGTGAAAGATGAATCTGTTTCTGTGATAATAGACCATCATCAGGTGACTTTTTCTCATGATAAACCAATATTCATAAGGACAGAACCGGTAGGATCAACAGCAACAATTCTTTCTGAAATGCTTTATGAACACGCTCAGGTTATCCCTCTTGATGTAGCAAAGCTTCTTTTTTCGGCGATAATTTCTGATACTTTATTTTTTAATTCGCCAACAACAAAGGCAATAGACAGACAAATGGTTGATAGGCTAAATAAAATTGTCCAAATTCCAAACATACAAAGATTCGCAAATCAGATGTTTGAAGCCAAGTCAGATTTAAGTGGACTAACTATGGAAGAAATTCTTTCTGATTCAAAAATTTTTGAAATGGGAAGTAAAAAGGTAAGAATTACTGTGCTTGAAACAGTTGACACCACGAAGACTCTAGAAAGAGAGCAGGAAATGATTGAGTATTTGTCAAATAAAAAAGAGAGCGAAGGAAATTTAAGTTTCCTTTTTATTGTTGATATAATCAAAAAATACAGCATAGGAATTGCTTTTTCAGACGAAGAGTCAGATGCTGTAAAAAACTGTTGGCCACTTTACTTAGAGGATGAATCGGGCAGATTCATTCTTGATGGGTTGGTTTCAAGGAAGGCGCAGATGGTTCCAGCTCTCAAAAAATATTTTGAGGAAAAATAAAACCTCTTTGTTTGACATTTTAAAAAATACTTTGAAACTCCTTGTGCAGCTTAAAAATGTTTGGAAGGCATTTGCTGCGAATGAGTATATTAAACTTTTTAAAAATGACAGAGTCTAGCGCGAATACAAAAAGAAAGCTTTTTATAGGTGGGCTTTCATTTAACGCAACAGAAAGAAGTTTAAGAGATTTTATCTCGCAAGCTGGAAAAATAGATGATAGTGATGAAGCTGTGAAAATCATAGTTGATTTTCAAAGTGGAAAGTCAAAGGGTTTTGCTTTTGTTCTTATGGAAAGTGGAGAGGGAGCAAAAAAGTTTTGAAGGAATTAAACGGAAGAGAGCTAGATGGGAGAAATGTTAGAATAGATTTTGCTTAACCAATGCAAAGAAGGGAATGGAACAATACCCATAAATGATTTGGAAGTAAAAGGTGATTCTTGGGGTCAAATGAAAAGTTGACAGTTAACAATGAAAGGTTGACTTTGAGGTTTAATGGCTTTCATTTCTTGCAAGTTTGCGGCTTTTAATATTTCAAATTTCGCCTAGCATTCTTTTGGAGTTTTGTAAGCGTGGGCAAAAAAAGAATCTTTTCTTTTATTTCTCTTATTAAAAAAAACATTGTAGAGATTCTTTTCTTTCTAGTTGGTATTGTATTTTTCATACCAATCGTTGTTTTAACACTCAAAGATTTAAGGCCACCTCACTGGGATATGGCAAGACATCTTTGGAACAGCGCTTTCTATTACGATTATCTTAGAGGATTTTTGAAGAATGGGATATTTAATGGACACACGGATTTAGTGAGGTTTTTATCGGACTATAGGTATTATCCACCTTTTTTATACTATGTGACAATCCCTTTCTATGTAATTTTTGGATTGTCAGTAAAGGCAGCTTTAATATCAAACGTTTTTTGGGTTTTTCTTCTTGGAATTGGTTTCTACTTTGGATCAAAAAAGTATTTTAACAATACGCTAGTAGGGCTTTTGGCGTTTTCTTTCTTTTTATTTTGTCCTTTTACGCTCGGCCAATCAATGGAATATCAAATTGACTTCCCGCTTTCTGCGGTTTTTATTGCTTTTTTGGCTACCATACCGTTTACAGAAAAATTGCAAAACCTTGGAGTATCTTTTTTGCTCGGCTTTTTATTTGGTTTGGGAATGATAACAAAATGGACATTTGTGCTTTTGTCTTTTGCGCCGTTGGTTCTTTTTTTCTCTGATTCGCTTATAGAGATTGCGAGAAGCAAAGACAAAACTCAGGCAATGAATTTTGTTAGAAATTTTTTTGCTTTTGTGTTGGCTTCTATTTTTGCAATGTGGAGTTGGTATTTTTCTAATTACCCAATAATCAAAATCGATCTAACAAAAAATGGAGTTGACCAAGCAAGGTTAGAAGGTGACCCATACGGACTAAATGTTGAATCTTTTACAATATATCTTTGGTATTTGGTTAGATATCAATTATATCTTCCGTTTTTTATTTTTCTTTTGCTCGGGATATTTCTTTTAATTAAAAACAAAAAAGTATCAACCCCCCTTTCTCTTTTTTTGATTTTTATATCCATCTACATTATATTTTCTTATCTACCAAATAAAGATGCTCGTTATACATATCCATATGTTTCAATTTTAGGATTAATATTTGCGTGTGGCATTTGCGAATTAAAAAGAAAAAAGATTAGAAATATTGCAATCATACTTTTTTATTTTATTTCTTTTCTTAACTTACTTTTTTCGCGTGTTCCGATTCTAAAGCGCGGTGAGGATTTGAGTTTAGATATTGGCAAAAAAAGCTACAAAAAGATAGTTCTTGCTTCAAGTACATCTTACACTTATCATCCAGGCAATCTCAAAAACAGTTTCCTTTTTGATGATATTTTTGGTGTTTTAGAAAATCTAGAGTCTCAAAACGATGCTTCAGAAAGCCTAAAGGTGAGCGTTTTTTCTTGTGATAATAGATATTTTAATTTTTGGAATTTTACTCAAGAAGCTCGTTTCAGGCATCTTAAAATTGATTTTAGTTTTAATCCTGAGAACATCAATAGGGCAGACGCTGTTATTTTAGTTTTAGGGGGAAATAGCGATTTAGAATCAAAGGTTGTGGGGTTGGTTGGAAAAAAAGACAAGAATTTAGAAGAAATTTTCAGTAAGAGTTTTGATTCTTATGACTGTACCAGAGAAGAATCAGATTTTGATTGTTTGAGCGGAAAAACTGTTACGATTTATAAATTATAAAGTATGATTCAGGTTTTTTGTGATGGTATCTTTTGTATTTTTTAACTGATCTCAATTGTGGATTTTGTACTTTTGAAATTTAAAAAAGTTAACAAAATTAGAAATCTTATAAAGATTAGAAATCTATAAAAAATCCATAAATAAGTAGAAAGACCTCTAAAATAAAGGGAAGGAAAGTGTAAAATGATTTGAAAAATAGTAAAATATTCTAAAAAACTTGTGGTAAAAAGCTTTTATGGATATTTTTACAAACATCGACAAAAACAAAAGAGAAAGTTTTCTTTTAATTGCTATTTTTATAGGTTTTATAACACTTCTTGGAGCAATCTTTGGAACTGCGCTTGGGCTTCCAAAAGAGGAGTGGATTTCTTCCATAATTTTTGCTTTGTTTTTTTCGAGTATTTCTGCTTTTTTTTCATATTTTTTCTCTGACAAAATAATACTTGCAATATCTGGCGCAAAAGAAATAAATCAAGAAAACGCAAAGGAGCTTTTTAGAATTTTAGAAAATCTGTGCATGGCTTCTGGTTTGCCAATGCCGAAGTTTTATCTAATAAACGATCCTTCTCCAAATGCCTTTGCGACTGGTAGAAACCCCAAAAACGCTGCAATTTGCGTAACAACTGGGCTTTTGGAAAAGTTGGAAAGATCGGAAATTGAAGGAGTTATAGCGCACGAACTAGCGCACGTGGGAAATAGAGACACACTCTATATGACACTTGTTGCCGTTCTTGTTGGAACAGTTTCTTTAATCTCGGATCTTTTTCTAAGGTCAACAAGATTTGTGAGAGGAAACAATAATAGGGAAAAAGAAAAAGAAGGATCCAGTCAAATCAGATTGATATTTTTTATTCTTGGCATTGCTTTTTCTATTATTTCCCCAATTATTGCAAGATTGATAGGATTATGCATTTCAAGAAAAAGAGAATTCTTAGCGGACGCAACTGGAGCTTATATCTCAAGAAACCCAGAAGCACTTGCTTTTGCTTTAGAAAAAATTGCAATGGATAAAACTCCACTTAGAAATGCAAATTCTGCTATGGAACATCTTTATATTTCTAATCCTTTTAAAGGTAAAAAGATTTTAAATCTTTTTTCAACCCACCCGCCAACTGAAGAAAGAATAAAAAGACTACGTGGAATGGTTGGTACTGTTTGATAAAGTAAAAAAGTAAATTACTTATTAAAACTTAAAAACACAATATGAAAAAGTATTGATAAGTTGAAGGTTGGTATTTTTATATGAAGTTATGGTATAGATATAAATTTTGTCGTTCTAAAGCCACGATCAGTGTCATTCTAAGGCGAAGTGAAGAATCTCTTAAGACAAAAGTGAGAAAAAGGGATTCTTCGGCTTTGCCTCAGGATGATTAGTAAAGAAATCCCACTAGTTCCTTACGTAGTGAAGAATCTAGTTCGCTCTGTCATTTTTATCAGTAATTGATACTTTCAATAATGTTATTTTATACAACATTTTGTGTATCAAATAAGTAAATCTTCTACTTATCTTATCTACTCATATCTTGCAATATCTCTTTCTTGAGCAAAAATTAAATCAAGAAAAAGAAGATCGAATATAACATACAAGACACTAGAAAATTGATCATAGTAGAAGTGAAAAATATCTGTTATGAAAAGTGATACAAATACTCCATATTTACAGGTTTTAAGCCCCAGCTTTTTGTTGCCCTTTTTTGAAAAAACAAGAAACGTACCAATTAAGAACAAGGTCCCAACAATTATTTGGCTTGTGGTAAACAGAAAAAGAAAAGTCATATATGACCTTGAAACATCCATTTTTTTCCACTCTTTATAAAAAATAAATTGAGATGATTGGATAAGAATCAAAATGCTTCTTAAAATAACTATTGATTCAAGAATCCAAATATACATCCTTTTTTTTGTTATCTTATAACGAATTTTTCTTAGCTTGAAAATAAATCTTTCTCCAAGAGAAATAGCTTTTTCTTCAGGAACTTCTAAAGTTTTATCTGACAATATTTTTTCAACTCCTTTGATTATTGCTAGCGCATTTTTTTCTGATATTTGTTTTTTCCTTAGTTTTATAAGTTCTAGTATTCTTTTTTTCTCTTTTTCGTCAATTTCATCATCTAAAAAATCAATGATGTATTCTAGCGTATTGTATGCTTTTTCTATATCGTTTTGTTTTTTTTCTCTAGTAAAAAATTTAATGAGCAAGAAAAACATTATAAACAAAACGTAGATTATTGGAGCCGCTGGTTCGTACCAGTAGTCGTAATTAACCGTAATGAATTTTCCAAGCTGATCTACAAAGAAACCTAAACCAATTCCCCCAATTAAGCTGCACCAAAAGTATATTTTTTTATTTCCAAAAATTAAAACCAAAAATAGTGCCAAAAACATAAAAAAACCACCAAAAATAACATGGGATACATGGATTTCTCCTTTTTGGATTGAAGGGTTTCCTGTGCAAAACAAAAAAAACCTAGTTACAGGTATTGAGATACTTGCTGAAGTAAAAAATGTTAAAGCAAAGAAACCGGAGTTTTTCCTTCTTAGAAATTTCATTGTTCAAAAACTTTAATGTATTCACTGTATGTTTTTTTTGCTGTGTTTTCCCATGTAAAGTTTTTTACCCATTCTAATCCGCCCTTTACTAAACTTTGTGAAAGATCCACATCTTTTAGTCCTCTTTCAATTGAAAAAGTAATTTGTTCAATGTTTTCTGGGTCAAAATATATTGCAAACTCTCCTCCTGCTTCTGGAAGGGATGTAGAATTTGAGCAGACAACCAAAGTGCCTGATGCCATTGCTTCTATTATTGGAAGCCCAAACCCTTCTGACAAAGAAGGGAAAACAAAAAGTTTTGCATTTCTGTAAAAAACAGGTTTTTCATCCTCTTCTATAAAACCGGTTATCAGTACATTTTTGAGTTTTTTTTCTTCTAATAATTTTTCGATCTCCCCTTCCCTATCTATTTTTCCAGCCAAAACCAAATCATAAGACTCTTTGATTCCTTGGCTTAACTTTTCCCAAGCAAGAACTAGCCTTTTTAAGTTTTTGTGTGGTCTGTCATTTCCAATATAAAGCACATAATTTTTCTTAATTCCGTATTTTCCTAAAATCTCCCAGTCATTTTTGTCTTTTATTGGTGAAAATTTGGAGTTATTGTATCCAAGAAGGATTGTTGTAATTTTCCTCGGATTTATCTTAAAAAGCCTGACTAACTCGTTTTTTGAGTAATTGGAAATTGAAAGGATTTTTGTTGCTGTTCTTAGCCCTATTGTCATCTCAACGATAAATCCAAGCTTCAAAAGTCCTGTTTTTTTAAGGAATCCTTGTTTTTTGCCTTCGTGTTTTAGAAGAGTTAAATCATAAAAAGTAACTAAGTTTTTCTTTGAATAAAAGATTGGCTTATTGAAATTGAAAAAATGAACCAAATCAGGTTTATATTTTTTTATAACTATTGGTATTTCGATTTGCTCTTTAAAAGAATAGTGCGGTATATTGCACTCGATTTTTACAACGTTTTTATTTTTTGGTTTATAGTTTTTAAAATCTTTACTTTTTAAGAGTATTAAAAATTCGTCTTTTGGCGAAATTTTTGAAAGATTTTCAATCATATTTTGAGCATATATTCCAAGCCCAGAATCTTTTGGACCAAAAAATCTGCTGTCAAGAAGAATTCTCAAAATACTTTTTTGCATAGAGAAATTAAAAGAAAAATATTTTTTGAGAAATCAAAAATCTTTGAAAAAGAAATAAAGAGATTGCATATTGTGAAACATTCATTGCAACAAAGAAAAACTCTTCTGTGCTAGTTTATCTCATTCAAAAAATTAATTAATAAAAAAACAAAAGTTTTTTGTGCTATCTAATGTGTTTCGAAAGAAGAAAAAACTTAGTTTAACCACATAGTAATTAAGCACATATTTTTAGATTTTTAGAGTAAAAAACTTTTCACTTTTTATTTTAAATTAATGGTATTTCAAAAATTGCTTATTTTTCTTTGCTTCCTTTACATATACATACATAAAATTGAGTTTTTCTTACAAAAGAATTCTCTATGACTTCAGGAAACCTTCTTTTTCAATGAAAATTTTTAATTTTTCGAAATCTCTATCAAAAAGGTCTCTAAAATCTCCATTTCTAAGCGCTGCTGCTGGGTGAAATGTTGGAAAAACTATCAAGTTGCATTTTTCTTGATAAAAAATTTGCCCATGTATCTGCGAAATTTTTCCAAATTCTTGTCCAATCATAACTTCCGTTGAAAACTTACCTAAAGTCACGACAATTTTTGGCTTTATTATCGAAATTTGGGCTAAAAAAAACTTTTTACATGAATTTATTTCTTCTGGTTCTGGGTTTCTATTCCCGGGTGGCCTGCATTTGATAACATTTGTTATAAAAACATCTGATCTTTTGAGTCCCAAAAATTTTATCTTTTCTTCAAGTAAACTCCCAGCTGCACCAACAAAAGGTCTTCCTTCTTCGTCTTCATTGAAGCCTGGTCCTTCACCAAAAAAAACAATACTTGCATCTGGATTTCCCTCGCCCGGTACAGTTTTTTTTCTTTCAAGAAAAAGATTGCAATCTTTGCAAATTGATATTCTTTCAGCAATAATTTTTAACTTTTTTTCTTTTTCGTCTCTGAGCAAGTAAATTTTTATGAAGCCACGAACATTCTAAAATTTGGTTTAGTTTTAACAAACCTAACTTTGGAATTGATAAAAAGTCGCCTTAATCTTGTTTTCAAAACAAGATTTTGCAAGCATTGATCACACTTTGAAGGAAGCTTTTTAGTCTCTTGTGACAAATTATTTTGTTTGCTTAGAAATTTTGTGCGGAATCTAATTTTGTACAGATTCTTTAGAATAAATTCTTTGAAAGCAAAAAACGAAGAAGAAGTTTTGGAGGAATTGAAAAACGAAGGTTTTGAAGTTGAAAAGATTGATTTATTCGGCAAAAATTTTGGATTTTTTTTCAAGGGGAAAGAAGAGAAAACAAAACTTTCCGAATCAAAGCTTTTCTTTGATAAAAAAATCTATATTCAAAGCGCTTCTTCTCAAGCTATACCTTTGATCCTGTCTCCTCAAAAAAGCCAAAAAATTTTAGACCTTGCAGCAAGCCCGGGATCAAAAACAACCCAAATTGCGTCAATTTTGGAAAATACAGGATTGATTTTTGCAAACGATCCAAAAAGTTTGCGGTTTAAAAAGCTTGTGGAAAATTTGGAAGATTTTGGTGTGAATAACTGCATTCCAACTGCTATTTATGGAGAAATTTTTCATGAGTTTTTGCCAAATTTTTTTGATAAAGTTTTGGTTGATCCGTCTTGCACATCAATCGGGGCAGATAAAAAGCTAGAAAAAAAGTGGTACCCCAAAAAGTCAAAGATTCTTGCGACCAATCAACTAAGACTTTTGAAATCTGGATTTTTGGCACTAAAAAATGGCGGAGAAATAGTATACTCCACTTGTACGGATAGGATAATAGAAAACGAGCTTGTGATAGAAAGGTTTCTTCGAGAGTTTTCTAACAAATGCGAACTTCTTGATATTAAAAAGTCTTTCAGAACCGAGAAAAACTGCGAGTATTTTCAAAATAAAGACTCTGTTTTAGATAGAAGCTTTGACAAGGAAAAAATAAGCTCGGAAATTTGGGAGAAAACCTCTAGAATAAAGTTTGATGAAAATTTTTTTGTCGCAAAATTTAGAAAAACTTCAGGAACATTTCAAAAGAAAAAAAGAGTTCTCAATTTGAAGATTTATAAATTCAAAGAGGAAGAAAACTTTGTAAGATTTTTTGTAAACAATAAATTTGTCAGGATTGAGAAAAATCTTTTCGATGAATTGGTTGAAAGAATAAAATTTGAAAGGTTATAAGTCGAATGCTCGAGATTTATTTTTGTTTGACTTTTGACAAAAAATAATCAAATCTTTTATTGCTTTGAATAAAAAGTTTGAGGAGAACGCAGTCTTTGGTTAAGGTGCTTTTCTTGAAAGATGAAAAAAAAAGAAAAAAAGGCGAAATACACCAAGTAAGACTTGGGTACTTCAGAAACTACCTTGGACCAAACTCTATAGCGATTGTTGCTGATAAAAGTGTTGAAAAAAGAGTTGAAAAAGAAAGGTTAGAGGAAGAGAGAAAATTTGAAAGGAAGCTAAAAAAAATGAGAGACACTATAGAAAGGCTAAGAAACGAGGTTTTTAAATTCAAAAGAAAAGCAAAAAAAGACGGGGAACTTTTTGGTTCTGTTTCAAAGGAAGATATCGAAAGAGAACTTTCAAAGTTTTTTGACACAAAAATTCCAGAAAAGGTTTTAAAAAAGTTTGAGCCATTAAAATCAATTGGAGCCCATACAGTAAAGCTTGTATTTGGCGAAGAAGAAGTTGATTTGAACGTTGAGATAGAAGAGGAAAAGTAGATTTTTTATTCCTTACCCTATTCTAGTTTTCTAGTTTGTATCTACACAAAAAGGTTATATTGTTGTTTTGGTTGAGTAGATTTTTAAGCAAATTTAGTGAGTAAATTTAGCCGGTTAAAACCTTATAAAAGTTTAAAAATTTCTTCAAATGTTTCTCTTGCGCATCTTTCCCAAGAAAAAAGTTTCACTTGCCATTCACCTTCTTTGACAAGCGTTTTTCTTAACTTTTCATCGTTTATTAATTTCCTCATTTTCTCTACACCATCGTCAATTATAAAAGGATCAAAGTAAAGTGCTGAATTACCTGCTATTTCTGGTAAAGACGAAGTATTTGAGCAGCAAACCGGGACACCAAGATGAAACGCTTCCAAAATTGTCATTCCAAATCCTTCAAAAAGAGAAGGGTGAAAAAGAAAAAGTGAGTTAGAAAGAATTATAGATAAGTCTCTTGAAGTTATGTAATTTGTAATTACGACCTTTCCAGCAATGCCAATCTTTTTCGCCAAATCCCAAAAATTGTCGCTTCCAAGCCCCATACTTCCAACAAATACAAGTTTTAAATCGGGAAATTCTTTTGAAACTTCATTAAAAGACTTTAACGCATACTCAAAGTTTTTCTTTTTATCAACCCTTCCAACTACTGTTATGTAGCTACCGGTTTTTATAGAAAATCTTTTTAAAGTTTCGCTAATTATAATTTTATCGCTTTCTTTTCTTAGAGAGCTTTGAAAGCCAAGATATACAACTTTTACTTTTTCCTCTTTTGCTCCGTAAAACTTCATAAGATCTTTTTTTGTAAAATTTGAATCAGCAAAAATTATTGAGGCTTTTTTAACCGCTATTTTTGTTGTTTGGTCCAGATAGATTCTTTCTTTCAAGGGGTAGCTTTCAGGAAAATGTTTCCAGCCGCAATCATGAATTGTAATAGCAGAGGGTTCTGGCGCAAAAAAAGGGAAAGTATGCGATGGAACAAAAAGAAAATCCGGCGAATTAAGAAACATCTCTTTTGAGAGAGAAAAGATAGTCCAAAATCTCTCTCCGTTTATTTTTTTTAAATTAAAGTTTGGTGGGAATTCATAGTTATTGTCCAGATTCCCTTTGTGATAAAGAATAAAGTTGTGGTTTTCAGATTCCTTTAAATTTCTTAAAGATTTAAGAAGTTCTGTCGAGTAAATCTCAACTCCTGTTGGTTTTTCCACAAAAGCTCTTGATGCGTCTATTCCAATTCTTGCCATTTTTGTAAAATTAAAGCAATCACAGAATACATTCTAATTAAACTTTATGGATTTAAAATTTGGTTTAAACATGGTTTTCATCCAAAGCCTCATTAACAAGCAAGTCAGCAGTTTTTATCCCATCATTTTCTCTTTTTTGATGGCGTATCTCAAATGAACGAAACTTTTTAATCAAAGCCAGCACTTTTTCAAAGAGCATCTTTAAATTTTCTGATTTGACTTTGTATTCGCCATTTATTTGTTTAACTAAAAGCTCGCTATCAGAAATGCAAAGCAAATCTTTTATTCCCATATCTAGAGATTTTTCTAAAGCAAAAATCAGAGATGAGTATTCTGCAAAATTATTTGTATTTATTCCTAAGAATTTTTTGTATCGAAAAATTTCCAAACCAGAAGAATCAAAAATTACGCCACCTATAGCAGCTTTTCCAGGGTTTCCCCTAGACCCTCCATCTGTATAGGCTGTAAATATTTCTCTCATACAATTTGTCTATAAACTTTTAATGCTTCAATACTCGGCGGATGAAAAAGATCACTTTTACCTAAAAAGTCTTCAACTCCTTCTTTTGTGTTTTCTGTATAGATAATTTTTGGATTAAATTCTTGAAGTTTTAAAACAGAGAGATCCAAGTTTACCAAAAAAATCATCTGAATTTCGGCTATTCTTGGATAATCATAGATAGACAAAAACTTTATAGATTTGATTTTGTCAATTGTGATTCCAAAATCTTCTTGGATTCTAGATTTTGCGGAGCCAAATATATCTTTCCATTCAGAAGAACGAACAAAACCCCCGCAGATTTCATAGCTTTCCTCCCAATCACCAGTTTTGTCTCGAATTCTTGCAACAAGCTTTGAGTCGCTTGTAATTATTATGTTGTATACGCTTAATGCTTTTGGCCTTAGATTTTCTTCTAAATTCTGATATTTATCGAAGCTATGATACCTAAGCCCTACAACATCTTTGTAAAATAAATCTTTTGAAACCTTTAAGTAAAGAGTGTCGCCTCTGGTTTTGCACCCTTCAAATCTCAAAAGCTCTCCATTGTAGAAAAATTTTCCTTCTTTTCTCATCTCTTGAACCCTTTTTTCCCATCCTTCTTCTATCAATTCATAAACAACCTTTTTTCTTAAAAATGTGCTTTCGACTAGTTCGGTTTTAATTTTTTTAATATTATCTCTAACTTTCAAAAAGCTTGTTTCTTTTGATTCTTTGATTGATCTCAAAAAATCTGTCATAGAAAAAGGAATTCTTTTTCTAACTATCCAATCCCCGTCTTCGATTATATGTAGGTGCAAATGTTCAATTTTGTCTGGTTTTTTTGTTTCTTTCAGCATTTCTACAGCTGAACCTAACTTACTCTTAAAAATTCCCATAAAAAGATCTCTGAGGTATAAAAATTCTTTTCTTTCCGCCTTTGTCATTGAGTCAACAGACAAAATGTGTCTTTTGGGGACTATCAAAATGTGATTTTCCGTATACGGGAATTTATTTGCCAGTATAAAAAAGTGTGTGTATTCCTTTATTACCTCTTGAATTTTGACATTGCAAAAAGGGCATCCGCTTTTTTTTATAATTTCGGCCCTGATTCTTTCGTACTCATCTTGATTTTTTGGTACTTCGTACAAGAGAAAACAAATCCAAAAGAAAATTACTCAAAGATCAATCCCTAGTCAAATCAAACTTTACATTTTTTGAGTAAGTTTTACCAAAGGTTTCATAGAAAGAAAAGTTATAGTAAAACAAAAAGCAAAAGTAAAAAAACAAAAACTATCAAAAAGAATTGAAGAGCGCACAACTTTTTAAAAGATTTCTAATACTTAAACTACGAACTAAATTTTAGTTTTTATTGTCTCTGTTGATACCATACTCTACTTTCTAATTGTGCTACTCGTTGCGTAGCTTTTTCTGCTTCTTCTAAAAGTTGGTTTGCTTCTTTTTCGTTTCCTAATGTTGCTGCAATTTCGGCTGCCTTTTTTGCACTCTATCGCCTTTATTTTTAGTGTACCTGCGGTTTCTTTGTTTGTTTCTAATTCTTCCAATTATCTTATTTCTTGTTTATATGCCCTTAGAGCCATTTGTAAAAGTTGGTCCCTTTTCTCATTTTCTCCTACCTTTTCTGCAACTTTTGCTGCTTCTTTGTATGAATATGCTATTTTTTGGTATAAATATGCAATTTTTCTTCGATCTCCTGCTTTTATGAGAACTAATACTCTTTGACGGTATGCAACGGCTAATTCTACTAGAAGCGCTATCCTTTTTTTAGGGTCTGAGCTTCTTTCAGCTTCCTCTCCGCATCTATGTGCTTTATTAATCAGCATTTGTTCAGCATCTTCGTATTTTCCGCTAATTCTAAATAATTTAGCCGCACTTGATAAAGCTAGTAATTCTTTTCGTAAGAGGAGATATTTTTTTCTTTGACTTTGTTGATTCTCTTCAGCAATTTTTTTTGCTTTTTTGTATAAATCTGCCTCTTCTGCCCTTATTCGCGCGGCTCTTTCGTATTCTGCTTTCTCTTCAAGGAGCTTAGCCACCCTTCCAATTTGCTCTGCTCCTTCTACCATAAGTTCTATCTTTTCATTTGGTTGTTCTGCGATTTCAGCTGATTTTTTGTATAAATAACCTAAATCATGTAATGCTGTCAATGTTAATGATTGATAATCCCCTACTATCTCAAGCCTTACGCATTCTGCTTGCAAAAGTATTATCGCTTTTTCTAAATGCCTCAATTTTTCTCGAGGATCTGTTTCGATTTCCTCTGCTAATCGTTCGCATACTCTCGCTATTTCAACAAGTCCTCTCTCATCAGGCATTATTGCATAAACTTTCGCTGCTTGTTCAAGTGCTTTTCTGGCTCTTTCTAAAAGTTTCATCTCTCTTTCTTCTTTTCCTTGCACTCTCCTTGCAATCTCTGCTGCTCTTATAAGTGCATTTGCTTCTTCCCGTCTTTTCTCGGCTTCTTGCTTTACCCTCAGTTGTTTAAGTAATTCTGCTATTAACCTGTGAAATTCTGCTTCTGATTCTATTCCCAGAATCTTTAATTCATTTCCCAAACTTTCTTGGAGATCTGCTAATCTCTCTTTCATCACCCCTTTGGGTTGCTCGGCTAAATGTTTTAGTGCTCTTTTTATTTGTTCGATTGATGTATTTTCCCTTTCCACACTCTTTTTCTTTCCTTTGAATTTTAAAAAACCAAAAGTCTAAGTGCTTTTATCAAATTATTTTTTATTGTCAAGGCAAGGCGTGTACTGTCTTACAGTGTAAAATCCAGAGCATTGTTTGCAAGTAGTACTAGAAAATTTAGAGAGAGTGTTAGAAGCAAAGGTTTTGTCATTTTTTTTCGCTATTTAAAAACTCAGAAACTTTATTGAAGATTCTCCATTGTGGTAGGTTTATTTCTTGGTAGTTTTCGGAGCTAAAACCATCTGAATCAATTGACAAATTGCTACTTCCATCAAGAGCAGTTAATATATCATTAACGGTAAATCTTTGTGTCAACATACCCAGCCCTAATTTTTCCACTTCCCTTGCATTTTTCAACTGCTCAATGCCCTTGGCTGAAAGAAGTGGAACAAGAATACACTTTTTCTTTAGAAAAATAATCTCCGAAACTATATTTGCTCCACTTCTTGAAATGACCAAATCTGAATTTTTCAAAACTTTTGCTTGATTTTCTCTGTCAAAAAAATCAGTCGCAAAGTAAGAGTCAGGAAACCTTTTCTCTAACTCTTTTGCAATTCTTAAGTCATCCTTCCAATTTCCAACTTGATGTATAATGTTAGTATTCAAAATTAACTGATCAAGAATTTGAAAAACATTTTCAGTTATCTGGTGCGATCCTTGGTTTCCGCCTGTAACAAAAATAACCGGCAGGTTGTTTCTTAATCCAAATTCTTTGTTTAAGTCTACTTTTTTCGCGCTCAAAATTTCGCTTGTCAAGGGGTTCCCTGTAAGAACAATTTTTTTTCTCAATATCTTTGGTGATTCTTCAATTGAAGATTGAAACGAGACAAAAACCTTTCTTGAAAAAAGCCCAGAAATTTTATTGGAAAGTGAAAATGTTGTTGTTTGTTCGTGGGTAAAAAATGGAACGTTGAGTAGAAAGGACGGTAAGGCTGAAGCAGGACCAAGTGGCCCACCAAAACATAAAACGGCATCTGGCTTTTCTTTCATGAGTATAAACAGGATTTTGAAAAAGTTTATTGGTATGTTTAGTAAGTACCTAACGGAAGGAAAAAGATCTTCGCCACAAAAATTTCTTGAAAGTTTTGAAGGCTCCAGAAAATATGACTTAATACCTTTTTTTTCAACTGTTTTTTTTTCTAAGGATTCTGTTTTTAAAAGGTAAGATGTTCTTTTTAATCCGATCCAAAAAGTTTCCCAGTTTTTCGATCTAAAAAATTCTTCCACTGCAAGTGCTGGAGTGTAGTGTCCGCCTATTATTGCCACCTTTTTTCTTTTGACTTTCACTTCTTTGGGTTTAAAAAAGTAACTGGAAATTAGCAAATGCTTTTTAAATTCTTTGGAAAAAAACACAAAAAGGAAGACTTTCTTGTTCTTGATATAGGTACTACTTGCACTAAAGTGTACTACTTGAACATTCCCGGTACTGATAGTAATGAGAAAGAAAAGTTTTTTGTAAAGGATCATTTGGTTTTGGAAAATGAATGCGAAATTTTTGATAAGGACTTCCTAGAGAACCTAGAGAAAATAAAAAAAATTATTGAAGCAAAAAATGAAATTAATGAGATAAAATACATTGTTTTTGTTGTTTCTGGAAGACATTCTTTTGGAAAAGGAAATTATTTTCTATACGAAAGAAAAAATCCGCAAAGGAGAATTGATAATGATGAAATGAACGATATTTTAGAGATAGCATCTAAAAAGGTTTTCGTAAGGCCAATTGGTTCTATTTTTAAGTTTCGTGCGGATGAGTTTGATGTTATAAATACTATTGTTACTGACTTGGAAATAGACCATGAAAAAAGTGAGTCTATAGTTGGCAAACAAGGAAAGGTGGTTAAAATAGGAATATACAATAGCTTTGCTAGCAAGGAAATTTTAGAGCTTTTTGAAAGAATTGCAGATGTTTTGAATTCTGAAATTGAATCAATTGTGCCAAGTGGTTTTTCTATTTTTAAGGTATTAGATCAAAGTTCTATTACAGAAAAAGAGAAAAAAGATTATTTACTTATTAACATGGGCTTTTCTTCGAGTGAGGTTACTTTAATTAAGAATGGATTGGTTTTGGAAAATTGGTCAATAGAGATAGGCACAAAGGACTTAGAGAACGCTATGTCAAGTAGTTTGGATGTGAATTCAGGAATTATTCATAGTCTAATTCTTGGTAGTGGTGGCAAGGGGATGAAACATTATCAAAATAAGAAAATAGTTGAGTCCATATCAGAAAGCTTTTTGAATACTATTCTAAGTGCTATTGAAACTTACCTTGAGGAAATTGAGGATTTGGAAAAAGTGAAGATAAATAAAAATATAACCTTGTACTTTTACGGAGGCTTTTCAGAAACTTGGTTGTTCCAAAAATCAATAGAAAAATCGAAAATGGTAAACTATGGATTTAAGAGTGTTGTACTTTTCCCAAAAAATGTTAATTTAGGTTTAAAGTTTGATGGGAGAAAAATCTTTTCTACTTTAGATACGTCATCTATTGCTGCGATGTCCTTTTTTTGCAACTTTTTAATGGATAGAAATGAATCAGAGAAATGAATCCAAGAAAGAGAAAGAGAAGCAAAATTAATTAATTTTTTAAACATTAAAAACAGGAAGATGGAAGGTTTTGAGGAAGTATTAATTAGCAAAGAATCGTCTCTGGTTTCAATTATTAGAGAAATAAAAAATAAAAAGTCCAAAAATGTTGTTCTGATTTTTGAAAGCGTGCCAGAATATTTTTTTTCTGGTTTGACAGTCAGAATACTACAAAAAGAAGCTATCAAATCTGGGAAAAACATCCTTTTTGATACAAAATCATCTAGATTGAAGGAAGTCTGTAGATCTTATGGAATTGAGATTTTTGATAAGAAAAAATCAGTTGATCAAAAACAAGGCAAAGTACCTGCTTTAAGGCTAAATGTTTTAGACGCAAAAAAGAAGACCAATCAAGAAGAGAAATTGAGTCAGAGTCATTCTGGGGAAAGAATTTCAATTAAGACTAGAAAACTTGGAGAAAGCGAAATAAAACACACCAAGGAGAAGGAAAAAATTGCTGCTGAAAAAACTGATCATAAAACAGGCTGGGAAAGTAGTATTGTTTCAAAAATTTTATACTTTTTTAAAAAAAGTAGAAAGAAAGAAGGGTTAAAAGGTCAAAAAGGTAGCAACTTTATATTGGTATCAAGCAGGAATAAGAAACTTTTAAAAAGTGTTGTGTCTTTTTTTGCTTTTTCTGTTTCTTTGGTTTTTCTTGCATTGTTTTTAGCGTATCCAAAAGCTGAAATTCGAATTACACCTGAAAGCTTTTCAAATGATTCTGAAATAAACTTTCAAGTTAGTAAAAACATTTCAATTGTAAGTTATGAGCAAAAAATTGTTCCTGGCGTAGTTTTTTCAAAAGATTTTAAGCATGAAAAAATTTTCGAGACAAAATCTTTTGTACAAACTGGTACAAAGTCGAAAGGGAAAATTAGGATTTTTAATAGACAAACAACACAGCAAGTCTTAATAGCAACAACTAGATTCCAAACTTCTAGCGGATTAATTTTTAGAATAGAAACTATGGCTTCAATACCCCCATCCAAAATAATGGACGGAAAGATTGTTCCGGGCGAAATCGTTGTTTCGGCATACTCAGATAAAGAAGGAGAAGAGTATAATGTGAAAGCTGGGGAGAAGCTTAATGTTACAGCATTTAGTCAATCAATGAGAGAACTTGTTTATGGCGAGGTTGCAGAGGATTTTACCGGAGGTACTACAACGAAAATTATGCAAGTATCAGAAAGTGAAATCAATGATGCAAAAAGTATAACAACAGATGAATTAGTCCAAAATAGCTTAAAGGAGTTTAAAAATCAGCTTTTACTTGAAAACAATGGTTTTGTTTTTCCAGAAAAACTTTACTGGTACGATAATGTTTCTTCAGAAGTGTCTGTTTATGCAAATCAGCAAGTAAAAGATTATACTGTAAAATCTAAGGCAAGAATTTACATAATGGGATTCAAAGAGTCTGATATTGTAGATTTAGCATCTACCCTTGCGGCAAATACTATAAAAGAAGATGAAATTGTAACAAACATAATAGTTAAGGATTTTGTTGTAGATTCCTTAGATCCAAATTCTTATTTAGCTAAGGTAAAGGGAAATGTTTCTATAATGGTAGTTTCAAAGTTGGATCCTGATTATGTCAAAAGAAGTATAGCCGGAAAAACAAAACTCGAAGCAAGAAAAATACTTTTGTCAATGAAGGAGATAAAAAACATTGATGAGTTAAGAGTTGTTCCTTCTTGGTTTAACAATGTTCCAACTATCACAAAAAACATTGACTTGAAAATTGAAACACCAAAAAGCTTTGTAAAAAAAGAAAGTGAAAGCTAGGGTCCTTGGAATAGATTTTGGAGAAAAAAAAGTTGGAATTGCGATAACTGATGAACTGCAGTTGACAGCAAGAGAGTTAAAAACAGTGAGCAGTAGTGAAGTTTTTGATGCTATCGAGGAGTTACTGACAAAATATAAAATTTCTGATATTGTAGTTGGAAATCCATTAAATTACACAGACAGGGAAAACAAAACCCATAAGCTTGTTATGGAATTTGTAAGAAGCCTTTCTTCTTTCTTAAAAGAAAGAAAAGTGAATGTGAATATCTTTTTGGTAGATGAAAGAGATTCAACAAAAGTAGCTGAAAGTTACTTGATTTATTTTTCCAAAAAAAAGAGGATGAAATTAAGAAAAAATATTGATGCAAGCTCTGCAAAAGAAATTCTTCTTAGATTCTTGACAGAAAAAGAAAGAAAAATAGAGTAAAAGCGCGCCTAAAGACAGCAGGCAAAAAGTAAGTCCTGCCGAGGGTAAGTTTTAGTGGCTTTAAGTTTTGTAAAGCGTATCTTGCCCAAGTCTTATAGGCTTGGGCTTTTTATTTTAAATTAGATAGGATGGCAGTATCAAGAGAAAAAAAAGCGCAGAATTTAAAGGTGTTAAAAGATCTTTTCAGTAAATCAAAAACATCTGTGATATTTGGAAATCCAGGGTTTAATTTTGAAACTCAAAAAGAAATAACAAAGAAAGTCAGAGAGAAGAGGGGAAAAGTTTTTGTTCAAAAGAATACAATCATAAGAATGGCTATAGAAGAAGTTTTTGGAGAAAAAGTAGAATTATCAGGACCGTGTTTAGTTGCTTTTGACCTAGAAAGCGAGGCAGATGTTTTGAAAATCGTGTACGAGTTTTCAAAAAATAAAAGCAAGCCCTTTTCTATTAAACTTGGCACTTTTGAAGGAAGGTTGCAAGACTCATTTTCTATGGAAGAAATTTCTAAACTGCCTTCTAAAAACGAGATTTATTCAAGGATCGTTTATCTTGTAAGATACCCAATTGAATCAATTGCGAAAACTATAAATTCTGTTACTTCAAGTTTAGTTAGAACAACAAAAGCCGTCAGCGAAAAATTGAGTAGCTAATTTTATGAGTTAATTTTTTAAAATGAATGAAGAAAAAGAAAGAAATATGAGTAAAAAAGTGGAAAGCATTTTAGAAGAGATTTCATCTCTTTCTCTTCTAGAGGCTTCAGAGCTTGTCAGGGCTATGGAAGAAAAATTTGGAGTTACTGCTTCTGCTCCAGTTATGGCTGTTAGCGCTATGGTTGGTGCCCAAGCCCCAGCCCAACAAGGTGGAACAGATTCTTCAGCGGAAGAAAAGTCTGAGTATAAGGTAACTCTCGTAAATGCAGGAGCTGAAAAAATCAAGGTTATA
>Ga0129299_1000866_pt1 | contig 20109 bp, 14 predicted proteins | sample ConPoolayeCmetaG_FD_94477 | JGI IMG/M metagenome (GOLD analysis project Ga0129299, IMG submission 94477) | Hot spring microbial mat communities from California, USA to study Microbial Dark Matter (Phase II) - Cone Pool mat layer C metaG ...
GACTCGATGACCTCCGGGGGACCGACTTCCTCGATCAGACGGAGAACCTCCTCGGCCATCTGGTAACTCAGGGCAGGCCAGTAGCTCAACACGTTGTACGGATAGGCCGGGTGGGCATCCGGCTCACCGCTCGGATTGGGCTCATGGAGTCGCTCATAACGAGGTTGAAACGTGATCATGCGCACCCCGGGCGACCTCACTTCGTTGCCGGTGGTCTTCCCTCGCGCAAGAATCACCACCTCATGTCCCGCGGTACCGAGCGCACGCGCGTAATTCCCCACGTATCGAGCGATTCCCCCCGCGTATTCGAATGGCAGCTCCGAAGTCAGGATCCAAATCCGCATTGTCGCTCACTCCACATCACTACCGCCTGTGGCGCTCCAACAGGATCCCACCCCAGATCCCCGACCAGAATCGCTTGAGCCCTGCCAATACCCGCCGAGCCGTCGGGACGGAGATCATTGCGTCTCGTTCCTTTTCTGCCTGCGCAAGGCGTGCCTCCTGCTGTTCGATGTAGGCCTTCTGTTCTTCCAAGGCGGGTCCGAGTTGCTGGACCTCGGCCCAGAGCTTGTCGCGCTCCTGCTCCAGCGTTTTCGTGTAGTCGTGTTGCTCTTGCCATGCCCGTCCCAGCCGCTGGACCTCGGCCCAGAGCTTGTCGCGCTCCTGCTCCAGCGTTTTCGTGTGGTCGTGCTGCTCCTGCCAGACCCGTCCCATCCGCCGGACCTCGGCCCAGAGCTTGTCGCGCTCCTGCTCCAACTGAGCGATGTAAGTCCTCTGCGACTCGATGGAGGACCTCTGCTCCTCCCAAGACCGGCTGACCCTTTGCACCTCGCTCCACAACCGATCGCGCTCCTGTTCGAGTCGCGCGATGTAGGCCTTTTGCTCCTCCCAGCTCCGCCCGATCCTCCAGACCTCGCCCCACAGCCGATCCCGCTCCTGTTCAAGTTGGTGAATGTAGGCCCGTTGGTCCTTGATGTAGGCGTCCTGCTGCAGCCAACCTTGCGCTAGCCGCTCCAACTCAGCCCGGAGGGTGCCCGCCCACGGTTTAGGGGTCCATGGCTTGGAGGGTGCGTGTTTGGACTTCGCGGGCAAAACGGGATGTTTGGTCGGGGACTTCAGTTGATAGGCCGCCTTCTTTCTCGCCAGCCATTCATCTCGAGCCCTGAGTTTTTCTAGGAGGGATGGGACCTCGGGTCGGTCCAGGAAGTCGGCCAGGTTGTCGGCGCACAGACCCAATCCACGTTTCTTCTGTCGGTAGTAGGCGTTGTGCGATTGAAGAAAGCAGGGCACCCCCAACAAACCGCAGAACAGTGCCACATGATACGAGGAGGACAGGGCCACCAAGGGTTTCCCCGGGATCCGCGCCGCACCCTCTCGTCCCGTCCCCATTTCGAGGGCCAGACGCGACAGATCAATGACGCGATAGTGACAGAATGGAAAAGTGTCTTCGAGCTGCTGAACGGCGGCGAGCGTATCAATCACCTCGTCCACGCGGCGGTCGTTGTAGGCGTGGAGCAGGGCGACGGCCGGTTCGCGCCCCCCGCGCACCCGCACCACGTACTCTCTCAGCCGCGCGAGTTCAGCGGCCATATATTCAAAGGTGACCGGCCCTTGGGTCTCCCAGGCATACGCGGCCAAATTCATGTGAATCAAGACGTCTACAGCCTCGCCGGAGTCCTCTCCCGTCGGTCGGATCGATTCCGCCAGTTCCTGCAAGGGTTCGATGGCATCGTCAAAGGAATAACCCGACGGCACACCGCACTCGGACAGCAACGCGGCGGACTCCGGATCTCGCCCACCGGCCAAGACGGGGCGAAATCTCGCGAAGTGTTCCGCCAGCTGGGACCGTATCTCCGGACCGACCTGTTGGCCGCTGAGAACGTAGTGTGCCACGCCGAACCGTTCGTGGAGCGATTCGATCAAGCCCAGGAGGTAGGGACCCCATTTCCCGTTGAGGAACCCACCCCCATAAACATGCAGATGGGTGATCGGAGGCGCTTCGATGACCTCGGAAAGACCGACCGGTCCGAAATCCACCCGCTCGCGGCTGTGCACGAGCACGTGTGTCAAGCCGAACCAGGCTCGCAGGCGGTCGATAAAACTTGCATCCCGGATGGCAGGGGCCTCACAGACCAGCACGGGCTCCAAGCCCGTCTGTTGACGGTGCCAACGGATAGCGCCCTTGAGCTGGAGGACATCCCCGAAATTCGCGTAGCCCAGGTAGCTTCCCACCAGCAAGACGTAATCCGGAGGGTCCACGGAAGGCGCGAACGTCCTGCGGTCGCAGTACCAATAGGACGCCGTACGACTCATGTGATCGCAACCTCAAAGGGGTGACGGAACTTGAACCACATAGGGCGATCGGAGTCGCTCAGAACCCGGAACGCCAAAGCCGTGGCATTCGCGTAGAGCGCCACCGCGTCACTCCGGTCCCACCGACTGACCCGATGGATATACAGGGCGATCGAGTAACTGCCCTGTTGAAGGTTGTTGATTGCCGTGAACCGAACCGTGAGGGGATGTCCAGCCCTCATCGAAACGCCGTGCCCCAGCTTGTTGAAGAGGCTCTCACCCGTCAGATCAATCCCGAGATAGTCTTTGATGACAAACCCGACACTGACATGGTCGCAATCACTGGCGCTCGCCACGACCACCTCAAGGGTGAAGCGCTCGCCTTGCCGCAGCGCCTCCACGGCGGCTCCCGTCTCATTAAGGAGTCGGATTCCCCTTAAGAAAACGATGTCTGATCCGTCGAGTTTGGTCGTTGCCGCCCGCAAAGCCCTGAGTTCTTCCTCGCGGGGCTCCCCGGAATGAACGCCCTGTTGGACCACTTGGGCGTTCTGGGCCAAGCGGATCGACTCGAAGTAAGATTCCGCGACCGACTTGGCATCCCCAAACATGCGGGTCTCCCCGCACTCCAACCACAGCCCTCGATGACACAGCGCCCGCACCATATTGGGATCGTGACTGACGAAGATGAGGGTGATGCCGGTTTCACGCAGTTGGTTGATCCTGTCAATACAGCGATGCTGGAAGATGAGATCGCCCACGGCGAGGGCCTCGTCGACGATCAGGATGTCCGCATCGACATTCGTTGCAATCGAAAAGGCCAGCCGGACGTACATTCCGCTGGAGTATGTCTTCACGGGCTGGTCGATGAAATCGCCGATGTCCGCGAAGGCGGCGATGCGGTCGAAACGTTCCTCGGTTTGTTCTCTGGACAGTCCCAAGATGGCGGCGTTCATGAACACATTCTCGCGTCCCGTGAAGTCGGGATTAAACCCGCTGCCCAGCTCGAGCAATGCCGCCACGCGTCCGCATACCTCGACCTGCCCTTCGGACGGCGCCACCGTTCCGGCGATGAGCTGCAACAGCGTGCTCTTGCCCGAACCGTTCCGCCCGATGATGCCGACCGCCTCCCCGCGCCGCACGTCGAGCCAAATGTGCCTCAGCGCCCAGAACTCCCGGTAGAACTGCCTGTTCCGCCATCGCAAAAGGGCCTGTTTCAGCCGATCCTGCGGGCGGTCGTAGATGTGGTAACACTTGCCCACATCACGAACGGAAATGGCCAGATCGCTGACAGGAGAATCAGATGACATCGGCGAACGCCCGCTTGCTCTTCATGAAGAAGGCATACCCCAACACGGCCAGGACCGCCGAGCCGATCAGCGCCGCCGCCCACCACCCCCATTGGGGTCCCAGCCCGTACATCATGACGCGCCGCGCGTCCTCCACACAATGCGACAGCGGATTGATCTCCAGGATACGCCGATAAGGGTAGGGCACGCGCTCGGCGCTGTAGAAGATCGGCGTCATGAAGAACAGCGCCTGCGTCGCCAGGAAAACGATCTGGTTCACGTCGCGGACAAACACGCCCACGGAGGCCAACACCCAGGAAACCCCCACCGTTGTCAGGCACACCGGGAGCAGGACCAGCGGCAACCATGCGATCGTCCGGGGCGGCATCCCCACCACCGCGAGCATTCCCACCAGCCATGCCCCCAGACCGATCAACAGGTTGAACAACGCGCTGAGCAGACCGGAAACCACAAAGACCTCCAACGGGAAAATCACCCGCTTGACGTAATTCGGATTGCTCACGATCATTAAAGGGGCACGGTTGACTACCTCCGAGAACAACCCAAACACGAGCATGCCGCAGAACATCGTCACGGCGAACTGCCCGCGAGTCTCCCGGATGTCGTCGCCCCACCTGGCTCTGAATACAATTGAAAATACGAATGTATAAATTAGAAGTAAGATCAGTGGAGTTATAAGAGACCACAACAATCCAAGGTGTGCCGTCCGATACCTGCTGAGGATATCGCGTCGGGCCAACTGAAATGCTAAATTTCTATTAAACCACAGGTTACGGATCATAGAAAATGGGTTCAGGTGTGTAGACAATGGCTCCGGAACGGCCGATTGTACGAATCGTTCCATCAGTGGGTTCTCACACTAGCCCCCCCTGGACTCTTGTAACCGGGTCGGGGCCATCGACTGTGGTCCCCCTCGTCCACACAACAAATGGGCGGTGCCTAAACACGGGATCGACAGGTGAACTATTCTCCAGGCATAGCCAGGCACTGTCAATACGATCAGGGTGCGGAACCCCATCGGGAGGACCCCACAGGGATGTCCCATTGGGGTTACATGTCGGCCTGAGAATCAGGACCATACTTGTACCGGGCGTAGAGCCGGTAGAAGGGTGTCCGCTTGATCGCTTGGATGGTCCGGTAGGCCCGGCTGGCCTTGATGCGGGCGAGTTTCTCCCTTGGATTGGGTGAATCGAGCTGTCCTTCCCAATCCCGGCCGTACATATAGCGGGCGAAGAGCCGGTAGGGGGCCGATCGCTTGATCTTCTTGACCTGACGGTAGAAGCGCGAGTTCTCGATGAACTCGAGTTCGGCCTTAGCGGCGAGCTGCTGATAGATCGTTCCCCCCCAGACTTCTTCCGGTTCAAATGGCTGGATCGGCTGCGCCGAGACTCTCAAGGCAGGCAGATGGTCTTCGAAGCCCATCGCTCTGGAATCCACGGTAGGGGTCTCAAGCATGCGGTTGAACAAGGACCGGTGGCGCTCGACGATCTTTTGGACAATCTCCTCTCGTCTGGTCTGGGCCTGCGTGAGCATCGAGCCGCCCGGATGCCGGCGGTATTCCAGCAAGGGTTCCGGGACGAGATGCCCTTGGTAACCGACCGACAACAAGGCGATCCAGAAGTCCCAGTCCTCGAACCCGTGGACCATGTCCGGGTGGTAACCACCGACCTCGTCAAATGCGGCGCGCCGCACCACGGCGGCCGGGTTACTGAGGTTCTCGATCAGTAGCCGATGCGGGTCGTAGGCGGGACACCTCCACAGGCGGTCCTCGGCCCCGAAGAGCTGCACGTAGCTATAGCAGTAGCCCAGGCCGGGGTTCTCCAGAAGAGGACCCAGGAGCCGTTCGATAAAACGCGGGTGCAGCCGGTCGTCCGCGTCGAGGGGCACGAAGAAGTCCGTATCCGTCGCGCGGACGCCGGCGTTCCGTGCCGATGGCAAGCCTTGGTTTTCCTGCGAAACGACGCGGATGCCCCGGCGCCGGAATTCGGCAAGCACGTCGACCGTTTGCGGGTCCGTCGATCCATCGTCGACGACGACGCACTCGACGTTGGGGTACGTCTGGGCGTGCACGCTTTCGATTGCCTCCGGCAAAAACGCGCCCTGGTTGAAGCATGGAATGACCACGGCGACGCGGCGCGGGCGTTCGGTGATTCTCGCCTTCCGGACGGGCCGGTAAGGATGCCGCTCGATCATCCCACCGTACAATCGCTCCACTTCCGCCGCGATGACGTCCGGATGGTACTTCTCAATGACCCGACGACGCGCCGCCCGACCCATCTCCCCACGTTGATCCGGTGCCATTCGGTGCAGGCGGATCATCGCCTCCGCCAGCTGCCCGACATCGCCGGACTCGACGAGGATGCCGCTGACGCCGTCCTCGATCATCTCCGCCATGCCCGAGTTCGTGGTGCCGATGACGGGTCGGCCCAGGCACATGGCCTCCAGGCAGGTGTTTGGGAAGTTCTCGAACAGCGACGGGAAGACACAGAACGCCGCGCGGAGGTATCGGTCGACAAGCTCCCTTCGGGGGATCGCACCGGGCAGTTCGAGGCGGGCGTGAAACCGCTCCGGGAGCGCGTCGAGCAGGACCCGTCTCATTGAGGGCTGAGTGGGGCTGAGGGCGGTGTCTCCGCCGATCATGACCAGCCGAGCTTCCGGGCAGGCCTCGAAGAACGTCGCGGCGGCATGAACGAGCGTCTGGACCCCCTTTCGTTCCTCGAGTCGTCCGACGTAAAGGACCTCCTGGCCCTCGGCCGGTTCGGAATGATTGGGGTGCTCCAAGAACGCCGGGTCGGCCGGGTAGGGCAAAATGGAGATGGCGTCGAGGTTCGGGATGTGTTCGCGGATTTCCCTAACCAGCGCCTCCGACGGGCAGACCAGGTGGTCGGCAGCCAAGATCGCGTGATTCTCATACTCTTCGAGCACGCGGTCGGGAGGGTGTCCGGTGTTGTACTTGTTCAGGACGCACAGGGGTGTGTGCAGGCGGACCACGCAGACGGGCCTTTCGCCGGCCGACACCCCGCTCAGAAACGCCGTCCCCTCGCCCCGATAGTCGGCGAACTCGATCAGGTCCGGTGGATCGGCACGGAGAAGCTTGGTCAGGATGTCCGCCACGGAAGCCGCGCGGGTCTGCCAGGCGTGCAGGGTGGCCATCGGTTCCGGACCGCTGCGGGGCACCAGCGGGAGGCGGATCACGAGCACGCCCTCGTCCGTCTGGCGGAAGGGGTAGGATCGCGTCGTGACGGTGACGACGGTCACATCGTGCCCGCGAGCGGCAAGGGTTCTGGACATTGCGTGAACGTACGTGGCGATTCCGCCGCCAAACGCCGGTGGGAACTCCCAAGAGACGTACACGATGCGCATCCCACTGCCCCTTCCGGAGGCGTGTCAGAGAAGCGATTCTCTCCCCGGAGCAAATCTGCGTTGGGGAGATCCGGGAGGCATCCCGCTCAGCGTTCCCTTGGCGACCGCCCCCTACGGACCAGGCCGGATGGTATCCGGCAAAAAGGCGCCCTGCAATACGTCCGCAACCGCGGGAAGGGGCACGGGTGCGTGACAGATTTGGGGGGCTCTTCCGAACGGAGCACAAGGGGGGTTCTGCGGCCCGTAACGAACAGAGCAGAAGAAGGATTCTGCGGCCCGAAGGGCCGAAAGAGAATCGCCGGGGGCGGAGCGAAGCGCAGCCCCCGGTAAGCAAACGCCTTACCACCCCAAAGCCCTGAAGGGGCGACATCAGGGCGCCACGCGCGGAGCGCACGCCGGCGGCGTCATCGCGCCCTTTCAGGGCTTGAGAGGTTTGGTACGCGGCACGCGGCACGCGGCGTAGTGTAGCGTCACCACGCCCTTTCAGGGCTGGGGAGGTTTGGGGGCGTCGGACTACCGGGGCCGTTGGCCCCGGCTATTCTCTCGTGCCCCTTCGGGGCGGAACATAACCCGCCAAAACCGTCACGCACCCGAAGGGGCACTTCGGAGCCATTGGGGTTGGACAACCGGCTGGGGGCGGCGGTAGGCTGATGAGGAGCCGAAAGACCGGCCGGGAAGCGCTTTGATCGGGATCACGAACATGTGGACGTTTACGGGAAGGGTCTGTCGGGTGTGCGGACTCGTGTGGTGCGTGGTGGCTGGTCCCGTCGTCTCCGAGGACGAGAAGATGCACTGGAAGGCCGGAACGGCCAAGACGATCATCACCCCTGAGAAACCGGTCTGGCTGGCTGGGTACGGGGTCAAGAGGGTCCCCGAGGGCAAACTGCACGACCTTTGGATGAAGGTGCTGGTCTTGGAGGACCCGCAGGGACACCGGGCGGTGCTCATTACGACGGATCACCAGGGCATGCCTCGGGTGATGTACGAGCGTATCATCCGAATGTTGCAGGACCGATTCGGTCTGGATAGGGCATCGGTCATGCTGACGTTCTCCCACAATCATTGCGGACCTCGCCTTCTCGACGACCTGTGGGACTACTATCCGATCGAGCCGGAACAGGAGGCACTGGTCGCCGAGTACACGGACCGGATGGTGACCCAGACGGCGGACACCGTCGCCTTGGCGCTGGCCGCCGTCGCACCGGCACGGCTCGCCATGGGAGAGGGCACAACGACGTTCGCCGTGAACCGTCGAACCAACCCGGAGGCGGATGTTCCAGCCGCCCTGGCCGGCGGCAGACCATTGAACGGACCGGTGGACCACGCCGTGCCCGTGCTGGTCGTCCGGGGCGAACGGGATCGTCTGGTCGCCCTGCTGTTCGGGTACGCATGCCATCCGACGACGTTGAATTTCACGCGGTGGTGCGGGGACTATCCTGGCTTCGCGCAGCTCAACCTGGAGAAGGCCCATCCCGGAACGACGGCCATGTTCTTCACGGGTTGCGGAGGGGACCAGAATCCCATTCCTCGCCGGAGCGTGACGCTATGTGAGAAGTACGGACGGATGCTCTCCGACGCTGTGGAGAAGGTGCTCTCGCAGCCGCTCAAACCCATCGGACCCGGTTTGAGGACGGCCTTCGAATTCGTCGATCTGCCCTATCTGAAGAACGTTACGCGCGAGGAGCTGCAGGCGGGGTTGGGCAGTTCCAACCCCATCTACGTCCGTTGGGCCAAGCGGATGCTGAAGAAGCTGGAGGCCGGCGAAACCTTCGCCGGCTCCTACCGCTACCCGGTTCAGGTGTGGAAGCTGGGTGATGAGCTCCTGCTGATCGCGCTGGGTGGTGAGGCCGTGGTGGACTACTCGCTCCGTTTCAAGAAGGAGTTCGGGCCGGGCACATGGGTCTGTGGGTATGCAAACGATCTGGTGGCTTACATTCCGTCCCGCCGCGTGTGGGAGGAAGGGGGCTACGAGGGCGGGTCGGCCCTGTTCGAGTACGGGCACCCCGCCCTCCGATGGTCCGGCCAGGTGGAGGAGCAGATTGCCCGTTCCGTCCATCGGCTCGTTCGCCACGCCACCTCCGGACCGGCCGCGAGATGAGTGGGCGTGCGGGAGAGGATGAGGCGGTTTCGTGACCCGCCGACCGGAGGGCGGTAGGGTCATGCCCAAGGAATCTTGACGTGAACGTTTCGGCGGAAACAGAGGTCGCCGCGGCGGTCCGCTCGGAAGTCGGCGTGCAGATCGTCGACTTCCATACCCACATTTGGGGCGACCGGAGCGATCGAGACGCCGACACGCTGATGCGGATGATCGACCGCTACGACCTGGCGTGGATCGGCGTATCGGCCCTGGTGGGCGGACAACAACCGACGTCCCGAGACGTCCGCAGCGCGAACGACACGGTGGCCGCCTTCGTCCGGCGGGCCCCGAAGCGGATCGAAGGGTTCGGCTATCTGAACCCGCGGCACGGTCCGGCTGCCGTGGATGAGCTGAAACGGTGTGTCGAGAGGCACGGCTTCGGGTTCGTCAAGCTGTGGGTCTCGGCCCACGCGGACGAGCCCTGCGTATTTCCCATCATCGAACGATGCATCGACCTGGAGGTGGCCGTGTTGCAGCACGCCTTTTGCAAGGCCACCGGGCTGCTGGAACACGAGAGCACACCCCAGCACGTGGCGAACCTGGCACGGCGCTATCCCGAGGCACGGATCGTCATGGCGCACATGGGGGCGGATTTCACCTTCGGCTGCAATGCGATCCGCGACTGTCCCAACGTCCGTACGGACATGTCGGGCACCTATTGCGAGACGGGGATGATCGACTACGCCCTGCGCGTGCTGGGGGCCGAGCGGATCGTCTTCGGCACGGACGCGCCGGGCGCGTCGTTCCTCAACAACCTGCACAAAGTGCTCGACGCACCGCTCACGACCGAGCAGAAACGGTTGATCTTCCACGACAACGCCGAAGGGCTGAAGCGATGCCGGAGGTGATCGACGTAGCGGTCTTCCTGGGGCGCTGGCCCTTCAGGAACATCCCGCGCAGTTCCCGGGACGATTTGCATCACGTGGCCGATCGGTGCGGGATCCGCCGCGTGGTCGTGAGCGACTTCGACAACCTCTTCTGGGAGAACGCGACGGACGCCGCCCGTCAATTCGCCGACACCGTCGCCGGCGACGATCGGCTGGTGCATTTTCCCATTGTCAATCCGCCGTTTCCCGGTGCCCTCGACGACCTGCGGCGACTCCACGACGAGCGACCGTTCTGCGGCGTTCGGCTTCTGTGCAACTACCACGGGTACTCGCCGGACCACCCGATGGTGGACCGGCTGATCGAGTGGACCCGCCCGGAGGGGTTGGTGGTTCAGGTCTTCCGACGGATCGTCGACGAGCGCCTGCACTGGATGCTCAGGGTGCCGCCCGTGCCGGACGATCCGCTCGTCAACCTGGTGACCCGTCATCCCGATCAGCGGTTCATCCTCTCGGCCCTGTGGTTCGGCGAGATCACCCGACTGTTCGACGCGATGGGCCGCCCGGGTCACGTTTGGTTTGATGTCTCCCGCTGCCGTGGTCCGGAGGAATGGCCGGTCAAGCTGCTGGACACCGTGCCTGCCGACCGGATCGTGTTCGGTTCGCTCTGGCCGCTCCAAGTCATCCGCAGCACATTGGAGGAGTGGATTCACGCCCCGATCGACCCGAGCGTGAGGGCAACGGTCCTGCACGACAACGCGGCACGGCTGCTGGGTCTGCCCGCCATTCTTCCGTCTTCCGTCACCGAGCCGCTTGCGATGTGGGCCGGTGAGGAGCCCGTCAGTGGGGAGTGAAGGGGGGCACAAACCCCGGCGTTTGCGCCGAGCACTCCCAAAGCGGCTTACAGCCGCAACCAAACCATTTGTGAACAGCCCCTAACCCAACCCGAGCCCCCCGAACTCACTAGGAAAACGGGCAGGGTTCAAAAACGGGGACGGGCATGAATGGCATGACGTGGAGGCGAGCGCGCCCTTGAACAGCCTCCGGGGGGCGACAGGACACCTCGTAGCGCTCTGCCGCTCCCACGGGGCTTTCCCGACGAAAATCCGGCGGCCTGTTTTCTCCCGGGACGCACGTCCTGGGCTCTTCTCGGACGCCCCTGACGGGGCTACAACCCCCGTCAACCGCTTCCCGCCATGTCACATTCGGGACAGGCCCCTCGCCGGAATTCGTTTTTGCCGTGGTGGTTGCTCATGAGCCTTTGGTCCATCCGAGAGGATGAAAATGGCGGCGGCTCGTGGCACGGCCATCTTGGCCGTGCCCCCCCGTAGCATGGGCATCTTGCCCATGAACAACCACGGGCGGGACGCCCGTGCTACGACGCATTTTCGAGGCAGTCAACGGTGGGGCTCGGAGGTGAGTCCCAGTTTTTGAACCATGCGAGTTTTTGGGCTTGGTTCAGTAGTCCGCCCAGGGGCCGACACAAATCGAGCCGAGCGGCGTAAGTTGCCGGTCCGATGTTCCGTGCGTTGAACCATGCCGGTTTTTGAGCGCCGCGACGATTTGTCACCCCCCGTTTGGAGAAGGCGGAGCCCTTGGTGCAGGGATCGCCCTTTCAGGCCCCTCCCTTTCCCTCCGATCGGACGGGCCTGTTTGAACATCGCAAGCGTCTCTCCCGGTCCACTCAACTTGATGCCAGACGTTTCGGCCGGTATCTTGCCCCGGGGATGGCGGCGGGATGGACCGGGTCGAACGACGTTTTCACGAAGGGGCTCAGCGCGACATTCCCTGCAATGAAAAGAGGGCTTGGTTCACTATTCCGCCCAGGGGACGGCACAAACCGAACCGAGCGACGCGAGCCGCCAGTTTGCTGTTCCGTCCGTTGAACCATGCCGAAAAGAGGTCTCACAAGGGGCGTAAACCACCGAAAAAACCGCATTACTTCGTGTCGGCCGGTGACCTGCTGTCCATCGAAAAGGAGTTCTAACATGCGAAGCTCACTCGTTGTTCTCGCATGGGCCGTGCCATTCGTCGCCGCCAGGATTCCGCCTGCCCTGGGCGACCTCCGCGCGGGCGCCGCGTCCGTCAAGATCACACCCGAAGGTCCGGTCCCATTGGCCGGTTACGGCGCACGCTGGGCCGGAATCGACATGAAGAAGTCCACCGGTGTTCACGACGACCTCTACGCGCGGGCCCTGGTCCTGGAACACGGAAACACCCGAGTGGCTCTGGTCGCATGCGATCTGTGTGCGATCAACGCCGGGCTTCGTCAGGCCGTCTGCAGGATCGTCGAGAAGGCCAACCTGCCGATCCCCTCCGACCACATCATGGTCTGGGGTTCCCACACCCACGCGGGATGCGGCGGGTACATCTTGAACCCCCTGGCCCCGCCCGTGGCGGGCTTCTACACCCCGGCCATCTTCCAGAAGCTTTCCAACGGCATCGCCGAGGCGATCATCAAGGCCCACGCCGCCCTGGCCCCGGCGAGATTCGGCGTCGCGGCCAGAGAGCTGGAAGGGTTCAACCGCAACCGTCGCGGCAGCCCCACGGTGGACCGGACCATGACCGTCCTGCGGTTCGATGGTCAGGACGGCAAGCCCATCGCCCTTCTGATCAACTTCACCGCCCACCCTACCATCATCGACGGCGGCGACATGCAGGTCAGTCGGGGCTGGCCCGGAGCGATGGTCGATGCCGTCCGGGAACACTTCGGCGGACAAACGGAGGTCCTCTACGCCAACGGGGCCGAAGGGGATGCCTCCCCATCGGCCGACGGGGGTCCGAAGGACAACTATGAGCGAGCCGTTTTGTTCGGCAAGAAAATCGCCCAACCGGCCATCGAGTTGGCCAAGGACATCCGCGCGGAGGCCTCGCCCGAGCTCAAGGTCGTCTTCAACCGCTTCAAACTGCCCGCGAGCATCCTCGCTCGCCTGCTCCCGACGGCCAGCTACGCGCACCGTGTTCAGATCGGCGGGACGTGGCTGATGGGATTGCCGGGCGAGGCCATCATGCAGATCGGGCTACAGATCAAGGAGCGGGCCCGCAAGCTGGGCGCCGTCCACCCCGTCGTGGTCGGACTGGCGGACGACCACCTCATGTACTTCGTGACCCCCGAGGAGTTCCCAAAGGGCGGGTACGAGGTCACGATGAACATGTACGGCCCGCACATCGACAAGACGTTGATCCGCGCCGTGCTCGGCGACCTGACCGGAAGCGACGACCGCCCGGAATCTGCCCTCTTGGAGGGTGGTAAGTTCACGTCCGGTGAGGGGACGTGGTACGTTCGCTTGACCGGGGACCACTACCGGATGGGCTACCAGCACGGACGGCTCCTCCGCAAAGAGATCCACGCCCTGTACGACGAGGTGATGGATGAGGTCGTCAAGCTCGTCCAACCTGAGATCACCAAGCTCGTCGGGGGGATCCCCGCCGCGGAGATCGTGCTCCGAGTCCTTCCGGGTGGGCCCAAGACCGCGATCCTACCGGTTCTGGCCCTGGTCGCCCGGCCTCTCAATGCCTTCACCCCGCCGGAGCTCCGCGAGGAGATGTCCGGACTGGCCGACGGGGCGGAGATGCCTTACGACGCCGTCTTCCTGCTAAACAACCTGCTCGAGCTGACCGTGCAAGAGGATGTGGCAGCCCTGTTCAAAAACGTGTCGCTGTGCACCAACGTCATCCGCATCGGCGACCGGCCCGACCGACCGGTCATCCACGCCCGCAACCTCGACTGGGAGTGGGCGGAGAAGTTTGCCCGCCGGGTGACGGTCTTTGAGTTCCGACCCGACCGGGGCAACGCCTTTTTGTCGGTGGGCTTCCCGGGTCTCGTGGGCGTCCTGACGGCCGTCAACGACAAGCAGTTGTCCCTGGGCAATGAGACGGTCAACAGCAAGAGCGACCGGAGCCTGAAGGGCATGCCCATCATGACGAGTTGCCGGATGGCGATTCAATACGACACGACCCTGGAGGCGATGGTCGCTCGACTCCGTGACACGCCGGGAACGGCGGGGATGCACATCCTGATGGCCGACGGGAAGAACCGTCGCGCCCTAGCCGTCGATCGGTCGGCCAAGTACGCCGCGGTCCGCCAGCCGGAGGGCGGGGTCCTTTTGGGCGTCGTTCTCGGTGCCCCTCCGGAGCCCTACGTCACCGAGACCTTCCAAGGCCCGGGCATCACCACCGTGGACGAGGGCGAGCGGTCCAAGTACGTCTGGCTCGACAAGGTCCTCCGCGACGGGAGTGTGCCGCTGGACACGCCGGAGGACTGGGCCAAACTGATGATCCAACCGGAGAACAACCTCTGCCGGAGCTCGACGATCCATACCACGGTGATGGTGCCCGCCACAGGTCGGGTATGGGTGCACCGCTGCACGCCGAACGCCGGGAGCGCCTATGAGTGCTTTGCGCTCTCGCCCTAGCCACAAAACAAGCGAATGTTACCAGACACAAGAGGGGGGCAGACCGTGAAGAGTTCGGAACAGACTATCCCCCCGCCGTTCTTGCGGTTTTTCGAGGCCTCTTCGGTTGTCCTTCCGTCATTCTCTTGTCCCTCGGGACGTCCTCAAGGGGCCTCACCGGGTCGGAGTGTCCTTACTCCGACATCGAGGCCTCGCGTCACCATCGCAGCGGACGACGAATCACCTCCACCGCCCGCAGGAACACATGGTGCCACGGATTCCAGCCCAGCAACCTGCCCGCGCGGGCCTGTCTGCGCAGGCCGGCAGGCCGGTACACAATCCGTCGCACGCCCGTGACGGATCATGGCCGAGACGGCCATGCGACGAGGTCATAGGCAAGAGGCCCATGCTCCCCACTTCACGGCCAAGATGGCCGTGCTACGGGGGCTCACGACCAAGAATGGCCGTGCTACGAGCCGCCGTCATTTTCATCCTCTACGGGTGAGCCGAAGGTCCACGACCAACTGCCTCAGAATCTCACGTGGTCACTCACGCCGGTCCGCGCCGTCAGGGTTCGACGCCCCGTGCCGTCATCACCGTGCCGAGTTTTGCCTTCATTCCTCGGTAACTTGCGATGCCAAGTACCAACGTCACCGGAGCGGACGCGACAAAAACACCTCCGACGACATGGAGCCAGGCGCCGTTGGGCATGTGGAACATAGCCAGTCCCACCAGGAACAACCCCAGCGAGGTCCGAATGTAGGCGAGCAGGGTCCTTTCGTTGGCCAGCTTTGTTCGATCGACGGCCAGGCGCCCCCGCATGTCCAGGTCCATGTCTGTTATCCGGGTGTGTGGCGCTTGACTCATGCGTACCTCCAATCAGAACCGCAATCCTGAGGAACAGAATACCATGCGCGTGACCCTGTGGAAGCCGATGCATTCGATCCGAACCACGTCGATGTGTGCATCAGACGCTGGATCACCACCTGTTCCTCGCGGTGGCGGTTCAGACGGGTTCGAGACGTCGTCCGTAAACAATGCCGCGGTTTAGATGCGCTCTTCCGCCCGTTCTCGTTCGTAGCGGGCCCGGCGTTCGGTCAAATACGTCGGAATCGGCACGTCCCACCATCCGACGGCCGGCGAACCGGTGTAGGGATGGTCGCGCTGGCACATGGCTTCGACCACGGCCGGTTTGCCGGCGGCGAAGGCCCGCTCCAAGGCCGGGCGGACCTGGGCGCTGTGCGTAATCCGTTCGCCGTGAGCGCCGAAGGCCTTGGCGACCTCGGCGAAGTTTGGCGTGCAAGGCCGTCCAGCCCCATCGAGAAATTCGACGTGGAGCGCCCGCTCTTGACCCAGGACCGCCACCTGCAAGTCCTTGATGCTGTGCCAACCCACGTTGTTGGCGATCACCACCACGACCGGGATGTGGTGCTGAACCGCGGTGGCCAGCTCGGCCATGGTCATCATGTAATCCCCGTCGCCCATGATGGCCACCACCTGCCGATTCGGGCAGGCGAGTTTGGCCCCCAGCGCGGCGGGCATCGACCACCCCATCGTGCTGAACCCGCCTGTGGTGATGTTCGTTCGCGGCAGGTAGAAGGGAAACTCCTGAAGGATCTGCGCCTGGGTGTTTCCGCTGCTGCTGACCACGATGGCATCGCGGTCGAGAAAGCGACGGATCTCGCGAAGCAGGCAGGTGATCATCATCGGTTCCTTGGCATCGTCCGCCCACCGGGCGATGTGGTCGAACCATGCCTGCCGTTCCCGTTGGATCTCCGCACCATAGGGGGTGGAGCGGTAGTCCTTCGGCGTGTGTTCGGCTTGGAGGCACTTCAGCAGTTCGGTCAGCGTGGCCCGGGCGTCGCCGACGATGCCGACCGCGACGGGGTAGTTCTTGCCGATCTCGCCGCCGTCGATGTCGATGTGGATGAGTTTCGTCGGCGGGATGCGGAGCGCCGCTCCGGGGCGATAGGAGGAGGCGGTCTCGTCCGCAAACCGGCATCCGACGGCCAACATCACGTCGCTTTGGGTGGCCAGACGGATGCCGCAGTGCGTGCCCTTGGCGCCCGTCAACCACCCGGACAACGCGTGGTCTTCAGGGAAGCAACCCTTGCCCTGGAACGTGGTGACCACGGCCGCACCCAAGAACTCCGCGACGGCACGGAGTTCCTCCCACGCCTGACTGGAGTTGATTCCACCCCCGGCCAGGATCACCGGTCGCTTGGCCTGCGCCAGCATCGCCGCCGCCCGCACGATGGCACCCGGGTCGCCGACGGTGCGGTCCGTACCGCGACGCTCCGCCGGAACGGGAATCTCCACGTCGGCCGAATCGGCCTGCACGTTCATAGGCAGCGAGATCAATACCGGTCCCCTCCGCCCGGTCATCATCTCGTTGAACGCCCGCCACAGGATGTTGGGCAACTGGTCCGGTTGCGTGGCCCGCCAATGCCGTTTCGTGATCGGCGAGAGGACGTGTGTAAAGGCGGAGTCCTGGCGACGCTCGATCTCCTGGAGGACGCCCTTGCCCATCATGTGGGTATGCGTGTCGCCGGTCAGCACGAGCATGGCCGTGGAATCGACGTAGGCGGTCGCCACCCCGATGGCCGTGTTGATCGCGCCCGGACCGATGCTGGTGAACACGGCCAGGGGGCGTCCCGATGCCCGGTAGTACCCGTCGGCCAGGTAGACCGCGCCGTTTTCGCATCGCGGTTGGAGCATGGTGATCCGGTCGCGCTTGTCGAGGAACGCATCGACCAGCCCCAGGCATCCATGGCCGGGGATGCCGACCGCGTACGGGACCCCCTCGGCGATCAGGTATTCCACGATAATCTGTCCACCGGTCAGTCTCATGATCCTCGCTCCACCCGACGGATGTGCTCGCGTCGGCGTCACGGGGTGGCGGTTTGGATTACCGGCCGCCCGCGGCGCCCCGGAGCGACAAGAATGCGAACGATTTGCACATTTTTCGCCTGTGCGGATGTCCGGACCGTCACCGTCGGCACCGTCGGCACAGACCGGTCAGATGGAGGTGGTGTCCGGTCACCGCATACCCAAGCTGCCGCTCGACCTGCCGCGACAGCCCCTCGAGGTCGCACTTGCCGATGGCGTCCGTGCGACCGCATTTGACGCAACGAACGTAATGGTTGTGCCCCGCGTCGAGCTCGTACCGTGACGCTCCGTCGCCGAACTCCACGCGACGCAGGATTCCGACCGTGAGAAGCGATTCCACGTTCCGATAGATCGTGGACAGATCGTGTTGATGGTCCCGATGCAGGTGGTTCACACGATGGGCGAGTTGTTCGACGCTGAGGGGGGTTTCGGCCCGTTCGAGCACTTCCATCAAACCGCGCCGACAACACGTCATGCGGAGCCCTTCGATCCGAAGCCGCTCCGTCCAGGATATGTCGTGTCCTCGGTCCTTACCCATATCGTTTTAGTGTAGCCGCCCGAACCGAACCGATCAAACGGGATGTCCCTTCTCAATCGGTTGACTCGCAGGTGATGACGGGTAAGATGGAAATGCAAATGGTATGCATTCTTGGATGCGCGGCGATCGGCCCCTCGACGGGTGCGTCTGCGGCCGAGCCGAACGTGGGTGGCCATCCCATGACGAACCGAACACAGGGTCTTGTCCCGAAGGTGATGAGGACCGCCTCGCTGATGTGGCTTGGGGTCATGGGGTGTCAACGGGGTCCGTCGACAACGCCCCACCCGATCTCGGCGGAGGCCCGAATCGTGGTCGCCGCCAGCATCTTTCCGATCGCCGACGCAGTTCGTCAAGTGGGCGGAGATCGGGTGGAGGTCGTGACGCTGCTGCCGGCGGGGCAAACACCGCACGATTACAGACCCACGCCCGCTCAAACGGAGAAGCTCGCTCGGGCCGGGCTTCTGATCGTTGTCGGTCTTGGTCTGGACGACTGGGCTCGCCGAAGCGCCGCCGCCGTCGGAGCCGGGGGACCGGAGGTTTTGGACTTGGGCTCGACCCTGATGGGTGGTTTCCCTCGGGGGTTGGGCGACTCGGCCGAGAACGCCGCCCCGGATGCCGTGACGAGCGGCCCGACGAATCGTTCTCCCGATCGCGAACACGGCGGGCACGACCCGCACGAGCACGGCGATGCGGCGGTGGACCCCCATGTCTGGCTGGACCCGGTCGTCATGATGGGATTCGCCGATCAGATCTTTCAGACGCTCCGCCGCCTCGATCCGGCAGGCGAGTCGATCTACCGGGCGAATGCCCTGCGGTTTCGGAAGGAACTGGAGGAGTTGGACTGGCTGTGCGCCCGTCGCCTCCAGGCGGTGCCCCGTAAGGAATTCGTCTCCTTGCACGCCGCGTTCGGCGTGTTTGCCAAGCGGTACGGGCTGCGGCAGCTCGCCCTCCGCCACACCCATGCCGAAGAGGCCGGACCACGACACCTTGAAGAGGTCGTCGCGTTCATCAAGGCACACCGGATCAAGACGATCTTCGCCGAGCCGCAATTCCCCGCCGACCGGTTGGAGGCGATCGCCCACCAGACGGGCGCCACGATCCGATACCTGGATCCCATCGGTGCCCCCGGGGTACCCGGGTACGACGGGTACGTCGCCCTGATGAGGACCAACTTGGAGACCTTGGTTGCCGCCTTGTCGTCGTGAGGGCGGTGAGGGTAGGGTATCTGCCATGCCACACGCGCCGGGAGAGGTGGGACAGTACGTCGGTGCCGATCACGTGGGCGGCGAGGCCATCTGCATCGAGGGGGTTTCCTATCGATACCCCGACGGCCCGTTGGCGCTCGAGGACATTCACCTTCACGTGACGTCCGGATCGACCCTGGCCGTTGTGGGTCCCAACGGGGCGGGGAAGACCACGCTGCTGAAGATCATCCTCGGTCTGCTGGACGGATACACCGGTTCCGTCCGGGTGTTGGGGATGACGCCGGAGGAAGCCCGACGGCGCGGGAACGTCGTCGGGTGGGTCCCGCAACGGCAGCAGGTCGACTGGTCGTTTCCCGTGACGGTTCGTCAGGTCGTCCGAATGGGGCTGATCGGACGGGCGGGGATGATCCGGCGGTACCGGCGCGCGGACTTGGACTATGTGGAACACGTCATGAAGGTCTTGCAGATCGACGCGATCGCCGACAGGTCCATCGGCGAGTTGTCCGGTGGGCAGCAACAGCGCGCCATCATCGCGCGGGCGATGGTCGCGCGACCGGCCATCCTGATGCTCGACGAACCCACCGTCGGTGTCGATCAACCGGGGCAGGCGATCCTTCGACGGGTGCTGAACGATATCAAGCGGGTTTTCGGGATCACCCTGGTCGTCGTCTCGCACGACCTCCGAACCGCGCTATCGACCTGCCAGCGGATCGCTTGTTTGAATCGCCGACTGCACTTTCACGACGCGCCCGGCAAGCTGGGCGAGGACACGCTCAGTCGCGTGTTCGAGTGCAGCGTCGAGGGGTTGCTCTCGGCCACGGGGCGGGGTGACCGGATGGAATTGGAAAACGCCGACGGATGAAAGGCCTCCGGCAATTCGGCGGCCACGATACACCCGGGAGGAAGACCGATCCGTAGACGCCTCGTACCATGTCGCCTCACGATCGTGCGCGGTCGTCGGTCACCGGTGAACTTCGCAACGCTTCAAGCGTCGGTCACGCCGGTCAACGGAGGGCTTGATCGCTGATGAGCGGTATCTCGTGCCTTGTGGCGTCCCTTGTCGTCGCGGGAGGGCTTTACGTCCTCCGCGCGACCCCCTCGACGTCCCGATCCGCCGTACCGGATTGGCCCGCGGAGTGGGTCCGGGCGTGGTCCGACCC
>Ga0129299_1000868_pt1 | contig 20102 bp, 16 predicted proteins | sample ConPoolayeCmetaG_FD_94477 | JGI IMG/M metagenome (GOLD analysis project Ga0129299, IMG submission 94477) | Hot spring microbial mat communities from California, USA to study Microbial Dark Matter (Phase II) - Cone Pool mat layer C metaG ...
GAAGTATGCTACCGCGATCTTATCAAGCAGGCGGCAGGGCAGGACTGGTATGAACTGCCACTTGAAGCGGCACAGAAACGGGCCGTGGAACTGGGGATAAATCCGGATCCAAAGTGGGACAAGCTGCTGTTGACTCATGAAATCTACGAGAAAGTGGTAGAAAAAGCGCTCTGGCAGCCGACGATTGTGCGCCGGTTGCCTGCAGCTTTGCTGCCTTTGGCACGAACGTGCGAGGATGATCCGACGGAGGCCGACGTGTTTGAGCTGGTGATTGCAGGCCAGGAAGTCGCTCCGGCCTACACGGAACTGAACGATCCTCTGGAGCAGCGGAGGCGTCTTGATGAACAAGTTGGCGCGGAAAAAGAGAAAGTCGATCAGGATTTTCTACTGGCGCTGGAACATGGAATGCCGCCGGCGGGCGGGATGGGCATTGGAATTGACCGGCTCGTCATGATTTTGACGGGGGCCGACTCGATTCGCGATGTTATCCTGTTTCCGCAATTGCGACCGAAAACTGCAGCGCTGGTACAATCGCAAAATATGGGTTGAAACCGAGTAGGTAGCAATGGTCCCTTTTTCGTTATTCTTGGCTTTGAAATATTTGCGACCGAAACGGAGTTTTATCTCCGTGGTTACGGTCATTTCCATCATCGGGGTACTGTTGGGCGTAGCGATTCTGGTCATCGTGTTGGCCGTAATGACGGGCTTCGACAATATGTGGCGGGAGAAGATTCTGAGTTTCAAGCCGCACCTGACCATCGTGAGCCGCGACGGGGGGCCGGTGGAGGATGAAATGACCGTGTGCGAGGTTTTGGACGGCGTACCGGGGGTTACGGGAGCAGCGCCGAGCATCGAGGTGCGGGTATTGATGCAACATCGGGGCCAGACAGCGGCTCCCATAGTGGTTGGCGTCGATCCGAACCGCGCAGCCAAAGTCAGCCGCATTCCGGATTTTATTGAATCGGGACACTTTGCTCTGGAACAAAACAGCGCGCTGGTGGGCACGGATTTGGCGCGTTATCTCGGGCTCAGTGTCGGCAGCCGTGTGCTTCTGTATTCGCCGCGTAACGTGATGGTCAAAGATGAGCTGTACTTGCCGGAGGAAGTGATTGTCACCGGAATCTTCAACATGGGAATGCGCGATTTTGACTCCACGTTTGTGTTGACTTCACTCGAGGTAGCTCGCGAGCTCACCGGCATGGAAAGCGGCGCCCACGCGATCTATGTAATGACAGAGGATCCGTTTCGTTTTGAAGAGATGGCGTCGCGGGTGGCAGGGGTTCTGGGGCCCGGTTATCAGGTGCGCACATGGAAGGAGGTAGACAGTTTGCTTTTTGCGGCTCTGAGTCACGAAAAAACCATGATGTTCCTGCTGCTTGTTTTTATAACGATTGTGGCAATTTTCTGCGTCACGAACACCTTGATTGTGATCACGGTTCACAAAACGAACGAGATTGGGCTTTTGAAGGCGCTCGGGTTTTCGGCGCGTGCGATTATGGGCGCGTTTGTGTGGCACGGCTGGATTCAGTGCCTGACGGGCACGGTCGGTGGAATAGCTGTGGGACTGCTGGTGCTGCACAATCTGCGTCGGCTAGTGGCGTGGTTGACCGCCATCAATATCGAGGTGTTCCCCAAGGAAATCTACGGTTTGAGCACAATTCCCTGGAGCACGTCCTTTGGAGAGTTAACCCGGATCGCAGCATTCGTGATGGTGTTTTGCACCTTGGCGAGCATAATTCCCGCATGGCGAGCGGCGCGCCTTGATCCGGTGGAAGCTTTGCGGCATGAGTAACCTTGACGAGAGGGAGCAGGAGAGCGCGAGTCGAACCGATGTCCACATTATTGCAAGCTGAAGGGATTCACAAGACCTATCACGTGGGGGAAAAGCAACTCCACGTCTTGCGAGGGGTGACGCTTGCGGTCAATCCCGGCGAGGCGGTGGCCATTGTGGGGGTCAGCGGCGCCGGCAAGAGCACGTTGCTTTATATTCTCGGCGCTTTACACAGACCCGATCACGGCCGGGTGCTTGTGGGCGGTGAGGATTTATATCGCATATCTGAACGGCGGCGCACGGTGATTCGAGCGACCAAACTGGGTTTCGTTTTTCAGTCCTATTACCTTTTGCCGGAGATTGATGTGCTCGAAAATGTGATGCTGCCGATGATGACGTGCGGCGTATTGATGTCCCGCACCCGCATGCGCCGGCGGGCGCTGGAATTGCTCGAGGCCGTAGGCTTGGCAGACCGCGCGGAGCATACGCCGATGGAACTTTCCGGCGGCGAACAACAGCGGGTGGCCGTTGCGCGTGCGCTCGTCAACGATCCGGAGGTGGTTTTCGCCGATGAGCCCACGGGCAATCTGGATGAAGGAACCGGCCGACAGGTGCTTGACTACCTGCTGGGACTGACGCGTCCGCGCGGGCATGCGTTGGTGTTGGTAACTCACAACGAAAAAATTGCTGCCAACTGCGATCGTATCTTTCAGCTTAAGGATGGAATCCTGAAGAAGCCTCCAAGCGACGGCGGATAAACCCGGATTTTGCGATTGGCCAAAACCGGCAAGATGCAAGGCGCGGGAGGTGCAGGTGTATGCGCATACTCCGAACCTCCCGCAACGCAGCAGATTGCCTGTTTTCGACAATCCCGAAGGGTTTGGGGATTGGCTGCTTTTCTCTTCAGATGTGGCATCCACATTTTGGTGCAAAAGATGTGCAACCGCATTGCATTTCAACTTGTTTGCACGCAGCACGATACAAATATATGCCAATTCTCAAACGCAAAATCTGGGATAAACCCGCCCGTATCCGGCTATCGGCTCCCGCGCGGCGGTGGGGAGTCTCGCGCCGCGCATCTGCCGCGCTCGGATCTGTCGCAACATGCGAGTTCAGGCGCGAATACGGGGCGGGCCAAAAAGCAGCGCCATCAGATCACCGTTTTTCATAGCTCCCAAACTGCCCTCCCTGCACGCCACCTCGTCAAAGGTCCTGACGCCGTCAGGGGGGCGTCCCCACTGGCGGATGGCGACGGGGACGGGAGTGCGGGTATGTTTTCCAGTCGCCACCGGAACGGGATGGTCGGCGAGCACGACGGCGGTGACTTCGCGTCCGACTGCTGCCAGTACGCGTCCGACTACGCGGTAATCGAAATCCTCGATAGCCCTGATCTTGTTTTGCAGGTTGCGCTCGTGGGAGACCTCATCGATCGCTTCCACGTGCAGATAGACGAGGTCGTAGTTCGTGAGTGCGGCGATGGCGGCATCGGCCTTGCCCTCGTAGTTGGTGTCGATATAGCCGGTGGCGCCGGGAACGCTTATGACGTCCATTCCCAAACAGCGGCCGAGACCTATGATGACGTCCACGGCGGAGATTACTGCTCCGGTGATGCCATATTTTTCACGCAGCGGACGCAGGGCACCAGCTTTGCCGCCACTCCATGGCCAGATTCCGTTGGCGGGTGGTTTGCCATCCTTGATGCGTCGTTTATTGACGGCTGAATTTTCCAGGATAGCAGGCGCCTGGAGGATCATGTTCCTGAGAAACTCCGCCGTATATTCGGCCTCGGGATCGATGGCAACAGGGAGGTGGTCGGCGAGGTATTCGCCGTGGTTGTCATCCGGCTTTTCGGTCTTGACCCTGTGCGAAAACCGTGGTCCGGAAAGCACGAGGATATTGCGGTAGCTCACGCCGGGATAGAAGCGAACATCTGGTCCGCCCAACACCCGATTCAGTTCGTCAATCAAAGCATTGGCGGAGGCCTGGTCAAGGTGGCCTCCTGAAAAATCTTTAAGCATGCCATCTTCGACTGTTACAAGATTGAGGCGGAATGCCTTGTCGTCGGGGGCGAGGGGGATATTCTTACCGGCGGCCTCCAGGGGGCCGCGACCGCAGTACTCCGTTGGCAAATCGCAGCCAAGCACGGACATATTTGCAACCTCACTGCTGGTGGGAAAGCCCTGCGGGAGCGTCAAGAGGGTGCCAGAGCAACCTTCGCGAGCGATTGAATCCATGGCGGGGATGCTGGCGTGTTGCAGGGGGGTTTTGCCGCCGAGCTCCAGCAACGGCTCGTCTGCCATGCCGTCGCCAAGGAAAATAACAGTTTTGCCGATTGCCATACGCTGAGTGTGCCAGATAGCGAGGGCGTGTGTCAATGTCGGGAGGCACTTGAAATCACCGGCTCTTTTTCCTATGTTGAACAAATTGAGGATTCAACATGCGGATACTTTCAGGGATACAGCCATCGGGCAAGCTCCACTTGGGGAACTACTTCGGCATGATGAAACCCGCGTTGGAACTACAGCGCGAGGGCGAAGCTTTTCTTTTCATTGCTAACTATCACGCGCTTACCTCGGTTAATGACCCGCAGCGTCTGCGCGAGGCTACCCTCGACGTGGCTCTCGATTTTTTGTCATGCGGTCTCAATCCTGACCGGACGACTTTTTTTCGCCAAAGCGACGTTCCGCAAGTGACTGAACTCACCTGGCTTCTATCGGTGGTGACGCCGATGGGGCTTTTGGAGCGCTGCCACTCCTACAAGGATAAGATCGCCAAGGGTTTTTCTCCGAGTCACGGACTTTTTGCTTATCCGGTGCTGATGGCGGCGGATATTCTGGCCTACCAGTCAAACATCGTACCCGTGGGGCAGGACCAGAAGCAGCATCTGGAGGTGACGCGCGACATTGCCATGCGGTTCAACAGGACTTACGGCGAGGTGTTCACAATACCTGAGCCTTACATTCGCGAAGCTGTTGCGGTGGTGCCGGGGATAGATGGGCAAAAAATGTCCAAATCTTACAATAATCACATTGAAATTTTCGGCGATGAAAAGGAAACCAAGGCGCGCATAATGCGCATCGTGACCGACAGCAAGACACTGGCCGAACCTAAAGATCCGGAGACCTGCAATGTTTTTGCCCTGTATCGGCTGTTTGCCACTGAGGAAGAACGGCGCGAGATGGAGGCGCGCTACCGGGCCGGCGGTTATGGGTATGGTGAATCCAAGAAGGCATTGTATGAAAAAATAATGGACTACTTTGCGCCGTTCCGACGCCGTCGGGCCGAGCTGGCCAAGGATCTCGGATATGTGGAGGCGGTGCTAAAGAAAGGCGCCGAGCGGGCGCGGACAGAGGCTGAAAAAACATTGAAAAAATCCCGCCAGGCTGTCGGTCTGGAATAGGTTTGCTGGCGGGGGGCGCCGAGGCAGGTGCCGAGCTTTGATTACAGGGCGAAACGACTGATTTTTGAGGAATGTTTGCGGGCTGAAAACGGCGGGCGTTTGTGCGAAGAGAGGCTCATATGCCAGTGCGCGAAGATTACAAGGTGAGACTGGATGTATTCGAGGGGCCGCTCGATTTGTTGCTGTACCTGATCAAAAAGGATGAAGTGGACATCTACAATATTCCGATTGAAAAGATCACAGCTCAGTACATGGAGTATCTGAACCTGATGCGGATGCTGGATTTGAACATTGCCGGTGAATTCATTGTCATGGCGGCTACCCTGATGATGATCAAAAGCCGCATGTTGTTACCGGTCGAGGAACGTCCCGAACTCGAGGATGAAGAAGAAGATCCACGGTGGGATCTGGTGCGCCAATTGATCGAGTACAAGAAATTCAAAGACATCGCCACCCGCCTGCAGGAATTGGAACAGTATCGCGAAAACATCTTCGCGCTGGCCGGTCCCGCCATCCCGCCCGATGCCGACGAACCCGGACTGGCGCTTCAGGATGTGAGCATTTTTGACCTGATCACCGCTTTCAACGAGGCGCTGAAAAAAGCGCGACCGGAGCAGATCGGGGAGATTCACGCCGAACGGTGGACGGTAGCTGACAAGATAGAATTCATTCTCGGTGCTTTGCGCAACCAAAGCCAATTGGTGTTCAGCGCGTTGTTTCCGGCCAATGCTTCGCGCCACGAAATTATCTGCACATTTTTGGCTCTGCTGGAACTGATTCGTTTGCGCCAGGTGATGGCTGTGCAGCGCGAAAGGTTCGGTGAAATCATTATCGAAGCTGTTCCGGTGTCAGTGGCGAGCGTTTGAGGCTAGGTGGAGAGAGGAGAGGGGGTGCGGTGGTGGAACTGAAGGCAGTGCTTGGGGCATTGATTTTTGCCGCGGGACGCCCTTTGAGCATCAAGGAGATGCGGCGTTGTCTGGTGGAAGTGGCGGAAAACGCCGGAGGAGAGACGGCGGCATTCAAGGCGGTAACAGAACGAGATATAGCCACGGTGCTGGAGGAGCTTACGGTCGAGCTTGGCAGGGTGGGGTGCGGTTTTGCGCTGCGGGAGGTGGCGGGGGGCTTCCGGTTCGAGAGCGTTCCCGAATGCGCGCCGTGGATGCGGCATCTTTTGAATTGCGGCAAGCCGAGCCGCCTTTCGCGACCGGCGCTGGAAACGCTGGCTATTATTGCCTATCGGCAACCGATCACCCGCGCGGATATCGAGGCTGTCCGAGGGGTAAACGTGGATCATATCATTCGGCTGCTCATGGAGATGCAGCTCATCAAGATCGTGGGGAGGAGCGATCTGCCGGGCCGGCCTTTCCTTTACGGCACCACGCGTTTTTTTCTGGAGCATTTCGGACTGCGGGATCTCAAGGACCTGCAGGAAATTGAGCCGGCAATGCTGGCGCGGCGGGAAGGGATGTCGAGATCCGGTCAATGTTCGACCGAGACTACGACGAACGCCTCAACCGAGGAGCCCGCCGACAGCGGCCAGCAGGAGGTTGGGAAACCTTGAGAAAGCGGAACAGGCAGAAACCGAGTGACAGCAGGACTCTCGCGGCGTTGCGCCGTCAAATTGACATCGTGGACTCCGCGCTGGTGCGGCTTCTGAGTGCGCGGGCAAGGTGCGCTTTGGCTGTTGAACGGGAGAAGCGGATGTTGAATGCTCCTGTGGTGGATCGCGAGCGGGAGGGCGAAGTTCTTGAACGGGTTCGGAAGCTCAACAAGGGGCCTTTCACCGCGTCAATGCTGGAAAGAATTTATCGGGTAATTGTGCGGGAATGCGCGCGGATTCAGATGACAGAGAGGAGAGAATCGAGCGGCATGGGCGTGGCGCAGGGGAGCGGAAAGCGGGGCAGATGCGGCAGCAAGTTGGGGACCGAAAAGGGAGGGGAGGGCAGACGGAGATGAAGAGTTTTGTCGACCTGGCCAATCCCTGGGTGCGTAGTTTGCCAATTTACGAGCCGGGACGTCCCATTGACGAGGTCGCGCGCGAGCTGGGCTTCAAGAGCGCCGATGTGATTATCAAACTGGCGTCGAACGAAAATCCGTTGGGACCTTCACCATTGGCGCTCAAAGCCATGCGTGAGCACGCCGGTGAAATGCACCGCTATCCGGACGGCGGAAGTTACCACTTGCGGCAGGCAATCGCGGAGAAGCTCGATGTGGAACCACAGCAGATCTTACCCGCCAACGGAAGTAACGAGATCATTGAATTGCTGGGCCACGTCTTTCTTGGGCCCGACACGAGTATCGTGGTGGCTGACCGGGCCTTCGTGGTTTATAAAATCGTGGCCGCAGCATGTTGTGCCGGGGTCATCAGTGTGCCGATGCGCAACTTCACGCATGATCTGGAGGCGATGTGCGCGGCCATCCGACCGGATACGCGCATCGTGTTTATCAGTAATCCCAACAACCCCACGAGTACGATGGTTACGCAGGCCGAAATTGACGCCTTCATGGCGCGTGTTCCCGAGCATGTTGTGGTTTGTTTCGACGAGGCCTACATCGAACTGCTGCCAACGGACCGGCAGCCGAACGTCTTGCAATACGTACGGGCCAACCGAAACGTGGTTGTTTTGCGAACTTTCTCGAAAACATACGGTATGGCGGGTCTGCGCGTTGGTTACGCTGTGGCGCCGCGCGAATGTATTGAGCTTCTGAACCGCGTACGTCAACCTTTCAATGTCAACGCCATGGCAATGGCAGCAGCGGTTGCGGCGCTTGAGGATTCGGCGTTTGTCGAGCGGACAAGAAAGTTGGTCCATGAGGGACTGGCGTATTTTGAAAGGGAGTTTCAGCGGTTGGGGTTGGAATATGTTCCGGCGGTAGCCAATTTTATGCTCGTCAAGGTGGGGAAGGGCCGTGAGATATTCGACGCCCTCTTGCGGGAAAGCGTTATCGTGCGTCCGATGGATGCTTACGGGCTGCCGGAGTACGTGCGGATCACCGTCGGGACTCAGGAGGAAAACCATAGGTGCGTTGAAGCTCTTAAGGTTGTCCTTGCGCTCAAAGCCGGCAATCTGGATGTCTGAACAGGGTGACGCGCCCGCGGGCCGCGGGTCCGCCGCGGGCGACCGAATCGCCGATCTGGGTTCATTCGGGGCCTCTGGCAATGGTGAAAAAGCTTGGTATTTTGGGACTGGGATTGATGGGTGGCTCCCTGGGGCTGGCCGCGAAGCGGCGGGGGCTGGCGACATGCGTGACGGGGTTTGCGCGGCGCGAAGAAATTCGCAAGCGGGCCTTGGAGATGCACGCTGTGGACATGGTGTTTGCGCAGCCTGAAGACGCGGTTGCAGACGCGGATCTGACGGTGTTATGCGTTCCGGTTCTGGCGATGTCAGAGCTTGTCCGCCGATGCGCTCCGTATTTTCCGGCGCGCGGTGTGATTACCGATGTCGGCAGCACCAAGGCGCGGTTGGTGGAAGAAATGCGCGCAGTATTGGCCGGTTCGCCGGCGGTGTTTGTCGGCAGCCATCCGATCGCAGGTTCTGAACGGAGCGGAATTGAAGCAGCACGTGCCGATCTGTATGAGCGGTCGGTTGTGGTTGTGACCCCGGCGGCGGACACGCCCTGCTGGGCTCAAGACAGGGTGAGCGAGTTTTGGACGCGCCTGAATTGCAGCGTGCGGATCAGTGATCCGGGCGAACATGACCGCATCATAGCGCTGACGAGCCATCTGCCCCATTTGGTAGCGGCCACACTGGTGGTTGCGGTTTATGGGGAAGCGGGGGACGCGGCTGATTTTTGCGGGGGCGGCTTTCGGGACACAACCCGCGTTGCCGCAGGGTCGGAAGATGTGTGGCACGACATTGTCAAGTCCAACCAGCCCGCCGTCATGGCGGCTTTGGAGCGGTACGGCGAACTGTTCGAACGGGTGCGCGGCCTGATTGCCGGAAATGATTTTGAGGGGCTGCGCCGCTTTCTGGCTGAGGCTCGCGTGCAACGTCAGGCGGTCGTAGCCGCACTGGAAAAAAGGAAAAATGAGCGGGGACGACTACAGGATTGAGGGACCGTGCCGGGCGGTTTGTGGCTCAGTCCGCGTGCCGGGGGACAAAAGCATTTCTCATCGCGTGACTATGCTGGCGGCACTTGCGGATGGCACATCGGTGGTGGAAGGCTTTCTTACCAGCGAAGATTGTTTGAATACCTTGACCGCCGTCTCAGCGCTGGGAGCCCGGGTGAAGCGGGAGGGAACGGACGTGCATATTGTCGGCACGAACGGCCGTTTTCACGCGCCGTCTGGCGTTTTGGACATGGGCAATTCAGGAACCGGTGCCAGGCTTCTTACGGGCTTGTTGGCGGCGCATCCTTTCACTTCCGAGATCACCGGCGATGCGTCTTTGCGGTCCCGGCCCATGCGCAGGATCAAAGAGCCCTTGGAACTTATGGGTGCTCGAATCGAGCTGTTGGGTCCGAACGGCTGTGCGCCGCTTCGAGTTCACGGGGGACGTTTGCGGGGGATCGAGTATCGCCTGCCCGTAGCGTCGGCGCAGGTCAAGTCCTGCGTGCTGCTGGCCGGACTGCTGGCTGAAGGAACCACGACCGTACTCGAACCGGTGGAAACCCGCGACCATACCGAGCGGTTACTGAAGGCAATGGGAGTGCCGGTGCGCTGTGATGGGCTGAGGATTTCCGTGGAGGGCTGTGGCGGGGAGGGCTTGCGGCTCCCCGGCAGCCGTTGGGTGGTGCCGGGAGATTTTTCCTCGGCGGCATTTTGGATCGTTGCGGCCGCTGTGCGCGCGGGGTCGGAAGTGGTCGTTGAAGGTGTCGGTTTGAATCCTCGCCGTACAGGCCTGCTGGGGATTTTACGTCGGATGGGAGCGGAGATCGCAGTGCAGGAGTCGCCGGGGGGCGACGATGCGGGCCGGACGGCAAGCGGCCCCGCGGCCTGGGAGCCTGTCGGAAAAATCAGCGTGAGCGGAAGGCGTCTGCGCGGAACAGAGATTTTCGGAGCAGAGATTGCGAACGTGATCGATGAGTTGCCGATTGCGGCGGTTGCAGGAGCGCTGGCGGATGGCCAGACGGTCATTCGCGATGCAAGCGAATTGCGCGTCAAGGAGTCGGACAGAATAGCCGCAATGGCGGCCTGCCTTCGGGCGTTTGGCGTGCGGGTTGAGGAGCATCCTGACGGCCTGACGGTTTATGGCGGGGCGCGCATTCGCGGCGGCGGAACGATTGACAGCCGGGGGGATCATCGGATCGCCATGGCGGCGGCTGTTTTGGCTAAGTTTGCCGACGGACCGACGCGGATCAACGGCGTGGCATGTATCGCCACGTCCTATCCGTCTTTTTGGGAGCATCTGGAAAAATTGGAGCAGCGGTGATGGCGACAGTTGTGGCGATTGACGGCCCGGCGGCATCGGGGAAATCCACTGTTGCGCGGCGCGTGGCAAAAGAGCTGGGTTATCTGTACGTTGATTCGGGTGCTTTTTATCGGGCGGTGGCATGGACAGCTCTGGGGTTTCGAATTGATGGGCGGGACCGCGGCACAATTCAACGCATGCTGGAGAGTATGCAGGTGCAGCTCTTTGTAGCGGAAGGTTGTGTGCGTTTCACGGTAGACGGCGTAGATCCGCAGCCGTTTCTCCGCACAAAGGAAGTGACAGAACTGGCGAGCCGTCTGGCGGTTCTTTCCGAGGTAAGAGCTAGGATAAACTGCTGGCTAAGGTTCTGCAGAACTTTCGGGGATCTGGTGGTAGAAGGGCGTGACATCGGAACCGTGGTTTTTCCTAATGCGGCTTTCAAGTTCTACCTCGACGCGACTCCCGAGGAACGGGCGCGCCGCAGATATGCCGAGAAGACTGAGGGTGCAGCGGGGGCCAGTCTGGTGGACGTTGAGGCCGCGTTGCGGCACCGAGATGATACGGACAGCAGTCGCGATGTGGCGCCTCTGAGCGTCGCTTCCGATGCTATTGTCGTGGACACGACGAATCTCGATGTAGAGGGTGTGGTGGCTATTTTGCTGGCAAAAATCCAGGGAAAAAGATCAGGGGAAAAAAATGGATAGTAATCACAAATTGAGGGTAGTGGTGGTAGGATGTGGAGCTATCTGCCGGTCCTGGTTACGGCCGAGCGTGGTGCGCGGGGATGTGGAGATTGTCGGGCTTGTGGACATCGCCCACGAAAAGGCTCGGCAGGTGGCTGACGAATTTGGATTGCGTGAGGCCGTGTTGGGCAGCGATCTCGAAAAAGTGCTCAAGGCGACTCATCCCGATGCTGTTTTTGACTGTACGGTGCCAGAAGCGCACAAGGAAGTTACTTTGACGGCCTTGGCGCATGGCTGCCACGTGCTGGGCGAGAAGCCATTGGCCGACACGATGGCCAACGCTCGCTGCATGGTGGCCGCCGCCGCGGAAGCAGGACGGATTTATGCGGTTGTCCAAAACCGCAGGTATGAACCGAATATTCGGGCACTGCGCAGGTTTATTGCCGAAAACGGTATAGGCCGCGTGACAACCGTGCACTCTGACTTTTTCATAGGCGCGCATTTTAATGGCTTTCGGAACCATATGAAGCATGTTCTGCTTCTGGATATGGCGATTCACACCTTTGATGCGGCGCGCTTCATTACCGGTCAGGATGCTCTGACCGCTTTGGCGCATGAATGGAATCCTCCCGTGTCTTGGTACGATTACGATGCCTCCGCCGTGGCGGTGTTTGAAATGACTGGTGGAATCGTGTACACCTATCGGGGCAGTTGGTGTGCGGAGGGGCTGCCCACGACGTGGGAGTCCAGTTGGCGAGTGATCGGCGAGAGAGGGACAGTGCTGTGGGACGGCGGCGATCAGTTTCGCTGCGAGGTTGTGGCGGGGGACACGGGGTTTATCCGGCCTGTCAAGGCCGTAGAAGTGCCCTTAGGTGGGTTTGCCGGTGAACCAACAGGCCATGCGGGTGTGATTGCGGAGTTCCTGAACTGCATTCGCAATGGGGGAATTCCGCAAACAGTAGCGGCTGATAATATCAAGAGTTTGGCAATGGTGCATGCAGCAGTGGCGAGCGCTGAGCGGGGTTGCAAGGTGAAAGTTACGGAGCTGCTGGAAGGAAGTTGAAAGAACGGTGGGTCAGTATTGAAAAGTTGGCAATATGGAAGGAGTTGGGGAAGAAAAGATGGACACCAGAGAGAAGAGGCAGAGGGAGCCGGACATAAGAATTGGCACTTTGGTGACTGGCAATGAAAATACTGCTGATTACATCCGGCAGATTATTCCGTACGGATTCGAGTCATTCAGCATCACTTTTTGGCAGACGCTGCATGGCACAGACCTGAAAAAACTGGCCGACGACGTGCGGCGGGTATTGGACGGGACGGGAGCAGTGATTTCCTGTCTGAGTATCTTTGGAAATCCTTTGGAAACCGCATCCAAGGATTTGGAAACGGTGCAGGCCTGGAAAGCGTTGATTGACAACGCGGGGCGCTTTGGATGTGACTTAGTCACCGGTTTTGCCGGTCGGTTGCGGGGTAAACCAATAGACCAGTGTATTGGGCGGTTTAAGCGGGTATTTACACCGTTGGCCATGCGAGCGGCTGATCGCGGGATACGTCTGGCGTTCGAAAATTGCGACATGGGCGGCACTTGGCAAACGGGCGACTGGAATATTGCCCATACCCCCGATGCCTGGCGTCTGATGTTCGACGCCGTTCCCTTCAACAATATCGGTCTGCAGTGGGAGCCGTGTCATCAGATGGTCAAGTTGATTGACCCGATGCCGCAATTGCGCGAGTGGGTTGGAAAGATCTTTCACGTTCACGGGAAAGACGCCACGATATATTGGGATGTAATTCGACGGCACGGTGTCTATGGGCCCCAATGGTTCGCGTTTCACCGTACCCCCGGCTTCGGAGACAGTAATTGGACGAATATCATATCGGAGCTGCGTCGGGGTGGCTTTCGCGGTTCGATTGACATCGAAGGTTGGCATGACCCTGTTTACCGTGGCGAATTGGAGATGACGGGCCAGGTCAAGGCTTTACGCTACTTAAAGGAGTGTCGCGGAGACTTTGTGCCGAATCCAAGGTAGGTTGCAAAATGACAGAAAGAGGAGGTGGCGTTACAAACCTGCTGAAGAAGACTGCTTTTCGAACGATTGATATCGAGCAATTCCTGAACAGAGGGACTCCGTCATGGGCGTGGTTTGACCCTGAACTGGGTTACGTTCCTGACAGCCTTGTAATCTGTGACGGGGGGGATGGCAGCTTTTCAACCTACACTTACGAGCCCGCCGGAAATCGGAAAGTGATTGCGTATGCCGGCGCTCGTTGTCGGATAAATACTTACGGAGACAGTTTTGCACAATGCCAGCAGGTGAGCGACGGAGAGACGTGGCAGGAGCGGTTGGCGGCGCATATCGGAGAACCGGTTCGAAATTTCGGAGTGGGCGGATACGGTGTTTATCAGGCGTGGCGGCGCGCGCGCCGGATCGAATCCAGCACGTCCGGGACTGAGTACGTGATATTGAGCATTTATGACGATGATCACGTGCGCAATTTGGACGCGTGCCGGTGGATTCGCACTTTTGCCGATGCTCCTGAACCGCCGCCAGATCGTCCGATCATGCTGCACGGCATTCCTTGGTGTCACGTCCGGTTTGACTTGGAGACCGGACGATGGGTGGAGTTGCCGAGCTTAACGCCAACGCCGGAAAGCCTCCGGCGATTGTGCGATCCGGACTGTTTTGTAGACACTTTCAAGCACGATTTTATCGTGCGCCTCTTTGCTCTTCAGATGGGGTATGAGCTCGAGAATGTGCAGGATCTGGAAACCATGGCGGAAGCTTTGGGCGTAAAGGTGGATCTGCGTAATCCGGCGTCGCGCAGAAGCGAGGCCTGGCGTCTGCGTATCGAATACGGCTTGCGCTCGAGTGAGTATGTGTTGGAGCAATTGCTGGCGTGGTTCAAGCAACAAAGCAAGAAGCTGCTGGTGGTGCTGTGCTACGGGGAAGGCAGGATCATGGATGCTATCGAGGGTAAGGAGCGTTTCGATCAGCGCTTTGTTGAGTTTCTGCAGATGCGTGGAGTGCCCTACGTTGATCTGCTCAGCGCGCATGTGGCTGACTACCGTGCCTACAGAGTGAGTCCCCGCGAGTACGTTGATCGTTTTTTCATCAACGCTGCCGGTGCCGCTGTGTTCGGCCACTACAATCCTCGCGGCAACCTTTTTTATGCTTTCGAGATCAAGGATGCCGTCGTGCGGTGGCTTTTTCCAAGGCCGCCTGCCTACAGTCGGCAAGCATAACATGGCAGTGGCGCAACCCGCAATTTGCGATTGGCCGTGGCGCGGCATGTGCCGGTTGCGAGGCGCTTGCAGTGTGGAGATACAGCGGCGCGTCTCGGGGTGTGCATCTTCTCCCAGGTGACCAATCCAAAATCCGTGATGGAACTTTACATTCGGACAAAAATCTGGTTCAGTCCCTGCGACTCCGGCAGCCAACGCTTCGGGTTGCGGACCTGATACGGAAGGAAAGTTGCATGATCACACGGAAGAAGGGGTTCGACAACGACCGCTACCTGGAAGAACAGTCAGCGGCCATTCTGGAACGGGCCGCGCGGTTTGGCAACAAGCTGTATCTTGAGTTCGGGGGTAAGTTGCTGTTCGACTATCACGCAGCGCGGATACTGCCGGGTTTTGATCCCAATGTGAAGATGCGCTTGCTTCAACGGCTGAGGGACAAGACCGACATTGTACTGTGTATTCACGCGGGTGACATCGAACGCCGGAAGATGCGGGCTGATTTTGGAATCACCTACGAGGCCGATGCCCTGAAACTGATTGACGATGTCAGAGAGTGGGACTTGGATGTTTGCGCGGTGGTGATTACGCGGTTCGACGATCAGCCGGCGGCGCGGCAATTCATGACCAGGCTGGAGCGGCGGGGGATCAGGGTTTACGCCCACCGTGCTACGCTGGGCTACCCGACGGATGTAGACCTGATTGTCAGCGACTCAGGTTACGGGTCGAACGTGTTCGTTGAAACCTCGAAGCCCGTCGTCGTGGTGACAGCGCCAGGTCCAGGCAGCGGCAAGATGGCCACTTGTCTCTCGCAGCTTTACCACGAGTACCGGCGTGGTGTCGCGGCCGGCTACGCCAAATTTGAAACATTTCCAATTTGGAATTTGCCGTTAAAGCATCCGGTGAATATCGCCTATGAAGCGGCCACGGCCGATCTTGGCGATTTCAACCAGATCGATCCGTATCATCTGGAGGCGTACGGGATAGCCGCCGTGAACTACAATCGCGATATAGAGATCTTTCCGGTCCTGCAGCGGATTCTCAAGCGGATTACCGGTTCCAGTTGTGTTTACAAATCACCTACGGATATGGGCGTTAATCGCGCCGGCATGGCGATTATTGACGACGGCGTGGTTCGGGAAGCTGCGACTCAGGAAGTCATTCGCCGGCGTTTTCGTTACCAATGCGAGTATGCCCTGGGTCTGGCGGAGGCGGCGACGGTGCGGCGGGTGGAGCTGCTCATGGAGGAACTGAATGTACGGCCTGAGGACCGGCGGGTGGTGATCCCGGCCCGCGAAGCCGCGCGCGAAGCAATGGAGCGCAACAAGGGGCATGAAGGGGTTTACTGCGGCGCGGCCATTGAACTGCCGGATGGCACGGTGGTGACCGGCAAGAACTCGCCGTTAATGCATGCTGCGTCGGGTCTGGTGTTGAATGCTGTCAAAAAACTCGCGGAAATTCCCGACAAAATTCATCTGTTGTCCCCGACGATCATGGAATCGATAGCCAATCTGAAAGGCCGGATTTTTAATGTGCGTAAGCTCAGCCTCAATGTTGAAGAAACGCTTATTGCACTCAGTATCAGCGCTGCGAGCAATCCTGCTGCGGAACTGGCGATGGAAAAACTGAGGGAACTGGCGGGGTGCGAGGTTCACTTGACGCATATTCCGACGCCCGGCGACGAGGTCGGTCTGCGACGGCTCGGAGTGAATGTGACTTCAGATCCAAATTTCCCGACTAAAGATCTGTTCGTGGCATAAGCTGTGGACGCGGTTGTTGTTTTGTTTGGCAACAGAGAAGGACGCCCTCCACGTGGCGGGCGGGAAGGGAGATGAGCGCATGCCGAAACGCCAAGATATCAGAAAAGTGATGATTATTGGCTCGGGGCCCATAGTCATAGGACAGGCTTGCGAGTTCGACTATTCCGGGACGCAAGCCTGCAAGGCGCTTCGCAGTCTTGGTTATGAGATTGTGCTGGCCAATTCCAATCCGGCGACGATCATGACCGACCCGGGGATGGCTGACGCCACGTATATCGAGCCGCTCAACGTGGAGCGCATGACCCAGATTATCGCCAAAGAAAAACCGAACGCCTTGTTGCCCAATCTCGGCGGCCAGACGGGGTTGAACCTTGCTTCTGAGTTGCATCGCAGAGGGATCCTCGATCGCTATGGGGTGCGCATTATCGGTGTGGAGGCGGACGCGATTGAGCGCGGCGAGGACCGCCTCGCGTTCAAAGAAACGATGACTAGACTGGGCATCGATATGCCGAGAAGCGCCTTGGCTTACAGCGTTGAGGAAGCCGAAAAAATTGCCGCGGAGCTGGGCTACCCCGTGGTCATTCGCCCAGCTTACACGCTGGGGGGAACAGGCGGCGGCATGGTGTTCAATGTCGAGGAGTTGCGAGTAATTGCCGCGCGCGGAATAACGGCCAGTCTCATCGGGCAGATCTTAGTCGAGGAAGCCGTGCTCGGATGGGAAGAGCTCGAGCTGGAAGTCGTGCGCGATGCAAAGAACCAGATCATCACCGTCTGTTTTATCGAGAATATTGACGCCATGGGCGTGCATACTGGCGATTCATTCTGCGTCGCGCCGATGTTGACGATTGCGCCGGCTTTGCAGGCAAAACTGCAGAAATGGGCTTACGACGTCGTGGCGGCGATTCAGGTAATCGGAGGCACGAACATTCAGTTTGCTCATGATCCCAAGAGCGGACGGGTTGTTATTATTGAAATCAATCCGCGGACGTCGCGCTCTTCCGCTTTGGCCTCGAAAGCCACGGGCTTCCCTATTGCGCGGGTTTCGGCGCAATTGGCCGCAGGGTTGACCTTGGACGAGATACCGTATTGGCGAGAGGGAACTCTGGATAAGTACACACCATCTGCTGATTACGTAGTGATTAAATTTGCCCGATGGGCGTTTGAAAAGTTCCGCGGGGCGGTTGACAAGTTGGGCACTCAGATGCGGGCGGTTGGGGAAGTCATGAGCATCGGCAAAACCTACAAGGAGGCGTTTCAAAAGGCCATTCGCTCGCTTGAAAACGGTCGCTATGGACTGGGATTCGCCAAAGACTTTCACCGCCGCAGTCTTTCCGAGCTTTTGCTGATGTTGCGCGAACCGAGCAGTGAACGTCAATTCATCATGTATGAAGCTTTGCGCAAAGGGGCAACGATCGATGAACTGCATCGGCTCACCTATATCAAGCCGTGGTATATTGAACAAATGAAGGAACTTGTGGAACTGGAGGAACAAATCTTGGCCCACAAGGGCGGCAGGCTGCCCGATGAGCTTTTGATCAGGGCCAAACGCGACGGGTTTGCGGATCGGTACCTTGCCGGTCTTCTGGGTATTCCCGAAAAGGAGATACGCGCCCAGCGGCGGAAGCTGGGGCTTGTGGCAGGCTGGCACCCTGTGCGCGTGAGCGGCGTGGAGAATGCCGCGTACTACTACTCGACTTACAACGCGCCTGATGTAACTCCCGTGAGTCAACGACCCAAAGTAATGATCCTGGGCGGGGGACCGAATCGTATTGGACAAGGGATTGAGTTCGATTACTGCTGCTGTCACGCTGCGTTTGCGCTTCGGGAAATGGGTTACGAGACTGTCATGGTTAATTGCAATCCCGAGACTGTTTCCACTGACTACGACACGGCTGACAAACTTTATTTCGAGCCTTTGACGGTGGAAGACGTGCTGGCAATCTACGAGAAGGAGCAGCCGCAAGGGGTCATTGTGCAATTCGGCGGGCAGACCCCTCTCAATATCGCGGCTGAGTTGGCCGAAGCCGGGGTAAAGATTCTGGGCACCAGCGTGGAGACGATTGCCTTTGCTGAGGACCGTGATCTCTTCCGGAAATTGATGGACAAAATGGGAATTCCAATGCCGGAGTCCGGTATGGCGACTTCCATCGATGACGCTCTCCGATTGGCGGAGGACATTGGGTATCCTCTTATTTGCCGTCCTTCGTATGTGCTCGGCGGGCGGGGAATGGAGGTGATTCACGATGAAGAGATGCTGCGTGAGTATGTGGCGAAGGCGGTGGATGTGACCCCGGAACGGCCGATCCTTATTGACCGTTTCCTGCAGGATGCACTCGAGTGCGAGGCGGATGCGCTGGCTGACGGGACGGATGTGTTTGTGCCGGCCGTCATGGAACATATCGAACAAGCGGGCATTCATTCGGGTGATTCGGCTTGCGTGATCCCGCCGGTAAGTATTCCGGAACGACATCTGCGGACAATTCGCGAATACACCGAGCGAATTGCCCGTGAGTTGCGGGTCGTGGGGTTGATGAACATGCAGTATGCCATCGAGAAAGATAAAGTGTACGTGCTTGAAGCTAATCCGCGAGCTTCGCGCACTGTACCGCTTGTTTCCAAAGTATGTAACCTTCAAATGGCACAAATCGCGACCCGCCTGATGCTCGGGGCGAAACTCAAGGATCTGAATCTGAAAGCCCGACGAATTCCGTATTATGGAGTTAAGGAATCGGTTTTTCCGTTCAATATGTATCCTGAAGTTGACCCGGTGCTGGGGCCTGAAATGCGCTCCACCGGGGAAGTTTTAGGCTTGGCAGATTCGTTTGGACTCGCCTTTTTCAAGGCGGAGGAAGCAGCGAAACCGCCGTTGCCTTTGGAGGGCACGGTTTTGATCAGTACGGATGAAAAGAATGACAACCTGGCGGCCATGGCCAGAGAATTTGCGCGGCTGGGGTTCAAAATTCTCGCCACTGCCGGGACCCATGCCTATTTGATATCGCGAGGGGTGCCTTGTGAGCGGATCAACAAGCTGTACGAAGACCGTCCGAACATTATTGATGCGATCACGAACCGTCAGATCCATCTGGTAATCAACACACCGGTAGGCCGCCGTGGTCAGTCCGATGACTCGTACATCCGTAAAGCGGCGGTCAAATACGGGATTCCATACATCACCACGCTGGCGGCTGCCGCTGCGGCAGTTAGGGGCATCGCTGCTTACAGGCAGGGGGAAGCCGGGGTCAAGTCGCTCCAGGCTTACCATCGCGAAATTGACCTGGAAGCGCCTGGCGCTTAAGCGGGCTGAGGTCCGGGTGTGGCAAGACCTGCGTCCCGGATCGATAGGTCAGGGCAAGACGCGCGCATCGGCCGCCCCAGTTATTTTGGATTTCACGATGGGCCTGAGTACAGCAGATGCACGGCGCGCCGTGATCTGTATCTCCATGCTCCAGCGTCTCACAACAACGCAGACGGTGCTCTCCGTAACTCCGTTGCTGATTTGAGCAGTGGCCTTGTGTTGTTCCCTCTCTTCGTATTCACTTGTTGTGATTGCTCTGGGAGCGGAGTCATTCTTTCATCTCACCACTTATTCAACCCAGATTTTGCGTTTGAGAATTGGCATATATTTGTATCGTGCTGCGCGCAAACAAGTTCTCTCATCCAGTAGCCAGTGCAACACTGGCTGCTGGCTGCCGGGCAGTTGCTCTTCGTGTTGCTGGTTGTAGGGGTAGAGTGGTGTGTTGCGGGCAGGAAGGCAAGCCAATGCGGTGGGGGCTGGCGCAGCTCCGCCGTGGGGCACGGATCTGTCCGTCCCCGAAGGGGCGCCCCGGAGGGGCGAGGGCAGAGCCGTGCCCCACGGCGGAGGAGTCTTGTTTCAGCCCCACTCCTCAAGGGGCGGA
>Ga0129299_1000869_pt1 | contig 20100 bp, 22 predicted proteins | sample ConPoolayeCmetaG_FD_94477 | JGI IMG/M metagenome (GOLD analysis project Ga0129299, IMG submission 94477) | Hot spring microbial mat communities from California, USA to study Microbial Dark Matter (Phase II) - Cone Pool mat layer C metaG ...
ATTGAAAGGCATGAACGATGTTTTTCAGCCAGCGCCGGAGAGGCCACGCGAATGGGGTCGGCGGGGATAGCGAGGAGCGGAACCATGGCGGGCATGCGCGATCTGTTTGCACGGAAAAGGGAGCCGGACGCGGAACGGCTCCCGCCCGAAGCCGCCTACACGGCTGCCGATATCGAGGTTCTGGAAGGGCTCGAGCCGGTGCGCCGCCGCCCGGGCATGTATATCGGGGGAACGGACGAGAAGGCGCTGCATCATCTCTTCGCCGAGGTTATCGACAACGCGATGGACGAGGCCGTGGCGGGCCATGCCACCTGGATCGACGTGGCGATGGAGGCCGACGGCGCGATCGTCGTGACCGACAACGGGCGCGGCATCCCGGTCGATCCGCATCCGAAGTTCAAGAACAAGTCGGCCCTCGAAGTGATCATGACCACGCTGCATTCTGGGGGCAAGTTCAACTCCAAGGTCTATTCCACATCCGGCGGGCTTCACGGCGTGGGCGTGTCGGTGGTGAATGCGCTGTCGGAAAGCCTGGAGGTGGAGGTGGCGCGCGGCCAGCGGCTCTACCGGCAGCGCTTCTCGCGCGGCGCGCCGCTCGGCCCGCTGGAAGATCTCGGCGCGGTCATGAACCGGCGCGGCACGAAGCTGCGCTTCCGGCCCGATCAGGAGATCTTCGGCCCAGGCGCCGCCTTCAAGCCGGCGCGCATCTTCAGGATGGCGCGGGCGAAGGCGTATCTGTTCGGCGGCGTCGAGATCCGCTGGGCCTGCGCGGCCGAACTGCTGAAAGCCGGGGACGACACGCCCGAGAAGGCCGTTTTCCATTTCCCCGGCGGCCTGAAGGACTTTCTTGCCACCCGCATCAACGGCGCCGAAACGGTAACGAAGGATGCCTTCGCCGGCGCTGTCAAGCGCGAGGGCGGGCACGGCTCGGTCGAATGGGCGGTGGCCTGGCTCATCGACGAGGACGGCTTCATCAGCTCCTACTGCAACACGGTGCCGACGCCCGAAGGCGGCACGCACGAGGCCGGCCTGCGCGCCGCGCTGCTGAAGGGGCTCAGGGCTTATGGCGAACTGACCGGCAACAAGCGCGCGGGCCAGATCACGGCCGAGGATGTGTTCGTCTCCGCCGCAGCCATGCTTTCGGTCTTCATCCGCGAGCCGGAATTCCAGGGGCAGACGAAGGACAAGCTCTCCACCGCCGAGGCCGCCCGCATCGTGGAGGCGGCTGTGCGCGACGAGTTCGACCACTGGCTCGCCGCCTCGCCCCAGCAGGCGACACGGCTGCTGGAGTGGGTGATCGAGCGCGCCGAGGAGCGCTTGCGCCGCCGCAAGGAGAAGGAGGTCAACCGCAAGACCGCCACGCGCAAGCTGCGCCTGCCGGGCAAGCTGGCCGACTGCACCTCCGACACGAAGGAGGGAACCGAACTCTTCATCGTCGAGGGTGATTCGGCCGGCGGCTCCGCCAAGCAGGCGCGCGACCGCGCGACCCAGGCCGTGCTGCCCTTGCGCGGCAAGATCCTGAACGTGGCGAGCGCCAGCCGCGACAAGCTCGGCGCGAACCAGTTGCTCGCCGACCTGGTGCAGGCGCTGGGCTGCGGCACCGGCAAGGCCTATCGCGAGGAGGATCTGCGCTACGAGCGCGTGATCATCATGTGCGACGCGGATGTGGACGGCGCGCACATTGCCTCCCTGCTCATCACCTTTTTCTTCACACAGATGCGCCCGCTGATCGAGAACGGGCATCTCTTCCTCGCCGTGCCGCCGCTCTACAAGCTTACGCAAGGTGCAAAGACGCTTTACGCCCGCGACGACGCCCATAGGGACGAGTTGCTGCGCACCGCCTTTTCGGGCAAAGGCAAGGTGGAGATCGGCCGCTTCAAGGGCCTGGGCGAGATGATGCCGGCGCAATTGAAGGAGACGACGATGGACAGGGGCAAGCGCACGCTTCTGCGCGTGGAGATCGCCGATGGCGAGGGGAGGGCCGCGGCGACCGCGGACGCGGTTGAGCAGCTGATGGGCAACCGGCCCGATGCCCGCTTCCGCTTCATCCAGGAGCGCGCCGTTTTTGCCCGCGATGACGCGCTGGATATCTAGACCGCAGCCGCCCCGGTGGCACGGAACGATTTTCCAACGCGAATATTTCGTCTAGAGTAAGAACGTAAGTCCAGTATCAAGATCTCAAGGATGACTTCCGATGGCGAAAAGGTTGCTTCTCACACTTGGACTGTTTTCGGCGTTCTGGCTCGTAACGTCCGCACACACGCTGCAAGCGGGCTGTTATGAAATCATCGGATGCACGAACACGTCCTATTTCAAGGAGCGCGATTTGCGTCGCCTTGGCTGCGAGCAGCTTTCCGATGTCCGCAACGCGATTTACGCAGAAAATCGCTATTGTTTCAAAACGCCCAAATATATTGCCATGTATGGCAATGCAGGTTGCCGCTACCGTAATCCGCTCGCCGTGCCGCTCAACGCTTACGAACGCGCGAATGTGCGGCTCATTCGCGAGGTCGAAAACGGTAAAGGCTGCTAATTGCGCGATTAATTCACCGGCTTGAGCGTTGGCGGCGGGTCGCTTTTCGGACGCTTCGGCGTCGGGCCGTCAGAGAAGCTGTTGAACACCAAGTCGGGCGAGGTGGTGTTGTGCTGCGATGGGCTGAGCCGCCCGGCCCAGATATCGGTCGCAACCGCGCCGGAAAAGCGCATGATGATACGGCTGGATATTTGAGACTAGAACCGAAAGGCAACTTGGTCTTTCTCGGAAATATTACTTTCTGTCTTTGTTATATATTTGCGAGATTTTTGCGGTATCTGAGAGTGATTAGCGTAAGTGGACCAATCCGGAAAATATTCCTCTGCCTGATTTCCCCAAACAAACCAACCATTTCTAGGACCTCTTGCAAAGAGTTCAACGTAAGGTCCTGGAGAACAACGTTCGATTACGTCATAAATTTCATCAGGTTTTCTCGAGTGCTCACGTTTTTGCGTTGCAATTAGGTTTACTTGTTTTCTTCCCGGAGGCAAAGTTCGGGCATTTTTCCCACGCACTCCAAAAAGCAGTAGCTCCGTTACATTTCGGAAGTAAAATCCTACACCACGGCCATCCGAGCCACCGTCCTTTCTGATTTTATGCCAAACTATATTTGATTTGTAAGTGAAACCCCATGCCCTCATGACGCTCAATCCCTCCGCCAAGAGCGCGTTGGGTACCCACAGATAAAGGTGGGCGGTGTCTTCGGCGGCATTTTCCACAGGAATGGAGCAGATTTCCTCCAGGGAAAGCGTATCGTAACGTTTCAGGCGCTTATGCTGCGGGGCAACCTTTCCTGTGCTGTTGTGGAAGCGCCATGGGGGGGTCGGCCAGGATTGTTCTAAAGCGCTGCTGGCCGCACCAGTCTCGGAAATCGTCATTCGGTGTTTTCGTCATCGGCAGCGGTTGGCGATTCGATGATTGGAGCTTCGTCTTCGACATATTTCTTTCTCGTGATACCAAAAACCAAGACGGGGCAACCGCCTCCACCGCCACCTTTTTCCCAGACCATTGAATATATGCTGCAAGTGGCTGGAACGCGTGATTATCACCCCTAGGTCGATAACTCTGAGATCGAAAAGCAGTCTGAAATTGTTGAGATCGCGATCGAAGAATGGGTCTTTGTTGTTCCACTCGATCTCAAGCCCAACCTTTCCTTTGAAACAGTCAATCTTGTGCGTAGGTGAGTCCCACTCCGAGTCGTCAACTCGAATTTTGGTCGCAAATTTTCTTTCATGCCAACCTCTAGCGGAAAGAAGGGCATCAAATTTTTGCGCGATCACACTCTTACGCCCTCCCCCCTGTAGGATCTCGCTTCTCTTGAATGTAAAATTTCGCAGGGCGTGAAGAATGTCTCCCCACTCATCGGGATGCGCGGTCAAAAGCACTCCAGCGGCGTTTCTCCATTCGCGAACTTCATAAACCGCTGCTATGTCCTCTGGAATGAGATGAACGGTGCTCATGGCCTAATTCACCGGCTTCAGGGTCGGTGGCGGGTCGGACTTTGGGCGCTTGGGCGTCTCCGTATCGGAGAAGCTGTTGAAGACGATGTCGGGGCTCGTCGTGTTGTGCTGCGATGGGCTGAGCCGCCCGGCCCAGATATCGGTCGCAACCGCGCCGGAAAAGCGCATGACGTTTTCCTCGCGCCAGCCCTTCGCGCCACGCTCGCGCACGGCGACGCGCGCCACGTCGTTGTTGAACTCGGTCACATACATCGAGCGCAGCATGGCGAAAGGCGCCCCCTCGACCGGCTCATCGAACACCACGTCGAGCGCCATCTTGTCGGGCGAGATGGTGTGCAGCTGCACCTTGGCCGAGCCGCCCTTTTCGAAGCTGAGGGTGAAGCTGCGCGTCGCTGCGTCGAACACCACCTCCCGGATCCGCACGAGCGGCCGCCCGTCGAACTCGACCGGGCCGACAAGGAAGGACGAGCCATAGGCCGTGTTGCGGAAGCCCTTCGGCGACATGGGCCGCGGCCGCCAATAGCCGTCCTGCGGGTAAAGCACCAGCACTTCTTCCGAGCCATCGGTGCGCAGCACCCAGACCTGCAGCATGTGGATGTCGCGGAACACCCTGTCGCCGATACGCACCACTGCTGTTGACGGCCGCCAGAACGCGCCGAAGGTGTAGCCGATGATCCATAGATCGTCGCCGTCCATCAGCGTCTGCTTCTTGGGCGGGGTGGGGGCCTTGTAGGCCGGGTCGCCCGCGATGTCGCACGCCGTCCAGTCTGCCTCGAAATTGTCGCGCATGCCGACGCCGAGATAGACCGGGTGCGCCGCCTCGATGCGGAAGCTGCGCACGGCCGGGTTGGTAAAGCTGAGCGAGACGTTGTCTTTCTCCGCGCACAGCACCGGCTCGCTCTCGTTCCTCACCTCCACCGCCAGCCCGTCGAGCGAGGCGGCAGAAACGGGAGAGCAGGCGATTAAGAACGCGGCGATGAATGCTGTGTGCAGGCGCATGGGACCCTCTGCAAGCGGGATGGTTGCGGTGCTGCTGCTTAAACCGCGCCATGGGCGAACGCAAGGCCAGCTGGCTCAGAACCAGCGCGGCACGCGGTCCATGTAATCGCGGTAAGGCTGGCCGAAGCGGCGCAGGAGATAGGCTTCCTCCCGCCCGATGGCGAAATAGCGCAGAAAATAGACGAAAACGGGCAGGAAGACGAGGGCCCAGGGCGAGGCGATGATGGCGGCAAGCCCCGCATAGACGAGGATCAGACCGATATAGATCGGATTGCGCGAATGCCTGTAGATGCCGCTTACCACGAGCGCGGTGTTGGGCGCATCGGTGTGGAACGTGGTCCCCGCCGAGACGAGGCCCTTGAGCCCGAGCGCGGCGGTGAGCATGCCCGCCGCGATCAGCAGCGCGCCGCCGGCGAACGCGAAAGCGCCGCCGCCGAACGGCCCGGCGCCGAGCGGCATAGCCCATTCCAAGAAGCCGCTCAGCCCGATAAGAGCCAAAAGCACGTAAGGCGGCCGTATCGGCACGCCGGGAGCATCCTGAGCATCAATCATATGCACGCAATAGCGCGGCGACGCGGCCAGGGCAAATCATATCCTGAGCATTTCGCGATTTGCGCCTTGCAAATGTCACAAGCCGTGCGTAGGCGGTAACAAAGAGGCAACGCAAGGCTTCGCTGCGCGCAAGCAACAAAGGGGACAGGTCCATGATCAGAAGCATTCGTGTGATGGTTTTGGTGTCGGCCGTGCTGGCGGCGAGCGGAGCCTGCGCGCAGACCGCCGACACGATCGCATCCAGCATTCCGCCATCCGTAACCGAGGTTTCCACCGGCGGCGCTTGGAGCAAGAACGGCGAGACAGGCGCATTCCGCGCCATTGTAGTAACGAACCCCGCGGCGAGTGCACCTGTCAGCGTCTATGTTCAATTGCTCGCCTTCGGCAAGGATGGCGCTGGCGCTTCGGTCGTCAAATCCATTCCGATCAAGGAAGTCGTCGAGCGCAAACTGAAGAACGCCTTTGTGAATTTCGATGCGGAAGCTGAGAACAAGGTCATGCTTATCATCACCTCATACGATCCGGAGAAGGACACGGACAAATCAATCTATGCCGAGGTAACAGTGGATGGTGCCTACAAACTCATCGACGCGCCGAAGGACAATGCTGGGGCCGCGGCAAAGAAATAACGAAATTTAATTCTTGCGGACCGTCAGCCGCTTGCACTCGGCAATCTGCGCCGCCAAATACAATTATGTGGTGCAAAGCTGTGGCGTTTGGCGCACAAACTGTTGTGCATTTGCACTGTTTTTCGCATTTGCCGGACATCCATTGAAGAGTTCATCGACTTTCGCAGGCGTTTGCGTATACGAAATAGACGGGTTTCGATGAAAATCCGGCCTCATCAATTCAGGAAAGCATGAGCTTTGATACTCTGGGCTTGAGCCCGAAGGTAGTTGCGGCGGTTGCAGCCGCGGGATTTAAGGAACCAACACCCATACAAGCGCAGGCAATTCCGGTTGCCATGCAGGGGCGTGATGTCGTGGGCATCGCCCAGACGGGCACCGGCAAGACAGCCTCCTTCGTCCTGCCAATGCTCACCAAGCTGGAAATGGGCCGCGCCCGCGCCCGTATGCCTCGCTCTCTCATTCTCGAGCCGACGCGCGAACTGGCCGCGCAGGTGGCGCAGAGTTTCGAGCTGCTCGGACGGGAACACAAGCTCAACATCGCCCTCATCATCGGCGGCGTTTCCTTCGACGAACAGGATCGCAAGCTCGATCGCGGCGCGGATGTCCTCATCGCCACGCCCGGCCGCCTTCTCGACCATTTCCAGCGCGGCAAACTGCTGCTCACAGCCGTCGAGGTGCTGGTGATCGACGAAGCGGACCGCATGCTCGACATGGGCTTCATTCCCGACATCGAGAAGATCTGCAAGCTGCTCCCACCCAGGCGTCAGACGCTGTTCTTCTCCGCCACGATGCCGCCGGAAATCAAGAAGCTCACCGAAAAGTTCCTGCGCGACCCCGAGCGCATTTCCGTTGCGCCCGCCGCCAGCACTGCCAAGACCATCGAGCAGCGGCTGAAATTCTCCGACAGCGACAGTAAATCAAAACGCGCCGTCCTGCGCGAGTTGATGCGCGGCCAGAACGTGAAGAACGCCATCATCTTCTGCAATCGCAAACGCGATGTGGATGTGATCTACAAGTCGCTGACGAAGCACGGTTTCAATGTCGGCGCACTGCACGGGGATATGGATCAGCGCTCGCGCACGGCGACGCTCGATGCGTTCCGCAACGGCACCATCACATTCCTGGCCGCCAGCGATGTCGCGGCGCGCGGGCTCGATATCCCGGAGGTCAGCCACGTCTTCAATTTCGACGTACCGATCAGCCCGGAAGATTACGTGCACCGCATTGGGCGCACCGGCCGCGCCGGGCGAGAGGGGTTCGCGGCGACCATCGTGACGCCCGAGGATATTCCAGCCATCAGGGCCATCGAGGCGCTTTGCCAGCAGAAGATCGAATGGCTGGGAGACGCGCCGTCGCCCGAACAGCTCGAGGAATGGGCAAATGCCAAGAAGGGGCGCCGCGGACGGGGTCGCGGAGCCAAACCAGACAAGACCCCTTCACGGAAGAGCGCTCAGGGCGGTCAGCGTCCCGCGATACGGCCCGACCCTGCCAACCGGGAAATGGCATCGGCACCATCGGCGCCAGAGCAAGCGTCGGCGGAGCAACCAGCCAAACAGCGCGTCCGCGGCAAGCCCCGCGATGAGCGCGCAAAATCCCGTCAGCCCGAGCCCGCCGTCGTCGGCCTGGGTGATCATATCCCCGATTTCCTGAAAAGGCCGGTCCGCGCCTCCAAATGAGATTGGCCTGACGTTTCGCCCTTGGCATTGCCCAGAGTTGTGCAAGCCGCTCCTGCAGAAAGACCTTGAACTCGGAACTGGCAGCCATGGCGATGGTTGCCTATGGGCGCATCCATCAAACGCGGTTGAGGGACGACACGGGGGTGATAGAGACAGACTCCCCGCAGCCGCATGCGCTCGTCTGGTTCGGATTGTTGAAGACGAAACCGGAGGACAGTTTGTCGGCCTTGTAATCCATTTCCGTGCCGAGCAGGAACAGCAGCGCCTGAGGCTCCACGAAAATCTTCACGCCCTTGTCCTCGACGATCTCATCGCCTGCTTTGGGAGCATCTGCATAGTTGAGCGTGTATTCCATACCGGCGCAGCCGCCTTTCTTGATGCCGACCCGTAAGCCGGCGATCGGCGTCTGCGACCGCGCGATGATCGTTTTCGCCCGCTCCGCTGCGGCATCCGTCAAGGAAATCACCTGAAGTCTGCGCTTTGAACCCGTCATTTCAACCATCCCGGCGGTTTTTGCCCGCCTTCAGAACATGTTGAGCGCGATTTTCGCCTCTTCCGACATGCGCCCGTGGTCCCATGGCGGATCGAACACGAGATTGACCTTGGCGCCGGAGACGCCGGGAACCGTTTCGAGCGCCCGTTCCACCATCCCGGGCATCTCGCCTGCCACCGGGCAGCCGGCCGTCGTCAGCGTCATGTCAACCGTGACGAAACGCTCATCGCTGACATCGACCCTGTAGATAAGCCCGAGTTCGTAAATGTCCACGGGAATTTCGGGGTCATACACTGTCTTGAGCGCTGCGATGATGTCGCCGCTCAGACGCTCGAGCTCTTCCTCGCTCAGCGCGGACTGGGTTGCGCGTTCGGGCTCAGCCGTTGCCGTTGTCTCTTCGCTCATCGGACCACCTCAAGCCAGGATATCCTGCACCTTTACAAGCGCGTTGGCCAGCGCATCCACTTCATCCATGGTGTTGTACATGGCGAAAGACGCCCGGCACGTCGCCGTCGTCCCGAAGCGCGCCAAGAGCGGCTCGGTGCAGTGCATGCCCGCGCGCACGGCGATGCCGGAGCGGTCGATGATGGTCGAGACGTCGTGCGGGTGCGCGTTGCCGAGATTGAACGCGACGATCGCGCCCTTGCCGCGCGCGGTTCCGTAGATGCGCAGCGACTTGATGGCGCTAAGCCGCTCATGCGCATAGGCCATCAGCCTATCCTCATGCGCCTTGATGTTTTCCCGCCCGATCCGCATCATGTAATCGAGTGCGGCACCAAGGCCGATCGCCTGCACGATGGCGGGCGTGCCGGCTTCGAACTTGTTGGGCGGCGGTGCGTAGGTGATGCGGTCGGTTGCAACCGAGGCGATCATCTCGCCCCCGCCCTGATAGGGCGGCATGGCCTCGAGATGCTCGCGCTTCGCCCACAGCACGCCGATGCCGGAGGGGCCGTAGGTCTTGTGGCCGGTGAAGGCGTAGAAATCGCAGCCGATATACTGCACGTCTACCTCGAGATGCGCCGCGCCCTGGCTGCCGTCCACCAGCACCGGAATGCCGCGCTCACGCGCAATACGGCAGACCTCCTTGACCGGCACGACGGTTCCGAGCACGTTCGACATGTGGGTGATGGCGATCATCTTCGTGCGCGGGGTAAGCGCCGCTTCGAAATCCTCGATGCGGAACTCGCCCTCCTCCGTCACCGGCACCCAGACAAGTTTTGCCCCGCGCCGCTCGCGGTGGAAATGCCACGGCACGATGTTGGAGTGATGCTCCATGATGGTGAGCACGATCTCATCGCCCTCGCCGATCACCATGCCGCCGAAGCTTTGCGCCACGAGGTTGATCGCTTCGGTGGCGTTGCGGGTGAAGATCACTTCGTCCTGCGAGGGGGCGTTGATAAATCTGGCGACGGTTGCGCGCGCCGCCTCATAGTTCGCGGTCGAAACGTTGCTCAGATAGTGCAGCCCGCGGTGGACATTCGCATAGTTTTCCTCGTAGCCCTTGCGGATCGCCTCGAGCACGGCGCGCGGCTTCTGCGCGCTTGCCGCGTTGTCCAGATAGACGAGCGGCTTGCCGTAGACCTGCCGCGACAGGATGGGGAAATCCGCGCGGATGGCATTCACATCATAGCCGGCAAGCCGGGGCCTTTCCATCAGGGTCATCATGGTTCCGTTCCGTTGCGCCGGGCATGAGGCCCGACTGTCATCTCATTTACGCTGCAAGCCACGCGGCGGCCTTGCTCTCCACGGCGTCGCGCAGCGGTTCGTGCTCGATCCGGTCGAGGATTTCGCCGATGAAGGCTCGCACCAGCAGCGCCCGCGCCTCCTTCTCCTCGATGCCGCGCGCGCGCAGATAGAACAGCATCTCCTCATCGATCTGGCCGACGGTTGCGCCGTGATTGCACTTCACATCGTCTGCGTAGATTTCCAGTTCGGGCTTGGCGTCGAACTCGGAAGCATCGGACAGCATGAGCGCCTGCGCCATCTGCCGCCCGTCAGTCTTCTGGGCGCCCGGCCGCACGATCACCTTGGCCTGGAACACGCCCTGCGCCTCCTCATCGAGCACGGCCTTCACATGCTCGCGGCTTTCGCAGCCCGGGGCGGCATGGTCGATGACGAGCGTCATGTCGCAATGCTCGCGGCCGCGCAGCATCTGCGCGCCGGAGAAGTGGGCGCGCGCGCCTTCTCCGGCGTAGCGCACATGCGTTTCGTTGCGCGAGAAGGCGCCGCCCGTCGCCACCTGGATGGCGTGATACGTCGCGTTTTCGCCAAGCTCGGCCTTGACCGCGCCGAGATGCAGAACCGCGCGGCTGTCATCAAGCAGCTTGATATGCGTGATCCCGGCGGCATCCTCGAGCACGACTTCGGTCACCGTGCAGGTTTGCGCTTTCGCTCCGGGGAGCGAATGGTGGGTTTCGATAAGGGTGGCCGCTGCATCCGCTTCCGCCACGATGAGCGAGCGCGTCGCCACGAATTGCGCGCGGTTGCCGGCTGCGATATGGATGAGGTGGATCGGCTTGGCCAGCCTGTGACCGCGCCCGATGCGGATGAGCGCGCCGCCGTTCATGAACATGAGGTTGAGCGCGCCGATCACATCGTTCTGCTGAGCGTTGAGCGTGCCAAAGGCCGGTTTGGCCCAGTCCGGCAGGCTCCGCAGCTGCCCGACGCTGAGGATTTCGACGCCTTGCGGCAGGTCAGCGCCCGACAGCGACGGGCTGTAAAAGCCGTTGACGAAGACGATGCGATGGGAATCGATGCCGGCGAGCCCTCCGAGGGCGTCCAGCAGTTCCGCCTCCGTCAGTTCGGATTTAGCGCTTGCGGGCGGAAAGGCAACGGTCATGATGCTGCGCAGGTCGGAATATTTCCATTCCTCCACACGGCGGCTGGGCAACCCCAGCACGGCGAAGCGCGCGGCGGCGGTTTCGCGCAGGTCCATCAGCCAGGGCGTGCGGACATGCGCCAGCGACGCGGCAAAATGATCCACGAGTTCGAGACTTGCGCCCATGAGCCCGGACTTGGCCGCGGCTTCAACTTTTCCAAGCTGCAGATTCATAACCATGATCCTTCTTTACGCGGCGTTTTCGCCATATTCGGCATAGCCGGATTGTTCCAATTCCATCGCCAGTTCCTTGCCGCCGGAGCGCACCACGCGGCCCTGGCTGAGCACATGCACCCGGTCGGGCACGATGTAGTTCAACAGCCGCTGATAATGGGTGATGACGAGGAACGATCGCTCGGGCGAGCGCAGGGCGTTGACACCCTCCGAGACAATGCGCACTGCGTCGATGTCGAGACCGCTGTCCGTCTCGTCGAGCACGCACAGCGTGGGCTCAAGCAGCGCCATCTGCAGGATTTCGTGCCGCTTCTTCTCGCCGCCGGAGAAGCCCATGTTCACCGGGCGCTTTAGCATGTCCATGTCGATGTTGAGCCTGGCGGCCTGCTCACGGATGAGCTTGATGAACTCCGGCGTGGAGATTTCATCCAGCCCCTTGGCCTTGCGCTTGGCGTTGAGCGCGGCGCGCAGGAACGTCATGGAGGCAACGCCCGGGATTTCGACTGGATACTGGAAGGCGAGGAACACGCCGGCGCGGGCGCGCTCGTCCGGCTCCATCTCCAACAGGTTCTCCCCGTTCCAGAGGATTTCGCCTTCGGTGACCTCGTAATCCTCCTTGCCGGCGAGGATGTAGGCAAGGGTGGATTTGCCCGAGCCGTTCGGCCCCATGATGGCGTGCACCTCGCCTTTGGGCACGCTGAGCGTGAGCCCGCGCAGGATATCCTTGTCGTCGATGCGTACGTGCAGGTTCTTGATTTCCAACATGTTCAGGTCTCACAGTCCCAGTAATCGAGTGAATTCTCTACCTTGCCTCATAGGCGATGAGAGCGCCCAGCAGGCGATTGTCTTCCGGCACCCGGGTTGCCACAGCGAACGTGCACGGCGCCGGGTTATTCCACCACTTCAAGGTCATGGCGCCTCGAGATGCACAGATGGCGATGTTTGCGCAGTTCGACATCCGCCCGCTTGACGATCGGCCCTCTTGCGCCCTTGATCACCCCACACTCCCGTCGAGGCTGATGCTGATCAGCTTCTGCGTTTCGGCGAGAAACTCCATCGGCAGTTGCTGCAGCACGTCGCGCACGAAACCGTTGACGATGAGCGCCACCGCCTCTTCCTCCGAGAGCCCGCGCTGCAGGCAGTAGAACAGCTGATCGTCCGAGATCTTGCTCGTCGTCGCCTCGTGCTCGAAATGGGCGCTCGCGTTCTTCGCCTCGATATAGGGCACGGTGTGCGCCCCGCATTTGTCGCCGATCAGCAGGCTGTCGCACTGGGTGAAGTTGCGCGCGTTCGTCGCCTTGCGGTGCGCGGAGACGAGGCCGCGATAGGTGTTGTCCGAGCGCCCGGCTGCGATACCCTTCGAGACGATGCGGCTCGAGGTGTTCCTGCCCAAATGAATCATCTTGGTGCCGCTATCCACCTGCTGGCGGCCGTTGGAGATGGCGATGGAATAGAACTCGCCGCGGCTGCCGTCGCCGCGCAGGATGCAGGACGGGTATTTCCAGGTGATGGCCGAGCCGGTTTCCACCTGCGTCCACGAGATTTTCGAGTTGCGGCCGCGGCAATCCCCCCGCTTGGTGACGAAATTGTAGATACCGCCCTTGCCGTCCTTGTCGCCGGGATACCAGTTCTGCACGGTCGAATACTTGATCTCGGCGTCATCGAGCGCGATCAGCTCCACCACGGCGGCGTGAAGCTGGTTCTCGTCGCGCATCGGCGCGGTGCAGCCCTCAAGATAGCTCACATAGGAGCCCTTGTCGGCGATGATGAGCGTGCGCTCGAACTGGCCGGTCTGCTTCTCGTTGATGCGGAAGTAGGTGGACAGCTCCATCGGGCAGCGCACGCCTTCGGGCACATACACGAACGAGCCATCGGAAAACACCGCGGAGTTGAGCGTGGCATAGTAGTTATCGGTGATTGGCACCACCGAGCCGAGATATTTGCGCACCAGCTCCGGGTGATCGCGCACCGCCTCGGAAATGGCGCAGAAGATGACGCCCGCCTTCGCCAGCTCCTCCTTGAAGGTGGTGACGACGGACACGCTGTCGAACACCGCATCGACGGCGACCTTCGGCCTCTCGACGCCGGCAAGGATTTCCTGCTCCTTGAGCGGAATGCCCAGGCGCTCGTAGGTGCGCAGCAGCTCGGGATCGACCTCGTCGAGGCTTTTCGGGCCCTCCGTCGATTTCGGCGCGGCGTAATAATAAAGGTCCTGATAGTCGATTTTCGGGTAGCTCACCTTCGCCCAGGTCGGCTCGCTCATGGTCAGCCAGCGGCGATAGGCGGCCAGACGCCATTCGAGCAGCCACTCCGGCTCGCCTTTCTTGGCGGAGATGAAGCGCACGATGTCTTCATTCAGCCCTTTCGGCGCCTTGACCATTTCGATGGCCGTCTCGAAGCCGTATTTATACTTATCGACGTCGATTTCCCGAACGCGCTCTATTGTTTCGACATCAACCATTGCGCTCTCCTCTCAAGCCGCCGCACGATGGCGCAAACGGCCATAAATTTTCCGCCAAACGTCCAAAAACCGTTCGATGTCCCCGCTCGTCGTCGTCCAGCCGGTGCTGACCCGGATCGCGGCCCTGGCAAGGTCGCGCGGCACGCCCATGGCGGCGAGCACATGGCTCGGGGAAACCTTGCCGGAGGAACAGGCCGAGCCGGAACTGACGGCAATGCCTTCCAGATCGAAAGCCATCAGCAGCGTTTCGGCGGATAATCCCGGCGCTGCGTAACACGTTGTGTTGGGTAAACGCGGGGAGTGCTCGCCGAAGATCAGCGCATCGGGCGCAATGTCGCGCAAACCATCTTCAAGGCATGCCCGCAGCGTCATGGCCCGCGCCGCAAAGGCATCCACCTCGCTGACAGCGCGTTCGAGCGCCGCGGCCATGCCCGCGATCCCGGCCACGTTTTCGGTGCCGGAGCGCCGGCGAAACTCCTGCCCGCCGCCGCGCATCAACGGCACGGGCTGCATGGAGTCGTTGAGAATGATCGCCGCGCCGACGCCTTTGGGCCCGCCGAATTTGTGCGCCGAGAAGAACAGCATGTCCGCGCCGATGCGCGTTGCATCCAGGGGTAAGCGGCCGATGGCCTGGGTGATGTCGCACACCCAGACCGCTCCGCTGCGGCTCAGCGCGTCGAGCGGCTGGATGACGCCGGTCTCGTTGTTGGCGGCCTGCACCGCAAGCAGCATGGACCGCCCCGGGGAGAGTGGGGCACAGCCCTCGCTGGCCTCCGCCACAAGCTCTACCCCTTCGCCGGTTTCGCTGATGCGCACCCTGCCGTCCGCATCGACGGCAAGCCTGACGACGCTTTCAGCCGTAAAGCCATGGCCTTCGAGCACGCAGGCATGTTCGGTCGGTAACAGCACGAGGGTTTCAAAGCTTTGTCCCGTGGCGAGGGTGGGCCGCAGCAGCCAGTTGGCCGCCTCCGTTCCGCCCGACGTGAAGACGATGCTGCGCGCCGGCACGCCGAGGAGGGCTGCGATCAGTTCGCGGCTGCTTTCGACAAGATCGCGCGCGGCGCGCCCCTCGGAATGGAGCGAGGAGGGGTTGCCGGCCTTCTCCAGCGCCGAGAGCATGGCCTGCTTCGCTTCAGGGCGCAGCGGCGAGGACGCGTTATGATCGAGATAGACGGTCATGACGCACGCTCCACAACTGGCTTTGCCTTGGCTTCGGCATGGCGCTTGGCGTCATCCACGGTTTTCTGCAGCGATGTGGACTTCAGAAACGCCTCGATATGTTCGCCAAGCGCGTCCCACAGGTGATGCGTGATGCAGCGTGTCGTGCCGAGGCAGGCATCTTCGGCCTCGCCCGTGCAGCGGGTCATCTTGATCGGCTCGTCTACAGCATTGACGATGTCGGCGATCGAGATCGAGGCAGCCGGCCGTGACAGCATGTAGCCTCCGCCCGGACCACGGGCGGCCTTCACCAGGCCAGCGCGGCGCAGCCTGAGGAAGAGCTGTTCGAGATAGTCGATCGGCAGGCGCTGGTCGGCGGCGATCTCGCCGAGGCTGACGGGCGCACTGCCGCCGCGCGCGGCGATGACCGCCATCGCCATGATCGCATACCGCCCTTTTGTGCTCAAACGCATTGACCGACCCGCTTGCAATCCCTGTCCGTTGAGTTTCTTCTTGATTTCCGACGTGCTGGTTATGCTATTGAAATTTCAACAGCGACCCTGCATATCATTTGAATAATTCTAAACTATGTCTGTTATAAAATTCCCGATCGCCTGAGTCAAGATTTTGTGCGCGCTTTTTCGGACAATGATGCTACGGCGTTTTCCGCTTTCGACGGAGTTTCGCAAAACGCAATAAAATCAGGGGCAAGCGTACATACCATGCCAGAAGTGACCATCAGCGGACCTGCCGGCAGACTGGAAGGCCGCTATCACCACGAACAGTCTGCGGAGCCGCGCATCGCGCTCATCCTGCACCCGCATCCCCAATTCGGGGGCACGATGAACAACCAGATCGTCTATCACCTCTATTACACATTCGCGCATAAGAAGTTCTCGGTGTTGCGCTTCAATTTCCGCGGTGTGGGGCGCAGCCAGGGCCTGTTCGACAACGGCCCGGGAGAGCTGGCCGATGCCGCCACCGCACTCGACTGGCTGCAGACCTACAACCCGGATGCGCGCACCTGCTGGATTGCGGGTGTGTCCTTCGGCTCGTGGATCGCCATGCAGCTGCTCATGCGCCGGCCCGAAATCCAGGGGTTTGTCGCTGTGGCGCCGCCCGCCAACCTCTACGATTTCACTTTCCTGGCGCCTTGCCCGTCCTCGGGGCTGATGATCAACGGCTCGGACGACCGCGTCGTGCCGAGCGATTCGGTTAAGGCCCTTGCCGACAAGCTGAAGACGCAGAAGGGCATCACAATCACGCACGAGGTCATCCCCGGCGCCAACCATTTCTTCGAAGGCAAGATCGACGAACTTGTCGCCGCGGTGTCGAACTACATCGACATGCGGCTGGCGCCATCCAAGCCGGCGCGTCAGAAACTGCCGAAACCCGAATAGCCGTCAACCGCTTGCCGACATGGTATCGGGGCGCGTGTGCTTCTCGGGTTGGGGGTGGTAAAGCCTGCCGCCCGACATCGGTTTGGGAACCCCCGTGGTTCCCGGATAGCTGATCGGCAGGCCATAAACCGAGCGGACGGCCATGAAGGCGAAGGCCTGCGCCTCGATGAATTCGACGGCCCAGCCGGCCTCGTCGGCAAGGATGACCGGCGAGGCAGTAAGACGCTTCAGGGTCTCGACCAGCACCGGGTTGCGCGCGCCGCCGCCGCACAGCACCCACAGACGCGGCGGTTGCGGAAAGTGCCTGGCCGCAAGCACAATGGCGGCATCGGTGAAGGCGCTGAGCGTCGCCGCGCCGTCTTCGGGGCTCAGTCCGGCGAGCGCGGCGATGGAGAAATCGTTGCGATCGAGCGATTTGGGCGGAGTCTGTGCGAAATAGGGATGCCGTAGCAGGGTCTCGAGAACGGCCTGGCTGACATGCCCGGCCCGGGCGAGCGCGCCGTTCTCGTCCATGGTGCGTCCGGTGTGGCGCATCGCCCAATCGTCCAGCATGGCGTTGCCCGGCCCCGTGTCGAAGGCGATCAGCCGGCGGTCCGCGCCGATCCAGGTCACATTCGCCACGCCGCCGATGTTGACGAAGGCGAGCGGCATCGGCAAGGCGGCGTTTTCGGCAAGCGCGCGGTGGAAAACGGGGGCGAGCGGCGCGCCCTGTCCGCCGGCTTCGACATCGCGGGCGCGGAAATCGCACACGACCGGCACCCCCACGGCGTTCGCCAGCGCCTGGCCGTCGCCCAGCTGCACAGTCAGCCGCAAATCCGGGCGGTGCAGCACGGTCTGGCCATGGAACCCGATCAAAGCGATCTCTTTGCCGTCAAGGCCGTTGCGGACCATGAGCTCGGAAACGGCCGCGGCGTGTCTGCGCGTCAGCATCGCTTCCGCCTCGCCAAGAGCGCCGGAGCGGATATCGCGGCGGCTAACCTCGCGTGCTGCAGCCACGGCTGCGGTGAGGCATCTGCGTTCCTCGGGCGTGTAGGGCACCTGGAGGGTCGAGCCGAGCGAGACGATGCGTTCGCCGTCCGTTTCAACAAGCGCCGCATCGATGCCGTCCATCGAGGTTCCGCTCATCAGACCGATCGCCCGCACGACCGCTCCTGCCTCGAAGTCTTTCATCTCGCCCTCGTGCAAAAGTTTTCCGAACCTGATACAGGGAACAGGCAACGATATCCAGACGATAAAGCAGGACATGACGGACCAAAGCTTTCGCTCGGACTTTCTGAACGATCTGGCCCGGAGGGGCTTCGTGCATCAAATCACCGATGCCGATGGGCTGGATGCGGTCCTGCAGGCGGGCACGCTCATCGCCTATGCCGGTTTCGATTGCACCGGCCCGAGCCTGCATGTGGGGCACCTCATCACCATCATGATGCTGCGGCGGCTGCAGCGCGCAGGACACAAGCCGATTGTGCTGCTCGGCGGGGGCACCACCAAGGTCGGCGACCCGTCCGGCAAGGACGAAAGCCGCAAGCTGCTGACGCAGAAGGAAATTGACGCCAACAAGGCGGGCATCCGGCGCGCCTTCGAGCGTTATTTGCAGTTCGGTGAGGGTAAAACCGATGCCATGCTGGTCGATAACGACGACTGGCTGAAGAACCTGCGCTACATCAAGTTCCTGCGCGACTACGGTCGCCACTTCACCATCAACCGGATGCTCACCTTCGACAGCGTGCGGCTGCGGCTTGAGCGCGAGCAGCCGCTTACCTTCCTCGAATTCAACTACATGCTGCTGCAGGCCTACGATTTCCTGGAGCTGTTCCGCCGGCACGGCTGCATCCTGCAGATGGGCGGCTCCGACCAGTGGGGCAACATCGTCAACGGGGTGGAACTCGTGCGCCGGATCGAGGGGCGCGAGGTGTTCGGGCTGACAACGCCGCTGCTGACCACCGCCTCGGGGGCGAAGATGGGCAAGACGGCGAGCGGCGCTGTCTGGCTCAACGCAGACATGCTATCTCCTTACGACTTCTGGCAATATTTCCGCAACACCGAGGATGGCGATGTCGGCCGCTTCCTGCGCCTGTTCACGGATTTGTCCGTCGAGGAAGCGGCAAGGCTCGAAGCTCTGCAGGGCGCCGAAATCAACGAAGCCAAGAAGGTGCTAGCAACCGAGGTGACGGCGCTCGCCCACGGACGCGCGGCGGCGGAAGAAGCAGCGGAAACGGCACGGCGCGCCTTCGAGGAGGGCGAACTGGCCTCAGGGCTCCCCACCATCGAAATCCCAATGATAGAGCTCGAGCGGGGCTACGGCGTGCTCGCCGCCAATGTGCAGGCCGGCTTCGTGGCTTCCACAAGCGAAGCGCGCCGGCAGATCAAGGGCGGCGGCATCCGCGTGAACGACGTGACGGTCACCGATGAAAGGCGGGTCCTGACGCCGAAGGACATTACGCCGGAGGGCGTCATCAAGCTGTCGCTCGGCAAAAAGCGCCATGTTCTCGTCAAGCCCGTATAGTATATTAAAAGAGCGTATATGAACAGGTTAGACCATGCAAGCGGCTGTCGAAGAGAATGGGCCCCATGAGAAGAGACCGCGACGCAAACGCAGTCTTGCCTATTATCTCTGGCTTTTAACTGGCATTGCGGCATCCATCGCCACAGTCGCCGGGGTGATGCTTGAACACTGGAATACGATCAAGACCTGGCCGCGCCTTGTCGAGCGAACGCTCGAGCGCCTGATCTCGAAGGATGATCGCGACGAAACACCCTTGTCACCAAAGATACCTGAAATTAAACCCATTGAAATAAAACCGATTTTCAAGAACAGTTCGGAAAAACCAGCGCCGAAGGTGGCGGATTTCCGCTGTCCAGCCACAGGCGACGACAGCGCCATGATGAGCGGGCGCTACCTGTTCCGTCAGGAATGGCCCGCCGGCTCGCCATGCGACGCAGAGTCGATCATCGGCACGCTCGACGAACGGTGCGAATTTTCAATCGCCATTCGACAAAGGGGAGCGGATTTACCCTGCCGTGGGATCGTCGATCCGAAGAGCAAGTCATTCCTGACCAGGGGGACGACCCCAACCGCGCCTGGGGAAAAGCCCGACTGCATCTCCGGCGAATTCACGGAGGCCGTGATCGAAACATCGGTTTGCGGCAAGGGCCAGTTGAAGATCCTCAAGCGGCTTTAGACGCTCATGGGGCGTTTCAATTGCTCGCAAGGCGCTTTAATTGCTGATCGGGCCAAGGCCCAGAGTGCTCCGCTGGAAAGCCGATGCCGCCGTAGCATCGCTCAGCCAGACCTCGACGCGCCGGTTGAAATACAAACCTTCCTCGCTGGTCTCGCAGGCGACAGGCGCCAGCCAGCTCGCGCCGATGATCTGGTCGCGGCTGATAGGAACGCCAAAATAGCTTAGCACAGTTGCGACTGTGCGTGCCCGTCTCACCGAAAGATCGAGATTGTATTCAAAGCTGCCGCGCGTATCCGCAAAGCCGACGAGATAAGCCGTCTTTCCCGCCGCAACCGGTCCTCTCAGGAATTCCACCAGTCTGTTGAGATCAGCGAAGGCCTTCGGATCAAGCGTATCGCTGTTGGTCTCGAAGCGCAGATTGATGGCAAGCCGGCGGGTTTTCTGGAGGAGCGCGAGCAGGCTTTTGCGCGCGGTCTCGGCGCTCGCAGGCAGAGGGCGGGTTTTGGGC
>Ga0129299_1000870_pt1 | contig 20090 bp, 14 predicted proteins | sample ConPoolayeCmetaG_FD_94477 | JGI IMG/M metagenome (GOLD analysis project Ga0129299, IMG submission 94477) | Hot spring microbial mat communities from California, USA to study Microbial Dark Matter (Phase II) - Cone Pool mat layer C metaG ...
GCTGAAGCTTCTGCACCGGTGCGGGAGGTCCGCGGCGTTCGAGACGGCCCGCGCGCTGGGGGCTTTGGCCGGCGTCCGGCAGCGTCAGGGCCGGCAGGCGGAGGCCGAAAAGCTCTATCAGGCCGCGGTGGAGGCGATGGAGAAGGCCCAGGCCGGCGAGCATCCGGAGACCGCGGCTCTGTGTGCCGAACTGGGCAGCCTTCTGGCGGCGCAACAGCGTCCCGACGCGGCCGAGCGGTGGCTGCAGCGGGCGGCCCGGATCGCCGAGCAGCAGTTGGACGCCGGGCATCCCCATCGGCAACGGCTGATCGAGGGCTATGCCCGCCTGCTTCGAGCGACCGGTCGGGGGGCCCAGGCCGCGGTGATCGAGGCCCGGGCGTCGCGCGGTCGGCAGACGTCTGCAGAGACGGCCTGAGGCGGCCGGCAGCATGCCCGCCGGATGCCGCCGTCCCCGGCGGTCTTCAGGGGGAGACGGGCACGCGGCGCCGCATACTCAACAAGTGGCTAATATGGGTCACTTTAATCGCCGGGCGGTTCAGGCCGCGGGCCCGCCGAGAGGACCCGGTGATCTCCCGCTGCGGATACGGCGGTCAGTCGGCGCAGCCGCGCGCCGCCGGGATCCAGGGGCCGCTGTAACAGCGCTGGAAGGCTCCGAAGTCCGCCTGATCGACGTCCCCGTCGCGATCGAAGTCCGCGGCGATGATGCCGCCGGGGTCGGGGACCAGAGCGCAGCCCGGGGGGAGCTGCTGGGCATCATAGGGCACGCCCGGTCCGGTGGCGCAGGTCAGGAACACGTCGAAATCGTCCTGGTCGTAATCGCCGTCGGCGTCGAAGTCATCCAGGTTGAAGCCGCCGGCCATGGTCTGAAGCTCCCGGAGGGTCTCGGCCGGCTCGCACACCTCCAGCGTGGTCGAGCCGCCGCCGGTCAGGTACAGGATGGTTCCCCCCTGGCGATCGACCAGCCGGTAAGCCCGGTCGCCGGCATCGGCCAGATTCCAGCCGACGGTGGCCGTGCGGCACTGGCCGGGGTCGAAGTTGACGCCTCCGATCCGCAGGTTCCACACCGCCGCCGTCCCGGGCGCCGGGGGAGCGCGGAAGTCATCGGCCAGCCGGTCCGCGGCCCCGATGTCGGTGGTGCAGCGGACTTCCGGCACGCCGGCCGGAGGCGGCGGCGGGGCACAGGCGTCGCGTCCGTCCAGGCCGCTGTCGGCGGCCGGTGCCAGCCCGGCGCGGAAGGTCCAGGGGAGGCAGCCGGGCGTGCTGAACGTGAGGCTCACGCGGGAGGCGGTTGACGGCGGCGCCGGAGGAGGCGGCGCGGAGGTGCTCTCGGGGATCACCAGCGTCAGGTCGTTGCGGAAACCCCGGACCCAGCAGCCGGTCCAGGGACGCAGGCGGTCGTCGTCGCCGGTGCCGTCGGCACGCACCCGGCGATAGCCGTTCTGCGGGCTCCAGGTCAGCAGCGTCGGGTTCAGCCAGTCCGGCGGGGCCTCGGCCAGCGGATGGGCGATCCCGCCGGACATCACCTCGCAGGCCCGCAGCAGCCGCTCGGTCTCGAAGGGCAGGCCGACCAGCGTCCAGCCGTCGCGCAGCGGCACATACTGCTCGCGCGGCTGCCGGGCGCCCGACACGCTGGGGGCACAGGCCGCCGGCGAGTCCAGCCAGTGGGCCGACCCGGTGAACAGCCAGGTGAAGTCGGTCGGGTAGACCAGGTAACCGGCCGCGGGATCATAGATCCGCACGCGGCCGTCCAGGCTGCCGCACCTGCTGTAGACCGTGCCGGCATCCGGCCGCGAGGGCCGCAGGGGAAGCGACAGCAGGCTCTGGCCGCCCGGGACCGCGCCGGCCGGGGCGTTGACGGTCGCGAAGGCCGTCGGCCCGAACCAGGCGTTGTCGAACCAGGCGGTGCCCGAGGTGCCTCCGGCCACCAGCACGATCTGCATCCGCCCCGAGCCGGCCGGGGCGACCGCGATGCGGTGGAGGCGGGTCCAGTCGGTGGTGTCCTCCAGGGCCATGAAGGACCAGTACTCGCCCTTGAGCTGCATATCGTTGGAGAAGAAACGCAGCCCGAGCGTCGCCCCGCGGCCGGAGCCGCGGACCAGCCCGGCGGTGCGGCACCAGACCTCGCCGAGGTAGGTCTGTCCGGCGGTGACGGCGCTGTAGTTGGTGATATTCCACACGTGGTCGTAGCCGCTGGTGCTGCCGACGGTGATGCGCTGAGATCCGTGGCCGGAGTAGCGCACCGCCGGATCGACCGCGAACCACTGGGGCCTGGCGGACCCGTCGAGGTTGGTCCAGCCCTGGGCCACGCCGGCGATCCCGCCTGCGTCGTCCAGCTCGCGGCCGCCGAACATGGCCAGCGAGGGGTCCGGGAAGTTGTCGGCACCGGGCGAGAAGTGGACCGTCCGAACGGTTCCGACCTCGACGACCAGGCCTTCGCGCCGATGGTCGTAGCGTCCCCGCTGGGAGGCGGTGACGGCGTAGGTCCCCGGCGGCAGGTTGGGCAGGGTGTAGGCGCCGGTGGCGGAGCTGATGGCGGTATAGGCTCCGGGGGCGGTTGTGACCGTGACGCCGGCCAGCGGGGTGCCGGTCAGCGGGTCGGTGACCGTGCCGGTCACGGTGCCGGTTCCGGCGGCCACCAGCACGGGGTTGATCACGGTGTTGGTCGCGGCGGACACGGTGACGCCGCTGCGGGTGTGGGTTTCGAAGCCCGTGCGGCTGAACTGCAGGGTGTAGTTGCCGGGGGCGAGGTCCGCCAGGAACCAGGTGCCGCTGGCGTCGGAGGTCGCGGTGCGCCCGCCGGGCTGGCAGGTGATGGCGACGCCGGCCAGCGGCGTGCCGAAAGCGCTTTCGGTGATCGTGCCGCTGAGAGCGCCGGTGGGGTCGCCGGGCTTGGCCAGTGCCGCCACCGCGTCGTAGATCGGCTTGGGCATGGTCGGGTAGCCGTCGGGCAGCGTGCCGCTCATGGGGAAGACCCAGTCGGGGCCCTGCCCGTTGGACAGCGGGTTGCAGAAGTACCAGGGGCACACGGCCGTGATTTCGGGCCACTGGCTCCAGAAATCGCGGAAGGCCCGCATCATCCGGGCGGCGCGTTCGACCTCGTCCACGCCGGTGAAGTCCATCTCGGTGATGATCACCTTGAGGTTTCCGACCGGCATGTAATCGGCCAGCACGGCCAGCTCGGTCGTATAGGCGTCGATCGCCAGCCGGGGATTCACGGCGTTGCCGCTGTGGTTGTTGCGCTCCGGCGGGTCGCCGCAGTAGGTGTGCGAGGCCCAGCCGTCCAGGTGCGCGCCGAGGCCGGGCACGGCCGCGAACATCGCCCGGATGTACAGGAGGTTGTCGTAGTCGCCGCCGGGCGACAGGGCCCCGTTGAGCACTTTGACCCGCGGGCTGATCGTATGCAGGGCGACGGCCACGTCCTCCAGCACGTGGGCGTACTCGGTCGGGTTGGCCTGCCCGCTCCATTCGCCGTTGTTGTTGGTCTCGTTGAGCACCTCGACGTACAGCGGCAGCACCGGGTCCAGCGGCAGCCCCTGAATGACCCGCTTGACGGCGCCGGCGAAGGAGGTGTAGTCGCCCGGGGCGTCGGGCACGGGCTTGACCCAGACGCCGTTCTGCATCATCGTGCCGATCCGCAGCACGGGCACCAGCTGCCGCTGATAGCAGGCCGACACGAAGTTCACCCAGCTGGCCTGCGGCCCCTGCGTGCTGTTGAGCACCGGATAGATCAGCTGCTTGACGTGGCCGCCCGGACGGGTGAGCCGTCGCGCCCAGGACAGGTGCCGCTGGGTCGTCGAATCCGTCATGGAGTCCTGAAGAAAGGTGTGGACTCCGTAGGGATTGTCGATCGCCTGCAGCCCGGGCGGAAGGGCCAGCTGGGCCCCCGCCGCCACCAGCACCGCCAGGGTCTTCCACCGCATGGTGCACCCCCCTCGTGATCGGTCTGCGGGCGATCCTGCCCGAGCCCATATCATCGCACAGGACCGGCCCGGAGTCAATGTTTTTTGAACTGGTTCAAGGGCGGATTTCGTCGCCGGGGGATGGCCTGGAGGGGTCCGGGGCGGTAAAATGGGAGCGGGGAGCCCTGACCCCGGCCGGTCTGCCCAGCGGGGGTGGCGACGCCGGAGCCGCCCGGCCCCCCGGAGCCGGAGCCCCGATGCGACGCTTGACGATCCGAATGGCCGCCGGCCTGATCTGCCTCCTGGCCGCCGCCGCCCCGGGCGCGGAGTTCGTGCGCCCCGTCGGACGGGGTTTCGAGCTGAACAACCAGCCTTTCCGGTTCGTGGGCTTCAACGTGCGCGGCGCGTGCCACTATGGCGCCGGCGATGTATTGCCGGCGGCCGGCCGGCGGGATCTGCAGCTGGCCCTGGACTTCTGTCAGCAGGCCCGAGCCCGGGTCATCCGGGTGTTCTGCGCCTACCGCGGGATCACCCCGCAGCAGACCGGCGACCGGCTGGCGGCGGTACTGGACGAGTGCGCCGCCCGCGACATCTATGTCCTCGTGGCCCTGACCGATGTCTACCGCGACACGCTGATGCACCCTGCCGGCGACACCCCCGCCTACACCTACGAGGGCTGCTGCGGGCTGTGGCTGCTGGGACACGCCTGGTACCAGAGCGGCTACCAGACGTACTACAAGCCCCAGGTGCTGTACCTGGTGAACCGTTTCCGGGACCACCCGGCGGTCTTCGCCTGGCAGCTGGGCAACGAGATCCGCGACATCGGCTACGGCAGCACGTTCCTGGCCTTCTGCCACGACATGGCCGCGGCCATCCGTGCCGTGGACCCCAACCACATGATCTCCATCGGCCTGATCGGCGCCTGGCACGCCCAGACCGACGCCCTGCAGCTCTACCAGCCGTTCGACTTCGTGTCCTCGCACAACTATAACGGCGGCGGCGACGACGACACCTGGATCGCCGTTCAGCTCAACAAGCCGTATGTGGTGGACGAGGCCGGATTCGACAGCGCGGTGTTCGGGCCCGACCGCACCCCTGAGAGCGGCGCCGACATGACCTTGTGGTTCGACCAGCGCGGGGCCGCCGGCTACATGAACTGGGCCCTGATGGCCACCAGCCACGACAACGGCGACGGCGACCACATGTTCGGCATCGACCGCGTGCTGGGCACCCACGGTCAGGACTACGACGCCTATCGTTCGCTGTACGCCCTCTGGGGCAGTCGCTTCGTCTCCCCGAGCACCGTGGCCGTCGCCCCGGCGCAGATCGAGCGGGAGGTCCAGATCGGCCAGCCCGTCCCCCCGGCGACGATCACCGTCTCCGGCACCGGCCTGACGCCTTTTGCCTTCCGGGCGATTCCCTCGGCGCCGTGGATCTCGGTGACGCCGCCGGAGGGCTTCGCCGACGGGAACCCGGTCACCCTGCAGGTCGGCTTCGACCCAGCCGGCCTGCCGGAGGGCACCCATACGGCCACGGTTCGCATCCAGGCCCCGTTCATCTCCAACAGCCCGGTGGACGTGTCGATCACCCTGGTGCTCTACGGGCGCAAGGGGGACATGGACGGCGACGGGGACATCGACCAGGCCGACTTCGGGCCCTTCCAGGCCTGCCTGTCGGGGATGGGCCTGCCGGCCGGTGCGGGCTGCCGGGCCGCGGACTACAACTCCGACGGGGATGTGGATGCCGCCGACACGGACCGCTTCCGGTCGTGCATGACCGCTGCGGGCGTGCCTGCGCTGCCGGAATGCCTGCGATGACCGGCTTGTCCGGGCCGCAGCATGAGTGCTGAGTCCCCGGGTTCGCGCGGTTCGCTTGTTCCGGCTTTTGGTGCCTCCTTGCGGACATCATCCCTGACCGGCATGGAGAACAGCCACAGGAAACGCCAAAACGCACCAGGAAGGAGCACGGCCCGGCAGCACGCTGTGATTGCGGTTGCAGTCTCGGCCTGTTGCCGCTCTCACCGGGCCGCAGGCCCCGGCGCCGGGCGTTGCGGCTCGAGGAGACTCGCGCGTTTCATCAGACCCAAGGGCCCGACGCCGGGCGTTGCAGCGCTGCGCGGCTTCAACGTGCGGCCAGGTTCGGCGGCCGGCCGCTACGGTGCTTCGTGTTCCGGCCGCGACGGTTGCAAGACGGGAGCTTGTCCAGGTTCGGCTGCCCCAGGGTATTCGGCCCTGCGGGGATTGTGGTGGTTGGCCGCACGCCGGCGGCGTGGCCACACGGTGGTGATCGAACCGGCGGGAGCAGGTTCGGCAGCGGGGCCGGGCGATCATGCGGATTCGTCAGCAGGCAGGCCGGGCGATCATGCGGATTCAAAGGGATACGCGACTCAGTCCCGGCCACCCAGCTTGAGGGCCCGTTTCCAGGCCCGGGTCTGCTTGTCCCACCAGGTCGGGCCCGCCGGGCGGGTGGTGACCGGCACCTGCCCGGCCTTCTCGAAGGGGTCGGCCGCCTCGGCCACCCACCTGGCCCAGGCGTCGGCGTCGTAATCGTGGGTGACGCCGGTGAGAGCGATCAGGGAGCGCTCGGCCGCGTCGGCGATGGCGAAGTCCTCGTTGCGCAGCGAGCCGATCAGCGGCGTCAGCACCCGGCGGTCCAGGTGCAGCCCCAGCCCCTCGATGGCCGCGACGCGGATATGGCGGTCGTTCTCCGTTTCCAGCATGGCGATCAGCAGGGCCGGCACCGCCTGCCGCTGGGCGTCGCTGAGCAGCCCCTTGCGTGTCAGGGTGTTCAGGGCGCGGACCGCCTCCCAGCGGACATGTTCGTCGGCCGGCAGGGCTTCGTCGGATCCGGGCCGGGCCTGGAGCACGGCCAGCAGCGTCGGGACCGGGCGGCTGTCGCGGTAGGTGGCCAGGGCCCGGACGGCGATGCACCGGATCTGCGAAACCGGGTCGGTGCGGGCGACGGCGTCCAGGACGTCGAAGGCATCCTGGGACTCGACGTAGCCGCTCTCGGCAATGCGGGCGACGGCCTCGCGCCGCTGGTCGGCGTTTTCGGCCTCCAGGGCCGCGGCGTAGTTCTCCTGGGCGGAGCGCGGCTTCCACATCCGCTTCTGGGCGTCGGAGCAGCCGCCGGCGCACCCGGCGGCCGCGGCCAGTCCCAGCAGGAGCCCGGGACCGAAGGTTGGCGGATTACGCATGGCAGGGCTGTCGTTTCAGGCGCAGCGGTCGGATCCCAGCGGCGTTCCCAGCAGGCTTTCCTGGAAGAACTGCTCCGGGGTGACCCAGGTCACGTCGCGGATGGGCCGGCCCAGGAAGCGCCCCCCGATTTCACGGAAACGCTGGGGGTTGTCGCTGACGTAGCAGCGAAGTGTACCGCGGCCGGAGATTCCGGACAAGGCGTCCCGTTCGGCCAGCAGCCGCTGGGCGGCGATCGCGGTGGCCTGGGCGGAATCGACCACCCTGGCCGGGGGCACCAGGTCCGCGATGGCGTCGGCGACCAGCGGGTAATGGGTGCAGCCCAGCAGAATGACGCCGGGCGAGAGCCCGCGGACGCTCTCGAGATACTCGGCCAGGAGCATGCGGAGGATGGGATCGTCCGAGCCCCGGCCTTCCTCGATCATCGCGACGAGGCTGGGGCACTGCTGCTGGGTCACGGCGATGTCCGGCGCGATCGCCTGAATCTCCCTGGGGTAGGCCTCGGAAGCGACGGTGGCCGGCGTGGCCAGCACGGCGATGGGGCGTCCGCCGGCCTGGCGCACGGCCTCGGCGGCCCCCGGCCGGACCACGCCCAGCACCGGCACCGGCAGCTGCGGGGCGAGTTCGTCGATGGCCAAGGCACTGGCGGTGTTGCAGGCGGCGATGATCAGCTTGGGGTCGAACCGCAGGAGGAAGTTGCAGTCCTGCTCGGCGAACTGCAGCACGGTGCGGCAGCTCTTGGTGCCATAGGGCACCCGGGCGGTGTCGCCGAAGTAGACGATCGATTCACCGGGCAGCTGGCGCTGAAGGGCACGGACCACGGTCAGACCGCCGAGTCCCGAATCGAAGACCGCCACGGGTTGTTCGTTCATGATCCCATCCTTGAGTCGCAGGTCCGCGGCCCTGGCCGCCAGCCGTCTTCCGATCCAGGGTGTCCGGGGTAGTATCGTGCAGCGCCCCGGGGCTTTTCAAGCGCGGCTTTCGCGGGGCCCGTGCCGGGCGGAACGCGGACGTCGCAGGCGCACGGCGGAGGCATCGACCAGCCGGTGCACGGACCGCCCGGGGATGGGTGCGGTCTGAGGGTCGGGTGCTCCCGCCGCGGGTCAGTCGCGCTCGAACGGTCGGGGGGAATGGTCCAGTTCACTGGGATAGGACCAGCCCGAGCAGCACACCGCCAGGATGGCCGCGATCAGCGCCGCCGAGACCATCGACAGGGCCAGCAAGACCATGACCGTCCTCCAGGGTCGCGTCATTCCGCCGCTGACGGCGCCTGAATCATCGGCAGTCCGTGGCTTGCGACATGACTTTTTCGGACCGGCGGGCGTCGCACGGGCCCGTCGCCTGGCGTGGAGGCGTCCACGCCGCACCGGACGCACGAAACCGCAATTCACCCGGGAGGCTCGGTCGCCCGCACCGCAGCTCGCCAACCGCTTGCCGGCGGAACCGGCCGTATCGTACGAAGTGTCCGGGGTCCTGTCCAGCCGCAACCCGGCCGGAGGCCCCGGGTCCAGGCCCGATCACCGGGCGTCGGGTCGGGGGCCGCGGACTGCCGATCCCGGGCCGGCCGGGTGGCGACCCGTGCCGGCGGACCGGGACCGGCGGTGCCGATCGCGCCGGCCTGGCTGCTTATTCGCCGTGCGAGCACCCCCGAAAAGGGGGTCGGGGTTCCCGTGGGCCCCGGTGATCCGGAAACGGCGGTGCGTCGCTTCGAACAGGGGGACTTCATGAAAAAGTGGATCGCCACGAACCCGGCCCGGATGTCCATCGGGTTTGTCGCCGTGCTGGCGTGGATGTCGATTTCGGCCGCGCCGGCATGGGGCGGGATGGTGCTGCTGAATCCTTCGTCCGACCAGTACGCCGGGGACCTTTCGGCGGGTACGGTCGTTGCCCATGCCCGGTTTCGCCTGGACAACAACAACTGGGACCTGCTCCTGGACCGGGACGGCCACCCGGGCAACGGCAACGACCTCGGCCAGGCCGATCTGGGCACCCTGGCCGCCATGAACGGCTTATGGCACGGCTTTCGACTGGCCTACTCGCCGGTACGCGGTTTTGCCTTCCGGGTGACCAACCTGGCCACCGGCCTTGGGCGCGAGCTGTCCTGGGCCGGACCGCCGCCGGCCTTCAATGCCCTGAGGCTGCAGTCCCGCGCCCTGGGCAGTGCCACGATGGAGGTGGGGCTCGACGTTCGCGACCTGACCTGGCAGGTCGGTTCGCCCCACGGTACGCAGGGGACGCTGGGCAGCCTCGACGTGTACAGCCCGATCAGCGGGCCGTCCGTGGTGGCCAGCAACTGGCTGCTGGCCGACTTCGACCTCGCCTCGACGGAGTGGGAGATCTCCGGGCTGCTGCGGCCGGCGATGGCCGGTACGGGCAATCCACAGGAACGCCTGCGGCTCTACCTGGACGTGATGGACGTACCGGCTCATCCGGCGGTGCCCGAGCCCCTGGCGGCTGCGCTGCTGGGACTGGGGGCCCTGGTCCTGCTGGCCACAGGCCGCCTGAGGTCGCCCCGGGCCGCATGAGCGGCGTGCGTGTTCAGCGTGCAATGGTGGCGGCTTGGCAGAAAAAGGGGTGTCAGGCCGGAATGGTGTGAAGCTGACGCCCTGCCTGTCCACATGAAGATGATATCATCGCCGGGGCCTGGTCAGGAGGCCGTAGTGTCGGCCTTGGTTTGCGGCGTCGGGCCTTCGTGGATGGCGTCGCAGTTCGAACTGGCCGGGCCGACGGGCGAGCTTGCGTCCCATCACCGGCTGCTGGTTGTGACCCGGCCGTTTGCCACAAAAAAGGCGACGGGATGATTCTCCGGGCCTGCAAAAATCATCCTGACACCTTTTTCGGGACCCGGGGGAGGCACGGAACAGGTCCGATCCCGGCTGATCCGCCCGGGAAAGGACGGTTTTCCTATCCGATGCTTGGAAACCCGGATCTGTGGCGTTTTTCGCTTCAGGCGCTCAGGCCATTCGCCCCGTGCCGCCTCTCTGCCCGGTGTGCCTCAGCCGGACGCCGGGCCGGAGGTATGGCCCCATCCAGCCAAGAGCCGCCAGCAGGCTGAACGTCGCCGGTTCCGGCACCACCTGGCTGAGCATGTAGTCCCAGACGGGTTCGTAGACCGGCCGGCCGTTTTCGTCCAGGCGCAACGCCGCGTCGACCGCCACCGCGTTATGCGCGTTCTGACCCGGGGGCGGCGTCAGGCGCGAATACAGCATGTGCGAGCCCCCGTACGGAGGCGGCGACGTGTCCACGTTTACCGGGAGGCCGTACGCGTTGAGGCCGAGCGTGTTCTGATTCAGGATGAAAGCTCCAAAGCTCGGATCGTCGACATGGGTGAATGCGAAGATCCGGCTGGACGGGGTGACTGCCGGACGAAACAGCCACGCCGCCTGCTGACCGGACACGAAGTCGCCGGGCCCGCCGAAAAGCAGCGCCCCGGCCAGTTCATGGTCGCGGGTCCAGTAGGCCGCGTGACCGGCCCCCTGCGAGTGTCCGGCAACCACCATCTGATGCCACACAGGTGTGGCCGATCCCGTGAGAAACTGATCCCAGCCCTCATCGGGATGGGCAGCGTGCTGATGCGCCAGCAGGGCGGTCAGTCGATTCTGAACGCTGTTGGCGTAGTCCACATCGATGTCCGGATACTCGTCCACGCCGTAAAGCCTCTCCCGCCGGATGCTGCCCGGCACGAGCGGGTCGGTCTCCCCGACGAGCAGCTCGCGTACCGCAGGCCAGTTCGGATACGCCAGGCTCACGGCGTGAAAACCCCGCTCCGCAGCCCGGATCACGATCCGCTGATAATCCTCCGGAAGGCCCCCGCTTCCAGCCAGGAACACCAACAGGCGGTTCACGTGGCTGGCCTCCGGATCGAAGGCCAGAAGATGGTCGCGGTTCGCCGACTCCCAGCCCGGTTTGACCTGATCCGGGGGAAAAGCCAGCAGATCCCGGATTCCCGGACCGGTGCTGCCTGGATCGACGAAACGCAGATCCACCGCTGCCGGAGCCGACCTCGCCAGGCACGCCAACGCCATGATGCTCATCAGCCGTAACCGGGCCATACCTGTTCTCCCTCCAGAGAATCATCAGAATGATTGCGCTGATCCGACAGCCCCCGCAGGCTGCTCCTTCCCAGGCAAACGGTCCACTGCGGGCCTTATTGCCGGCCGCCCGGGCCCGGAAAAGGTGTCAGGATGATTTTCCCGTCCGCAGGCCGATTCTCGGGACCGGCACAGCGAACAGGAGCCGGCCGGGTATGCTCAACCGTTGCGGAACCGCCGCGCGGCCGCGGGACCCGGCGGCGGATCATCCCCCGGTCTGCGGCAGCACCACGGTCACCTGCGTGCCGGCCCCGGGACGGCTGTGCAGGGCGATCGTGCCCCCGTGGGCTTCGACGATCTTGCTGCAGATCGACAGGCCCAGGCCCGTGCCGCGGGCCTTGGTGGTGAAGAACGGTTCGAAGGCCCGTGCGGCCACGTCTGCATCCATGCCGTGACCGGTATCGGAGATCTCCAGCCGGACGCCGCGTTCGCCGGCGGCGATGGACACCGTGATCGAGCCCCCGTCCCGGCAGGCGGCTGCGGCGTTGAACAGCAGGTTCATCACCAGTTGCTCAAGCTGGCGGGCGTCGGCGGGCACCGGCGGCACCTGTTCGTCACAGCGCACCTCCACGGGGACCGAACGCATGACCTCGGCTTCGCGGATGCTCTGCAGCACGCGGTATACGACGGTTCGCAGATCGCAGGGCCGCAGCACCGGCGGTCGCGGGCGGGCGTAGACCAGCAGGTCCTTGACGGTGGCGTCCACCCGGTTGATCTGGGCCAGGATCTCGCGGATCACCGGCTGCCGCTTGTCGTCAGGGGGCAGCTCGTCGCGGATCACCTGGATGGCCCCGCTGATGCCGGCCAGCGGGTTCTTGATCTCGTGGGCCAGCGAGGCGGCCAGCTGGCCGATCTGGGCCAGGTGTTCCGAGCGGGTCAGGCGTTCGGCGGCGGCGGACCGCTCCTCGTCGCGGATCCGCGAGGCCGTCCGATCCAGGAAGGCCTGCAGCAGGAAGCCGAACTCCGCCGCCAGCCGCCGCAGGAAGGCGGTGTCCGGCGTGACCCCGCCGGGGTCGGTGGCCGGTTGTCCCAGGCTCTCGGCCAGCCGGACCACCGCGACGGTCATTCCTGCCGGTGAGAGCTCCAGCCAGGCCGAGACGTGGCCGATCCGACGAAGCACCTCCACGTGCTCGTCGTCGCTTCGCCCGCGAAGCATCCCCTCCACCCAGGCGCCCAGCAGGCGGCGAATCTCCTCGACGCCGCTGCCGGAAGCCTGCGCCGGTCCGCCGGCGACCCCGGCCACCCACTGGGGGAGCATGGCTTCGACCAGTCGGTCTGCATTCGGCGGAACGGCCGGAGCGGCGACGAAGGCCATCCCCGGATCGCGGTGTTCAACCCCCAGCCGCCTGCACAAGTCGTCGTATAGCGTTCGCACGGCCCCATGATAGGCCATCGGCGACGGGTTCAGGGAGCCCGGCGTCAGGAAGGCCTGCCAGTCGGGAAAGCCGGGGGTGCCCCGTGGGCGTGGTGTGGGCATGGAGACGCTTCCGGCTTGCGGTGGCGGTGACGGGTGGAAACCTGGAGATGCGTGGAAGCCAGGCGGTGAAAGGCGGTGACCGGGGCCGGCGGCGAGGGATAAGCTTCCTGAAGCCAGTCCAGCGTCAGGTTCGGCGGCGCGAATCGGCGGATTTCCGTCATCTCCGGTCGCAGGATTGGCCGCAGAATTCCGGTGATGCTTTATTATGCGTTTGTTGCTCGCGCGGCGTGACGAGTCCCGACCGTGAGACAGGCGGCTGGGGGCATGCGGCCTGTGGCGTGGCTGCAGGCTGGAATGTGCGGGCGGATTCGGTTTCAATCGGCGGTGGCCGGGCAGCGCGGTTTCCGCCCTGGGGCGGTTCGGGACGTTCAGGTCGTTTTGCGGCCAGGGGGTTTCTGCGGTGAGGCCCGGCGGTCTGGCCCCTGCGGTGAAGGTGGCCCGGTCCGTGCGGCAGAGGCCTGGTGCCGCGGAGCCCCGGAGAGATGCGGAAACTCCGCCGTCGCGTGCGGTGCCGACAGGCACAAGCATCCGCGTCTCTGTCTCGCACGGCAAGCGGCGGGCGGATCCGGCGGTTCGAGCGGGTCTTCTGACGGAGGGGTGAGCAGACCCGACGGGAGCATGGACATGTCGGCATTGCGGGAGCGGGTGGAACAGCGGCTTGGCGAGCGGATCGCGTGCGAACTCAAGACCGCCGGCGGGTGCAAGGATGGCCCGGCGGAAGTGGACTCCGGCCCGCTGTTCAGACATCTGGACGAGGTCATTTCGATCGTGGCCGGCGTCCAGGACTATTCGGTGGACCCCTACATGGAGAGGGTTCGGGAGGTGGTCTGCTCCGGGTGCCGGCAGAAACCCGACGGCGGGTGTGCGACCCGGGACGACGGGCGCTGCGCGCTGGAGCGGTTCTTTCCCATCATCGTGGCGATCATTGAGCAGGAACTCCGTGCGGAATCCCCCTGACCGGCCGGATCCTTCACGCGAAGCGCGAGGATTCCCCGCAAGCCGCAAGGTCCGCCGATCAGCTCACCAGCCGAAGGAAGGCGGGCCGGCCAGATCGGCGAAGCGTTCGTGGCAGGCCAGGCAGCCGGCCTTGATCCGGGCGAGGGCCCGGTTGGCGGCCTGGGCATCCTGGGCATCGGCGGCGGCGCGGAGGGCACTGGCCGCGTCGGCCAGGTCTGCGGCCTGCGTATCGAAGATCTTTCGGTCCTCTGGACCCAGCTGGGAGTCCGGGACGGAGGCGGGGATCCGCCGGGCTGCGGCGGCCAGGACGCCGGCGGTCTCGGCGAGTCGGGTGAAGCCGGCGCGGCGGTCCTCGGCCTGCCGGTGCTGGGCGATTTCCTGAGGCCAGTCCTGGGCGGTCTGGGATTGCAGCGAGCGCATGACCTTCCTGAGGGCATCGGAATGTACCGCGTGGGCCGCCCGGGGCTGGTCGGCCGGGGCGGGTCGATCGGTGCCGGGGGACTGGGAGCAGGACACGGCCGCAAGAAGCCCGCCGGTCAACAGCCACAGCATTCTTCGATCATGCTTACGCTCGCTCATTGGAACAGCCTCCAGGTCGAATCGCCTTCAGCGGACTGGAACCATCGACGGTTCAGCATAAGCGATCGGCGGCATCCTGCTAAGCCCGGGCCGGGGCCACGGGCCGGCGGCGGGCGTGCGGTTCAGGGCGAGCGGGCGAGCCGCGGCAGGATTCTGACGGGTGGCCGGCTCCCGGGTTGTGCGCGGAGGCGGGGAGCGGTTATGCTCTTGCCGCGCTCTTAACGTGCCGCTTTAATGCGGTCATCGGCGCTGCTCTGGCGGCCAGTGTGCCCGGCCCGTAGAATGCCATGTTCTCGAGTCGGTGAGGCGGACCTGAGGCGTCGGGCCGGCGGTTCCGAGCCGTTGGACGCGCCCCCACCCAGTCGATTCATTGGCGGCGCCCGGATGGGATTCCCACAGCCCGGCGGGTGTGGAGGACGGTGATGGTGTCACTAAGGTGGCAGTATCTGGTCGGGGTTGCCGGCGTGCTTGTTCCGGCGGCCCTGCTGCTGGGCGAGGCTACGGCGAGCGCGCCGGCCGGCGGCGATGCCCCGGGGGCGGCTGCGGCCTCGCAGCCGGCCGAGCCGTCGTGGTTCGACGACGTGCGTCCGTTGAGCCTCGACCGTCCGACGATGACCGACAACTGGTTCGGCCTGGGCAAGCCGATGAAGGAGCTCGGGCTGGAGATGAAGTTCTTCTGGCTGCACCACTGGTATGCGCTGATCAGCGGCGGCCTGGAGGGCCGCAGGGGGGCCAACAAGCCCGACGCGACGATGGACTGGTTCCTGACCGCGGACCTGGAGAAGATGGGTCTGATCCCCGGGGGCGAGATCCTGGTGCACGCGCGTCAGCAGTGGGGCGGATCGGCCAGCGGTCCGGACCAGAACAGCATCAACCGGCTGACCGGGGCGAATCAGCAGATCAACGATGACGCCGACGGTACGCGCTCTCTGCACATCGACCAGCTGTGGTACCGTCAGTGGCTGTTCGACCGCAAGCTGGCCATCCAGCTGGGGCACCTGGACTACCAGACGATCGTCGACCGGAACGTCTACGCCAACAGCGAGGACACCCAGTTCTCCAACGCCGCCTTCGACAACAACCCGGTGATCCCCAGCGCCGGCCAGACCGGTCTGGGCGTGGCGGTCACGATCCGGCCGTGCGACTTCTACAGCCTCATTCTGGGGATCGGCGACGCCCAGCGGGTGCTGTATCAGTCGGGTTTCGGCACCGCGTTCCATGACGAGGCGTGGTTCACCGGCTACATGGAGCACGGTTTCAAGCTCACCCTGCCCAGCGAGCGCGGTCCGCTGACCGGCAATTACCGTTTCGGCATGGTGTACAACCCGGTGCCGCGGCCGGTGTACCGCAAGGAGATTCTGCCGCCGCGGACCCGGGGCGACGACTACGGCTTCTACCTCAGTTTCGACCAGATGCTGTACCGGGAGGGGCCGGCCGACGAACAGGGGCTGGGAGCGTTCTTCCGCTACGGGTACCGGCACGACGACCTGCCCAGCGACGCCGGGGCGGGGTTCTTCAGCCAGCACTGGTCCGGCGGCCTGGTCTACACCGGGCCGGTGCCGACGCGCGACAAGGACGTGCTGGGATTCGCGGTCGGCCAGCTGCTGCCCTCCCAGCAGTTCCGCGACGTGACCGGCCGGCATCCGGGCAATGAGACGATCTACGAGCTTTACTACGCGATCCCGGTGACTCCGTGGCTGGTGGTCACACCGGACTTCCAGTACATTCACGACCCCAACGGGGGCGAGACGGTCAGCCACGCCTTCGTGGGGGGCATCCGGGTTCGAGCGACGTTCTGAGCCGCGACCTGCCGTCAGGTCGGGGGCGCAGGGGGAGTCTTCAGGCAGCGGGCGGACCGCGTCGCCGGGGAGCCGGACGCGGCCGCAGGATACGGCGCGGTCTTCCGCCGGGCGCCGCCCGAAATGCCGGCGGGACCGCGAACGGGCCACGTTCTTCGAGGAAGGAGTTCATGTCATGAGTGCCACCGGAACTACCGCATCGGGCGACAACCGCATCTTCCCGCCTCCGCCGGAGTTTGCGGGCAAGGCGCACATCGGCTCGATGGAGCAGTACCGCCGGATGTACGAGCGGTCGATCCAGGACCCCGAGGGGTTCTGGGCGGAGATCGCCGAGGGCTTCTTCTGGAAGCAGAAGTGGACGAAAGTCCGCGAGTACGATTTCAAGGGCGACATCTCGATCAAGTGGTTCATCGGCGGCAGGACCAACATCACCTGGAACTGCCTGGACCGCCACCTGGCCACGCGTGGCGACCAGACGGCCATCATCTGGGAGGGCAACGCCCCGGGCGAGGAGGCCGTGCTGACCTACCGGCAGCTGCACGCCGAGGTATGCAAGTTCGCCAACGTGCTCAGGAGCCAGGGGGTGAAGAAGGGCGACCGCGTCTCGATCTACATGCCGATGGTCAAGGAGCTGGCGGTCGCGATGCTGGCCTGCGCCCGCATCGGGGCGATCCATTCGATCGTCTTCGGCGGCTTCAGCCCCGAGTCGCTGGCCGACCGGATCGTGGACTCCGAGTGCCACGTTCTGATCACCACCGACGGCGTCTTCCGCGGCTCCAAGGCGGTCACGCTCAAGGCCAACGCCGACGAGGCCATGGACATGGCCGCCGCCCGGGGGGTCCAGACCCGCTGCTGCATCGTTTACGAGCGCGTCGGCCAGGACCGGCTGCCGGTGACCATGAAGCCCGGCCGGGACTTCTGGTGGGACGACCTGATGAAAGACGCCTCGCCGCAGTGCGAGCCGGAGTGGATGGACGCCGAGGATCCGCTGTTCATCCTCTACACCTCGGGATCCACCGGCAAGCCCAAGGGCGTGCTGCACACCATCGGCGGCTACATGGTCTTCGCCGCCACGACGCACAAGTACATCTTCGACTACCACGACGGCGACGTCTACTGGTGCACGGCCGACATCGGCTGGGTGACCGGCCACACCTACATCGTCTACGGCCCGCTGTGCAACGGGGCGATCACGCTGATGTTCGAGGGCGTGCCGACGTATCCCGACGCCGGGCGCTTCTGGGACGTGGTCGACAAATACAAGGTCAACATCTTCTACACGGCGCCGACGGCCATCCGGGCCCTGATGCGCGAGGGCGAGGGGCCGGTGCTCAAGCGCGACCTGTCGTCGCTGCGGCTGCTGGGGTCGGTCGGCGAGCCGATCAACCCCGAGGCCTGGATGTGGTATTACCGGCACATCGGCAAGGAGCGCTGCCCGATCGTGGACACCTGGTGGCAGACAGAGACCGGCGGCATCCTGATCACGCCGCTGCCCGGGGCGACGCCGCTCAAGCCGGGCTCGGCCACGCTGCCGTTCTTCAGCGTCAAGCCGGTACTGCTGACGCCGGAGGGCCAGCGGATCGAGGGCCCCGGCTCGGGCGTGCTGTGCATCGAGGAGCCCTGGCCGGGCATGATGCGCACGGTCTACGGCCAGCATCAGCGCTTCAAGGAGACCTACTTCAGCACCTATCCGGGCCTGTACTTCACCGGCGACGGCTGCCGGCGCGACGAGGACGGCTACTACTGGATCACCGGCCGCGTGGACGACGTGATCAACGTGTCGGGCCACCGCATCGGCACCGCCGAGGTGGAGAGCGCCCTGGTCAGCCATCCGGCCGTGGCCGAGGCGGCGGTGGTCGGCTTCCCGCACCAGATCAAGGGCCAGGGCATCTACGCCTACGTGACCCTGGTGGTCGGGCAGGAATACACCGACGCCCTCAAGAAGGAGCTGGTCGCCCACGTCCGCAAGCACATCGGCCCGATCGCCACGCCCGACGTGATCCACTGGGCTCCGGGGCTGCCCAAGACCCGCTCGGGCAAGATCATGCGGCGCATTCTCCGCAAGATCGCCGAGGGCGAGCCGGACAAGATCGGCGACACGACCACGCTGGCCGACCCCGGCGTGGTCCAGCACCTGGTCGAGACGTACCAGAAGAGCGGATGACCGGCCGGAGGCCTTTCGCGCGGGGACGGGCCGTCGTCCGTCCCCGCGTTTCCCCCTCTTCGCCGGCCGGACGGCATAAGCACTCAACGGTCCCAGATGCGCGCGATTCATCCACGCTGGAGCATATGACATGTCGAATGGCCCGGTCTCGCCAGGCACGCCGGTCATGAACCGGTGGCTGGTCGTCGTGGGAGCCCTGATCATCCAGGTGAGTCTGGGGGCGGTCTACATCTGGAGCGTCTTTCAGACGCCGCTGGGCGCGGTGTTTTCGAAGTGGAGCGAGGGACAGCTGACCCTGCCGGCCCAGATCGTCCTGGCCAGTTTCGCCGTGGCGGTCATCTTCGGAGGCCGCCTGCAGGACCGGCTGGGCCCCCGGATCGTCGCCACCGCCGGCGGCATCCTGCTGGGGACGGGGCTGATTCTCGCCCGCTTCACCGGCTCCTTCGAGCCCGGCCCCGCCCTGGTCTGGCTGATCCTGACCTTCTCCTGCCTTGGGGGCGCCGGCATCGGCGCGGCCTACGTGTGCCCCATCGCCACCTGCGTGAAGTGGTTCCCCGACAAGCGCGGCCTGGTGACCGGACTGGCGGTGGCGGGCTTCGGCGCCGGGGCTTTCCTGTTCGCCCCGCTGGCCAAGGGGCTGATTTCCGGCGGATCCTACGAACTGCTCGGCGCGCGGCTGTTCGGACTGCCGCAGCTGGGCGTCTTCAACACGTTCATGACGCTGGGCATCATTTTCCTCGTCGCGGTCGTGCTGGGGGCCCAGATGCTGCGCAATCCGCCGGCCGGGTACCGTCCGCCCGGCTGGAATCCCCCGCAGACGGCCGGCGGAGCCCCCGTGAAGGCCGATTTCTCGGCCGGGGAGATGCTGGCCACACCCCAATTCTGGCTCCTCTGGGTGGCTTACCTGGCCGGATGCACGGCCGGCCTGCAGGTCATCATGAAGGCCTCGCCGATCTGGCAGTCCTTCGCCATCGGCAGGCTCCAGCCGCCCGTGGATGCCGCGACCTTCGGCTCGATCGGCGCCGCCGGCGCCATGGCCGTTTCCATCCTGGCCATATTCAACTCGTTCGGCCGGATTTTCTGGGGCAAGGTGTCCGACATCATCGGCCGCAAGCCCACGCTGGTGGTGATGTTCCTGCTCTGCGGCACGGTCATGCTCATGCTGAACGCGATGCAGGTCTATCCGCTCTACCTGGCCGGCGTCTGCACGGTCGGCCTGTGCTTCGGTGGTTATCTGGCGCTGTATCCGGCGGTGACGGCCGACTTCTACGGAACGAAGAATCTCGGCCTCAACTACGGGTGGATGTTCACGGCCTTCGGCGCCGGCGGCCTCCTGGGACCCTACCTGGCCGCCAGGTTCATGACGGTGAAGGCCGAAGTGGCGTATCTGGCCGGCGGGCCCGGCGGCGAAACGGTCACCAAGGTGTTCAAGGTCGGCGAATACCGCCTGGCGTTCATCGTTGCGGGCATGATGTGCCTGGTGGCGGCCGCCATCATCCTGCTCGTCCGGCCGCCCAGGACGGCCGGCAAACCCCAGGCGTGATTCGATCGCTCACCTCCCTGGAAGGGAGACGGTGCTCATGGCGCAAGGGATCTTCGTCACCGCGATCAACTGCATGGACGGCCGGACGCAGGAGCCGGTCGCCCGATGGATGAAGGCCCGCTTCGGGGCCGATTACGTGGACGCGATCACCGAACCGGGGCCCGACCGCATCCTGGCCGAGGGGCCGCCCGAGCTGATCGAGTCGATTCGCAGGCGGGTGGAGATCTCGATCGGGGCCCACGGTTCCAGAGCTGTGGCCGTGGTCGCCCACGATGACTGTGCGGGGAACCCGGTGCCTCGTCAACGGCATCTCGATCAGCTGAACTCGGCTCTGCAGCGCGTCAAGGGGTGGGTGGGTTCGATCGTGGTGCTGGGGCTGTACCAGGA
>Ga0129299_1000872_pt1 | contig 20079 bp, 13 predicted proteins | sample ConPoolayeCmetaG_FD_94477 | JGI IMG/M metagenome (GOLD analysis project Ga0129299, IMG submission 94477) | Hot spring microbial mat communities from California, USA to study Microbial Dark Matter (Phase II) - Cone Pool mat layer C metaG ...
CCATGAGCAACTGTCCCCTATTCGTGCGTCGGGGCCTGTGGACCGAAACGGTTTTTGGCCACTCGTCCTGCGCCCATCCGTTCACAAACGTTCCCGCCCGTTTCCAAAACCGCGCGCTCGATCACTTGTGCCGGACCGCCTGATCCCCAAAAATGGCGAAAGTCGAGCTGAGGGACTGCGGAAAGCAGTCGACAAGGTCGGGGGCGACCGGGCCGCGGTGCCGCGCTGTTCGTGGCACAGGCGGGAGACCGTGGTTCGGTATCTGCCGGGCGGTTCGCAGGCGGTGTTCCGGCGGAAGCTGAAGGCGGCGTACGAACGCCCGACCTTTGCGGGGGCTACGAGAAGGCCCTGCCGCGGGTGCGGGGCGAGTTGGCCGCGATGAACGCTTCGGCGGCGGCGCGTCTGGACGCGGGGTTGGCCGAGCCTCGGACGCGGCACTGGCCGGGCATGTTCGCCGCGCTGGTCCGTTGGTTCCAGACCCGCCTGCAATTTCAACTGAGAATGGGATTGCCCCCCGGTGACGCCCAAGGGGGCTGAAGTCCACAAACAAAGACCGCATAGTTGGTGCGGTCTTTCTTGAAGACGCCTTCGGACAAGGCTCATGGTCGACACGGACCACCCCATCGACATGAAACCTATTGCCTTCGTTCGGGAACTGGGATTCCTGGATTCCGCGATGATTGTCGCCGGTTCCATGATCGGCTCCGGCATTTTCATCGTGTCGGCGGATATTGCCCGTGTGGTGGGGTCCGCCGGTTGGCTGATCCTGGTCTGGGTGGTGACCGGCCTGTTGACCGTAGGGGCCGCCCTGTCCTACGGCGAGCTGGCGGCCATGATGCCCCACGCGGGCGGGCAATACGTCTACCTGAGGAAGGCCTATTCGCCCTTGTGGGGATTCCTCTACGGTTGGACGCTGTTCCTCGTCATCCAGACGGGCACGATCGCCGCGGTGGCCGTCGGATTCGCCAAGTACGTGGGCGTGCTGGTCCCCGCCGTCTCGCCGACGGCCTACATTCTCCGACCGGTCAATCTGTCCGCCGACTACGCCGTGAGCCTGTCGGGACAGCAACTGGTCGCGATCCTGCTGATCGTCCTGCTGACGTGGGCCAACGCGCGCGGTGTGCGACTCGGCAAGGTCATTCAGAACGTGTTCACCTCGGCCAAGGCGCTTTCCCTGGTGGGGTTGATTCTGGTGGGCGTCCTGCTCGGCCGGAACGCCGCCGCGGTCGACGCCAATTTCACCCGACCGTGGATCCCTCAGGGTACCCTGCCCATCCAACCGGATTTCGCGTTCGTCCCCGCGACATCCGCCCAGGCGGGCGCGATGGGCCTGTTGATCGCCTTCTGTGTGGCCCAGGTGGGCTCCCTTTTTTCCGCGGATGCCTGGTTCAATATCACCTTCATCGCCGGCGAGGTGAAGAACCCGCGACGCAACATCCCCTTGTCCTTGGCCGCCGGCACCGGTTTGGTAATCCTGCTCTACATCCTGACCAACGTGGGGTACCTTTTCACCCTGCCGATCAAGGATATCCAGCACGCCCCGGATGATCGCGTGGCCACCGCGTGCCTCGGCGTCGCCTTCGGACAGGCCGGCGAAACGATCATGGCCGTCGCCATCGTCGTGTCCACCTTCGGCTGCAACAACGGTATCGTCCTGAGCGGGGCCCGCGTCTATTGCGCGATGGCCCGCGATCGGTTGTTCTTCGAGGCGGTCGGGCGACTCAACCACCGGCGCGTGCCGGCCGTCGGGTTGTTCCTTCAATGCGTGTGGGCCTGTCTGCTCGTCCTGCCGCGGACGCGGCTGCGCGATCCGGCGGGGCATCCGTTGCGCGATCCCACAACGGGACTGGAACAATACGGCAACCTCTACAGTAACCTGCTTGACTACGTGATCTTCTCCGTGTTGATCTTCTATGTGCTTACCGTCGTCGGGCTGTTTGTCCTCCGCCACCGACAACCCGATGCCCCTCGGCCCTATCGCGCGATCGGGTATCCCATCGTTCCGGCCCTCTACATCCTTGGCGCCACGGTGATCCTGGTCGTGCTGGCAATCTATCGGACACAGACCACCTGGCCGGGATTGCTGATCGTGTTGACGGGCGTCCCGGTCTACTTCCTTTGGAAAATGATCTCACCTGGAACCCCGTCCACGCCTTCCGCCGAACCCACCGGCTGAAACACGTCAGGGAAAAACGCGGCGAGCCACCCGACCCGCGGGATTCATCCCGCGCGGCAGACCGCGCGACCCAAACGTTTCGGCTCGGTAGGAACCTCGCCCTCCCGACGAACCCGGGATGTCCCCGGTGTGAACTCCGTCCCTCACCCTTTGCCGAACGGACGGCAAAGGATGGGACACCCGCGCCCCCGCCCCGTCCGGGTGCCTGACACCTCACGCCGTGGTGTTCAATAAATGGGATGCCCCCCGCTTTTCAGTCGGAACCCGTGCGGTACGTTTTCACCCCTCGTGGTGATTGCTTCCCTCAGGACGTTCCGCTCGGTCCCATGGCCAGGGGGTCGCCGAGCAGGAGGGTCCCCTCCAGGATGTGGACCGTCACCTCTTTCTAATGCAACCGGAGACGACGACGCGTCTGCAAAACCAATAACCGCATGGTAATGACTACCTCCGTCGCCGAAGCACTCCCGCCAGCGGCAGACCGAGCAATACCAGCGTCGTGGGCTCCGGCAGCGTCGCGGTGGCCACCAGTTGCCCGTCCAGGTGCAGGTTCAAGTCCAGGATCCACGTGGGCAGGCCGAAGTCGGGTAGATTGAGCGAGATCGGCAACGTCAGTGTGGAGAACTGTGACACGGGATTGAACGCGACCTGCCCGAGAAGCGTTGTCGTGTTGGGCATCGACAGGAAATCCGACATGGTGCTCAGATCGACCCGCGTTCCGAAGCCGACGTTGATGTTCAACTGAAGTATGTTGCCCGTGACCGTCAGGCCGAGGTCCGGATACGCCAGTTGCAGACCTACCAGGATTGCAAGATTCACCAGATAGCTTGTGAGGTTTTGCTGGTGCAGCACCAGGGCCGTGTTGATGTCGGCAAAACCGGAGACAACACCGACGGTCGTACCGGTGGCATCGAACTTGGAGGTCGCGTCGAGCCCCATGGGGGAATCGCTGTTGACATCAAGCACCAAGTCGCGCAGGGCCATGGTGATTTGGACGGATTGAAGCGTCCCAATGTTGATCGGGTTGTTCGGATCGGGGTAGGGAATCGGAGGGATTTCGTATCCAACGGGCGCCGTCATGGTTAGGCCGTAGTTGGCGGGTGCCGTTCCGCCGCCACCGCCTACCCCCGGAGCGACCTGACGGGGCAAATTGAGGAGCCCACCGCGCATGACGTCGGCCTCCGCCGCGCTGCCTCCCGGAAAGTGGATGCTTCCGCCCGGAAAGACGCCGCCGGGATACGTGACGCGCAGCGAGCCCAGGTAGGGCGTCGGCGGATCCGGGAACTGCTCCGATACCGTCAACGTCCCGCCGAAGACGGTTCCGGTAGCCGTCAGATTGAGCTGGCTCTGACTCTTGGTGATCGTGTAGGTGAACGTCCTGGCCTCGACCACCGGTGCTGCAACAGCGAACCCCAGTACGATCGCAAGACCACCCGTACACCCACGGACGACATACCTACCTCGCCGTTGATTCATGACCTCCTCCTCCGATTGAGACATGGTTGGTCGCGGTCGGCCTCTTACACAAAGGGCTTGCACATTCCGACCGCCTCTTCGGCTCACCTTTACCGACAGGGGAGCAACACGTAGGAGGTGCCCTCCCTCATATCACTAGATTACGGGGAAAGTAGCACCGCTGTCAAGGCCCTATCGCAACCCGCTTGCGGTGTTCAGACGCCCGTGTCAAATCAGAACCGTTGTCGGCAAGCCCGAACCGGGAGGATCCGATGGCATGACGCCACGCGACGGCGGGGGAACGTTCCCCCAACGGCGTGTCAGGCTTGCGGACCCGACGCGTTCGGTCCTCTTCGCAGGGTTCAAAAACGGGGGCCGGCGCCTCGCTGGAACGCGTTTTCGCCGTGACGGTCAAGAACCGGCGCGGATCCCGTCCCTGTTTTTGAACCGCGTCTGAAATTCAACCGAAACTCACGGTCGCCCGATGCCCGGTGATGGCCGGGATGGCTGAAGTCCACATTTTCGATCGCGGCATTTTTGATCGGCGAGCGCACCGGTGCGCCGCTAAACTATTGGTCGTCTCCTCTTGCACCGGATATGCTCGAGAAGGCCACGGTGGGCGTTTTCTGATTCCATCTCACGCATCACGGAAGGAGGTCTCAATGGGCCGGACACGATTACTGGGCAAAACGCGAATTGTCCGTCGGGTCGGTTTTTGTCCGATTGCCGGCACGGTTTTGATCCTGGGTCTGTCCGCGAAGGACGGGCCGGCCGCCGCGAAGGCCCCGACAAGCCATCCCAGCCGGTCGGTGGGCAAAGACGACGGCTACCGCGGCATCTGGTACTACAACGAGAAGCTCAACAGTGAATACAAGTACAAGTACAGCGGCGGGCTCGGCACCTACTGCGCCGACCACATCCCCTTCGCCTATTACGCTCCCAAGGCCAACAAGACCTTCTTCTGCTACGGCGGCACGCGCAAGGACAAGCTCCAGCTCTTGGAGATGGTCTCCTATTACGATCACGCCACCGGCATGGTTCCCCGCCCCACGATCCTCATGGACAAAGGAACCGACGACGCGCACGACAATCCCGTGATCCTGTTGGACGACGCCGGGTACGTCTGGGTCTTTGCGAGCTCCCACGGGACCTCCCGGCCGTCGTATCTCTTCAAGAGCGATCAGCCCTATTCGGTGGAGTCCTTCCGCGTCGTCCGCGTGACGAACTTCTCTTACCCGCAGCCGTGGTATCTGAAGAATCGGGGGCTCCTGTTTCTGCACACCCTCTACAAGGGGGGGCGGGGGCTGAACTGGTCCACCAGTCCGGACGGCATTCAGTGGACGGCCCCGCAGCTCCTTTCGCACGTGGAGCAGGGGCACTACCAGATCAGTTGGCCGCACGGGGACAAGGTCGGCACCGCCTTCAACTACCACCCGCAGAAGGGCGGTTTGAACCGGCGGACGAACCTCTACTACCTCGAAACGTCCGACCTCGGTAAGACATGGCGGACGGTCCGGGGCGAGACGGTCGATGTGCCGCTGACCACCGTGCGGAACAAGGCCCTCGTGCGCGACTACCAGAGCGAAAAACTTTTGGTATACCTGGTGGACATGAACTACGACGACCGGGGGCATCCGGTCATCCTGTACGTGACCAGCCGCGGGTTTGAATCCGGTCCGAAAAACGACCCGCGGACATGGACCACCGCGCGGTGGACGGGAACCGACTGGGTGATCCGTCCCGTGACCACGTCGGACAGCAACTACGACGTGGGATGCCTTCACATCGAATCCGACGGGACGTGGCGGATCATCGGGCCTACCGAGCCGGGACCCCAACGGTACAACCCGGGCGGCGAGATGGCCTGTTGGACCACCCGGGATCGGGGCACGACGTGGACCAAAGAACGGGTCATCACGAAGAACAGCCCCTTCAACCACACCTACGCCCGGCGCCCCGTGAACGCTCATCCGGACTTCTACGCGTTTTGGGCGGACGGTCACGCGCGAGAACCGTCGGCGTCGCGACTGTACTTCTGCGACAAGACGGGACGACACGTTTACCGGTTGCCGCCGATCATGCGCGGCGATTTCGAGAAGCCCGAGCGGGTCGGAACATCCGACATTGTCAGGTGACCGACCCGGTGGTATGGTCGCGGGGACCGTACACAGCCGACCTCGATCATGAGCACGTTCACGGAGCGAGCGCGGGAGTACATCGACCGGATCGGCGGACTGCGCAAACGGGGTGCGTCCGAGGACTCGATCCGCGATGAGTTTTTGCGGTTCCTCCGGGACGCCTTCCCGCGGTTGGCGAGCGCCGAGCCGATCCTGCTCGAGAGGCACGTTCCCGCGGCGCGGGTCCGCGGTGGGTTCGCGGACGCCCTGTATGGCGATCTCATCTTTGAGTTCAAGAGACGCTTGGACGACGCAACCCGGTCCAAGGGGAGGGACGAACTCACTCGTTACATCCTCAACCAGAAGCACCCGGAACGATACATCGGCATCTTGACCGACGGCGAGATGCTGGAGGTCCATGCGCTCCGGGAGGAGCGGCTGGCAAAGATCGATGAACTTCACCTTGGTGTGGATGCCGCCGAACAGGCCGGGGTGTGGTTGGACTGTTACCTGTTCCACGAGAAGAACCGAGTGCCCACGGCAGACGACGTGGCCCTCCGCTTCGGCGACCGGAGCCCGAGCTTCTGGCGAAGCCTGCGGATCCTCGAGGAACTGTGGGGGCGGTCCGGGACCCAGGCACAAGCCCAGACCAAGTTCGCCGAGTGGCAAAGCCTGCTTTCGATCGTCTACGGGTCCGCCGTGGGCGATGAAGGCCTGTTTCTGCGGCACACGTATCTGGCCCTCTTTGCACGTGTGTTGGCGTTCGTTGCTCTGGAACGGCGCGCCCCCAAGAATGGAGAACTGCCCGGGATTCTGACCGGCCCTGCCTTTGAAAGGATGGGCTTTGAGAATTTCGTGGGGGATGACTTCTTCACTTGGGTGAATGAACCGACCCCGGCCCGAGAGGCACGCGACTTGCTCCGTGCTCTGGCGACGCGCCTCACGGCGGCCTATGACCTCGGCGCCATCCGGGAAGACCTCCTCAAGGCGCTGTATCAGGAGCTCGTTGACCCTCAGACCCGCCACGACCTGGGCGAGTTCTACACACCCGACTGGTTGGCCGAGCTGGTGCTGTCCCGCGCCGGTTTCCCGCCGACCGGTGCGGGCGATTCCGACGCCGCCTCGTTGCTGGACCCTGCCTGCGGGTCGGGGACGTTTCTGTTCACCGCCGTCCGCCTCCTGCGGGAAGCAGGGTTCGGAGGCAAGCGCCTCGTCGAGTTCTGCTCGCAGAATCTGGCGGGGATCGACGTCCACCCCTTGGCCGTAACCATCGCAAAGACAAACCTGCTGCTCGCGCTCGGCGGTGACCTGACCGGATATAGCAAACGGTTCGCACTTCCGATCTACATGGCCGACAGTCTTCAGACGGCAGACTCGGGAACAACGCACCCGGAAATCGAGATCAAGGTTGAGGTGGACGAGATTGCCCGTCGTTCAGGCAAGGACAAGCCCCGCGGGTTGCCCAGCGCCTTCGGCGTGCCGGTGGTGTTGGCCGACAGGCCGGACGTGTTCCACGCGGCGGTCGACGCGCTGCTGGAATTCGCCGACCCCGGACTGTCCGACGTCGATGCGGGCAAGGGACTTGAGACGCGGTTGGACCGCCTGGGCGTAGGCGCTGCCCAGTTGCACCAGTGGCGGGCCAATCTGGATTTGATGCGGTGGCTGCTTCGCGCACCGGCTGCGGACAGCGTCTGGCGATTCATCCTCAAGAACGCGTATCAACCGGAGCTCTTGGCTCAACGGAAATTCGCCTTCGTGGTCGGCAACCCGCCCTGGCTGTCCTATCGCTACATCCAAAGGGAGGATTATCAGCAGCGGGTGAGGGACCTCGTGTTTGGGTACAACCTCGTGACGAAGCGACACGCTCACCTGTTTACTCAGATCGAGCTGGCGACGTTGTTCTTCGCCTTCTGTGCGGATCGCTTCCTTGCTCCCGGAGGAACACTTGCGTTTGTTATGCCTCGAAGTATCCTCACCGGAGCCAAGCAGCACGCCGAGTTCCGCGCTCGGTATACCGCCTCATCGCGCCTGGTGATCGATTGCGAGCGCGTCACACCCCTGTTCAATGTCCCCGCGTGCGCGCTGATCTGGGAAAAGCGATTGGACGGTCACGCCGTATCGCTCCCGGTGAAGCGCCCCGTCATCCCTTCGCTCGTCCTTCAGGGGCAGCTACCTTACCGCAATGCTTCCCTGAAAGACGCCCTTGCCAGGTTGCATAGCGCGGACGGCGATTATCTGCCACCCCTGGCCCGGCTGGGTAGCCCGTACCTCCAGAAGGTTACCCAAGGTGCAAGCATCGTTCCCCGGTGCCTATGGTTTGTCCGTCCCCCGGAAATCGCGCGCACGATTGACCGGTATCGGCCGCAGTTGGAGTCGGACCCGGCCGTCGAGCGTCGCGCGAAGGGGCCCTGGAAGGGTCGCGATCTCACCGGAAGCGTCGAGGCGTCCTACTTGTATGCCACGCTCCTTTCCGACCACATGGTGCCGTTCGGATGGAGACGCTTGTCACCGATCGTCCTGCCCTTGTCCGGTGCGGGTGACGAGTCCCATCGCCTCCTTGATGCCACTGCCGCGATTCGGGCCGGTCATGCGGGACTTGCGGATTGGTTGCGCAAGGCGGAGAGGGTCTGGGTGCAACACCGCAAGTCCCGACAAACCCTTCTCGACTATCTCAACTGGCAGAGCAAGCTGACCCGCCAGCACCCAAGGGGAGTGGTGAAGCTGTTGTACAACACGAGTGGAACGCACCTGTGTTCCTGCGTCGTTGATGCAAGGACCGTCAAAAGCTGGACGATCCATGACCTGCCGGTCGGTGGGTTCATCAGCGACACGACGACCTACTGGTTGGAAACGGACAGGCCGGAGGAAGCCCACTATCTTTGCGCGGTTCTGAACGCTTCTCGTGCAGACGCAGCCATCAAACCGTACCAGGCCAAAGGTGCGTTCGGTGCGCAGCGCGGGAGGGGCGAGCGTCACATCCATCGCCGCCCCTTCGAGGTTTTACCCATTCCGCGATTCTCACCCCGCGACAAGCGCCACCGAGAGCTGGCCAGATTGAGCCGGCGGTGTCACGAACGGGTCGAGAAGTACCTGGCGGACGCCGACGAAAAACTCCTGAACTCCCCCATCGGCCGACTCCGTACCCGGATTCGGACGGAGTTGCTTCAAGACGAACTCCAACGCATCGATGAGTTGGCCGCAACCTGTTGCCTGCCGCGTACGTGAAACACCCACCCATGGAAATCATTTCGGGACGCGAGTCCGGCGCCCGTGACGGCTCCGTCGCACCGGGAACGTCTGTAACGGGTGTCCGGGCAACCCGGGCGGTATGGCCACAGGGAATCAGGCCAACGAGGGTGCGCGTTGTGCTTCTCCAGGCGTTTGGGTCTCGGGGGTCACAACGGCCCGCTCCGTCTCGATGCCGCTCGTGCGCGTGAACAGGCGGCGGAAGACCTTCCACGCCCCGCTCCGCCGGTAGCGCCGGTGCGTGACGCGGTCGCACAGCTCCAGATCGTCCGTCAGGTAGCGGCCGTGGGGACCATACCGCCGCGTCATCATGCGATACCAGCTTCGGAACCACACGTTGATGGCCACGTGGGCCATGAACTGCGGCAGATTCCGCCACGGTTTTCGCGGGGCACGTTTCAGGATGCTCCGCACACTGAAGAACCGCTTGATGAACCAACGGAATCCTTCGTTGAGTTCCTCCAGGGTCATCCGGTCCGGCACGACGACCGGATGGAGTCCGTCGTACGCCCGCAGGTCGTCGGTGACGATCCGGCCGGCGTCTTTCATGATCTGATAGGCGCGCGTACCGGGAACGTAGGTGGCGTAGGTCGGGGTCGCGTAGCACATTCCGGACTCTTCCAGGAACCCCAGCCACCGCTTGTAGAAGTCCTTGTCCTCGCCGTCGAGCCCCAGCACCATGCCGCAACCCAGGCGGATGCCGTAGCTCTGCACCTTGCGAATGATCCGCCGATAGTCCTCGACCCGGTTGAACCCCTTGTTGATCCCGGACAGGACCCTCGGGTTGATGCTCTCCAGACCGACGTACGCCTCCGTCATACCGCTGCGGGCGAAGGCTTCCAACAGCTCGTCGTCGTCCAGGCTGGCGAGCGTCAGCTCGGCCGACCACTTCAACCGACCGGTTTGCTCCAGCAACTTGGCGACGCGAAGGGCGTGCTCGCGGTCCCCGGTCATATTGAGGTCTTCCACGCCCAGCACGTCCATGTCGCGGTAGCTCAGGTCGCGGGCGATGTTCTCCAGGCTGATCGTGCGGAACTTCCGAAAGACATAGGGGTTCACGCAGAACCCGCAGGCATTCGGGCAACCGCGGGAGAACTCGATCGGATACCCGACGCCCATGTACCGGTCGTTCTTGAGCAGATCGACCCGCGGGCGCGGCATGTGACTGACGTCGGGCGGCTCGGGGTTCTTGTAGATCGGTTGGAGCCGGCCGTGCTCCAGATCGTGCATGATCCGGGCGGTCAGTCCCTCCAGCTCGCCCACCACCACGGCGTCGCCGTGCTGCAGGCAATGGTCCGGTTGGAGCGACGGGTAGGTCCCTCCGAAAAGGACCTTGGCGCCCTGTCGACGAAACCGCTCGGCGATCTTGAACCCGTGCGGGGCGTTGTAGACCAACAGGCTGATCCCCACCACGTCAACGGGCGAATAGTCGATCGGCTCGACGTTCTCGTCGCAGACCTCCACGTCCGCGTATTGTCCGAACTCCGCGGCGAGCACGGGCAGGGTCAGGATCCGCAACCCCTTGACGCCGTAGTAGGGCGTGATGAAGCGGAACTTCATGAGCGTTTCTCCTTTCCCGCTCTGGCTGCCCCAAGGGGCGACGAACTGCCCGGCGGCTGCCCTATTTCAGACCCCGACCGCCCCGCGCGGTGTGCACGCATCGAACGGTCGTACGGATCCCGCCCCGTGGCCTCCACTCGCTGACCACCTCGATGCGTTTCGGCCGCAAGAGCGCGACCAGGTCGTTCAGAATGACGTTCGTCACGTCCTCGTAGAAGATCCCCTCCGGGCGATAGCTTTGGAGGTAGAACTTCAGGCTCTTGAGCTCGACGCACCGCCGCCCCGGAACGTATCGAATCGTGATCCGACCGAAGTCCGGCTGTCCCGTTCGCGGGCACAGCGACGTGAACTCGGGTTGAACGATCTCGACCTCGTAGTTCCGCTCGGGGTGCGGATTGTCGAATGTTTCCAACAACGCAACCCGCCGACGACGGTCCGTGGTGATCTTTCGACGGCTCATGCATTCCTCGCGTATTCGGCCCAGGTTGTGGAGGTCTCCCACACGCGGACCCGTTCCAACCGAACACCCGGATCGATCGTATAACGACCGTCCGCATCGGCGAGCGGCTGGGCGGAACGGATCCGATCCTCCAAATGATCGTAGATGTGCTTGGCCAGCACCTCCGTCGTCGGATCGGTTCCGTCGAACACCACGACCCGCCGGCTGATCTTCCGAACGTCACCGGCCAGCGGGTCGTCGGAGTTGACGCACAACGCATGGTCGAGCCGGTCCAGCAGTTCGCCGACGGCCAGCTTGATCCACTTGAAATCGACCACCATGTCGTGCCCGTTGAGGCGCTCCGCCGTCAGGACCAGCTCGATCCGGCGGCTGTGCCCGTGCGGATAGCGGCACCGGCTGGGATGCTTGCTGATCATGTGTCCACTCTCGATGTCGAACACCTTGCACACGCGATACATGAGCACCTCCCGGACCGCACCGACGGTCCCTCACACCCCGCGTCGCCGGCCGTAGAGCTCGACGTGCAACCGCGGACCATAGCGAAAACCCCGCTCCTTGCACAGCGCCACCAACCATCGCGCCCTCGCACGGAGCGTCCGACGATCGGTCCCTTCGGGCATCAACAGCACGCGCGTCGGGTCCGGTCTTCCCAACTGCGTCCATACGCGGTCCACTTCGACGAGATCCTCCGCCGATTGAACGACGAACTTCAACTGGTAGTCGTACGCCGATATCAGGCGACCAAGACACTCGACATCGAGCCGGTGCGCCTCGTGTTCCGCCGCCCGTCGCGCGTCGTCGACCGGCGTCGAATTGCTCAGCTTAGGACTGACGCTCATCAGGTCGCAGCGGACCGCCCGGAAGACCGTTCCGGCGGTCTCGATCGTGATGTGCAGGCCGCGGCCGGCTAGAACCTCGGTCAGCTCGACCACCTCGGGTTGGATCATCGGCTCGCCCCCCGTGATGACCACGTGCCGTGTCGGCCAGGCGCCGATCGCTTCGACGATCTGCGGCACCGTCATCCCCTCGCCGTCTTGCGCGCGGAGCGCGTACGGCGTGTCGCACCATCGGCAGGACAGGGGACACCCGCTGGTTCGGATGAACGTCGAAGGAACACCGGCCAGCATCCCTTCGCCCTGAATCGAATAGAACGTCTCGGCGATTCTCATGGGGCATACTCAATCGGGTCGTCCAGTCCCGCCTGCCTGAAACCGGCCCGACGGATGCGGCAGGCATCACACCGCCCACAGGCACGACCGGCCGGATCGGGGTCGTAGCAACTGTGGGTCAACCCGTAATCCACACCGAGTTCAACGCCGCGCCGGATGATGTCGGCCTTGGTCAGGGACATCAACGGTGCGTGGAGGATCATCCGCCCGCCCCCCTCCACCGTCGCCCGAAGGGCCAGGTTCGCCATCCGCTCAAACGCCTCGATGTACTCCGGCCGGCAGTCCGGATACCCGCTGTAATCCACGGCGTTGGCGCCGATGAAGATGTCCCACGCCCCGATCACCTCCGCGTACCCCAGGGCGTACGACAGGAACACCGTGTTCCGGGCCGGCACGTACGTGACGGGAATCGCCCTGCCGGGAAACTCGGCGGACCGATCCTTGGGGACCGGGATGTGATCGGTCAGCGCCGAACCACCGAATGTCCGCAGATCGATGGAGATGATCCTGTGCTCGACCGCGCCCAACTGTCGGGCGATCCGACGGGCGGCATCGAGCTCCCTGGCATGGCGCTGACCGTAGTCAAACGACACGGCGTGACAGGCAAACCCCTCCGACCGGGCAATGGCCAGACACGTCGCCGAGTCCATCCCCCCGCTGAGCAAAACCACCGCCCTCGATTCGCCCGTCATCGGTCGGCGCCAACCTGGTCATCCGTGAAACCGGAACCCCTTGCGAAGGAGAGGAAGGCGGTCACTTCATCTTGATGCCGTCGATGACCGCCTTGCGGACGGCATCGGCGTTCTTGAGCCCCGCCGGGATTCGATAGGCGACCAGAAACCCCTTCGTGCGACCCACGATGCCGAAGCACACCCCCTCTCCGGGCGCCTCCACACCGGCCAACTTGCCCTTCTTCAGCGTGCACCGCGTCTCGACCGTCTGAACCCCGTCGATCACTGTGGTCCGATTCCCCGGGGCCCACTGGTCGATGAACTCGAAATACTTCTTGGCCTCGTCCTTGAGCTTCGCCGCGAGGGCGAACCGACCGATCTCGGTGTTGGCCATCTCCGGCTTGAGCTCCTTGGGGAGCACAAACCCCCAAGCGCCCGCGTCCGCAACCCCCTTCTGCGTGAAGGCGGCGATCAGGTACTGCGTGTTGGGGGGTTGCCACGGCTGCCACGGGGGCGGCAGCGAAAAGGAGAGATCGTCTATGATCCGTGTCCCTGCCGCCTGCCCGGGCACCCCCCCGCTGGCCGACAGGAGGAGTGCCGTGCCACTGGCCGGTTGGCTGGTTCCCGTAGCCCCCCCCGGCGCCGCGGAGGGTTTGGCTGGAGGGACAGACGCCGGTTTCGCCGGTCCGGTCGGCGCGGCCTTTGCAGGAGGTTTGCCCTCAGACGGTGCGGTGGACGTTGTCGGCGCCTCGGCACCGACTTTGCCTGCGGTGGCGTCCGGCGCCTTCTTGTCCTTTTCGATCTGCCTCATGAGCTCGCCCAGGCCACCGGGTCCGCCCGCCGGGCCAGGCTTCCTGCCGGTCGTCGGTGCCTTTTCGGCCGGTTCGCCGGCCCGCGAGGACTTCGGTTCGCCGGTATCCGTCTCGCCCGGTTCTTTCTTTGCGGGTCCGGCTTCGCTTCGGCGGCTGCCCTCGAAGGTGGGTTCCGTGATCGTACTCTGATCCAACAGGATCCGCTCGTCGGCCGGAGGGGCCGCCACCGGCATGAGCTCGCCCGCCTTGTCACCCAGGTTGCGGTCGCCCCGCCCCTGTGAGGTCTGGTCACGGCACCCCGCACAGGCCGTCAACACAAGAAACCCGATTACCATTCCTGGAACCGATCGCATCGGTCGCCCCCGCCTCACGGCGTTCAAGAACGGGGACTGGCTCCGAGCCAAGCCCCCTCTACCACGGGGAAAACGCATTCCAGCGAGGTGCCCGCCTCGAAAATGCGCCGTAGCACGGGCGTCTCGCCCGTGATGGTTCATGGGCAGGATGCCCATGCTACTGGGGGTCACGGCCAAGATGACCGTGCCACGTGCTACCGCCGCCCATTTTCATCCTCTACGGGTGGGCCGAAGACCCATGACCAACTGTCCCCGTTTTTCTGACCACATCTTAAGTTACCTTTGCCGGGTGTGGCCGTCAACGAACCCTCCCCCGCTCCGTGGGTTCGTCCCCGAGTGCGTGACCGATTAACGGGTTGTGCCGAACGATGAGAAGAGCCCCTCCCCGGCCGGAAGGACCGTAAGAAAATAGCCGGGGGGCAAGGCGAAACGCAGCCCCCGGCAAGCAAAACGCCTCACAACCCCAAAGTCCTGAAGGGGCGCGATGATTCCGTTCCGTACGTCGCTCCCGTTTACCGGGCGATCACGCCCTTTCAGGGCTTGGGAGGTTTTGTTAAGGGCGTTTCGCTACCGGAGCCGTTGGCCCCGGCTATTTTACTGTGCCCCTTTAGGGCTGAACGGAACCCGCGAAAACGTTGCGAGCCCTTCGTCTCCTCGCACCGATCGTCCCGAGGTTTCGCAGGACCACGGCGCGCCCCATCCACCGAACCGCCGCCGTCGTCACGCGTCCGCCAGCGTTTCCCAACGGATGCCGATCTTGCGGGCGGCGTACCCGACCGCGTCGAGATGATCCCCGTACGCCATCATCCAGTGCGAGTCGCGGACCTCTTTGAGGAGCTTCTTCCAATGGCCCCGGATCTCGACGTCCTGCTGAGATCGACAGATGTCGTAGAAGGGGTTGCCTTCGATCCGTCCGGTGAAGCCGACCCATCGCCCCACGGCGTACTCCGGATCGACGAACGTTACCACCTGTCCTCTGGGCATTTCGACCTTCGGGGCAGCGCCGTAATCCGATTCGTAGTGTGTGACGATCTTCGACGGTTCGTACCGCACCCCATCCATCCGCCGGGGCGAGGTGCAATGGGCGCAGGTCACCAACCCCTTGTGCGGGAAGGTGGAATTGGTCATGAAGACGGGCCGACCCGACACGTAGCGCAACAGAATCCCGGCGGGGATCACCACAAAGTCCGACTCGCAAAACGCCGGCAGACCCTCGTCGTTCATCAGGCTGAGCGTCAGGCAGGCCGTCGTCTGCGACATCGGCATGATCGTCCCCATGCAATGGTTGATCGTAAAAGCCGAGGCCTCATGCTCGCGCACGAGCTCCTTGAACAACCCGTAGAGAACGAACGCGTTGGCGATGAATTTCCTCTCGGTGGCCAGCGTCGTGCCGGGCAGGTGGAGGTATCGGTCGGTCCATTTCTCCACCCGCGCCCGGATCCCGTCGTCCGCCAGGGCGCGCCGAATCCGCGGTTCAAAATCCTTGTAGCCGACCTCGACGATCTGGTGCTTGTACTTCTCGACGGCGACCTTGGGGGCTTCGGGGGCGTATTTGCCCTGGGCACCGCCCAGCGCCACGATCCGACACCCCAGGAAGTTCCTGACCCCGTAAAGCCCGCGGAGCCTCCACAGCAATTCCCCGTAGTCATCCACGACCACGTCGTGAACCGACACCCCATCGGGCGGCTCGTCCGTGCGGAGGTACTTCACACTGAGGGCTTCGTACCAGTAATAAATCGGACCGGATCGGTGCCGGACGAAGATGATTGCATCGGCTTGTTTTGGGAAACACGCCCGCAGGAGGTTGCCGCCTCCGGAGGCGGGATAGACCACGACGACGTCCGCATCGGTCTGTGCGGCCCGGGTTGCCTCTTCCGCGGTCTTGACCCTGGTGACGGGACGAATGTCCAAGCCGACCGGCGACTCGGCAACCGTCGCCTTCAGTTCGCGTGTGATCTGATCGGCCTCTTGGGCGGCCGCCTCATCGCTCTGCACCCCGCCCCACGACCGCCACGACGTCGCCTCCCGCTTCCGCGCCACACCGTACATCAGAATGGGTTGCACCTTCAGGGGTCTGCCCGCCGTTCGGAAAGGGGCGTCGGGATTCCATTCGTCCGGCGCCCACGGCCGGGTCCCGGCCGCCCCCACCGCCGCGGGGGCACCAAGCCCCGCCCCGGCCACCATGCCCGTGGTCATCGTAAGAAAGTCCCTTCGATTCATACCGCAGCAACACATGATCCGCTCCTGACGTAAAGTCTCGCCCGACCGGGTGGGGACTCCAACGGAGGTGTCCGACGAGTCGGGGACGGTGTTTTGCTTTGCCCCGCCGCACGTCCGGCAGCACACCCCACATCAACCCCTTGGCAACGTCCATCGGCGACGGTGCCGCGTTTTGCCCCGCCGCGCGCGGCGGGGCGAATCGGATGTCGTCCATTCGTCACGAACCGCGGCATGGGACGATCCCGTATCGGTCTCCGGCGCGGCCGGTGGTTTTCAGCGACGGACAACGCAAGCGGCTCCCGGAACGAGCCGACGCGCCGGAGGAATCCTGACGAAAAATCCGCTCGCCCGCCTTGCCTACCGATCCGCCGGAACGACCTTCAGGTCCACGTCGAACGGTTGGCACCGCAGGTCCATGCGGGTGCCGTGCGGGTTTCGGACGATAAGCCGACCCTTCAGGTCGTGCACGCCGAGCCGGCTGCCCGCGTCGGCGGCCACCAGCACCGGCCGGTTGAGGTCGTCGTACACATGGCAGTCGATGAAGTCGACGCCGCCCAGCTTCTGCGTCAGTTTCGGGCGCATCAGCGTGATGAACAGCGGAATGCCGGACCGCACGAATCCCTTTGTGGTGCTCTGGCCGGCGACGGGTTTCGGTTTGCCCACGTCCCGCCACGTGCAGTTCTCGAAGCTCAGGCGGACACGGTCCGCGGACTTGTCGTACACGAACAGCCCCCCGCTCACCGTGTTTTCGACGACGCAGTCCTTGAACCGGATGTATCCGACCGGTCCGCCGTCCGTCACGGCCCCGACGGCGATGCCCACGTCCCGGCCACCGCGCACGTAGCAGTTCTCGAAGCAAAGGGACACGGGATCGCTCTTGTGCGTCAGGTTCTTGAGGTACACGAGGATCCCCGCCCCCTGGTTGCCCTCCATGACGCAGTGGCGGACCCGGCAGTTGACCAGCTTTTCGTTGGAACCGTTCGGCTCAAAATCGATGCCCGCCTGCGGGGCGGTCCCCCCCGTGTCGGACAACACGCAGTGCTCGATGAGCAGGTTCACCGCACCGATGACGCTGATGCCCTGCCGATGGTTGTCGTGGCAGACCACGTCGCGAATCACCACGTCTTCGCAGTACGGCTGCCTGCCCGTCGCGCCCAGATAGATCCCGTCGCCGCCGCTGCTCTCCAGCCGCAACCCCTCGACACGAACCCGCCGACACCCTTGAAGATCCAACACCATCCGCCACTCGGCCTTGGCATAGGGGGCCCTTTGGTAATCCTTCTTGTGCATCCGCAGCGTCGCACCGTAACCGCGGAGGATCAGGTCGCTCACGTCAACGGCCGTAAAGAGCGAGTCGCCCCTGCCCTTGAACTGACCCTTCTTGGCCAGGACCACGACACCGGGCTCGAAGATCAACTCGAGGTGACTCCGCAGCCGGATGGGCATGACCACCCACTCGGTCCCCATGTAGGGGACCACGACGGCCCGCGCACCGGAATCGATGGCGCCCTGCAGGAATCGCGTGGCGTCTTGGGGATCGAACCCCCACCAGGCGGCGTTCGCCACGGACCGTTTGCCGGATCGCACCTCCGCGACGGCCTGGGGGTTCGGCGCGTTGCCCGGAGGTCCTTCAGCGGCATCGGGGCGCGTCGTGGCCGACCGCAGCAGAATCGCACGCAACGCGGGCTCGAGGGCGTCGGCAAACCGCTGAAATCCCAGGTCGGTGCAGTGGGAGCCGTCCACGGTGGCCTCACCGTCGGTCCCCAAGAGCGTCTCACCGGGCACGTAGTACATTTTCGAGATCCCCCGCTTCAGGAGGGCTTCGTAGGCCTTGCGGAGGGCTTGGTTCTTGCTCTGATACGCCTGGCGGCTCTCGGGCAGGAAGTATCCCTTCTGGTAGGCAATGTTCTCCACCAGGACAATGGGCGTGTCGGGTCGGGCCCTTCGCAGCTCCATCACGAAGGGCTCGGCGCGCTGCGTGATCAGCTCGGGGCTCATGTTCGGGCAGCAATCGATGACGTACATCGCCGCGTCGAGTTCGGCCATCAGCTCGCCCACCTCCGGGTCCAGGGTCCCGTTCCCCGAGAACCCCAGATTGATCACGTGCCAGTCCAGCCGCCGCCCGAGGATGGCGGTATGGGCCATGCCGGGACGGTTCGCACATCCCCCCTGGGCAATCGAGGTCCCATAGTACACGATCGGTTTGGCCCGCTCGGGCGGGCGCGGCGGCGCCTTGCACAGCACCGCCCCCGGCGGGATGCCGATCAACAACGTCTCCACGCCGTTGTACAGCGGCAAATAGAGCAGGTACTCGTGCCGGCCTTTGGGGATCCCACCGGCGAGCGTGACCTCGTTCGTCGGCGACTGCTTCGGTCGCCCGACACCGATCCATCGCCACTGTCCGTCGTCCTTCACGTACAGGTCGAGTCCGCTGACGCCCGTCGCCGGCATGTGATCCATCGCCAGGTTTCGTGAGGTAACCGTCCATCGCGCGGCGATGTCGCCGGCGTCCGTGACGAACCTCACGCACATCCCGGCGGTGTGCGTGCCGAGCCCCCAGACCGCCTCACGAACCTTCCCCTTGGCCCGGGCGGGCAGCCGATGAAAGAACGGCTCGGTGTCCGCCCATCCCTTTCCCTCCACATCCAGGGCGCGGGCGTCGTACCACAACCACTTTCCCCCCGCGTCTTGCGTCGCCGTCCGCGGGTCGATCACCGAGGCGGTTGTTGAGCTCGAAGCCTCGCCGAAGGCTCGGCCCGTCTGCAAGACGATCCCGGTCAACAAGGCGACGGCGCCCCGGAAAACAATCCCCCCCGCCGAACGCGCCTCGAAGCCCGTTTTGAGCGTCATTTTCGCAGCTCCTGCTCATACGCTGCTTGCGTGTCGATGTCCCGAAGGACGCTGTCGTCCTCCACGTCCAGGTAGGACGTCCGTGCGGCGAAACCCGACAGGACCTCCCGAAGTGTGGAATCGGACGTCGCGGACAACACCGCGGTGATGACGTCCCTGCCGACGACCACCGGGTGCCCCGTCTGACCACCGCAACGAGGCAGGGTCACCGCGGCACCGCTCCGACGATGCCGCTCGACGAGTCTGCGGATGACCTCCGCGGTGACGCGGGGTTGGTCGACCAGGGCGATCACGCAGGCCGCCGTCTCCGGCGGCAGACTGCCCAGCCCGCAGCGGACCGAACTCACCATGCCCGCTTCGTAGTCCGGGTTCTCAACGATACGGACGGCCAGACCGGCCAGCTCCTTGGCCAGGCGATCCCGCTCGTGACCGAGGACGACGCCGACGGGATCCAACCCCGCGTCCAACAGCGTCTGGGCGACGTGCCGAAGAATGCTCTGCCCGCCCCAATCCAGCAGTTGCTTGAGGTGCCCGACGCGTCGGGAGGCACCCGCCGCCAGCAGGACGCCCCCCACCGGATCAGGCGCGGGCCGAGGCGCAGGCACGTAGGATCTTCTCCGGCGTGAACGGGGTGCTGTACAGGCGATGTCCCGTGGCCGCGGCAATCGCGTTGGCCACCGCGCCCACGCCCGGCACGTGGACCGGTTCGCCGATGCCCTTGCACCCATGCCCTTCGCTGGACGACGGGTCGCCCTCGATGAGGATCGTCTCAATCGGCGGCAGGTCCGCCGCCGTCGGCATTCGGTAGTCCGTGAAGCCCTGCGTCAGGACCCGGCCGTCCTTCGTGTCTTGAACGATCTCCTCCCACAAGGCCATCCCGATCGCCTGGGCGAACCCACCGCTGGCCTGACCGTGCACGGACGCCGGGTTGATCACCCGACCGCAGTCCACCGCCGAAACCGCCCGCAACACCTTCACCTCGCCGGTGGTCGG